>Ga0129314_1001282_pt1 | contig 18267 bp, 14 predicted proteins | sample O1111metagenome_FD_94431 | JGI IMG/M metagenome (GOLD analysis project Ga0129314, IMG submission 94431) | Orangutan individual fecal microbial communities from fecal samples from Wisconsin, USA - O1111 metagenome | ecosystem: Host-associated > Mammals > Digestive system > Large intestine > Fecal... | reverse complement strand
GAAAATCCACCAAGGTGCAACCGGACTTCACCTGCTGCCCATATTGTAGCAGATTGCTTCGTAGTTCGCACCCCCCTTTATTTTCATTCCCAGCTGTGATGGCCTTTCATGAGGCGTTGACAAATGAATAAAAATTACCTATCTTAAATTATAAGAAAGATGTCATGAGAGTCTTGCAAGATACTTACTTAATTGTGAGGGAATGTTACACATAAAGAATTGAATAGCTATAAGAATAGAGATTTATATCATCAATTTTGTCTGTCGGATTTCGAAAGCGTCCGTGATCCCGCCGAGCCTTTTGTGTCTTTTTGGTGTAGGAGAGCTCGGTGATCTGGGATGTGCTGTGTCCTAATAGGTCTGCTGCCCGCCTTGGTGAGAGACTTTATCCTTCCATCTTCCAATTTTATTCCGTTGACCAGATTAGTTGCGAATATGTGACATAAACTGTGCAGGCCTTTTTGTTCGATTTCCGTAGTTACCAGTATCCTGTAATCTCTCTTTTAGAAGTTGACGGGGCGAGTGTAATCACCATTTTCATCACAGACGAGAGGGGATCCCCGAAGTAGAATTCATCCCGCAGTTCGTTTATCATTTCTATAAAGCATTGTTCAGCGGTGCATTTCTTTTACCGCTGGTACTTTTCGGTTTGCGATCTTTGCGCCTCGGTCAGATTCAGCGTCAGCACCATCTGCTTTACGATTTCTTTTACCCCTCTTTGCGGATGGGTAGCTTTGTTTTCCAAATCGATGTCGCTGTTGATCAGACTGAAAAGTATCGACAGGGAAACTGGCGATATATGTCTGATAAGAAAATTTCGTTTGCGGTGAGGCGCTTATCTGGCCGAAGGTGGTTTTCTGTTTTGGAGCGTTGCCAGAAAAATTAGAGTATGCTACAATATTTCCATCTGAACTACCAAACATACGAGGTGAAATGGCATGAAGGATGCAGGCAGAGGAAAGTATTCAATTGGTGCAGTGGAAAATGCATTTTCTGTCTTGGAATTTATCATCAAACATCAGGCCGATGTCAGCGCCATAGAGATCCACGCCCGCACCGGCATTCCAAAGGCAACGCTGCACAAGCTGCTCCAGACTCTGAAGGATTTGGATTATATCGGGCAAAACCCAGAAACCAATCAGTATTTTGCCACCCTCAAGCCGCTGCAAATGGGGTACTACTGTCTGAACCGACGGCAGTTCCTTTCTACCTATTACCCCTATGTTCTGATGTATCTGCGTAAATTTGGTTACCCTCTCTCGCTTACATGCTATTCTGGCTATGACGCGGTCGTTGTCTATTCTTCTGTAGGCAGCGCTAACCTCGTGGTTGACAGCAAGCTCTATGCCGGGCGCACTTCTCCGGTCTACGCGTCCTCCACTGGGCGGCTTCTGCTCTCTACCCTGGACGACGAAACCGTCCGTTCCATACTGGAGTCGATCCCGTTAATTCCCTTTACCAATCGAACCCCCTGCGAGGTGGATGAGATCATTCAGTCTCTGGAGCAGGTGCGGCGGCAGGGGTACTGCCGGTTGGATGGCGAGCTGTATTTTGGATTCTCATCCTATTCCTTTCCTCTGCGTGATCGGCAGGGCGACCTGATCGGGAGCCTGAATCTGATTTTTCCGGAAAACCAGGCGGATGCCGCCCTGACCCCGGCGGCCGCTTCAGATATTCTAAAAACGCTTGACAAGGTTCGCCTCAACGGGGGATGAGGATTTTTGGTTCAATTAATAAAAATAAAATTTCCCTATTTCGGATTTGCAGTTTGAAATAGGGAAATTTTATTTTCTCATTTATGCAATTGCTTGTTTGTTTTGCAATATTCCTCCTCTCGCATCTTGGTTGTTTACACTATAAAGGAAAAACAAGAAGCGAGTTTTTGTTGAAAAAAAACACTTGAATTCTATATCGAAAAATAATATCATATATTTGGAAATTATAATTTCGGAATATAAGATATTATTTTTCCAAATACCCGGCTGATTGCCAAAGGAGGAGTAAAAATGTTAGATGCCCGTCTGATCGAACAGGAATTTGGGTACATGAAGGGACATGTCTATCTCAATTCCAGCCTCGTGGGAATGCCTCCCGAGAGGGTCAAGGATGCCTGCCGCGTTTTCATGGATGAGTATGTCGCCACCTTCAACGAAAGCATAAAAAGTGATCTGCTTGCCAAGCGGGTGGTGGCCAAGGAAAACTTTGCCAAGTTGATCAACTGCAGTCCCGACGATATCAACTTCCAGAAGAATGCTACCGAGGCCAATGCGACTTTTGCAATGGGCTATGCTGAGCTCAAGCCCGGGACCAACGCCATTATTGTGGATTCGGATTTTCCCAACACCATCTTTCCGTGGATCAACGCCCACAAGCAGCGTGGCTTTGAGCTGAAGGTCTATAAGACCACCCGCGGACAGATTCCGGCCGATGAGATTATTGCCATGATGGACGAGAACACCAAGGTTGTTGCACTGGCTGCCGTTCAGTCGGGCTGGGGGTACTTCGCTGACCTTAAGGCGATCGGCACCGAATGCCGCAAGCGGGGTATCGCCTTTGCGGTGGACGCCTTCCAGGGTCTTGGTCGGGTCAATATTGACGTACAGGATTGCTGCATCGACTATCTGGTTTGCGGTGGTTTCAAAGCTTTGATGGGTACCTGGGGTGCTTCTTTCGTTTACTGTCGTCAGGAAACCGCCCTGAAGCTCTTCCCGCCGACCGCCGGCTATCAGGGGGTCAAGAGCCACAATCTGGCGCCCAAGGTCACCACCGAGTTTGATGAACTGGACTTCTATGACAGCATCCGCAGGATTGAAGCGGGCGGGCAGTGTACTTACGCCATCCACGCGACCAGCAAGGGTATCGAGCTGATCCATGAGCTGGGCAAGAACAATGTGGAAAAGCATGTTCTCAGACTTGAAGCTTATCTTCGTGCAAAGCTGGCTTCTCTCCCGCTTGATGTCATCACGCCGGATGATCCTGCACGCTGCTCGGGAATGGTCGTCCTGCTTTACCCCGAGGAGCTGACTGAACGCGCAAAGGAGCTCTTCAAGAAATATGTTATCCATGCAACGATGCGCAACGGCTATATCCGAATGACCATCGCCCTCTTTAACACTCAGGAGGATATGGATATCGTTTATCAAGCTCTCAGTGAGCTCTGTCGGGAAATCAAGGGTTAAGATGAGAAAGGAGAAGACTTTATGGTAAAATTTGAAAAGTGCATTCCGCCCCTGCTCGCCCAGCGCGACCACAAGACGATGATCGGCCGTATTCAGACTGCCATGAAGGAGAAAGGACTTGAATACTTGATCCTGACCCATGTGCAGGATACCTTCTACGCCACCGGCTATATGCCGCTGATGCCGAGCGCTGTTTCGGTCGTCCCGGCTGAGGGTGACGCACTCCTGATCGTCAGCACGTTGGAAAGCGAAGCCGCCTCCTGCCTCACCAACGAAGAGGTTGAGGTTCGCGAGGTCCGCTCCTGGGTCTTTATCGACGATGGTACCCCTGAGTCACGGACCGAGAAAGGCACCATCATAGACCCAGACGGAGCGGTTGGTGTCACGATCGATTACCTCTCCCGCAAGCCACTGCAGGGAAAGGTCGGCATCAACATGGGGATCGTTTCCAGACATTTCTGGAATAAGCTGATTGCCAAGTTCCCTGAGAGTACCTTTGTGGACTGTGCCCAGATGATGCTCGATCTGCGCATCTTCAAGACACCGTGGGAAATCAGCATGCTGCGGCTGGCCGCACAGGAGGCCGAAAAGGTTTATAAGCAGGTCGCTGATGAGCTCAAGCCTGGTATGCCCGCCTGGAAAATCGACGCGCTGTATGTCTATTATTCGGCTAAATCCAACCTCGATCACGGTGCAATGAGCCGCCGCCATGTCTTCCTGACCTCGCAGGGTACCTATTACGGACTTTCCGGGATGCCGCGCGGCTATATCCTCAAGAAGGGTGACGTCATCAAGTTGGACGCCGGCTACCGCTATCTTGACCACAGCTCGGATATCGCCCGAACGGTGGTGGTCGGCGGCGAGGCCAGCGATGACGTGCAGGAGCTCTACAACACCCTTTATAAGGCCTACCGCATCGGCGTTGAGATGCTCAAGCCCGGTGTCGTCTTTAAGGATCTCTATTGGGCGATCCGCAACGAGGTTGAAAAGTCCCGCCTGATTCCCCAGTATCCGCGGGGAAATATGGGCCACTCGATTGGCTCTGGCCACCACGCCGAGGAATATCCTACCATCTCCCGTGACCGCGAAATGGTCTTCCAGCCCGGCATGGTCGTTTGTGTCGAGACTCCTTATTCCGGCATCGGCGGAGCTCCGGTTCATGGCGGCTTCAATATTGAGGATACCTTCGCTATCACCGAAGATGGCTATGAGGCCTTCACCACTGCTCCGGACAACATCTTCTGGAAATAAAACTCCGTCCGGGCAACTCAACCAAATGAAAAGGAGGATTTTGTAATGGCAGAGGAAATCAAAACCGGTACACAAATCGTCTATCAGCCAGAGCCGCCGCCCGGCTCACTCAAGCTATTTGACCTTTACACGATGGGTCTTGGCTGTGTGGTTGGCGCCGGTATCGTCAGCTTGACCGGGCAGGCACTTGCGCTGACCGGCTATTCCGTCTGGCTGGCCTACGTCGGAGCAGTTCTATTCGGCGTCGTCCTGACCATCCCTTACTTCATTATTGCTGCGACGCTGCGGCTCGGCGGCGGCGAATATTCTACCACGGGTGCTCTGCTTGGGGAAAAATACGCCGGTATCTTCATTGTAGCAAAATATCTTTCGCCGGTGTTTTACGCATCCTACGGCGTTTCGTTTGGCTCCTACTTTGTCTCGCTCTTCCCGGGCGCCGACGGACGCATCGCAGGTGTCGCTATCCTGCTGATCTTCTTCCTGATCAACTACTTTGGGATCAAGGCATCTTCGATGATCCAGAATATTATGACAGTTATCCTGTTTGTCGGCCTGACCGCCTTTATCGTCTTTGGTTTTGGCAAGCTCTCCAACCCGGTGTTCCAGTTTGCCAATAACCCACAGATGTTCTCCAACGGTTTTGAAGGCTTCTTCGATGCGATCATCGTCCTGTCATCGATCAGTGCGGGATATTATGTCCTGCCGCAGTACGGGCGTAGCTCAGCCAACGCCAAACGGGATATCCCCAAAGCAATGGCACTGGTCGTTCCGAGTGTCATCGTCCTCTACGCCGGCTGCGCAATCGTAGCCGCCGGCGTCCTCCCCCTCGAGGAAGTTGCCGGTCAACCGTTGACCGCTACTGCCAGGGCCGTTCTGCACGGTGGTCTGTTCCTGCTCTTTATCGTGGCGGTCATCATGGCAATTCTTACCTCGCTCAACTCAATCATGGTGGGTATGATGCAGGTGTTTTCCCAGTCGGTCGATAACGGTTGGCTGCCCAAAGTGCTGGGCAAGCGCAACAAGCACGGTGCTCCCGTCTACATTCTGACCTACATGACCCTGATGGCTCTGATTCCCGTGCTGCTTGAGGCCAACGTCGCCACCATCACCCGCTTCCTCAACCTGACCAACCCCATCTGCCTGGGCATCTTCACCATCTCGATCTTCATGCTGCCCAAGAAGTACCCCGAGGCGTGGGCCAAATCCAGGTTCCACATGCCGACTTCCATCCTCTATATGCTGCTGAGTGTCTCGCTGATCTGTCGGTTGCTCATGTGGATCAACTCGATGACCAAGCTGCCGCTTAGTGTAGTAGCTCCGACCCTTGCTCTGCAGGCCGCTTTGATCGTCTATGCAATCTTCCGTACCCGATATATCAAGGAGATCAAGGTCTCTGTTTGGGAGTAAAGTCAACCTCCGTGCCCCTTCTCCCTACCGGAACAGCCCCTGCCGAAAAGTCTTTCGGCAGGGGCTGGCATTTGTTTTAGCAACGCAATTTTTGAGCGATATTGTTGCGATTGCCTCGCACCCAAAAGGCGGAGCCGGAGCACTTGTTCAGCCAACGGTGTTTGGTGGGGCAGCGGCTTCGGGCAGTGTCCAGACAAACGCGACACTGATTCCCCCTTTTTTCTTATGGGATGATTCTTCCTTACGCTACCAGCGAAGTATTGCATACCATGTTCAGATGTGGAGCTCCAGTACGATATATATTCACTGACGCTTCTTTTCAGCGAATGGTCTTTTTAGGCGCAAACAGATAGAATAGAGGCTAGCAAGCAATAATAAAAGTGCAGGTCAATCTTGTTTGTTTAAGGAGAATTGCGTTATGAAAAGAAACACCATCCCGTTTGAAACGCTAGAATGCTTTGGAGCATATTTACGGCAGGAAGAAAAATCGGCTTCGACAATAGAGAAATATATGCGAGAGATCACAAGATTTGCTGATTGGCTTGGAGCGAGCAAACTGGACCGCGAGGCGGCTTTAAATTGGAAGAAGCAGCTTTTGTCGCAGAAGTTGTCTCCTGCAACGATCAATGCAGCTTTGTCGTCGCTGAATAAGCTTTTCAGTTTTATCGGCAGAAACGACTGCCGCCTGAAATATCTCAAGATACAGCGGAAGATGTTCCGAAGTGACGCACGGGACTTGAAAAAGGATGATTATATCAAGCTTTTGGATACAGCACAAAAGCAGGGAAAGCTGAGGCTTGCCCTGCTGATAGAATCAATCTGCGCCACCGGAGTAAGGGTGTCCGAGGTGAAATATATTACGGTTGAAGCAGCGAAAACAGGGCGGACCGATATCAACCTGAAGGGAAAGATACGCACGATCTTGCTGCCGAGTAAGCTGTGCCATAAGCTGGTGAAATGCGCTAAAAAACAAAAAATCACTTCCGGCGAGATTTTTCTCACCAGAAGCGGAAGAGGTTTATCCAGACGTCAGATATGGGCAGAAATGAAACGGCTTTGTAAGGATGCGGGAGTTTTGCCGACAAAGGTGTTCCCGCACAATTTAAGGCATTTATTCGCCAGCAGATTTTATCAGGTTTGCCGCGATATCGTCAAGCTTGCCGATGTGCTGGGGCATTCCAGCATTGAAACGACGCGCATCTATCTGATTGCCACCGAAGAAGAGCATGTGCGCCAAATAGAAAGGCTGGGGCTTATATTATAGTCGGAATGATAAAACGGACTAAAGTGACTGGCACAAAGTTGCCATTTGGACATAAAAATGCATATTATTTTATTGATTTTATCACATAAAGCAAATGATTTCAATATATAATTGCATTTTTGCGTAGCATAAAAAGCCGATCATTGTGATCGGCTTATTCGCTGTTCTTTCCCAAGGCCTCACACCTACGGTGTGAGGTTTTTTGATGTCTGCAACATTCAATAAGCTGAATTCCGCGGGAAACAAGTAAATGAAATTATCATTCTGTATACAAAACGAGGCGGTTATGGGAGAGATCGTTCAAATTGAATCCCAGTGGCGGCGTGAAATATCACATCGCCTGGAGATAGCAGAAAAAGGAGCCTCGATATCCAGCTCGGAGATCGAAGGCTATATGCAGCATCTCGAAGACAAAGGGTGCGTGGACGCGACGATAGAAGGTTACCGACATAACCTTATGAGGCTATACAGGACGCTTCCAGATTATGACAAAAACATCTACCGCGATACGTTGGAGAATTTGAGGAAGCAGATGCTGTCTGAGGGGTATGCTCCTTCTACCGTAAATGGAAATGTGCTCATTGCCAACGGATATCTGGATTATATGGGCAGGCGAGACCTGCAGCTTGTTGGACAGCTTGAGCGGCCAAATGGAATCCAACCGGAGATCAGCCGCGCCGAGTATCTTCACCTGCTGCAAACGGCAAAACTGCTGGGGCAGGAGCGTACATATCTTCTGGTCAAGCTGTTCGGAAATACGGAGTTTCCACCGCAGGAGTTGGCTGCCATGACGGTTGAGGCGGCGAGGGAAAGAAAAGCAAATATCGTTAGCTTTGGAACAAAGCAGGTGATCCGGCTGCCGGAGTGCCTTTGCAAAGAGATGCTGAGCTACTGTGAACGCAAGGGCATAGGTTCTCGATACCCTTGTGCCATCCGGCCGGGTGTGGCTGTAGAGTTCTGAAGTTTCCTCTGCCCGGATCATGGCCAGTTTCATCATGCTCTCATCCAGCTTGACCGGCTCCAGCCCATGCTCGATCCGTTCCTCGTTGGCAAGGTCGAGCATCTTTTGAGCGAAGGCATCAGCGTCCAGTTCAACCTTTCGGTGCAGCGTACCTTTCTCCATCGGTACGCTTCCCCCGACGCTGCGGTAGTCGTTGAAGGCGTCGGCCAGCCAGAATTCCCATTCTACATTGTCTGTGCCGTCTGTTCGGGCGATCTCCATCACCGCGCTGTTGGGGATGCTGCCAAGGGTGTTGCCGTGTTCATCGAAGAAGTACCAGCGGGTGATGGGCCAGTCTTTGCCCAAGGCGTAGGCTGCGGGGGTGGTGCTGTCGTGGATGGTGATGGGATAGCCGTCTAGCGTGTTGCCTGTGGGTGCTGCTGCCTGAGCGGGGATCGCTGCGGCGGTCAGCATGGTGCCTGCCAGCAGGGTTGCGATGATTTGTTTTTTCATGGTGAACTACCTCCTTACTGTTCCTTGCTCAATGGTTCTCCCAGAGCTTCCGACATCATCCTTACACCTATGCGGAAGCTGTGTTGAAATAACAGGCACTCCGCAATGGTCTGGCACTCCATCACGCAATCGATATAGCGTGAGAAGAGTTCCTTCTGTTCGTCCGTAAAGGTGGCTTGGAGCTTTTCTTCGTTCTTTGTGATTAGCCGAAACGCTTCTTTGTATTCCTTGCAGGATGATTTGTCGTACTCCCTGGGATCGATATTGCCATACCAAAAATCTTCGAGTAATCTCATGGTGTACCTCCTTTCAGCCAACAAGCATACTCGAAAGGCGCTGCGAAAGCTATCACCAAACCCAACAACAATTTAGTCTAAGACGCAGTAAAAGCTCGGAGATTATCTCCGAGCTTTTACTGTTCCGTACCGGCTGCCCCCATGGTTCACTTTTTGTATCTGTGGGGTAGCCCAGTTGTGTTTTCTGCTTTTTTATTTTTTCAAGTCTATTCACATCAAAAAACTGACAGTTTATACGCTTTGAAAAATTCGGGCAAAAAAATCTGCTAAACTGTAACCATAAGGAGAAAAGCTATGAACGAAGAAAGAATTAAAGAAGTATTTTCTGACGAAGCGTTTGTTAAAGAGCTTTTCAGCAAAGAAACACCTGAAGAAGCACAGGAACTGCTGGCGGAAAAAGACATCGATGTTTCCATTGAGGAACTGGTAAAACTGAAAGATCTTATCATCGCAAAATTGCAGGCAGCAGAAAGCGGCGAATCAGCCGAACTTACAGAGGAAGAACTGGAAGATGTTGCAGGCGGCGTAATTCCAACTCTCGTATTCTTCGGGTTCTTTGCATTTGTTGCAACTAACATTGCTCTTGTTGCAAACGGCCATGAGCTCAGATGGTAAAAGTGACCGGAAGCTGTTTCAAATCATAACATAACAACAAATCCCTTCCTTCACCATTATGGTGGAAGAAGGGATTGTTTGTTTTTCATGGCAGTACCATTTAAAGGATCACGCGTACAGAAAATTCCTTGTCATCTGCCGAGAACATACAGTTGCCGCCAAGCTTCTCGGTATGCAAAAACGGTATCGAGAGAGCGGCTTGGCAGTCAGGTAGACCAGATAGGCGACATTGCCATTTACAATAGGTCGAACAGCTATCGTGTATATGATATAGACTTCGGTTGGTATACAGCTGCTCTTTATACCGGAAAAGTAATAGCCTTGCCCAAAAACAGTGAAAAGGGATACGTTATAGGAAAATACGATACTGACGTAAGAAAAGGATGGGGTGGTGCAGGATTTGTCAACGAGGATGTTTTCTGCTGGTTTTATGGAAATGAGATAGCATTCTACGACAGAGACAGTTTTGAGATATTAGATTTTCCATTGGAATTCAAAACACCGCAGCAGCCTGAATATCAGATACATAATGTGTGGTATGATGCGGCTTCCGAGGAATTTGTGATACTTTATCGGCCTTGGACGCCCATGAGCGAAGAAAGAATGAAAGAGGTACGTTATTTGCCTGATAGGTGGGAAGAACAAAATTCACATCTTGAAATACAGCGTTTTACCAAAGATGGAAGATTTATCGATATGATAGATACCGGTATTATGTGTGGTGAAGATGTTATCATCAGTAATGCCGATTACAATAATGGATTGCTTCGTTTTTGGCATAAGGATTTAGATGGAGAATACTTTGCTTACAATTTTAAAACCGGGGAGCAGACAAGCTTTGAAGGTGACTCATTGCTTGTGGTTGATGATGTAATTATCATCAACAAGCTTGAGCGCAATAACGAAAGCGGACTCACATTGGTAACCTCAATGTGGATAGAGGAACAGAAAGCATACAACGCTAAGGCAAGCTTCGATTTTAACACTGAGTTCTCAAGTAGTGATAGTTGGGAAGTGATAAATATTGATAAGCAAAACCGCACAGCTTCTATTAGACGAGATAATGTGATTTTTGATTTTAGTTATACCAGTGGAAGAGGAGTTATACCCCACGTGTTATAACTGGAATATCTGTCTTAATATAAAATTTCAGTGCACCAGCAAGATCATAAACAGCCAACAAATAGTGAATCCCATTATTCTCTTTTACATCGTCTGAAAAAGCTGATTCAGTTACTTCAGACATCAGCAATGTAACCAGCCTATTATCCCTGTCAAAAACATAGTCAATGACAGTATAATTATAACTGCTGTCAAATCGCTCTTTTGCCGTTTTTGAAGCAGCCGAATAAGGTATGATAACATTTTTCACACCGTTTGGAAGCGTTCTTGTACTTATACCCTCCAAATAGAGACTGCTGATCAGTATAGATTCTCCGTCAATATCAAGTATCGGCTCATAACTCCACAGCTCCCCCATCGGATACACCTCTCCGGTAACTGCATCAAGGCAGGCGTACTCTCTTAGATCTCTGCTGTAGTTTCCAACGTCGTATATCTCATAACGTCCATCGGCACTTTTCGTAACCGGCCTTTGGTCAAACACCTTGGGTAACGGGGAATAGTCTATATGGACCTCAGGGATATCTTGAAATGAGAGATAATGAAATGTACATATATGGCCAGCATATATCTGCCTATTCGGATACTATAGCTGCTGCAGTTAGTGCGGAATAATACATGATACATTTCTTATTCTGCAAATATCCGTTTCATTGTAGCTTGGAAAGGCGAAGATGACACAGAAGAAACTGCCGTTGTACTACCAGATATTTATTTGAGGAAGCATAATTCTGATAAGGATAAAGGCTGAAATGTTTTAAATAGTTTGACTTTAATTTGTTCTCCTTCGTCTTGTTTATATATTTCCACTACATCTGGTGCAGGGGGATTGGCACATCTGGTGAGTGCAAAATCAGCGGAAAAACCCTCTAAAAAGAGGTCTCACATCATCAATTTATCTTCAGACTTATAAATGAGTCGAAAAATCTAAACATCATCAATAAAGCATCAAACGGCACGCTTATCTTGCGTGCCGTTTGCAATAAAAGGCTTAAAATTGCTGATTCCAATGCGGGTTTGCGGCGATTCACATCCGCTCCAAAACCGCGTGCCGAGGGTTCGAGCCCTTCTGCCCCTGCCATATCGGAGTAAGCGATATAGAGCTTGCTCCGATTTTTTATAGCTTTAGCGAAAACAACTGCCGGCAGAGTCGGTGGAATAAAAAATTTTTAGTTACAGGAAAACCTCCTTTTACTAAAATGAATGCAGGTTGGACGACTGCATTGCAAAGCAAAAGAATGAGCGCCACCGAATTTGAGCGGAGGTCAAGGGATGCGACGGAATTGTGGGAGAAGCCAGCTGCAGGAGAGCTGGAGCAAACGGAATATGTGCGGCCCATTAAAATTTAGTAGATGACGCAGGAAAATCGAACTCCAGTTGGAATCTGATTTTTTGTCTTATGCATTGCAAAATTTGTGCCGGGGCCGGATAAGTCAACGAAATCAGTCGGAATGATCCGTCAGTACTGGACTTTCTCAAAGCCTGCTTTTCATCGAATGGTTTTAAGCGCCTTCAGCCAAGGCAGATACCATTCGGATGGCTGTTGGTGATGCCTGAAATTTTCACCTTGTCAATCCCGGAGCAGACCGTATGATGGATCGGAACAGCGTTTTGTGCTGTGCCGTTCGGAGCTTTTCCGGCTCAGCTCGGGAGAAAGGAAAGCGGAAAAGCAGCCCATTTGGAGCTGTATTCGAGGGCTGCCAAACATCCGGGGGCTGCCCACATGCGTTTCAAAGCCTGTTCTATCGTCTTGTGATGAGACGTTCCGAATCCCTTACTTCAGCAAGGCTTTTTCTGAAGACAAGCGGAAGTCCGTTCGTGGCTGCATCTCGGTGAGATGAGCCCAGAACCGCTTGGGCATATGACCCATTTGACAGGCGGGATTTGCGCGTGCATCGATCGCTGTGGCGTGGAAGTAATCCTCCCACATCCGCCGGAAACGCAGCTCCTCTTGATCAGGAGCTGCGGGTTCGAAGGATTCCATCTCCCGAATCTGCGCCGCGTAGGGCTGGTAAAACAGGGCCGCGCGGTGCGTTCGGTCATAGAGCAGAAGCCGTTCCTCGCAGAAGCGTCCGCAGAAATGCTCCGCCAGGAGCGGCAGAACAAAATGACGCGGAGCGATGACCGACACCAACGCGCCGCGGATTTCCGAAAAACGGACAAAGCCGGTGAGGTGATGCGCTTCGTTTTCGACCGCCCGCCGCATCGAAAAGACCGTTTGCACCTCGGGCAGATCGAGCATTGAGACAACCCGGGGGCCGAGACGGTAACCCGCCCGCATCAGTTCAAGGATGGCCAGCTCCCGTCCTTCGCCGCCGTACAGAAAGGCGGACTTAATCAGCCGTCCGGCCGCCGAGCCCAGTTTGACGGGAATCGAGGCGCGGACCCGGGCGGCCTTTTGCGGATCGGTCGGAATTTCCCGAACAGGAAGGAGAGAGCACTGTTCCTCCGCGCCGGTCAGGATGGCGGCGGGCAGCTCGCGGCGTGCAAAGCTCTCGAAGACACAGCAGAGCAGCCCGTCAAAGCTGCCGTCGCTGCGATAGATTACATTTGACCGGTCAGGCATTTTATCACATCCTCCTGTGTCAGACGCGGCGGGTCGAAGAGGGAAAGCTGCGCGGGCTGCATGCCGGGAAGATCGGCCGCACAGCGTTCGGATACCAGCCCGCGCAGCAGATGTTCCTGACTGATTCGCAGACCCTCGCGCATCCGGCCGCGGCAGGTGATAAAGTACTGCGCGCGCTTGAGCACTACTCCGATCCGGCGCAGCCCGTCAAAGTCAAGCGAGCGGTCGCGGCGGGCGGCGAAAATTCGTTGGGCGCTGCGCACCCCAATCCCCGGCACCCGCAGCAGGCGTTCGAGGGGCGCGGTATTGACCTCGACCGGAAATTCCTCCAGATGATTGAGCGCCCAGTTGCACTTGGGGTCCAGCAGCGGGTTGAAGCTGGGGTTTTGTTCGTCGAGCAGCTCCTCCGCCGCGAACCCGTAATAGCGAAGCAGCCAGTCGGCTTGGTAGAGCCGGTGTTCCCGCAGAAGAGGAGGCTTGACATCGAGAGCAGGCAGCAGGGAATCGGATACAAGAGGGATATAGGCCGAGAAAAAGACCCGCTTGAGCTGGTATTTGCAGTAGAGCGCCTGGGTCAGCCGCAGAATCTGAAGGTCGCTGTCGGCTGTGGCTCCCACGATCATTTGGGTGCTTTGCCCCGCCGGTGCAAAGGGACGGGCGTGGCGGTATTTCACCAGTTCCTCCCGGCTTTGAGCGGTCCCGTTGCGGATCAGCGCCATCGGCCGGAGGATTGCCTCCCTGCTTTTGTCCGGCGCAAGGCGGGAAAGCCCCGCTTCAGAGGGCAGCTCGATGTTGACGCTCATACGGTCGGCCAGCAGACCAAGCCGTTCGATCAGCTCACCCGACGCGCCGGGAATCGCTTTGACGTGGATGTAGCCGCGAAAACGGTATTCCTCGCGCAGCAGGCGCAGCGTCTCGATCATGCGTTCACAGGTCCAGTCGGGACTGCGGCAGACCGCGGAGCTTAGGAACAGCCCCTCGATATAATTGCGGCGGTAGAAGGCAATGGTGAGCTCCGCCAGCTCGCGCGGGGTGAAGGCTGCGCGGACAAAGTCGTTGGAGCGGCGGCTCTGGCAGTATTTGCAGTCATAGGAGCAGGCGTTGCTGAACAGGACCTTGAGCAATGAGATGCAGCGCCCGTCGGCCGAAAAGCTGTGACAGATGCCGGGCGCCGAGCAGGACCCGAGCGACCCCTTTGCCCCGGCCCGGTCGCTTCCGCTGGAGGTGCAGGCTACATCGTATTTGGCGGCGTCGGCCAGAATTGTGAGCTTATCCCAGACCTCCAAATGGATCATCTCCTATTAAGAACATTTGTTCTTATTTTACCTTTCCCCCGGAAAAAAGTCAACTGGAAAATCGACAGGCGGGACTGCACCCGCTCCAAAAGATGACAAAATGGGAACTGTCGTGATTTCTCGGGCATCTGCCGGGAGGGCGTCCGCCGGGAAGTAGAAGCAGGATAAATTTCGCGAATTGGTGAGATCAAAGCTCCCTGCTGGAAAAATCGAAGCAGGATGCGAGAGCTTCGCAGGAAAAAACGCAGCCGCCTGTGCGCGGATGGTCCGGCGCGCAATGTGCGCTTCCGTGCGGGCTCGGAGGCTTGCCAACTTTCTTTCACGCGATTCCCCGAGAATCACGACCTGCAAAACCCTTGCCTGACAGTCATGCCCTCTCTTTCAGGGGTGGGCGTGAGCGGGCCCCGCAAGGGCCTAACACTGCCGGCGATTCATGCGGCACTGGGCCCGGCCTTTCGGGCATCAGCCTGTCCTTTCAGGCGCCGACTTCTCATTCAGCTTGCCGGGCGGCGTGTCGTGCTGGTTATTCGGGAAGGAGCGGGGCTGTCCGATTCGGCAGAAAATTTTCCCCATGTTCATAAATTTACCGAGAATTCTGACACAGTGTTGAGATAAGATAAACGATAGAATTCGACAGACGGGAGGGGGACTGCAATATGCCGCTGGCGCCGTTTGAAAAACTCAATCCCCGGAAAAAGAAGTATTTGCTCGCGGCGGCGGAGGGGGAATTCGCCCGCCTGCCCTATGACCGCGTCTCGGTCTTTGAGATTGCAAGAAGCGCCGGAATTTCGCGCAGCAGTTTTTACTACTATTTTTCCGACAAAGAGGATCTCTATCACTATCTGCTCAGCCAAATCCGTGATGAGCTGCTTGATTCACTGCCGCGGGAGATTGATCTGGAGGATTTTCCCACCCTGCTGCTCGATTTTTTTGCGGCGCGGCGGGATACGGAGCGCGGCCCTTTTATCGCGCGCCTGTTGGAACGGGCACAGATGTGGTCGCAGGATGGCTTTGCGTCGATGCGCCCCCCCGTTCCGCCCGCGCGGGACCGGATTCGCAATCTGGAACAGATTGAGCAGGTCGATCCCGCCGATCTGCAGCTTGCGGGCTTTCTGTTCTGGGAGTGCTGCTGCTACCGTCTGGGCGCCTACTACCGCAGGGAGATCACCCTGCCGGAGCTGCATCTGGGGATGAAGCGGCTGGTCGGTCTGCTGCATTACGGAATTTTCGGCAGAGCTGGGGAGGAATGCTGATGCAACGGCCGCTGGTTTCGGTGATTGTGCCGGTCTACAACAGTGCCGCCGATCTTCCGCGCTGCATTGAGAGCATCCGCGGGCAGAGCTATGAAAATTTTGAACTGCTTCTCGTCAACGACGGCAGCGCGGATACCAGCCCCCAGCTTTGCCGGATGTACGCGCGGGTCGATTCCCGAATCCGGGTAATCGATCAGGAAAACCGGGGGGTTTCGGCCGCGCGCAATGCCGCTCTCGATCTGGCAAGGGGAGAATTCATCCAATTTGCCGATGCGGACGATTACCTTGCGCCGGAGGCTACCGAGCTTCTGGTCGGGCGGCTTCTCGAGGAGAAAACCGATCTGGTGATCGCGGACTACTACCGGGTGGTAAATGATGAGGATATCACCGTTTACGGCGGATATATTCCGGAGGTGGAGGCCATTGACCAGGCGAAATTCGCTGTTTATATGATGGACCGCCCCGCCAGCTTTTATTTCGGAGTGCTCTGGAACAAGCTCTACCGCCGGAGCATCATCGAGGAATACCGCCTGCGCTGCGACGAGGAGCTGAGCTGGAGCGAGGACTTCCTTTTTAATTTGCAGTACGCCCGCCGCAGTGCGCATTTCTGCGCGCTGCACGCCCCGATCTACTACTACCGGAAGAATGAAAAGAGCATCACCGCCACCCAGATTCATCCGTGGAATGCGGTGAAGGTCAAGGCTGAAATCTTCAGCTACTATAAAGAGTTCTATGACAGCCTGGGGCTGTATGACGAGAACAAGGGAAAGGTTTACAAATACCTTGTCTCGCTCGCCGAATGCTGAAACCGAAACAACAGGAGTGAAAAAACATGGTCACAGAACCGGGAGTCCCGCAGAAAAAGCCGCTGATCTACTATTACATTGTCGCAATGGTAGTGATTCTGCTGCTCAACATCTTTGTTTTTCCGGCGGTGCTTGAGCGCAGCGTCGTGGAGGTGAGCTACGACAAATTTATCAGCATGGTGGACGACGGGGCGGTAACGGCCGTCGCACGCGATGACCAGCAGATCACATTCCTTGCCAACGATGAGAACGGCAAGGAACGGGTTTATAAAACCGGTGACTGGGCGTATGAGGATCTGACCGACCGGCTGCTTTCCGCCGGGGTTAAATTTGAGAAGGAAATTCCGACCAGGACCTCGCCGCTGCTTTCGCTGCTTGTCTCTTGGATGCTGCCGATCTTTTTCTTCCTTTTCCTCGGCAACATGCTTTCCAAAAAGCTGGCCGGGATGGGCGGCAACGCGATGACCTTCGGAAAATCCAACGCCAAGATCTACGCCGAAACAGAGACAGGCAAAACCTTTGCGGATGTGGCGGGCCAGGATGAGGCGAAAGAGGCGCTGACTGAAATTGTCGATTTTCTGCATAATCCGGGGAAATACGCCCAGATCGGCGCCAACCTGCCCAAGGGCGCGCTGCTGGTCGGCCCTCCCGGAACCGGTAAAACGCTGCTCGCCCGCGCGGTCGCCGGGGAAGCGCATGTTCCCTTCTTTTCGATTTCCGGCTCGGAGTTTGTCGAGATGTTTGTCGGCATGGGCGCGGCCAAGGTCCGCGACCTTTTCAAGCAGGCGGGGGAAAAGGCCCCCTGCATCGTCTTTATTGACGAGATCGACACGATCGGGAAGAAGCGGGACAGCCAGTTCGGCGGCGGAAACGATGAGCGGGAGCAGACCCTCAATCAGCTTTTGACCGAGATGGACGGCTTCGACGGTACCAAGGGGGTCGTGATTCTTGCGGCAACCAACCGCCCGGAGTCGCTCGACCCGGCGCTGCTGCGTCCCGGCCGCTTCGACCGGCGTATTCCGGTCGAGCTGCCCGACCTCGCCGGCCGCGAAGCGATTTTAAAAGTCCACGCGGGGCACGTCCGGCTCGAGGAGGGCATTGATTTCAACGTGATTGCCCGTGCGACCTCGGGCGCGTCGGGCGCGGAGCTTGCCAACATCGTCAACGAAGCGGCGCTGCGGGCCGTCAGGATGGGACGCGGCAGGGTGTCCCAGGCCGACCTTCAGGAGAGCGTTGAGACGGTCATCGCGGGTTACCAGCGTAAGAACGCGGTGATCTCGGAGCATGATAAGCGGATTGTCGCCTACCACGAAATCGGCCACGCCCTCGTAGCGGCCCTGCAGTCCGATTCCGCTCCGGTACAGAAGATTACCATCGTGCCGCGCACCTCCGGCGCGCTCGGGTATACGATGCAGGTCGACGAGAGCGAGCGGGTGCTGCTTTCACAGGAAGAAGCATTCAACAAAATCGCCACCTTTACCGGCGGACGGGCGGCGGAGGAACTGATCTTCCACTCGATTACCAGCGGCGCGTCAAATGATATCGAACAGGCGACGCGGCTGGCGCGCGCAATGGTCACCCGTTACGGCATGAGCGAAAGGTTCGGGATGGTCGCACTTGAACAGGTGCAGAACCAGTATCTGGGCGGCGACGCCAGCTTGTCCTGCTCGGCCGAGACGGCGGCGCAGATCGACGCCGAGGTGATTTCTCTGATCAAAAAGGCGCATGATAAGGCGGTGGAAATCCTCCGCGGCAATATG
>Ga0129314_1001278_pt1 | contig 18291 bp, 17 predicted proteins | sample O1111metagenome_FD_94431 | JGI IMG/M metagenome (GOLD analysis project Ga0129314, IMG submission 94431) | Orangutan individual fecal microbial communities from fecal samples from Wisconsin, USA - O1111 metagenome | ecosystem: Host-associated > Mammals > Digestive system > Large intestine > Fecal... | reverse complement strand
CAGAATGGCCAGCGTCGGGACGATACCGCGCGCCGAAAGCGCCGCGGCCTCCCCCTTCATCCGTTCGGTCAGGACCCGGGCCGTATCAGCCCCTCGAAGAAGCATTGCCATTGGATTTCTCCCTTCTGTTGCCACCAGCCGGCGCGTCCGGCCGGAATCGGATTCTGCAAAAGCATGGGCGCCGCATGCTCATGGCGTCAAAAAGCACAGGCGCGCTGTCTTTTTATTTTATGTGCCCGGCGGCCCTTCGTCAAGAGCAAAGGGCGCCCGGATTCGTTTTCGCCGTTCTGTAAAATTAACCCTTGACCGCCGGGATATCTTTGTGATATAATCAAAAAGCTGTCGGAGGCATAGCTCAGCTGGTCAGAGCGCTTGCTTCACACGCAAGAGGTCACTGGTTCGAGCCCAGTTGTCTCCACCACCGACAAACCGCTTGGGAATGAAGATTCTCAGGCGGTTTTCATTTTAAATTTCATATCCTCCGCGCCCCAGGGACATGAGGAGAAAATAAAATCAACGCCTCCCGCACGTCGCCAAACAACCCTGCCGGACAGCGGGCCCATGATTTCGGGCCGCAGCGCTTCCGCAGGGGCCCGCCGGTCATTTTAAACCCGTCTTAAACCCGTCGGAGAATCGCCCGGCGGACCTTTGCGGCGTTTGCCCTCGTTTGGCCGGACGGTATTCCCTACGCCTAAAGCCGGGAAGCCAGCCCAAAGATAAATTTCTTTGTATTGATCCGGCCGGGAATTTCCCGAGGGTCCCTGATGCAGCGCATCTGCTGCCGGACCTCCCGGAAATCGAACAGCAGGCTCCCATACTCGGCAAAGACGCTGTTCGCATAATCCTCGCTTCCAAGCTCGGCCACTGTGGAAAGAGCCCGCTGTGCCAGCCTGCGGACCCGCTGCCGGAGCGCCCGCAGGGACGCCTCGTCGCAGGAACCGTTTTTTTCCTCGAGCAGTTCCCGGTAAAGGGTATCGAGATTTGTTTTCGGCCCCTTGGCGATCCGGCGCAGGAGCCAGAGAAGCTCCTCGCTGCCCGAGACGCCGAGTATTCCGATCTCGGTGAACATTGAACGGATTTTGGCCTCAAGCTCGGCATTCTGAGGCCGCGCCGCCGGAGCCGGCGAGACGGCCGGAAGTCCCTGCACCGCGCTCTGAATCACCCCCAGCGATCGTTCGAGCCGCGCGGACGCGCAGACATTTCGGATTACGCTGACCGCTTCGATTCTGTTGATCGGTTTATCGATAAAAAATTCGATTCCGCTTTCATAGGCGGAGGAAATCAGCGCCCGGTCGGTCACCTGTGAAATCATGATGAATTTTCCCGAAAATCCGCGTTCACGCGCCTGCGAAACAATGCGCACCCCATCAACCACCGGAAGCAGCAGATCGATCAGCACCACATCGGGGCGGTAGAAGAGCAGCTCTTCCACCGCATGCTCACCGCTTTCCAGCTCGCAGACCACCCGGCCGAGGGAATGCTCCCGGATCAGCAGCCCGAGCATCCTTCGGATTCCCGGATCATCATCAATCAGCATCAGTGTTTCCATGTGCATCTCCTTCCCGGCGGGTTTCCGGAATTTCCACCGTAAACACCGCCCCTTCGCCGGGCGCGGAGCGGACGGTGATCGTCCCGCCGCTTGCCTCGACGAGATTCTTTACATGGCAGAGCCCGATTCCCGCTGAAGCCTCTCCGGTCGCCGGGTCAAATTTCGTGGTAAAACCGGGCAGAAAAATGTCCTCAAGAAGTTCCTTCTCGATCCCCGGCCCATTATCTGAAACGCTCAGCCGCAGTCCGTCCCGGTCGAACGCGGCGTCAATATGAATTTCTCCGCCCTCCCCTGCCGCCTGGGCAGCGTTGACCACCAGATTGCTGATCACCGAAAGCATACTGTAGCACCGGCTGATCTCTCCGTCCCCGCTGCATCGCACCAGAAGGCGCGGCGGATGCTCCCGCGCCGCACAGAATCGGCCGAAGCTCTCCTGAACCATTTGCAGCACCTCGGAAAGCCGCATCGTTCGCCGGGTAATCCCGCCCAGAAGCACCTGAAGCTCCGAGACAATCCGCCGGTAATCCTTGCCGACCTCGTGAATGCCGCGCGCGATCTCGAGGGCCGGTCCCGAAACATCGGGCTGCTCCCGAAAGCGGTGGTACAGCGCATACCCCTGCTTCATCACCCGTTCGATATCCTCCCCGGATTTTTGCAGATAGACCATTTCGGCGCGCAGCTGCGCCACCCGCATCGTCTGTTCCACATAGCGGCGGCGCTGCCCCTCTTCGGCCAGATAAACCCGATGATAGCGCCATGCCGCTCCCATCGCCATCGAAACACAGCCGCGCAGCAGCGCCACAACGGTGATCGTGCGGATCATCGCCCCGTCGATTGAACCGCGCAGCAGGCTTTCCGAGAGATTTCCGGCGAAATCGCAGAGGGCGAGCGCCAAAGCGGCGGCGGCCGGATGAAACGGCTCCAAAAACCTGCCCGGATCAATTCCGCAGAGCGCCGCGCCGTACACGAGATAAAACACCAGTGAGGGCAGATGGCGGGAAGCGGTTTCCGGCCAGCCAACCCCCGCGGTCAAATCCCATGCGACGCGCAGCAGGACTGTCAGAAGGCCCGCCGCAAGCACCGCGCGCAGCAGACTGCGCCGCGAAAGCAGGAAGGCGGCGCAGCCGAGCAGCAGCACTCCCGCCGTCAGCTTAAAGCTTCCGTCAAAGGGATAAAGGTAGAGCTGTGAGAGCAGCGCCGCCGCAAGCGGAAGCAGCGGTCGGGCGCGGGCAAGCACCTGATCTGACGTGTGTTCCATTCTGTGTCCCCCCGAATTTTTCCCTTAGAGTGTAGCACAGCCAGAAAAAACAGGCAAGCGCCCCGGCATGTGCAAGCATTGCTTTTTGCGAGGATTTCCTGTATGATAATGCCATCGGCAGAGGCGCGGCCCCGGAGTTGATCCCTCCCGGTCCTCCGGTTCGTGCACCGGCCATGTGCAAGAAACACCGCGGGCCCCGTCCGGGCGGCTGCGTGCCTCCCGGCGCGGTGCTTCGGGGAGGAGAAAGTATGAATCTTCAGCATCTGCGCTATGCGGTCGAGGTGGCGAACTGCCGCTCCATCACCAAGGCGGCGGCCCGCCTCTTCATCGGCCAGCCCAACCTGAGCCGCGCCATCCGGGAGCTGGAGGATGAGTTCGGAGCGCCTCTTTTCCGCCGCACATCCGCCGGAATGATCCCCACCGTACAGGGCGAAGCCTTTCTGGAGCACGCCAAGATCATTTTGAATCAAATCGGGGAGATTCATGCGCTGGGCCACCCCGATCAGGAGCAGCAGCGGATGGTGCTGAATCTCACCGTTCCGCGGGCGAGCTATATCGCGCACGCTTTTGCCAATACCGTTTCCGCCATTGGCGGCAGCCGGCGGATCGCCGTCAACTACGCTGAAAACAACTCCATGCAGGCGATCAACGACATTCTTTCCGGAACCAGCATGCTGGCGGTGATCCGCTACCCGCTGGAAACGGAAGCAGTCACCGAATCGATGCTGCGGACCGCCGGACTTGATTTCCGCCCGGTGATGGATTTTACTCCCGTCGTCCTCCTCTCGCGGAAGCATCCGCTTGCGGAGAAAGGGTGCATTACGCAGGAGATGCTGCATGACTCCATCGAGATTCTGCATGGTGATCCCTTCGTGCCGAGCCTCTCCCCCGCGCGGCCCGGGCCGGCAAGTCCGCTGCCGGAGTCCCGTCCGCCGAAGTCCATCTGCGTCTATGAGCGCGGCAGCCAGTTCGACCTGCTGCGGGACGTGCCGTCCACCTTTATGTGGGTGTCCCCGATGCCGCAGCGCCATCTCGACTGCAACGGCCTGGTGCAGCTGCGGTGCACCGATGCGACGGCGCGCTACCGCGACCTGCTGATCTACCGCCGCGGACATCGCTTCAGCCCTGTGGAGAACATGTTCTCCGATCAGCTTGCACGCAGCATACGCCAGGTGCTCACCCTGACCGAAGGGGAGGGCCCCGCTCAATGACATATCAAATTTGACATGTCAACTTGCAGGAAAAACATTGGATATTTTGCACGCCGACGGTTATACTGAGAATATCAAAGAGATCCTTTGATGTTGAATTGCTATCTTCATTCTTTTCTTTTCCATAGCAAAAAGGGCCGTTTGTAAGAGCGGTCCTTTTTGTTTTGCGTCCAAGACAAGCACCGGCCCTGTTAGGCGGCAATGAAAAAGCTTTCGCTTCGGGCAATGGGCGCGGCGGAATGACAATCGAGAAACAGAAGAGCCAATCAGAAAGCATCCCCGCCTGAGCGGCTGTAGTGCATGTGATGCATGGAAAAATGTTCAGAGTCTTTTTAAGAGGCAGGCCGGTAAGACGCCCTTGCAGGCTGATAAAATGCCCTTTAGGCCAGGGACGGGACATGCGTTAAACGCGCATTTTTGATTTGCAAAAAAAGCCTTTTCTGCCGTTTTTCACCGGTACCCGCCGCCGCTCATATTTTGCCGCCGGCGCGTCACAATAAGAAGGACGGCGCTGCCGTCAATCGATCGAAAAGGGGAAGATGAGGATGTCACCGAAGGAACTGCTTTATATCGAAGACGCGCTGGGTCATGCGAAACAGATGCAGACAGCCTGCACCGATTTCGCATCGCAGATCAGCGATCCGGAACTCAAAAACTTTGTCTCCGGACTTTCCGGAAGGTACAGCGAATGCTTCACCCAATTCTATTCCCTGCTGAAGGGCTGAAGGAGGGCATGAACAATGGACGACAGGACGATGATGGATACCATTTTAAGCAACGTGAAGGGCGCTTGTGACCTCATGATGCACGGGACGATCGAATCCTCCACTCCGCAGGTGCACTCCGCCTTTGACGCCGGACTGCAGAAATGCCTCTGCATGCAGAATGAGATCTATTCCAAAATGTCTCAGAAGGGCTGGTACCCGTCCACGCAGGTCGAGCAGACTAAAATTGACCAGGCCCGGCAGAAATTTTCCGCAAACGGTTGATTTCGATTGGTGAACCTTCCTCCTAAAGCAGCGACGCGCCGCCCGGTCAGGGCGGCGCGTCGCTGTCTTATTCCTTTATACCGCTTCAACACACAGAACCTCCGGTTCCGCCGGCAAGGGTAAAAATTTTCGCTGCAAGAATAGAGCGATATGGGCTGTGAACGGGAATCCGCGGCATCGTCCTCCGCTCGTGCGCGCCTCGCGCCGGTCAGACAGGGACAGCGGCAGCCGTTGCTGGTTTACCATGGTGATATGTCCGCGCCGTGCAGACAGAGTGCCAGTCAACCGGTGCCGGTTTACCGCGCTTATGCGTTCCGCGTCTCGCCGCGCGCCGGTCAGACGGGGGCAGCGGTAGCCGTTGCTGGTTTACCGCGGTGATATGTTCCGCGCCGCGCAGAGAGAGTGCCAGTCAACCGGTGCCGGTTTACCGCGCTTATGCGTTCTGCGTCTCGCCACGCGCCGGTCAGGCCGAAAAAGGGAACAAACGCGCAAAGAGGGGCTGGCGGCCGCCCCTTTTTATGAGCTGTGGGGCATGCGGCGCAGGCGGAGAAAATTCAGCGCCCCTTGAGGGCCCTGCCGGTACAAAGTTCTTCTAAGGCTTGACCTTTTGCAGCAAAAACTGTTTGAGGAATCGCACCGCCTGACAGTAGCCTTCCACGCCCTGTCCCGCGATGGTTTTGACGCAGGCCGCCCGGATGTAGGAAATCTGCCGGAACTCCTCCCGCTCGCTGACCTGAGAAATATGGACTTCCACCGCAGGAATCTTCACCGCCTTGACCGCGTCGAGCAGCGCGACGCTGGTGTGCGTGTAAGCCGCGGGATTAATCACAATGCCGTCCACCTTTTCGAAATAGGCCTCCTGAATCCGGTCCACCAAAGCTCCCTCGTGGTTGGACTGAAAAAATTCCACCTCAATCCCCTCCGCCCCGCAGGCCGCGCGGACGCGGTCCAGCAGGGCCTGATAGGTTTCCTTTCCGTACAGCTCCGGTTCGCGGATGCCCAGCAGGTTAATGTTCGGACCGTTCATGACTAAGAACTTCATTCCATGCCTCCAATATCCTGTCGCGCACCGTTTCGATGCTCCCCTGATTTTCCACGGCGTGGTCGCACGCCGCCGCGTAAAAGGGTTCCCGCTCTTTCGCCAGTTTTTCCAGCGGACTGCCCTGTGAAAGGGGTCTTCCCTCGACCGGCAGCTCCCCGAGCGGGCGCAGCAGCCGGATGAGCGTGCCGTTTGCGCGCAGCGCCGCAACATTCTCCCGGCGCAGCACGGCCCCTCCGCCGGTGGCAATCACCAGTCCGGTGCGCAAAGCGAGGGAGGCGAGGCACTCGCTTTCCAGCTGACGGAAGCCCGCCTCCCCCTGCTGCGCAAAAATTTCGGGGATCGGGCGGCCCGCGCGCTGGACAATCAGCGCGTCCGCATCGACAAACTCCCGGCCCAGCGCTCCGGCGCAGGCCCGGCCCAGCGTGGTTTTGCCGCTGCCCGGCATTCCGATCAGCACGAGATTCGAAAGCTCCCGGCGCAGGCCGCGTTCGATCTCATCGATCCGCCCGTCCGGGATCGGATGCCCCGCGAACTGCTCGGCGGAATACTTGGCCTGCGCGACCAGCATGGCCAGTCCGCCGGCGCAGCGGATCCCCCTCTCCCGCGCCTCAAGAATCAGGGCGGTGCGCAGCGGGTTATACACGACATCGAGCACCCCCTCCAGCTGCGGAAAGTCCGACAGACTGACCGCCTTTCCGCCCAGATTGGGGAACATTCCGAGCGGCGTCGTGTTCACAAGGATTTCCGCATCCGCGTGGCGGAGCGGCGCATTCTGATAATTTTCCTCCCCGCCGCGGGAAAGCACGACCACCTCCCGCGCGCCGGAATCGCGCGCCGCCGTCCGAGCCGTCAGGGAGGTGCCGCCGCTGCCGCAGACCAGCACTTTTTTTCCGGCAAACGAAATCCCCGTGCGCCCCGCCAGATAGAGGAATCCCGCATAGTCGGTGTTGTCTCCGAAGAGCCTGCCGTTCCGCAGCACCAGCGTGTTGACGCTGCCGATCTTGCGGGCGGCGGGGGAAAGCTCGTCGCAGTAGGGAATCACCGTCCGCTTGTAGGGAATGGTCACATTGAGTCCCTGAAAATCCCGGGCGATGAGAAAAGCGTCGATTTCCTCCCGCGCGACGGAGCGCAGCTCGTAGGCGTATCCCGCAAGCTGCTCATGAATCCGCCGGGAATAGCTGTGGCCGAGCCGTTCTCCGATCAACCCATATTGCATGGCGCACACTCCTTTACAGCTCGGTATAGCTGCCCAAAAATTCAAACGGTTCCGGTCCGGCGGCCAGCTCGGAAAGCAGGGCCAGCACCTCCTCGGAATAGACCGAGGCCTCCAGGTCAAAATAGAATTTGAACTCAAATTCCCTTCCGAGAATCGGGCGGCTTTCAATCTTGGTCAGATTGAGGCCGAGCATCGCAAATTTCGAGAGCAGCGCATTGAGCGAGCCGGGCCGGTGGGGCATCTCGGCCATCATGCTGATTCTCGATGCGCCGGGATAGATCTCCATTTCCTTCGAAATGCAGATGAAGCGGGTGTAGTTGTGATCGCTGTCGGAAATCGCGTCCGAAAGGATGTCAAGCCGGTAAAGCGAGGCGCACTCCCGGGAGGAAATCGCCGCAACGTCCCGGCGCTCCGATTCCGAAACCATCTTGGCCGCCACCGCCGTATTGGCGCAGGGGGTTACCTTGATTTCGGGATGGGCCGCAAGGAATGCGCGGCACTGCCCGATCGCCTGCCCATGGGAATAGATCTCCCGGATATCGCCGGGCGCGGTCCCGCGCTTGGCGAGCAGATTGTGAGAGATCCGCAGCTTCAATCCGCGCACAATCGGGAAACGGTACTGCTTCATCAGGTCATAGACCTCGTTGACCGATCCATAGGAGCTGTTCTCGATCGGCAGCACGCCATAGCGGCATTTTCCCGCCCCGACCGCCCGAAACACGTCCTCAAACCGCGGACAGTAAACGACCTCGGGATATTGGAACAGGCGGTTGACCGCAATCTGGGAATAAGCCCCCTCCACCCCCTGGCAGGCGACCACCGCATCGGTGGGGAAAAGCTTGGGGGTGTTTTCCAGAGCCGCGCGGATCTGTCCGGTCAGCGTCTCCTCACAGGGAACCGAGCGGTTCTGATAGGAGCGTCCCATCTCCATCAGCTGCTGGAACAGGTGGGAAACATAGGGCGCGAGTCCGGCCGGAGCTTTCTCCCGCGCCCGGCGCAGGATTTCCCGCTCCCGCGCGGGATCAAAGGTCGGAAGGTGATGCTCCTGCTTATAGGCGGCCACATCGAGGGAAATTTCCATCCGCTCGAGGAAAAGCCGTTCCATCTCGCTGTTGATCTCGTCGATCCGTCTGCGGCAGTCCTTTAGTTCCATTCATCTCTTCCTTTCGATTCGAGCATCAGATCGAGCAGCACCAGCGCGGCGGCCGCTTCGACGCAGGGAACGGCGCGAAGCACAACACAGGGGTCATGCCTTCCATGAATCACAAGGGGCGCGCCGCATTCCCCGGACAGGCTGACCGTTCTCTGCTCCAGCGCGATCGACGGGGTCGGCTTGAACGCCGCCCGGAACAGGAGGGGCATCCCCGTTGAGATTCCCCCAAGGATTCCGCCATGCCGGTTTGTCTCGGTGGCGACCCGTCCCGCCTTCATCACAAAGGGGTCGTTGTGCTCGCTGCCGGTCATCGCGGAAGCGGAAAAGCCCGCGCCGAATTCGATTCCCTTCACGGCCGGAATCGAAAAAACCGCCGAGGAAATCCGGCTTTCGAGGCTCTCGCAAAGCGGCTCGCCGAGTCCGGCGGGCAGCCCCGAGACAGCGCATTCCACGATTCCCCCCACCGAATCAAGCCTTCGCCGCGCGGCCTCGATTTCCGCCTTCATCCGCCCGCCCGCTTGGTCGTCGAGCACCGGGAACGGCTTGGCGGACACCGCCCGCAGCGTTTCGGCGTCCACCGAAACCGGGTCAAAGGGCGTGTCCTCCACCCCGTGGATTGCGGCGATATGCGCACCCACCGTCACGCCCTTCCGGGCGAGAAGCTGTATCGCCGCCGCGCCGGCAAAGCAGAGCGGCGCGGTCAGCCGTCCCGAGAACTGCCCGCCGCCCCGGATATCATTCGCTCCATGGTATTTGATGAAAGCGGGATAGTCGGCATGCATCGGCCGCGGCAGGTCGCGGAGCTTCTCATAATCCTGCGAGCGGCGGTCCCCGTTTTCGATCACCGCGCAGAGCGGCGCGCCGCAGGTCGCTCCGCCGCAAAGCCCCGAAAGGATGCGTAGGCGGTCCGTCTCCCGCCGCGCGGTGGAAAAGGCCCCGCCCGGCGCGCGCCGCGCCATGAACCGTTCGATTTCATCGAAATCCAGCTGAATTCCGGCCGGCAGGCCGTCGATCACCGCGCCGATCGCCTCTCCGTGCGACTGGCCGAAGATGGTGACGGTGAGCATTTTTCCAAAGCTAGAGGACATCGGCAATCCCTCCCAGTGATTGGTAGTCGTCAAAAAATCCCGGATAGGACTTGCGGCAGGCCTCGGCCCCATCCAGGACCACCGGACCGCCGCAGAGCATCGCGGCCACTGCCATCGACATGACAATCCGATGGTCGTTGGCACAGTCAACCTCCCCGCCCGAAAGCGCTCCGCCCCGGATCACCAGCCCGTCGGGCAGCTCGTCAACATGTCCGCCCAGCGCCCGGATGGCGGCGGACACCGTTTGGAGCCGGTCGCTCTCCTTGAGGCGGAGGCGCGCCGCGTTGAAAATCCGGGTCTCCCCCTCCGCGGCACAGCCGCAGACGGCGAGGATCGGAACAAGGTCGGGGATGGCGGAGGCGTCGATCTCAATCCCCCGCAGCGGACGCGGCGCAACGCTCACCGAACCGCCGGCGGTTTCCTCCACCGCCGCGCCGAAGCGGCGCAGCAGCCCGACGATCGCGCGGTCCCCCTGCGGGGACGCGGGGTCAAGCCCGCCGACCGTCACCGGCCCTCCGTCGGGGCGCAGCGCCCCCGCCGCGAGATAAAAGGCGGCGTTCGACCAGTCCCCCTCGCAGGACAGCCCGCCCGGCGAGCGGTAGCGCTGGCCGCCCGGAATCCTCCAGCCGTTTTCGGCGGGGCTGATGCGGATTCCAAACCGCCGCAGCGTCCGCAGTGTCATCTCGACATACCCCGCCGACTCGAGCGGCGTGGTGAGGATAATTTCACTCTCTCCCGGCAGCAGGGGCAGTGCGAAGAGCAGCCCGGTGACATATTGGGAGCTTACATTTCCCGGCAGGCTGTAACGTCCCGGCGCCAGTCCCCCTGAAAGCTCCAGCGGCAGGGTCTCCCCCCCGATCAGCGCCCCGTGCTCCTCCAGAAGCTCCCGCAGAGGGGAGAGCGGGCGCTGGGGCAACCGGCCCGACCCCGTTACGGTGCGGTGCAGTCCCAGAGCGGGAATCAGCGGAAGCAGAAAGCGCAGGGTCGATCCGCTTTCCCCGCAGTCGATCGTCCCCGTCTCAGCGGGGCGCGTGACCGGTGCGATCCGCCATCGCCGTCCGTCCGGGCTGTCGAGCCGGGCACCAAGCGCGCGCAGGCATTCCGCCGTGGCCTCAATATCCCGGTTCGACGCGCCGGTTGTCAGGACCGTTTCGCGGTCGGCAAGCGCCGCGCAGATCATCGCGCGGTGCACGTCGGACTTTGAGGCCACTGCTTGCACCCGGCCCGCCAGCGGATGCGGCGTAATTTTCAGCTTCATCAGAGCCCCTCCATTTTAAAAATCAGCCGGACAAGCCGGCTCAGTTCAGTCCGTCGGCAAAAAAGCCTTCCAGTTCCGCGGCCGGCATGGGATGCAGCACGCAGCTTCCCGCGGTGGCAGGCAGCACCAGGGTGATCGAATCCCCCCGGCGCTTCTTGTCGTTGACCGCGGCCGCCGCCAGCTCTCGGGCGGAGAAGGCGCACCGGCTTTCCAGCCCGCAGCGGTCAAGCGCTTCTTCCAGCAGGGCAAGCGCCTCATGCGAAAGCATGCCCCGCTTGACGCAGGCGCGGGCGATCAGCGCGGTGCCGATTGCAACCGCACGTCCATGGGTGATGCCGAGTCCGGAGCACCGTTCAATGGCGTGGGCCGCCGTATGGCCGAGATTCAGCTTCTGCCGCTCGGCCTGATCGCGCTCGTCGGCGGCAACCACCGCCGCCTTGATCGAGATGCAGCGGGCCACCATCGCTTCCGGCTCCCGCTCCCATCCCCCCTCGCGCATCATCGAGAGGAGCTGTGCGTCAAATCCCATGCCGTATTTGATCATCTCGCCGAGGCCGTCGAGCCGGTAGCAGCCGGGCAGCGTCGAAAGCAGGGCGGTGTCGCAGAGCACCAGCTCGGGCTGCCAGAAGGCTCCGGCGAGATTCTTGCCGGCCGCGAGGTCAACCGCCGTCTTGCCTCCCACCGAGGAGTCGATCATCGCCAGAAGGCTTGTGGGAATCTGCACAAAGCGGATTCCCCGCAGGTAGCAGGCCGCCGCAAAGCCGGCGAGATCTCCCACCACCCCGCCGCCCAATGCAACGATGAGGTCCGAACGGGTCAGCCCCGCTCCGGCGAGCGATTCCAGCACATGGGAGAGCGTCCCCATGTTTTTGGAGGCTTCCCCGTGGGGAAATACGATCCGGACGGCCGAAAATCCCGCCTTGCGCAGCGACCGCTCGACCGCTTCGCCGTAAAGGGCATCCACCGTGTCATCGGTAACGACAGCGGCGGCACAGGGCGTAACGACCCGGGCAATCTCCTCCCCGCAGCGGTCCAGCGGGCCGCTGCCGATCAGCAGGTCGTAGCGGTGCCCCGTTTCAATCGAAATTCTCCGCATTGCTCATAGCACCTTTCCGTCCGCTTCTTCCTTGCGGACCCGCCCCGCCCGCAGCATTTCGTGGAGTGTTTCAGCATCCTTTGACGCAATTGCGTCATGGAACCTCTGAAGCCGTCCGATCAGCTCACCCAGCTCCGCGGAAAGCGGTTCGCTGTTGTCAAGGAACAACTCGGTCCACATGTCCTCCTGCAGGCAGGCGACGCGGGTCATATCGCGATAGCTGCCGGCCGAAAACCCCCGGTGACGCAGCGAGCAGGGCGACTGGACGTAGGCGCTCGAAACGACGTGGGCCATCTGTGAGGTGTAGGCGATCATGCGGTCGTGTTCGGCCGCGTCGGTGATCACCACCCGCTCGAAGTCCAGCTCAAGGGACAGCGCCTTGGCCTTCGCCACCGTCTCAATTGCCATCCCGGTCGGCGGAACAAGAATCATCGAGGCGCCTTCAAACATGCTCCCCGTCGAACTGTCAAATCCTGCATGCTCAACTCCCGCCATCGGATGGGCGCCGATGAAATCAAAGCCGTATTCCTTCGCCAGCGCAAAGCAGGGAGCGCAGACCGGCTGCTTCACCCCGCAGGTGTCGAAAACCAACGCGCCCTTTTTGATCAGAGGCGCGTGCTCGGTCAGCCAGCGGATCGCCGTCTGGGGGTAGAGCGCAATAAAAACGGCGTCGCATTCCGCCAGCCGGTCGTCGGTCAGCGGTCCGTCCACCGCGCCGACCAGCTTGGCCTTGCAGAGAATTTGCTGGGTGCGGTTCCAACCGTATACCATGTGGCCGGTTTTCTCTTTGAATGCCCGGGCAATCGATCCGCCGATCAGTCCCAGTCCTACTACTGCTATATTCATCGCTTGTTTCTCCTTCATTTCACATTCCGGCTTTGCCGTGCATCTGAGGTCAGGCTTTGTAGGCAAACGGCTTAATCCGGCGCACCGCCTCGGCGAGATCTTCGAACGCGCCGGGGGTCAGCGACTGCGGACCGTCACATTTGGCATGGGCCGGATCGTTATGCACCTCGATCATCAGGCCGTCGGCGCCGCAGGCTGTGGCCGCCAGCGCCATCGGCTTGACCAGCCGCGCAATTCCGCTCGCATGGCTCGGATCGACGATCACCGGCAGATGGGTCATTTCGTGAAGCATCGGAATTGCCGAAAGATCAAGGGTGTTGCGGGTGGCCGTCTCAAAGGTGCGGATACCGCGCTCGCAGAGAATGACCCGGTGGTTGCCGCCCGCCATGATATATTCGGCGCTCATCAGCAGCTCCTGCAGGGTATTGGCAAGTCCCCGCTTCAGAAGAATCGGCTTATCGGTATGTCCGACCTGCCGCAGGAGTTCAAAGTTCTGCATATTGCGCGCGCCGATCTGGATGACATCCACCTCGTCGAAGAGGTCGAGCTGGGAAAGATCCATCAGCTCGGTGACGATCGGAAGTCCGGTTTCCTTCTTGACCTCCAGCAGAAGCTTGATGCCGTCTGCATGAAGTCCCTGAAAGGCATAAGGGGAGGTGCGGGGCTTAAACGCGCCGCCGCGCAGCAGGGTGGCTCCCGCGGCCTTAACCCGCAGGGCAACCTCAAGAAGCTGCTCGCGGGATTCCACCGAGCAGGGACCGGCGATGATCGGGCAGCTGCCGTCCCCGAAGGAGGCGTCCCCGACGGTGACCACAGTGTTGTCCGGGTGGAAGGCACGGTTGGCCTCCTTATAGGGCTGGGAAATGCGTTTGACATCCTGCACGATATCGAGCGCGCGGATCAGTTCGATGTCAACCTTGGAGGTGTCTCCCACCAGGCCGAGAATGGTCTGCACCTTTCCCACCGTCGGATGGACCTCCAGGCCTAGGCTTTCCAGCCATGCGGTAAGATCGGAAATTCTCCCGGAATCAGGATTTTCTTTCAAAATAACAACCATCATGCTACCCCTTTTCTTTTGTTTCAATAACCGGCGCAGGCGCTGCAAAAGCATCAAAAAGGGCCTCGCAGCACTCACTGCGAAGCCCTTATCCTTCTATTGCATCCGTTTTTCCTCAAACGGCACAGGACAATGCTTTCTTGTTTGCAGTGAACGCCGAAAAAGCCTTGCCAAAAAAGTAAAAGGCAAAGCTAAAGTAAAAATAATATTCACTTGCAAACAGCTTGTGATTCATAACAGCGGTCTCCTGTGTCCCCTTCGGGATTGGATTTGTTTCATTATAACACCATGCCCCCGTCTTGGCTATCGGCAAATTGTATACTCGTTTTCCCATTTTTAAAATTTTTTTATTAATTTTTCTGTCAACCCGATTTATCTCTCCCTTGAGCGCGCGAACCTTCGTCATAGAATTTCAGCTTGCTTCCGCGCACAAGCTGCATGTTGATGGCGGTGGTCGGCTGACGCTGATGTCGGACTTCAGCTTGCTTCCGCGCGCAAGCCGCATGAGTTTTGGCTTGAGCACTCCGATGTCCGGCAGGATTGCCTCGCCTTCAGCGGACCTGTCCGGGCTTTCGGTCAACAGCCTTCTGCCGCCTTTTCAATTTCTAGACTCAGCGCCTCGGACGCATTGCGCAAATACCATTCAGCCGATATTGGAGCTGTGCAATATCCGGCATTGGAGTATGCATAAAAATACTGAAGGCGGGTGCGTACAATCAGGCATCATATGTTCTTCTGCAATTTTAATCTCTCTTTATTTTCCTGCGTCTTTATCCTTTAGATACGTACCACTGCCACCTCATCTTGAGTAATGAGCTCAGTGCCAAAAGGTCTGCAAAGTTCTGCAAGATAGCGAAGGACTTCCTCATCATGGGAAAGATGCGGAATCCCAAGCCTGCTCCGAGGTGCGTCCATATCGAGAGTAATGGGGCAGGGTTTAATCGCAACGATCCGGCCCTCCTCCGCTGTAAAACCCGCTATCACCGGACTCCAGATGATATTGGGCTATACAACATACCCCCTTGTCCCGTGCCGACTGCGTAAATTCATAATAGGGTTGCCATGCGCTCTTAGCTGAAAAGCATCAACAAAAATCTTTATGGGCGGCTTCAACAGTTTGATCCAAAGGAAAGCTTCTTCGGGTCACTTCCGCGCGCTCTGTTACCTATAACACAACAACCGCCTGCCGTCCGTGTCATGCCCGTTCGGAGGAGCGGGCAGAACTATTCTTGCTAAAAGGGCATATTGCCGGCAGCCTCTCAAGAGGCATCGAAAAGGTTTATCAACCGCATTGCTGTTACAGCCCGCAGGCCGCCCGTTCCCCTCTCCGGGCCTGTCCGGCGCCCGGCGCGCCCGAGCGGAGGGCGGCATCTCATTTCCCCGCCGCGGCGGTTTCCTATTCGCCTACATCAACTGGGTTCCGTTGATTTTCAGCCCGAAGCGGTATCCGAAGAACTGTGCCGCGCGGCGGCAGAGCATCATCCGCTCCAGAAAAATTTCAAAGTAATCGGCAACCGGGCTGACCCCCGTATCGACGGTAAGCACCAGCGTAAAGGTTCGGCTTTCGACATCGGTTTTTAACGACGACTGCTCCACCGAATAGTTGACCCGGTCGTGGATATCAAAGCTCGGAACATCCCGATTGCGCACCCGCGAACGGCGCACATCGCTCTTATCCGCGAGAATCAGAGCTGCGGCCAGCGCATTGACCGGATAAGCGGTATGTTCGTCGTGGTTGCCGATAGCGGCGATCACCTGTGCGACTTCGTTGGGTTCCATCCCCATTTTGTCGAGAATCCGGAACGCCATGACCGCGCCGGACTGGGCATGATCGATGCGGTTGACAACGTTTCCGATATCGTGCATAAAACCGGCGATCCGCGCGAGCTCGACGGTACGCGGATCGTATCCCAGCTCGGTGAGGATATTCTGCGTCACTGTCGCAACCCGCACCACATGGGCGAAGCTGTGCTCGGTGTAGCCGAGCGCGACAAGTGAGGCATCTGCCTGACGGATATAGCTTTTGATCTCCTCGCTGGAGGAGACATCCTGATAGGTGACCACGCGGGTTCCCCCTTCCTCTTACTCCCTTAAAGTATACCTGCTTTGGGCCGCTGTGACAAGGGGAAAGGAGGCTTTTGGAGGAGAATGCCTTTACTGTCTTCCCACAGAAAGATCGGAAAGCCGGATCGAGCGGGTATGCCGGATCTCTTCCCAGGTGGTGCACTTGTGAATCATGCAGGAAAGGTTGATGGGAATCCAGCTTGCCAGAAAGAGCCAATAGACCAGCACGCCGCGCAGCATCCGCGGATTCCATTTGCGCTCGATCAACAGCACGAACACTGACAGGATGCAAGAAACGGCAAAGGATGTATTGAGGGAGATAAAGAGCTGGTAATAGAGCTCATTGTAAGGAAAGAACTGGTGTTGGGCATACAGAATGTCGAGCGAAAGCCCCAGCAGCAGCGAAAGCAGATAGGCAAGCTGCATGAATGGGGCGAGGAAAAACATCATCTGGTCAAAGCAGCCGATCCGGTGCTCAGTGAAGATTCCGCGCGCCAGCCGCCCGAAGTAGACGGAAAAACCTTGCAGGATGCCGGTGGACCAGCGCTTACGCTGCTTCCAGGACTGGGCAAAGGTCAGCGGCTGCTCGTCGTAGATCACTGCCGCGGACACCCACTCGACCCGCTCCCCGCGCAGGATGCACTGGGTGGTGAATTCGATGTCCTCGGTCATTGTAACAGTATGCCAGCCGCCCATTTCCCGGAGCAGCTTTAGCGAGACCATAAAGCCGCTGCCGTTGATCATCGCCGAAAGGTGTGCCGCGCGGCGGGTGTGGTTATACATGCGGTTAATCATCCAGTAATAGATGGAGTAGCAGCCCGAGACCGCGGTATCGTAGGGGTTCTTGCTGTCGCGGTATCCCTGCGCCGCCCTCGCTCCCGCACAGCAGGCGTCATTCATCGCCCGCAGGAATCCCGGATCCACGAGATTATCCGCGTCGAAAACACATGCGGCATCGAAGCGCCCCTCTTCCAGAAGCATATCGAAAACCTGTGTCAGAACTTCCCCCTTCGACCGGACCGGAAGGCGGCAGTCAAAGATTCGAGCGCCCGCCCGGCGGGCGGCTCCCCGGGTATCGTCGGTGCAGTTGTTCGGCGCTACAATAATCTCATAAAGCTCGTCCGGATAATCCTGCTGGCGCAGGCTTTCGATGAGCTGTCCAATCACGCATTCCTCATTGCGCGCCGCAATCACCAGCGCGAAACGGGTCTGCGGCTCGCAGCGCCGCCGCGGCCTGCCGCGCCGAAGCGAAAGGACGGCATACACCGCGTAGTAGAAAAAATAAAGGGTAAAGACAAAACTCATCAGCCATGCGCAGGACATCAAAATCGGAACCGCTGCCATGATGCTCACACTCCTGTTCTTTCGTCTCTGTAGGGAAAAGGATCAACTGTACTATTCATATTAGTACATATAATTTTACAATTCATTGCGGGTTAATTTGATAAAAATTTTATAAAATTTTTGTGAATTTCAACAATTTTCAAAAATAAGCTCCAATATGCTCTCTTTTGGCAAAACGATTTCCGAAAGAGAAAATCTTCAATATGGTGCAAAAGCCATAACCGCCGGCTAGCCGGTGGCTAAATTAGGCCCTGCAAGGGCCGGGCGGCGGGCGGCGCCGCGCTCTGTCGCCCAATGAACAACGGCCACTGCCGTCTGCATCATGCCCGTCCGCAGGAGCGGGCAGAACTACCCTTGCTATCAGGACCTGCTGACGGCGGGTGTCTCGAGGCGCACCGAAATTTCTTTCACTCACATCACAAGCGAGTGGCCCACGGGCCGTTCGCTTCCTCTCGTTCTCTTCTCCCCACCTGACCGCTCTTCCTATCCGGTGCCCGGCGCGCCCGAGCGAAGGGCGGCGCTTTGAGACGTCCTTTTTGTGTGGGGGATTGTATCCGGTGCCCGGCGCGCCCGAGCGAAGGGCGCCGCTGCCCCCACAGCCTGTAAACGGACGGGTTCTCCTTCTCACGGCAGTCCTTCATGTCTCCAAATCCGCCGCTGACAAGCCCGCTTCACCCGATGCTTGCAGCGAAAGCTTTTTACCGGGCGCCTCCAACAGCAGGGCCGGTGGTTTCCGTTGACAAAACAGCCCGGGTGCGGCCGGCTCTCCTCCGACCGCACCCGGGTTTCACGGGAAATCCTGTATATTCAGAGACGACAAAGAGATTTTTCCTGCCGGACCTGCCGGAAAAATCCGCGCAATGCCCGCGTTGTTTCCAAGGGGTCGCGCCCCACCATGCAATGCAGGCGGTCAATCTCCGCTCCGCCGAAAAAAGCCAGCAGTATGACCGCGCGTTTCCAAGGCTCCAGGTCGCAGAGAAGTGCGCAAAGCCTTTCGTCCGAACGCGCCGGCGCAAGAGTATCGGCAAGCTGGCGGCGGTATTGCTCTCCGTAGACCGCCGGACAGTCCCCGCAGCAGCGGCAAAGCTCGCGGAGCATCGTCTCTTCAAACGGCGCTTCT
>Ga0129314_1001273_pt1 | contig 18325 bp, 20 predicted proteins | sample O1111metagenome_FD_94431 | JGI IMG/M metagenome (GOLD analysis project Ga0129314, IMG submission 94431) | Orangutan individual fecal microbial communities from fecal samples from Wisconsin, USA - O1111 metagenome | ecosystem: Host-associated > Mammals > Digestive system > Large intestine > Fecal... | reverse complement strand
CAAGGTCCTGCTGTGCAGGACGCTTGACGGCGCTGCGCGCCGCCCCATCCGCGATGGGGCCCCGGTCACCGACAGGCTGTTTAGTAGCTGACACCCTGCCAGATCATGGCGTCGGCGACCTTCATGAAGCCGGCGATATTGGCGCCGGCCACCAGGTTGCCGGGCATGCCGTATTCCTCGGCGGCCTTGGCGGCGTTGTGGTAGATGTTAGTCATAATGCCGTGGAGCTTCTGGTCCACTTCCTCGAAGGACCAGGACAGACGCATGGAATTCTGACTCATCTCCAGACCGGAGGTGGCCACGCCGCCGGCGTTGGCCGCCTTGGCGGGCCCAAACAGCACGTCGTTGATCTGGAAGATCTCAATGGCCTCGGGGGTGGAGGGCATATTGGCGCCCTCGGCCACGGCAAAACAGCCGTTCTTCACAAGCTGCTGGGCGGCTACGCCGTCCAGCTCGTTCTGCGTGGCGCAGGGCAGAGCGATGTCACAGGGCACGCTCCAGATGCCGGAGCAGCCCTCCACGTACTGGGCGGTGGGCACATAGTCCAGATAGGTCTTGATACGGTCCCGCTTGACCTCCTTGATCTCCTGCATGACCTTATAGTCGATGCCGTTCTGGTCCACAATATAACCGTTGGAATCGCTCATGGCGATGACCTTGGCGCCCAACTGGGTGGCCTTCTGGTTGGCGTAGATGGCCACGTTGCCGGAGCCGGAGATCACCACGCTCTGGCCCTGGAAGGACTTTCCGTTGGCCTTGAGCATCTCCTCGGTGAAGTAGCACAGGCCGTAGCCGGTGGCCTCGGTCCGGGCCAGGGAGCCGCCGTAGCTGATACCCTTGCCGGTGAGGACGCCGTTGAACTCGTTGCGGATGCGCTTATACTGGCCGAACAGATAGCCGATCTCCCGGGCGCCCACGCCGATGTCGCCGGCAGGCACGTCGGTGTCGGGGCCGATGTGGCGCTGGAGCTCGGTCATGAAGGACTGGCAGAAACGCATGACCTCGTTGCTGCTCTTGCCCTTGGGGTCGAAGTCGGAGCCGCCCTTGCCGCCGCCCATGGGCAGGCCGGTGAGGCTGTTCTTGAAGATCTGCTCAAAGCCCAGGAACTTGATGACGCTCAGGTTGACGCTGGGATGGAAGCGCAGGCCGCCCTTGGAAGGGCCGATGGCCGTGGAAAACTGGACGCGATAGCCACGGTTCACCTGCACGTTGCCCTTGTCGTCCACCCACGAGATACGGAAGAGCAGGCTGCGCTCCGGCTCCACGATGCGCTGGATGACGCCGGACTTGACCAGATCGGGGCGCTGCTCCACCACAGGCTGGAGGGACTCCAGCACCTCCCGGACGGCCTGGAGGAATTCTTTCTGATCCGGGTCCTTGCGGACTACGTCCGCGTACACTTCCTGCAGATAGCTGTTGGTAAATGTCATCTTGCCAAACCCCTTTGCCTGGCGGCGCGTTTCCGTGGACACGCCCACCTTAAAATATAAAATCCTGTGCGCTGCTGCACTGGGTGCGGCCGATTCCGCCCCCCACGGAAAATTGTTGGGGGTATTATACGCCTATCTGGGTAAAAATGCAACAAAAAAATGGAAACTTGCAGAATTTTTCTCATATGGCGGAAGAATGCCGTATCCGATGCAGCAAAGGAAGATGCATAGTTCATTTGACGGGCAAAATGGCGGGATTTGTCGTCCACTCGCGGCCGCCGGGAGCCGCTGTGGGCAGGCACAGGCCGTAGAGGTCGGTGCAGCGGTCCTCCAGCTCGAAAAGCCGCCGGGCGGCGGGGGAGAGGGTGCGGACGTGGGCGGGCTTGGTGAGGATGGGCAGCCGGGCATGTTTCCACATCTCCCGCAGCACCGCCCGGCCGCGGTCGTTGAAGCCCAGCACCCGCAGATAGGGGACATGCTCCGGGCGGTCGGCGGCGGTGAGGCCCAGAAAGGCCCAGAGCACCAGCCGCCGGACCCGGGCGTGGGTGTACCGGCGGGTCTTGGCCAGGGCGTAGACCTCCTCCAGGGTGGTGGCGGCCTTTCCGGCCGCCAGCAGCCGGGCGGCCAGGCCGTCGCCGCTGTCGGGCAGAGCCTCGGCCTGCTCCAGAGTCATGGAGCGGAGTCGGGCCAGGATGGCCCGCTCACAGCGGATCAGGTCGGCGGTCTCCCAGATCCAGGGGCCAGTGAGATAGGGGGCGGCGGCATCGGGGTACCCGGCGCGGAGCCGGCCCCGCAGCCAGCTTGCCGAGGCAAAGCCCGCCGCCGGAGCTTGATCGTGGCCCGCCCCGGTCCGGGGGATGGCGACGGCCTCCATGGAGCCGGGCAGGGCCCGCAGGTATTCCACCGCCAGGTTGTTGTTGGGGGCGGAGAGAACGTCGGCCGCCGGGCCGATGAGGGCGCGGACGGCCTCCTGCCGGGCGGCGGGGAAGGGGAGCCCCTGGTCGAGGGCGCGGCGCAGGGCGGAGGGGTAGGCTTGGGAGTCCAGACAGACGGCGGCGGCCCGGAGCTCCTCCAGCGAGCCGGACTCGCTGCCGAACGAGAGATGGCTCACCACTCCGGCGGCGGAGAGGACCTCCACCGCACCCCGGGCGAAGCGCTCCGCGGAGGAGATCGCCCAGGGGGTGGGCAGCTCCAGCACCAGGTCGGCGCCGCCCTTTAGGGCCACGGCCGCCCGGGTCCACTTGTCAGCGATGGCGCAGTCGGCCCGCTGGACCCAGTTTCCGCTCATGGCGCAGACCACGGCGGCGTCCTCACCCAGCAGCCGGCGGGTCTCAGCAATCTGCCGGGCATGGCCGGAGTGGAAGGGATTGTATTCAGCAATAATGCCGGAGATGTTCATGTCAGCCCCCAAAAGTGTAGATTTTTTTGAATTTCATCGAAAAAGTGGGTTGTTCTTTCCAGCGGAATGGTCTAGAATATACTTGCAATTTTAGCGGAACCGGAACGATTCTGCAAGGGCCGAAGCCCAAACTATACAAATTAAGGAGCGGATAGTAACATGAAAGTCCTCGTCATCAATGCGGGCAGTTCCTCTCTGAAGTACCAGCTCATGGACACCGACACCCGGACGGTGCTGGCCAAGGGCCTGTGTGAGCGCATCGGCATAGACGGCCGCCTGACCCACAAGGTCCCCGCCAAGGACCTAAAGCTGGAGCTTGAGATTGCCATGCCCACCCACGCCGAGGCCATCCAGTCCGTGCTGGACGCCCTGACCTCCGCCGAGCACGGCGTGATCCGGAATATGTCCGAGATCGACGCGGTGGGCCACCGGGTGGTCCACGGCGGCGAGAAGTTTGCCGCCTCCGCCCGGATCGACGCCGACGTGATGGCCGCTCTGGAGGAGTGCATCCCTCTGGCCCCCCTGCACAATCCCGCCAACATCACCGGCATCAAGGCCTGCCAGGCCGTTATGCCCTCCACCCCCATGGTGGCCGTGTTCGACACCGCCTTCCATCAGACGATGCCCGCCAGGAGCTATATTTATGCCCTGCCCTACGAGTATTATGAGAAGGACAAGGTCCGCCGCTACGGCTTCCACGGCACCTCGCACCGTTATGTCTCCGCCCGGGCCGCCGCCCTGCTGGGCAAGCCCATTGAGGAGCTGAAGATCATCACCTGCCACCTGGGCAACGGCTCTTCCGTCAGCGCCATCGACGGCGGCAGGAGCGTGGATACCTCCATGGGCTTCACCCCCCTGGCCGGCGTGCCGATGGGCACCCGCTCCGGCGACCTGGACGCCGGCATTCTGGAGTACCTGATGAACAAGTACGGCATGGACATCAAGGAGATGCTGAACGTGCTGAACAAGAAGTCCGGCGTGCTGGGCATCTCCGGCGTATCCTCCGACTTCCGCGACCTGGAGGAGGCCGCCAAGGCCGGCAACGACCGCGCCCAGCTCGCCCTGGACTCCTTCCAGTACAGCGTGAAGAAGCTGGTGGGCGCTTACGCCGCCGCCATGGGCGGGGTGGACGCCATCGTGTTCACCGCCGGCGTGGGCGAGAACGACGCCGTCACCCGGATGGCCATCGCCTCCGGCCTGGAGTTCATGGGCGTGAAGATGGACGCCGAGGCCAACAACACCCGCGGCCACGAGGCGGTGGTCTCCGCCGCCGACTCCAAGGTGAAGGTGCTGCTCATCCCCACCGACGAGGAGCTCATGATCGCCATGGATACCGCCGAGATCGTAGGCAAGTAAACTGCACAGGAACCACGAAGGGCCCGCGCTCGCAATGGAGCGCGGGCCCTTTTTACATTACGGACCTACCAGGTGACCCCCAGGTCGGGGCGCACGTCCAGGTCGATGATGTCCTTGGCGTCGTAGAACTGGAGATACCGCTCCCGCTCCCGGCCGCTGCGTAGGGTCTTGCCGTCGGGGTGAAGCCGGTCGCAGATGACGGCGGAGATGTCGGTCTTAATCTTGGAGTAGGACTCGACACCCACCGAAGCGAAGACCCGGAAGCCCATGCTCTGGAGGTACTGGAACATGGGGCCGGTCTGGGTTACGTCGTTGTCCCCGTCGGGCCGCGCCCCGTGGGGATAGAACAGGATGCTGGTGGGGCCCACCAGGCTGCCCACCTCCTCGGCCCAGCGCTCGGTGTCGGTCTTGACCACCTCCATGGACTTGGCGGACAGGTTGATATGCCCCCAGGTGTGGCTGCCGAAGGTCCAGCCGGTCTCCTTCAGACGCTGGATCACCGGCATCACCGCGTCGATCTCACTCTGGCGGTAGGCCTCAAACTCCGCCCGGCGCGGGTCGTCGGCCTTGATGTCCCGGTCGTTCTGGGTCCGATAGCCCAGGATGCCCTGGTAGCCGGTGAGAGAGAAGATGGCCTTGGCTCCGTTGAGGGAGAAGTCGGGGTGCTCCAGGATAAACTGGTCCAGGATGGTGGTGGCGTCCAGGTCCTGAGTGAGGAAGGTCTCCTTGGTGTAGGGGTCGGTGCACTCGGCCCAGATCTGGCCGTCGTCCCCCACCACCAGCTTGGAGGTAAAGCCCCCCTCCAGCATATACTCATAGTAGTTCACGTCGTCAAAGGAGATGATCAGAGGTTTTTTCCCCTCGGGGAGCCGGAGCGTGTTGCGGACCATATGGGTACCGCTCTCGTCGGTGACCTCGCTCCAGACGTCCTCCATGGCCACCAGAATATAGCCCTTGTCATAGACGCTCTGCAAAATCTTGTTGTACTCGTCTACCGTCACCATCCAGTCGTCCAGACCGATGCGCTGGGATTCGGGCAGAGGGCTCTCATGGAAGGCGTACTGGGGATAGGCGATGATGGGGTGGAAGAACAGGTGCTCCACCACCTGGTCCGGGCCCCAGGACTGTGTGAGCTGGTCCTCAGACCAGTAGGTCCTGACGGCGTCGTAGGGGTCCGCGGCGGGGGTCGGGGAAGGTTCGGCGGAGGCGGTGGGCTCCGGGGTGGCGGAGACGGGCGGGGTGTCCGGCGTACCGCTGCCGGCGGGCGGGGCTTTCTTGCAGGCGGCCAGCGGTGTGAACAGCGTCAGGGTCAGTGTCAGGGCCAACAGTCGTTTCAGGTTTGTTCTCATGCACATGGGCGGGGTTCCTCCTAGCGTTCGATCTCTGTCCCTGTTATCTTACAGGAAACGGGCGGTAACATGCATCACAAAGAAATGACAAAAAGATTAAGGTTTTCCGTCGGGGGGCGGGACCCTTCGGACCAGCAGAATGGAGGCCGCGCCGGTGACGGCCCCGGTGACCAGGGAGGCCAGCAGTAGGGGAGCCAGGTAGACCAGCAGGGCGGGAGAGGCCAGCACGGCCATGGCGGCCAGGACCTGGCCGGTGTTGTGGGCGGCGGCGCCGGCAATGCAGACGCCGAAGAGGGACAGACGGCGGCAGCGGACCAGCAGCCACATGACCCCAAAGGCCAACAGCCCGCCGCCCAGGGAGAAGGCCAGGGCGGAGAGATTACCGCCCACCAGCGCGCCCAGCAGGCACCGGGCCACCAGGATGAGCAGGGCCTCCCGGCCGGACATGGTGCACAGGGCGTAGATGGTGACCAGATTGGCCAGACCCAGCCGCAGGCCGGGCAGGGGCACCAGTACGGTGAGGGGGAAGAGCCCCTCGGTTACCGACAGGGCCAGGGCCAGGGCGGTCAGGACCGCGCAGCGGGTGAGGCGGCGCGTGGAAAGGGCGGAAGCAGGATACATCACGGGCCCTCCTAACCGGTCACGCCGTCCACGGCCGGGGCCTCCGAGCCGGTGACGGAGATGATGAGGCGGTTGGGCAGGCAGACGATCTGCCCGCCGGAAACCGACACCCAGCCGGTGTGGACGCAGTCCTCGCCGGGGCAAGAGCTCTCTGAGATCCGGATGCGGCCCCGCTCCGCCTGAATCGTGAGGGGATAGTCCAGCTCCTCCAGGTACAGGGTGACGGGTTCGGACAGGGAAGAGAGGGGGTATTGGGCGATGACCTCGTTATTTAAGACGACTGTGGCGGTCAAAAAGTTTCCAGGGGCCGGACGAAAAAGATAGAGCAGGAAAAGCGCGAAGGCCGCCACGGCCAGCGCCACAAGGCCGTCCCAGGGGGTAGGGCGGACACGGATAGCCGCGGGGGGAGTTCCAGCGTGTTTCATCGGTATGCCTCACATCAAAATCCACAATTTGACCCCAGTAAAGCCGGGATCATAGACTTTTTTATTGTATCACGAAGCGGCGCGCTTGAAAAGCTCCGATGACAGGAAGGAACTGGCGCCGGGAGCGGTAAGTATTTTCTAGTTGCAAAACAGGGCAAATTCTGATAAAATACTGCCTGTTAGACTGGTGCGGTATGCGCCGGACGAAAGCGACTAGGAGATGAACCCATGGATAAACAGAAGCAAGCGGCGCGGAACCAGAAGGAGGATGTCGTCCTGAACCGGACCCTGATCTGGTTTGGCGGGGCAGTGGTCGTTGAACTCCTGCTGCTGCTGCTTAACCGCTATTATATCAATTATAACGTCAGCGGCATCACGCTCATGAGCAACATCCATAAGGCCCTGCCCGTGATGATTGCAGCGCTGGCGGTGCTGACGGTGGTCTGCGCGGTCTGGCTGTATACAGGGTTGAAAAAGAAGCGGAGCGGCCTGATCCCCGGGCTGCTGACCGGCGTTTTCGGAGCTCTGGCTCTGGGATGCCTGGCGGCGTTCCGATTCAAGGGGGCCGGCATCCAGCTCATGTGTACCCTGGTCCCGGCCGTGGCGGTGCTGGCGCTGGTGTATTACCTCTACCAGCGGGAATTTTTTGCCATCACCGTTTTATCGGCACTGGGCCTGGTCGGGCTTTGGCTCTTCCGCAAGGCGGGCGGCGGCCACGCAGTGGTGGTCTATGGCTATTTCGCCGTGGTGGCGGTGATACTGGTGGCGGCGGTGCTGCTGGCCCGGCGGCTCCAGCAGGCGGAGGGAATGCTCAAGCGCGGGGAAAAGCGTATCCGGGTCCTGGGCCACGGCGCCAATTACGCCCTGTTCTATGTCAGTTGTGCTGTGGTGGCGGCGGCCCTGGCGGCGGCTTTGATCCTGGGCGCTGCGGCGGCCTACTACCTGATGTTCGCACTGGTGGCTTGGATCTTCGTACTGGCAGTCTACTTCACCGTCAAGCTCATGTGATTGGGAAAAAAGCGGCACCCGGCTACTGCCGGGCGCCGCTTTTTTGTGTGTCTTCACGCCTCCTTGCGAATGGGGGCGTAATACTGCTCCTGATACTGGGCGAAGAGCTTTTCAAACTCGGCTGAGGCGCCGGAGTGGAGATACTTGAGGTAGGTGTGGTTGTCAGGCAGGTTTTCCTTGGCGGGGGTGGTGGAGCGGAGGATCAGCATGGCCACATTGGAGCAGTGATCAGAAATGCGCTCCAGATTGATGAGCAGCTCCAGGAACTGCGTGCCCAGCTCGATGGTGCAGGCGCCGGATTTCAGCCGCTCAATGTGCCGGTTTTTCAAGGTGTCCTCCATCAGATCCACCACCTCTTCCAACGGCTCCACCTGCATGGAAAGGGCGTGATCCCGGCCGGCGTAGCAGGCCAGCGTGGTGTCCACGGCTTTGCCCACGGCGTCGGTGAGGTACCGCAGTTCGCGGCTGGCCACGGGGGAAAAGGCGATGTCCCGGCTGTGGAGGGCGGTGGCCGACTCGGACAGATTGACCGAGTAATCGCCGATCCGCTCAAAGTTGGTGAGAGTGTGGAGCAGCTCGGACACCAGATTGCTCTCCGACTGGGTGAGGGCGCGGTCCGTGAGCTTGACCAGATAGCTGTCCAGCATGTTCTCCAGCTTGTCGATGGCGGACTCGGTCTCATGGAGCCGCTCCAGCTTTTTGTCGTCATAGTCGGAGAGCAGCTCCACGGCCAGACGGTAGTTGTCCCGGGCCATGGTACCCATATTGATGACGGCGGCGCGGGCGTGCTCCAGAGCCACGGCGGGGGAGGAGAGGAAACGCTCGTCCAGGGGGTTGATGTCGATGGTCCCGGTATCGCCGGGGACCAGCGTCTCCACGATCTTCACCAACACCCGGTTGAAGGGGAGCAGCAGAAGGGTACAGGCCACGTTGAAGCCCAGGTGCAGGTTGGCGATGGAGCCGCGGTTCATGACGTCGCCCCAGAAGGGAAAGTGGAACAGGGCGTTGCCTGCATACAGCACCACGAGGAAGAACAGTGTGCCGATGATATTGAACAGGAGATGAACCATGGCCGTCCGCTTGGCATTTTTGCTGGCGCCGATGGCGGAGAGAAGGGCGGTGATACAGGTGCCGATGTTCTGGCCCATAATAAGGGGGATAGCGATATGGAAGGAAACCACGCCGGTGGAGCTGACCGCCTGCAGGATGCCCATGGAGGCGGAGGAGCTCTGGATCAGGGCGGTGACGGCGGCGCCTACCAGAATACCCAGCAGGGGATTGGAAAAGGCGACGAACAGCTCGCGGAAGGCGGGGAGCTCCTGGAGGCCGGAGACGGCATTTTCCATGGTCTTCATTCCGATGAACAGAAGGCCCAGCCCCAGCAGGATCTGGCCCACGATCTGCCTGCGGCTGCTCCCCTTAAGGAACATGAAGAGCACGATGCCCACCGCTGCCAGCAGAGGGCCCAGGATCGAGGGCTTGAGCAGGGCCAAAAAGACGTTATCGGACGAAATGTCGCCCAGCCGGAGGAGCTGCGCGGTGACCGTGGTGCCGATGTTGGCGCCCATGATAATTCCCACAGTCTGGGGCAGCTTCATGATGCCGGCATTGACGAAGCCCACGCACATTACGGTGGTGGCGGCGGAGCTCTGAATCAGACCCGTGACCAGAGCGCCAAGCAGGACTCCCTTGAACACGTTGCTGGTCAGTCGTTCCAGAATACCCTCCAACCGACCGCTGGAGAGCTTCTCCAGACCGTCGGTCATGGTGGACATGCCGAACAGGAAGGTCGCGATTGCACCTATCAGGGTGATCACATCAGTTGCGTTCACAAGTTTCCTCCAAATCTGACAAGTTGTCAAAGTTGAGCGGCCGAAATTTGCAGGATTCAATTTTAGGTCCCTATAAAACCAGTATAGATTATATACGCCTTTTTTCGCCGCGTAAATCCTATGTAAAGCGCCTGACGTAAATTTTACATTTCGGCCAAAAAGGCAAAAGGTTTTTGCATGAAATCCGTCAAATAATCAGCGTGGGCGGCAAAGGGGTCCGGATGCCCTCTTGTGTTTTTGGAAAAAAGAGGGTAAAATAAAGAACAGCAGATCAGCCGTCAATCTCCAGACCAGAGAAGGAGGAGGACCCATGACAAAGGAACGGGAAACCTTGCAGGAATGGATCAGCGCGAGCGACAACATCGTCTTTTTCGGCGGGGCCGGCGTATCCACCGAAAGCGGCATCCCCGATTTCCGCAGCGTGGACGGGCTGTACCATCAGCAGTTCCAGTATCCGCCTGAGACCATGCTGAGCCACAGCTTTTATGCGTCCCACACCGAAGAATTTTTTGATTTTTACCGAAAAAAGCTGCTGGCCCTGTGGGCCAAGCCCAACATGGCCCATCGGAAGCTGGCCGAGCTGGAGCAGGCGGGCAAGCTCCGGGCGGTCATCACCCAGAACATCGACGGTCTCCACCAGATGGCCGGGAGCCGGGAGGTGCTGGAGCTCCACGGCTCCGTCCACCGGAATTACTGCCAGGCGTGCGGCCGGTTCTATCCGGTGGAGGCGGTGGCTGAGGCGGAGGGGGTGCCCCGCTGTGCCTGCGGCGGGGTCATCAAGCCCGATGTGGTGCTCTATGAGGAGGCGCTGGACGGGACGGTGATGCGGAGGGCGCTGGACTACATCCGCAAAGCCGACATGCTCATCATCGGCGGCACCTCGCTGGTGGTCTATCCGGCCGCCGGGCTGGTGAACGATTACCGGGGGAATAAGTTGACCCTCATCAACAAGGGGGCGACCTCCATGGACTGGCAGGCCGATCTGGTGGTCTCCGGCCCCATCGGGGAGATCCTGGGTGCCGTCCAGATTTGAAGAAACAGCCCCGGCGTTCTGCGCCGGGGCTGTCGGTAGGCCGCAATTTATTGAAAAACAATAAAAAATAATTGACATTCAATATAGAGTATGCTATGCTGACCCCAGAACAAGGGAGGGATTCCCATGGAAAAGACAAGCGTTCAAAAATTGGCTGGGGTGCTGAAGCTCTTAGTCACCATCACTTTCATCTGCAATCTCGTGGCGTTGTTTTTAGTACCAGGCTGCTCCAGGCTGCGAAGCTTGGATGAGTTAGTAGAGGGCGTGCTCTATTTTAGCAATGAGAGCAGTTTGGCAGTGACCGCGCGTATGGTGGGCTATTTCGTGTCGGCTTGGCAGGAGGTATGGCTGTTTGGCGGCCCGTACGCTGCTGTTCTCACAAGCTTTTTACTGTTTTGCGGCGTCTGCACCGCCGTCATCCTGTGGCAGGCCCGCCGGGTGCTGAACACCATCCTGGCCGGGAACACTTTCACCTTTGAAAATGCGGCCAATATGCGGCGGGCGGCGGTATGCTGCTTCCTCATCTCGGCCGCCGCCCTGGGCCGGACGGTGTGGGGCCTGTGTTTTTATCGCAGCCTGATGCCTCTGCTCACATACAACGCGCTGTTCGTGCCCATCTTTCTGATGGCGGGACTGCTGTGCATGGTCATGTCCGCTCTTTTCCGCCAGGCGGCGGAGCTGAAGGCGGAAAATGACCTGACCATATAGGAGGGCGGAACGATGCCGATCATGGTCAATTTGGATGTGATGATGGCCAGGCGGAAGATGAGCCTCAACGAGCTGGCCCAGCGGGTGGACATTACCCTGGCCAACCTGTCCATCCTGAAGAACAATCATGCCAAGGCGGTGCGCTTTACCACCCTGGAGGCCATCTGCCGGGCTCTGGACTGCCAGCCCGGCGACATTTTGGAATATGTATCCGGAGAGGAGGAAAAGCCGTGAAGCGGCTGCTTTTGCCCGCCCTGCTGCTGTTTTTCCTGGCCGGCTGTGCCCGGAACGCCGACAATCTGATTTTCGTCAACGACAGCGCCGCATCGGTGGGACTGGTGGAGCTGGCCGGGCCGGGGTATAGCGGGGGCGGCTGCTACGCGGACGGCTCCCCCATCGGGCGGGGGGACTCCCTGGGCTTCCGGATGGACCCGGATGAGGGCGGGGTGGTGTCGCTGCGCGTCTGGGACGAGGGGGAGCGGGCCGTGCTGGCTCAGGGGACGTTTTCCCTGTCCTTTGAGCACGAGCTCCGGTATACCGTCACCCTGTCGGAGCGGGGCGGTCGGCCCGTCCTGCTGCTGGAGGAGCTCCCGTCATAACAAGCGAAGGGACCGGTCGTGCCGGTCCCTTCGCTTGTTCCATGCGGTTCAATCCTCCGCCAGGACGATGTGGCCATCCTCAATGCGCTGGATGGTAGCCAGGGCCTCCACCCGCAGACCCATGCGCCGCAGGACCTGTCCGCCGTCCCGGGTGGCCTTTTCGATGGCGACTCCCACACCGGCGGGTTCCGCCCCGGCTTTGGAGACGATCTCCAGCAGTCCCAGCATGGCCTGGCCGCTGGAGAGGATGTCGTCTATCAGCAGGACCCGGTCGTCCTCGCTCAGATACCGGCGGGAGACCCGCATGGTGTAGGATTTTTCCAGAGAAAAGGAGTGGACCTCGGCGGTGTAGACGTCCGGGTCGATGTATCCAGTCTGAAACTTCTTGGCGTAGACGGCGGGGACGCCGAGCGTCAGCGCGGTAAAGCAGGCCATAGCGATGCCGGAAGCCTCCACTGTCAACACCTTGGTGACCTTTTCGCCTTGAAAGCGCTTGGCCAGCGCCTTGCCGGCGGACTGGAGCAGCTCCATGTCCATGCAGTGATTGAGAAACATGTCCACCCGGACGATGTCGCCCTCACCGATGGCGGCGTCCTTTTGGATTCGTTTTTTCAGTTCATCCATATGTGGTAGGTGCCTCCGTTCTGTATTCCCGCTTGGTGTTTCCGGCGGTACTGGGCTTACCACCCGGTACAGCCTCCGCGGCATAGCTGAATAAAGTGCTCGAACAGGAAAGAGCCGTCCGCCGTGTCCGGGCGACGCCGGTCATACGACATGCGCTCGGGGTGGAATTGGACGCAGAGCAGGGGCAGCGTGTCATGTTCCATGCCCTCCACCAGGCCGGATTCCGACCAGGCTGTGGCCCGCAGGCCCGTCCCCAGCCGGTCCACGACCTGATGGTGGGAGCTGTTCACGGGAAAGATGGGGCCGTAGAAGCGATGCAAAACAGAGCCCGCCGCAGCCCGGACGGGGTGGACCTTGTCTCCGGCGCAATGGGAGTCGTGGGTGTGAAAGAGAGCCGGCTCCGGGCCAATGTCCTGGACCAGCGTTCCGCCCAGCGCGATGTTGAGGACCTGATGGCCGCGGCAGATGCCGAAAATGGGTTTCTCTGCCGCCAGCCAGGCGGCTACGAGGGGAAACTCCGCCTGGTCGCGGCGCAGGTCCATGTCGCGGGAGCCGCGATTTTCCTGATGAAAATAGGACGGGTCCACGTCCTCGCCACCGCAGAGCAGGAGCCCGTCGTAGTCGGTGCTGACTGGGGGACAGTAGAAGGAGCAGGGAATGCCGCCCGCGCGGCGGATGGCATTTTCATAGTTGATACGGCTGCCGTCGGAGCCGGAGAGCAGGATGCGCGGAGCTTTCATGTTCGGCCTCTCCTCATTTGATTATCAACGGTATTATAGCGGAAAAGCCATGGAACTGCAAGGGACGGCATTGACAAACGGAAAGAAATACGGTATTTTATATGAGCTGACGATTTTAACTGGCGGCTCAAGAGGGAGCGGCATCGAAGTGGTCATAACGGGACTGATGGAAATCAAAGTGGACTGTAGACCGTTTGGGCCCGAAAACCCTTGATTTTACTGGTTTTCTGGCTTGCCCGTATTTTTTACAACAGCATTTCTACACTTTGTTCATCTAGAGGGCAGGTGTTGAAGATAGCTTGGAGGAGTACCCAAGTGGTGAAGGGACCGCTCTCGAAAAGCGGCAGGTCGGTGTTCCCGGCGCGTGGGTTCGACTCCCACCTCCTCCGCCAAGAGCCTGCAATGGGAGTACCATTGCAGGCTCTTTCCTTTTTAAGCGGATAGATGTCTGCCGTTGTTGAGAAGATGCTGTGCCTCAGCCGGTTTGAAAGCTGCTTCATTGATACTTCTCCGCTTTGCAGCAGAAGGCTTGCGCAGGTATGCCCTTACGGTATCAGAACGACAAACCGGAAAAGCCCCATAATTTCAAGGATTTGGAGGTTTATCAGGTGGATTTTTTATCCTTTTCCAACCCGAAAAAATCGGGCACGAAACCGTTATACCGTAGAGGGTGTTAAATTAGCGACAAAAATGAATACCGCGTAGGTAGGCTGCTTACCTGCCCTCAAAAGGACAGTTCCTCTGAAAAGAAGAAGTGTCCTTTTGCAGTTCTCTTTTCAGCTATAACATAGTACAGTGCTCATCGATGGGGGCGATTCAGAATTTGGGATAGCCATTGAAAACACACCCAAATCTGGTACAATAAAAATACAATATTATCCTTCCATAGAAAGGGATTATCATGGAAGTAACTGCTGGTATCCTTGTGAAAGACCACCATGTTTTGCTTATGCGCCGTGCTCCGGGTCAGAATGCGGCTGGCGGTTGGGAATATCCCGGTGGAAAAATAGAGCCCGGCGAGACTGGTGAACAGTGTCTGCACCGCGAGCTAAAGGAAGAACTCTGCATTGACGCGGAAATTGGTGAGAAGATGGCGGAGAGCGCCTTTGAAATGAGCTCCAAAACCATTCGCCTACATGCCTATCGGATCAACCAATATGAAGGGGAAATCCAGTTGACCGTCCATGATCAGATGGAGTGGGTCCCACTTTCGAAGTTGTTAGACCACGACCAGCTTCCGGCCGACTATCTGGTCTCTCAAAAACTTTTGGAGGTATTGCGATGAGCTTCCGACCGCCATTTGCAGTGGGCGACACAGTGACTCACCCAGAAATCTGTACCGCATTTCAGTGCGGTAATATGGGTGGTATGCACCGCTCCAAGCGCACCAATACCCTCATTATCATCTCGGACCATACAAAGTCTCTCTATGACGATAAGTGGTATGGCGATACCCTTCACTATACTGGAATGGGCAAGACTGGAGATCAGACCTTGACCAGTCAAAATCGCACTCTGGCCGAATCAGATCACAACGGAGTCGAAGTGTACCTCTTTGAAGTGCTGCACCTTGCTCGCCACGTAAACGGCACTGAAAAACAGAAGGCTGCCCAACGGGATGTGACTTCCTCTGTCTACGTACGGGACCCCTTTGTTGCAGAGTATGCCAAGCGTCGGGCCAAGGGGATCTGTCAGCTCTGTGGCCAGCCAGCACCATTTTGGGATCAAAAGGGGCGTCCTTACCTGGAAAGCCACCATATTGAGTGGCTCTCTCAGGGCGGGGCAGATACCACTGACAATACAGCCGCGCTCTGCCCCAACTGTCACAAAAAGATGCACATTGTCAATGACCCTGAGGACGTTCAAAAGCTACGCTCAGCGATTGGATAAAACTGTTTGTGGGAGGTTGTTCTTATGCTGCTGGCCCATCCCCGTTGTAGCTTTGCCTCCTCACTGGGCACCTTCCTCAGTGTTAGAAAAGAAGAATGGCTGGCCCAAATGAAGGCTCGGGAGTCGGGGCGCCCTCTCCACGAAGAGCAGATTGCTGCCTGGGCAGACTGCTATGATGTGCTCCTACATACGCTACCGGCCATTCAAGCGCAACATCCAGAGCTCATCCTGATCTTCGAATACGAGCTGCCTTATGAAGCGGGCCGTCGCCCAGATGTGATCCTCCTCAGCCAAGAACAGGTCGTGATTTTGGAGTTCAAAATGAAATACCGTGTGCTCCGGGCCGATGTGGACCAGACGGCTGCCTATGCCCGGGATATCCGGGAATATCACTTTGAATCCAGAAACCGCAAAGTCACTTCCTTACTGGTGGTTACCCGCATAAACCATACAATAGAGTTAAGAGGTTCTGTCCTTGTGAGCTCTGGGGATCGGCTGCAGGAAGCCCTGCTCGACACGTTGCAAGCGGGCACAACCGCTTGTGATGCGACTGCCTGGATGTCCTCCCGCTATGAGCCCCTTCCCACCATCGTGGAGGCCGCTCAGATGATTATGCGCAAGGAGGCACTCCCGCATATCCGCAGCGCAGACAGTGCAGGCATTCCACAAGCATTACAGTGCCTTACCGGTATTGCTACCTATGCGCAAGAAAAGGGCAAGTATATGCTCGCCTTTGTCACGGGTGTGCCTGGCGCAGGGAAAACTTACTTGGGTTTACAATATGTTTATGAATCCCTCCAGGCAGCAGAGCAAGTGCACTCTGTGTATCTGTCGGGCAACGGCCCCTTGGTGAAAGTCCTCTCTGCTGCTTTGGGGAGCAATGTATTTGTCAAGGACCTCCATAAACAGATCGATGAATTTGTCCGCTATCGGGCCAAGGATTTTCACCAGAGCATCATTGTCTTTGATGAGGGGCAGCGGGCTTGGACGCAGGAGCGCATGGCCCAGCGGAACCCTGGTCGCCAATGCTCCGAGGCAGAATTAATGCTCCAACTGGCAGAGACACGGCTCCCGTGGTGTGTCCTTCTTGTGCTCATCGGGGAAGGGAAAGAAATCTACAAGGGGGAATCCGCCGGCGTAGACCAGTGGGTGACCGCTGTTTCCCGTGCACAACGAGCATGGGAAATTGTTGCACCTTCAAAACTGACCGCCTCCTTTGAACCGCTGCGGACGATGTGTCGCCTTCACGCGCGCAATCAATTGGATCTCAACGTATCCTTACGCAACCACTTGGCCCAAGACGCCAGCACCTTTATGAACCATCTGATTTCAGGTGAGATTGACCAGGCAAAGTTGCTTGCCCCGTCCTTGCAGTCTGCGGGCTATACGATGCTCGTGACGCAGGATTTAGATGCAGCAAAGGCGTATTGTACGACTCGCTATATGGGGCAATCATCGAAGCGATATGGACTTCTAGTCTCCTCTAAAGCAGAGTCCACGCTGATGAGACGCTATGGCGTGGATAATAGCTATGAAGCCACCAGTATGCGCAACATGGACATTGCTGCGTGGTATAATGATCCACCTGAAAGTCCAAAATCCTGCTGTCGCTTTCGCCACGTGGTGACCGAGTTTAGCTGTCAGGGCTTAGAGGTGGATCTCCCAATCCTGTGCTGGGGACCAGACATGACTTGGAATGGTCGAGCCTGGAACCTCTATCGCCCAATGCAGTCGGCAGATAGCAATGACAACCGCTAACCGGCCTGCCCGCTGAGGTATAATCGGACCCGGCAGCGGACGCCGAGAAACATGACAGGGGAGAAGCCTATGCGGATGATCATCTCACCGGCGAAGAAGATGCGGACAGACCCGGACGGCCTGGCCGCTGTTGGACTGCCCCGATTCCGGGACAAGGCGGAGCGGGTGAAGCAGGCGCTGCAGCGGCTGACGGCGGAGGAGCTGCAGGCCCTCTGGCGGTGCAGCGATTCCCTGGCGCGGCTCAACGCGGAACGGCTGCGGGGAATGGACCTGGAGCGCGGCCTGACGCCGGCCGTTTTGGCCTATGAAGGAATCCAATACCGGTATATGGCCCCAGGGGTGTTCGAGCGCGGGGAGTACGCCTTCCTGCAGGAGCACTTGCGTATCCTGTCCGGCTTCTATGGGGTGCTGCGTCCCCTCGACGGGGTGGTGCCCTATCGGCTGGAGATGCAGGCGAAGCTGTCCGTGGACGGGAGCCGGGACTTGTACGATTTCTGGGGCGGCAGGCTGGCCGACGAGCTGGCGGCCGAGACGGACCTGATCCTGAACCTGGCGTCCCGGGAGTACAGCAGGGCGGTGACGCCCTATCTGCCCCGGACGGTGCGGGTGGTCACCTGCGTGTTTGGGGAGCGGAGTAAGGGGAAGATCGTCGAGAGGGGCACCCTGTGCAAAATGGCGCGGGGGCAGATGGTGCGCTGGCTGACCGAGCGCCAAGTCACAAAGGCGGTGGACGTGAGGGACTTTGACGGCCTGGGCTATGCCTACGACGCCGAACATTCGACGCCGGACGAGCTGGTGTTTCTGCGCAAGGAGCCGTTTGCTTCCAGACACGGCTTCGTAGCCGTCCTGGGCAAACAGCCGCAGGGCGGTCAGCAGGATGCGCTCCCTGGGGTTGAACATCAGATCGACTCCTCATCCTCCGGATAGTAGGAGAGAAAGAGCGAAAACAGGACGCCCCTGAGAGGAGCCGCCCTGTTTTTTAAAACGGGGTGCGGAGCCGGCGGCTATCCGCCGAGAATCCCGGAGAGATCCGCAGCTCGGTGGTGTGGTCCATGGTGAGGGTGCCGTCACAGTAGGACAGGCTCAGGTAGAGTTTGCCGTCGTTTGGGCCTCAGCCGCGGTTGATCTGGTCCAGCAGGCTGTCCAGGCCGCCGCCGTCTGCTCTGGAAGCGGCGCGCCGCAGGAGGGACAAAAGGTCTTGTCCGCCGTGGCCGCCTCTGCGCAGGCGGGCTGGGGTTTTCCTGCTGACCCTTCTGGAAGGAAGGGTACCAGAGGGCTCTCGTGCAGGAGCTTGAACAGCAGGCCAAGCAGCACTCGTCGCTATAGCCCAGGGAGCTGTCCACGAAGAATTGGCCAGGCCGGTGCCCGCCAGCCAGATGAGGATGGCCACGCCCATACCGCCGTCGCCGAACAGCCAGCCTATGTGGTTCCTTACGCTGGTCCTGGGTATAGCTTTTCCGCACCTTGGATGTAAAGGGCCACGGTGTCTTTTCCGGTCGCCGAGGCGGTGGCGCACACACAGGAGAAAAGGACCAGCTTTTTCTTTCGATGGT
>Ga0129314_1001271_pt1 | contig 18340 bp, 15 predicted proteins | sample O1111metagenome_FD_94431 | JGI IMG/M metagenome (GOLD analysis project Ga0129314, IMG submission 94431) | Orangutan individual fecal microbial communities from fecal samples from Wisconsin, USA - O1111 metagenome | ecosystem: Host-associated > Mammals > Digestive system > Large intestine > Fecal... | reverse complement strand
TGAGCTTGGCAGCGAGATCCGCCGCCTGTTTATCCCCGCAGAAGGGCATGTGCTGGTGGACGCGGATTACTCTCAGATCGAACTGCGGCTGCTGGCGCATATGGCCGGTGACGCCGCCATGCAGCAGGCTTTCCGTGACCATGCCGATTTCCATACCGTTACCGCTGCCCGCGTGTTCCATGTGCCGGAGCAGGAGGTCACCCATCAGATGCGCTCCCGGGCCAAAGCGGTGAATTTCGGCATTGTCTATGGTATGTCCGCTTTTTCCCTCAGTCAGGATATTCATGTAACGGTATCTGAGGCCAAGGATTATATGGAGCGGTATTTTGCCACCTATCCCGGCGTGCGGCAATACATGTCAGATATAGTGGCGCAGGCCAGAGAGCAAGGTTATGTGGAAACGCTGTACCATCGCCGCCGCGCCCTTCCGGAGCTGCGCTCATCCAATTTCGTCCAGCGCTCCTTCGGTGAGCGTGTGGCGCTGAACATGCCCATTCAGGGCACGGCGGCAGACGTGATGAAGCTGGCCATGCTGCGGGTGGATGAGCGTATCCGCCGCGAGGGTCTGGCCGCAAGGCTGATCATGCAGGTACACGATGAGCTGATCGTGGAGTGTCCCGAGGCAGAACGCGAGACGGTAGAAATGCTGCTGCGGCAGGAAATGGAGCAGGTGGCGGCGCTGTCCGTCCCCCTGATCGCCGAGGCTCACAGCGGCAAAAATTGGCTGGAAGCCAAGGGTTAACGGGATAAGGAGTTGCACATGGAAAAAAGAAAAATCGCAATTGTACCCATGAACGCCGACCATCTTGATGCGGTGGCAGCGTTGGAAAAGGTGTGCTTTTCACGGCCCTGGTCCCGCAGTATGCTGGCCGAGGAGCTGGAAAATCAGTGTGCCGCGTTTCTCACGGCGCTGGATGCCGCAACCGGAAAGGTCGTCGGCTATGCCGGGCTGCTGGTAGCGGCGGACGAGGGTTATATCACCAATGTGGCGGTTTTCCCGGAGTACCGCCGTCAGGGCATCGCCGCCGGACTTCTAAAGGTTTTCTGTGACTTTGCCGCAGGACGGCACTTGGCGTTTCTGACGCTGGAGGTCCGTCCCAGCAACACGGCGGCTATCGCCCTTTACCAGTCCTTCGGCTTTACTGAGCGGGGCCGGCGGCGCAACTACTACGATTTACCCAAGGAGGATGCTCTGATCCTGACGCGGGATTTTGATGGGGAGGCGGCAATATGAACATACTGGCTTTTGAATCCTCTTGTGACGAGACCGCCGTGGCGGTGGTGCGCGATGGCCGCCAGGTGCTGTCCGACGCCATCCTCTCTCAGGCGGATATGCACGCCCTCTACGGGGGCGTGGTTCCGGAAATTGCCTCACGCAAGCATGTAGAGGCGATTGCCGGTCTGACCGATCAGGCGCTGCTGGATGCCGGACTCAGCAAGAAGGACATTGACGCGGTGGCCGTCACCTATGCCCCCGGTCTCATCGGCGCCCTGCTGGTGGGCGTCAGCTTTGCCAAATCTGCCGCATGGGCCTTGGACGTTCCACTGGTGCCGGTACACCATGTACGGGGACATATTGCCGCCAACTATCTGGCTTTCCCGGAATTGAAGCCGCCATTTCTGGCGTTGGCCATCTCCGGTGGTAATACGCTGCTGGTGGATGTGCGGGATTATACGGATATGCGCGTTCTTGGCGCTACCCGCGATGATGCCGCCGGTGAATGCTTCGACAAGGCGGCCCGCGTTCTCGGCCTGCCCTATCCCGGCGGCAAGCCCATGGACCTGCTGGCCCAGCAATCTTCGGGCGGCGTATACGCCCTGCCACGGGCGCACGTGGATGGTTCACCGCTGGATATGAGCTTTTCCGGGCTGAAAACGGCTGTGGTCAATCTGGTACACAATGCCCAGCAAAAGGGCGAGGCGCTGAATGCCGCCGCGCTGGCCCGTGATTTCACACAAGCCGTCAGCGACGAGCTGACGGAGCGCGCCGCGCTGGCACTGACGCAAACAGGCCACAGCAAGCTGGTAGCAGCCGGCGGTGTGGCCGCCAATTCCTTTATCCGCGCCAACCTGCAAAGCCTGTGCGACGACCGCGGCGTTCAGCTTTATCTGCCGCCGCTGAAGTGGTGCGGCGATAACGGCGCCATGATCGGCGCGCAGGGCTACTATGAATATCTGGCCGGTATCCGCGGTGATATGACCCTTAACGGCTTTGCCACCATGGAGCTGGACGACCTTATTTTCTGACCGCTGCCCGGCATCGCTTCTCAAAACAGCAAGAATTGACCCGATACCAAAAGGTATCGGGTCAATTCTTTTGCCTATCTATTTTATTTCAGCTGACTTGTCCGCTCGTAGGCGGCAATCACCGCATCCATTGCCGCAGCGCGGAACCCACGCTGCTCCAGCACCCGTACACCTGCAATCGTCGTGCCGCCGGGAGAGCAGATCGCATCCTTCATCGCGCCGGTATGCTCGCCCTTTTCCAGTGCCAGCTTTGCCGTGCCCAACAACATCTGCGCGGCATAGCGCTGGGCCGTGGCACGGGGAAGTCCAGCGTATACGCCGCCATCCGCCAGCGCCTCCAGCATGAGGCAGGCAAAGGCGCCGCCGCAGCCGGCCACTGCGCTGCCTGCATCCAACAGCTTTTCCTCCGTCTCCTCCAGCATGCCTGAAAACCGCAGCAAGGAGACAAAGCCCTGACGCTGGGCCTGCGTCACATGGTCCGTGCAGCAATACATGGTCACGCCCTCTCCCACCTCTACGGCGGTATTGGGCATAATACGGATAACCGGGTAGTCGCCGCCTGCCATCTCGCGGATTCGCGCCATGGTCAGACCGGCTGCCATGCTCAGCAGGACAAAGGGTGTTGTGCGCTGCCGCAGAACGGGCGCAATCTCTGCCAGCATGTCGCCCATCATCTGGGGCTTGACCCCCAGCAGGATATAATCGCACTCACGGGCAATCGTCTCATTGTCCGCTATCGCAGCGCCAATCTCGGCCGCCAGTCTGGCCGCCTTTTCCGGCGAGCGGTTTGCCAGTACAATGCTGTCGGGCGCCTCCACCGCTTTGGCGGCAGCTCTGGCCAATGCGCCGCCCATGTTTCCGGTTCCGATAAAGCCATAGGTCATGAGAACATCCTCCTTTTACCATAAAACGCATTTACATGAACTGACACAACAGAATCGGCAGGAAAACTGCCGGGACCATATTCAAGATCCGCAGCTTGGTCACACCCATCACATTCAGGCCAATGGCCACGATCAGCAGCGAGCCAACCACCGTAATACTGTTCACGACCATGTCTCCCAGGTAGGGGGCGATCACGGAAGCCAGCAACGCGACGGAGCCTTCCAGCACAACTACCGTAACCGCCGACAGCGCCACGCCCAGCCCCATCGTTGAGGCAAATACCAGCGCCGACACACCGTCAATGACCGATTTTGAGATAAGGATGGTGTGCTGCTGCTGCAAGCCGCTCTCCAGTGCGCCCATAATGGCCATTGCACCCACCGCAAACACCAGTGACCCGGTCACAAACCCTTCTGTGACCGGCGCCCCGGAAAAGCGCCGCTGCATCGCTTCTCCCAACCGATTCATTGCCCCTTCGATATTCAGCATTTCGCCGATAATCGTGCCTATGACCATGGAGAGAATGGGAACCAGCGAATTGACATCCTTCATAAGTCCCGGCACCGCGATGCCGATCACCACCAACGCCAGCGCAGACATCAATGAGCTGCGCAGCCGCTCCGGCAGCAGTTTGCCGACCAGCATACCCAGCACGCCGCCTGCAACAATGGCAATACCATTTATCATCGTACCCAATAAAATCATGGGATCAACCCTCCATCTTCCATCAGATCCTGTACAACCGCACCCGCCATCAGCAGTCCCGCCACCGAAGGCACCCATGACACACTAGCCGGTACGCTGCGCCGTCCGGGCGGCGGCGCTTCCAGCTGCTGCGTTTCACTTGGCTGCTCGGGGCTGAACACCACCTTCAGGTGGTGAATCCCCCGCTGCCGCAGCTCCTTGCGCATTACTCTTGCCAAGGGGCAACCGGAGGTTTTGGCGATATCTGTAACCGTCAGCAGCTCAGGCTGCAATTTATTGCCGGTTCCCAGCGCCGTGATAATGGGAATCCGGCGCAGCCGTGCCTGCTCGATCAGGTCCAGCTTACAGCTGACCAGATCGATGGCGTCTACTATATAGTCATACTGCGCCCCAAAGAAATCCTGGCGGTGCGCCGCATCATAGAGTCCCACAAGGGGATGCACCCTTGTCTCAGGGCAGATATCACGGCAGCGCGCGGCGGCAGCCTCCGCTTTGGCCATACCCACCGTGGAGTGGAGCGCATACAGCTGGCGGTTGATGTTGCTGACGGAGAGGGTATCACCGTCAATCAGCGTCAGCTCTCCGATCCCGGCGCGGCACAGCGCCTCGGCCGCATAGCTGCCAACACCGCCCAAGCCGAATACGGCCACATGGCAGCGGCGCAGCCGGCCCAGTGCTTCCCCGCCCAGCATCATTTCCGTTCTCAAAAACTCTTCGTACATGGTTTTCCTCTTTATTACACAGCAAGGGACCGGCGGCGTGCCGGTCCCTTGTCATACATCATGGTAATCAGAAGCCGACGTACTTCATGCCGGAGCCTTCCGTAACCGTTTCCGCAGCGGTCTGCTCAGCCAGCCAGTCGCTGTAATCTCCATTCTTCAGCGAGGTCTCTGCCATCGTCTTCCAATAGGGATCACCAAAGCTGTCCAGATACATGACGTGGCTGCCGTAGGTGCTGTCGATCACACCGGCGTCACCCTGTTTGCGGCCATCGGCAAAGCACCAATCCAAGAACTCCGGCACAAAGTTGGTGTTCTTGCTCAAGTCGCTGTACAGGCCGCCGTTGGACGCGCTACCGCCGTCGCCGGACAGCTCCTCAGCCAACTGGGCAAACAGTTCTGCGGTAGCGCCGCCGTCCTGCCATTCCTTCAGTGCCTTTTCCGCGTCATTGTGGGCAGTCTCCTTCAGCTTGGCCAGATCCGCATCATAGGTATCGGCCGTCTTGTCCAGATCGGAACTATCCACCTCAAAGAGGATGTGGCGCACATTCACCGTCAGATAGTCCTGACGTGCGCGGGAGTGGAACACAGCAAAATAGATGTTAGAATCAGTAACCACCGTCCCGCTCTCGCCTTCCGTGCGAGATGCATCAAACACCCAATTCACCAAGTCGGTATCGGCATAGGTGCCCTCTTCCTGATGAGCATAGGAAGCGATATCTTCATAGCTGGCAGCGATATCCTCCAAAGACTCGCCGGCGGTAAAGCGGGCAGCAGCATCCTGTGCCGCTTCCTCAGCCGCCTTTTTGGCAGCTGCTTTCTGTTCGTCCGTAGGCTCCACCGTATTGCCGTTGGCATCCGTGGTGCCGGAAGCTGTGGCCTTAAAGGAGATATACTCATAATCCGCCGCATCAAAGGCGTTCTTGTCCGCCTCATAGCAGGCCTCCAGCTCTGTATCCGTATAGGACAGGCTATCGATATAATCCTGCCGATAGTGGGAAGCCAGATCGTCCATCTGATACAGCTTCTTAAAGGTATCCACCGTCATATTGGAGCCATACACCCGCTTGAGATAACCGGACAGGCTCATGCCATTCTTTTTTGCATAGCTGGTAATCTCATCCAGCGTTGCCTGCAGTTCATCCTCGTGCGCGGCGGCACCATCAGCCTTTGCCTTTTCACTCAGCAGATAGGACTGGGTCAGATTCTCTTTTGCTATATTCTTCAGGTACTGATCCCAGCTGATCTCTTCCTCGTCCGTAACGCCCAGAATCATCTTGGCCATGGCGTTAAGGTTCTGATCCTTCAGCGAAGTGCTGGCATCCAGCCCGAAATAGTTGGCATACTGAGACCTGCTGATGGAATTCAGCGCACTATAATAATAGTAATCCACCTCTGCGGCGGTAAAGTCTTTTCCGTCCACCGTCACAGCCGTGGCCCGGCGCTGGAAAATGCCGGAGTTATACAGCAGCACCACGGCGGCCACAATCACAAATAAAACGGCAATACCGCCATAGAGGCGCCGACTCTTTTTCTGCTCAGCCGCTTCCTTGGCTGCGCGCTCCGCCTTGGGATCCACATGGCCTTGCGCGGCCAGCTCCTGACGGTTTTTCTTTTCTCTGGATGCACTCATTGGTTTTCATTCCTCTCAAGTGATAGGCGCAATACGCCCTTGGTTGTAAAATACCTAGCTATTATACAGTAGTTTTGCTAATTGTGCAAGCATTATATTTTGGAAAGGCCGGCAAAACGTCCTATCGCGATACGCATCACGTCAGCAGACGGCCTTTTTCTATGTAGTTGCAGATAAGCAGATAAAATGAGAGAAGCAGCCTTGCGGCTGCTTCTCCATTGCATCGGGCCAAGTTATAACCTGCACCGTTTCCTAGCAGGTGGGTTGTCTCCAGCTTGCTTTACTGCTTCCACCATCCAGCCGCAAACGGCAGCCGGGAGGCCTGCAAACCACTTGCTGATCCGACATCCCCTATAACAAGATGTGAGGATAAAAAAGACCCGCATACATCGTTTGTGCGGCAAAGGGCTTTGCCCCTGCCCTGTGGGTAGTATACCACGTCCGAATGAAAAAGAAAAGAGAAATTTGCTCTTTTTTTCAGGAATCTTCTTCCTCGTCTGCCAGGAGCTGTTCCATGAACAGATCATAGATCCGTTCAATCTCCTCATCGCTGTCCAGCGTGGAGAGCTGTTCCTCTCCATCCACCATGATGGACTTCAGGATCACCAGACCCAGATCTTCATCTTCGGTCTCATCCTCCTCCACCGCAGGAAAGAAAGCCATATAGGTTTGGCCGTCCAGCTCCAGCGCATCGATATATTCCAGTTCAAACTCGTTGCCTTCCTCATCGGTCAGGGTGATGAAATTGGGGCCGAAATCTTCACTCATGTCTGCCGCCTCCTTTGGGATTTTATTTGTTTTGTGTGGCATATTGTACCCTATCCTCCGCGAAAATGCAAGCGCCGCCGCATGAATTTTTGGCTTGTATCGGCAGAAAAATCAGCAGAATGAGCAGTTATCGCCTCTAATTCGCCTGTTTTTGGCAGAAATTTGTTGAAAACAGGTGTTTTTAACATTTGACAGATGTGGTACAATATTAAAATACCATGAAAATGGGCTAGTATGTGTACCGCACGGCACAGAATCTTTCTGCCATCCGGTATATCGCAAATAACAAACAGAAAAGGAGGTGCCCTGTTATGAATGACAATCCGAAGAAACGCCGCAGCCTGTTTGGCCGGCCACAGCAGAGCGCCGGTCAGTCGAAGGCAGACGCAGCGGAGCAGACGGTCAAGCCCCGTAAAAAAGGCCGCGCCGGCCGCACCATCGGCACCATTCTTCTGGTGATGGTTCTGACCATTGCCATCTTCATCGGGATCTTCATGACATGGATCAATACATCTTTAAAGGGACATGTGGAGGTCTACATTGATGAGCTGGAGACCAAGGTCTCCACTGAGCTTTACTATCTGGACGCCAAAACCGATGAGTGGGTCATGTACCAGACCCTGTACAGCGACGGTGAAAACCGCATCTGGAGCAGTCTGGACACGATTCCCAAGTATTTGCAGGATGCCGCCGTGGCGATTGAGGACAGGCGCTTTATGACACATCATGGCGTGGACTTCAGGGGTACGGTGCGCGCCATCCTCAGCACCCTGACAGGCCGAGGCGTACAGGGCGGCTCCACCATCACCCAGCAGCTGATCAAAAACGTGACCGGTGACAACCAGAATACCGTCAAGCGCAAGGTGACGGAAATCTATCGCGCACTGGAGCTGGAAAAGCGGTATGATAAAAGCCAGATTCTGGAGGCCTATCTCAACCGTATCTATATGGGCCAATCCTGCTACGGTGTCGAGGCTGCCTCCCGCACATATTTTGGCAAAAGCGTCAGCGAGCTGACGCTGGCTCAGTGCGCCAGTCTGATTGCCATCACCAATAACCCCTCCCAATTCGGCCCCTTCGAGGGTGAATGGAGCCGCGAGCAGAACCGCTCGCGTGAGCTGTTGGTGCTGGATGCCATGCTGGATCAGGGAAAGATCTCCCAGCAGGAATACGACGCCGCCAAGGCCGAAGAGGTCATCTTCACCAACGGCTACAGCAACACCGGCAATTACTACGGTGATACCGTGGCGACACAGGCTGCACAGGACGAGACAGACGATGAAAAAGCGGTGGAGGCCGTGACCAACTACAGGGCGCGCAACTCCTATTTTACCGATGCTCTGATCGAGGACGTGATCGAAGCGCTGATGGACGAGTACGGTTACGACTACGCCACCGCCCAGAGCGCCCTGTTCAGCAAGGGCTATAAGATCTACACCACGCAGAATTACGAGTATCAGAAGATTGCTGAGAGCGTCTTTGAGGATCTCAGCAACACACCCTACACCCGCACCAACAGCAAGGGTGAGACCGAGCAGCTGCAAGGCGCCATCACCGTCATGGATCCCTATACCGGCTATGTGGTGGCCATGGTGGGCGGTACCGGTACCAAGACAGCAGACCGGGGCTGGAACTGGGCTACCTCCGTTCGTCCCTGCGGCTCCGCCGCCAAGCCCATCAGCACCTATGCCCCGGCGCTGGATCAGGGTGTCATCACCGGCGCATCCACCATTGATGACTTCCCCGCAATGCTGCTCAACAACACGCCTTATCCCAAGAATGACAACGGCCGCTTTATGGGTCTGGCCACTGTGCGCACCGCACTGGTCAAATCCCTGAACACCTGTGCCGTGCGGGTAAATATGATGCTGGGCACATGGAACTCCTATGACTTTATGACCAGCCGTCTCGGCTTTACCACCCTTACGCAGGCCGACAGCGAGCAGGTGGGCGCCATGGCGCTGGGCGGCTATGCCCGCGGTGTCACCACAGAGGAGATGGCTGCCGCCTACGGTGCCTTCGTCAACGAGGGCATCTATACCCGCCCCCGTACCTTCACCCGGGTGGAGGACAGCGAGGGCAATGTGGTTCTGGAAAACGAGATCAAGTCCAATGTTGCCATGAAATCCAGCACCGCCGCACTGATGAACAGCATCCTGCAGGATGTGGTCACTCGGGGCACCGGCAGTGCCGCCGCCTTCAGCGGCATGACGCTGGCCGGTAAGACCGGTACTACCAATGACCTGCGCGACCGTTATTTCGTGGGCTACAGCCCCTATTATGTCGCTGCCTGCTGGGTAGGCTACGAGAGCAACAGCCGCGTTTCCTCCGGCGGCGTCAACCCTGCCACCGCGCTGTGGAACAAGGTTATGTCCCAGATCCATGCCGGACTTGAGAACAAGAGCTTCTTCTCCTCCGGTGATCTGGTGCAGGTCAACGTCTGTGCCGACAGTGGTATGCTGGCCACCAACCTGTGCGAACAGGATCCCCGCGGCAGCCGTGTCCGTACCGAATGGGTGGCGGCGGATAACCAGCCTCAGGGCATGTGCACCATGCACGATGGCAGCAGTATGCTGAACTATTCCCGCGACTACTTTGCCGACTTCCCCAACATTGTGGCCGAGGACAGCGATTATGTCCAATGGGGCAATCCCATCGGCGGCGACGGAACCGCTCTCCCGCCCGGTTGGACAGATGAGGACGATTCCGACACTGAGGACAACGATGTAACGGATGATGTTCTGGACGATCTGCTGGGTGGTATTGCCGATGCGCTGCACGGTCTGTACTGACAGCATACGCTTTCCGCACCACAGCCTTGAATCCGGTACGGGATTAATTACAGAGGGAGGCGATCCGTATGCGCGCGCCGCAGATCAGCTGCAGCTTTTCAGGCCACCGTCCCGAAAAACTGCCTTGGGGCGAAAATGAGCGGGATGAGCGCTGCGTGGCGCTGAAGGCCGATATCCGCCAGTTGGTAGAAAAGGCCTATGACGATGGCTACCGTCACTTCATTTGCGGTATGGCCCGTGGCTGCGACACCTACTTCTGTGAAGAAGTCCTACGCCTGCGGGACAGGGTGCAGGATATTACGGTGGAAGCCGCAATTCCCTGTCTGAGCCAGAGCAGCGGCTGGACAGCGGATCAGCAGGTCCGCTATCAGGATCTGCTGGCACTGTGCAATTACCGCACGGTGGTACAGGAGAAATACGACGCCGGCTGCATGCATCGGCGCAACCGCTATATGGTGGATCACAGTCAGCTGCTGCTGGCCGTGCATGACGGAAGCCCCGGCGGCACACGCTATACGATTGAATACGCGCTGCGGCAGCGCCGCGACGTGCTGGTACTGCCGGTACCGGAAAACTGATAAAAAGGAGAAAATCTGATATGACTTACACATTTACGCCCAAGGGTGTTTGCTCCCGCCTTATGACGGTGGAGCTGGAGGATGGCATCATTAAGGATGTTCGGATCGAGGGTGGCTGCAACGGCAATCTGCAGGGCATTTCTCGCCTTGTCAAGGGTATGAAGGCCTCCGATGCCATTGCGCGGATGCAGGGCATTTCCTGCGGCGGAAAGCCCACCTCCTGCCCCGACCAGCTCTCCAAGGCGCTGACAGAAGCGCTGAAGCAGGCTCAATAACTCTATCACAACCTTTTAAGCCCTCATCAGCAGCTTATCGCAAGTTGCCGATGAGGGCTTTATTTTCTTGATTTGCGGCTGCATAATCCGCTCTTTGTCCTCCCATAATACGGAAAAGGGGGATGAACATGGTAGACTTTAACACCCGGACAGCCCAGCTGGACGACCTGCTGGGCGTGGGGCGGAATTTTGATATGGTGGGGCGCATGCTTCAGGTCGGCGGACGGCGGGCAAAATTGTGGGTGGTGAACGGCTATGCCGAGGACAGTCTGATCGAGCGGATGATCGGCCGGCTGCTGGCCATCGGCAGCCTGAAGGGCATCCCAGAGCTGGCTGCCTTTCTCTCCGCCTATGTCACCATACCGGATGCGGCCGCGGAAACGGATGTACGAAAAATGGTGGTGGGGGTATTCGCCGGAAAAACGCTGCTGGTGATTGACGGTTACGACGGCGGCGTGCTGATGGACGCCAAGGAATACCCCACCCGCAGTGTGGAAGAGCCGGATACCAGCAAGGTGCTGCGCGGCAGCCATGACGGCTTTGTGGAAAGCATCATGGCCAACGCCGCTCTGCTGCGGCGGCGCATCCGCGACCCGGCACTGACATTGGAGCGCCATCAGGTAGGCGGCCGCTCGCAGACGGATGTGGCCCTTGTGTATATGGCGGGTGAGGCCAATGAGCAGCACCTGCGGCAGCTGCGGCAAAAGCTGGCGCATATCGATGTGCGGTCAGTCTCCATCAGTCAGGAATCCATCGCGGAGTGCATTGTCCCCCGTCAGTGGTGGAATCCGTTTCCGAAAATCCGATACACTGAGCGGCCCGATGTGGCCACCGCCAGTATCATGGAGGGCAGCATTTTGCTGCTGATCGACAATACACCCTCGGCGATGCTGCTGCCAACCACGCTTTTCAGCTTCGCCGAGGAGATCAACGACTACTATTTTCCGCCGCTGATCGGCACCTATCTGCGCATCGTGCGGCTGGTGGTGCTGTTTCTGACGGTGTTTATCACGCCGCTGTGGTATCTGCTGGTCAAGAACGGCGACATTTTGCCGCAGGAGCTGGAATTTCTTCTGATCGAGGATGAGTATTTCGTTCCGCTGATCGTACAGCTTTTGCTGGTGGAGCTGATCGTGGATATTTTAAAACTGGCCTCGCTGAACACGCCGGACGCGCTGAGCAATTCCTTCAGTATGCTGGGCGCACTGATCTTGGGGGATTTTGCAGTACAGGCCCGCTGGCTGGTGCCGGAGGTTCTGGTGTATATGGCCTTTGTGGCAGTGGCAGGCTACGCCCAGCACAGCTACGAGATGGGCTACGCCTGCAAGCTGATGCGGATGGCGCTGCTGCTGTTGATCTGGCTGTGGGACTGGTGGGGCTTCGGTGCCGGCGTTGTGGGTGTGGTGGCCCTGATCGCCTCCACAAAGCCGGTAGTGGGCAAGGGATATCTTTATCCCTTGATCCCCTTTAACGGCAAGCGGCTGATGCGGATTCTGCATAGAAGTCCGATCGATAGGGATAACACATAAAAAACGCAAAAGACCCCCGCATACCGATGTATACGGGGGTCTGCGGACAGGCTCAGTGAGAGCGGCCAACTGTTTTTTTATAGTCGGCGCGCTGCCTTCTCAGACAAAGTGGGCACAAAAAGCCAAATCAAAGCAGCGGAAGCTTTCTGTCACGTCCCCAGAAAAACAGCGCCACAGTGCCAGGTCCGGTGTGGCTGCCGATGGTGGTGCCCACATAGTTGATCTCCACTTTTCCGTTAAGCTTGGGGAACTTTGCCTCGATAAGGTCGGCCAGCGTCCGGGCGTCATCATAGCACTCGGACTGAGAGATGAAGCATTTTCCGTCGTAATCAAGTCCGTGGTCAGCATACTGCTCCATCCGCAGCAGCATCTCCTGAATGACCTTCTTCTTGGAGCGGATCTTGGCTCTGGGAATAAGGTGTCCCTGCTCATCCATATTCAGCAGCGGGCAGATACCCAATACGCCACCGATAAAGCCTGCGGTTTTAGAGATGCGGCCGCCCTTCACATAGAAACTCAGATCAGTGGAGAAGAACCAGTGGTTCATCCGCAGCTTATTCTCCTCAATCCACTGGTGCAGCGTGTCAATATCCATGCCGCCGTCCCGCAGGTCAGCCAGCGTCTCCATAATCAGGCCATAACCGGAGGAGGCGCCCAATGAGTCCACGATATAGATCTTCCGGTCCGGAAACTGCTCGCGGGCAATCAGCGCAGCGCTGGTGGCAGAATTGTAGGCACCGGACAACCCGGAAGAGAGGCAGACATGCAGAATGTCCCGGCCGCTTTCCAGAATCGGGGTAAACAGCTCCAGATACTGGGAGATATTCACCTGTGAGGTGCTGGTTTCCGCACCATCGGCCATTGCCTTATAGAAAATCGGAAACGGGATAGAGCGCCCCAGATCGTCCGGGTAAGTCTCACCGTTGAGCGTAAAGTGAAAGCAGGCATATTGAATATCACGGGCCGCAAAGTGCTCGTTGGTAAGATCGGCTGTAGAGCAGCAGGTCAGTGCATAAGACGCCATGTCTATATCCTCCAATCGAAAAAATCATGCGCAGTCCCTATAGGACTGCGCATTCAGTATATCGCAAACACGGCAAAAAGCCAATCTACGGCTTTTATTCCGCCGCTCTACTGCTTGATTCCGCGATTCTACAAACCGTAGAGCTCCGATTTTTAACGTTTTTTGCCGATGCGCGCTCCCAAAAACACAAGCAGCAAGCTGGGGATTGCCAGAATGAACAGCTGCCAGAAATTGCGCTTGAGGAACGTCAGATATACGGTGGCAATGATGCTGAGCACCAGCGCCGCAATAATAAAACGGTTCTTCCGCCCGTTGTTCCAGACGGAATTCAGCACCAGCAGCGTGACCAGCGATACCGGCACGGCGTAAACAAATACCAGCCACACAACCATGCCGCAAATCCACAATATCACAAAAACAAACAGCGCCATTGTCCAGATCCCCAAAAGCGTCACCAGTGTGATCATATCTGTAGTATAGGACCCGCTGTCCGCCCGTGTGTAGATCACCGGCTCAATCTCATTGTGAGGCTTGAGCAGATAGTCCACATCTACGCCGAATACATCCGCGATCTGCATCAGAACGAACACATCTGTTGTCACATCGCCCCGCTCCCACTTGGAGATGGCCTTATCTGAATAATTCAGTTTTTCGCCCAGCTCTGCCTGCGTCATACCGGCAGCCAGACGCAGCCGGATCAGGTTGCTGGCAATAGTGGCTTTACGTTCGTCCATGATAATTTCTCTCCCCGTGATAATTCTCTTCATTCTTCCGAAAAGTCAACGGAATGTCAAGCCAAGAATCTGAAAAAGCGTGTATTAAAGGGAACTCCGCTGTGTCAGCCATTTTCCGCGCCATAGGAAGAAAAGAAACAGCACTCCGCGGAAGCACAACTCAATACACATGGCAACCCAAGCACCCTGCAAGCCCATCCGAGACACCAGAAGCAGAGTCAGCGTAATACGTACACCCCACATGCTGGCAAAATTCAGCACAGAGCTGAGCAAAGAACTGCCAGCTCCCTGAAAAACACCGGTACAGACAATCGCAGCGCCAAACAGCGGCTCGGCAAACACCACAATGCGCAGCACCCGCGTGGCCAGCGCCACTACCTCAGCGTCCGGGCTGAGCAAGCCGATGATCCACGGCGCCAGCAGGTACATAAGGGAGGCGGCCGCCAGCATAATGCTCACCCCCAACAGCACGGTTACCCACCCAAGCCGGACAGCCATATCCCTGCGTTTGGCGCCGATGCTCTGGCCAATGGCCGTGACAGCGGCACTCTGTACGCCAAAGCCCGGCATATAGCAAAGAGCCTCCGCCGTAACCGCGAAGGAGTTTGCCGCAATGGATACCGTTCCCAGCGGCGCAATAATGCGCATCGTCGCCACCTGTGCGCCGGACATCACCACCTGCTCGATCGCCACCGGAACGCCAAGACGAACAGCGCGCAGCAGCTGCGCAGGAATCAGCCGCAGCCGCTCTCCGCGCCGTAAGCCCAGCAGCGGTGAGCGCAGCAGCAGCACACACAGCACCAGTGTCACCACCACTTCGGACAGTGCCGTTCCCAGCGCCGCACCGGCCACGCCCATTCCGGCGCCGGGTACCGTGATCCCGCCCAGACGGCAGCCTGGAAAGATCAGCAGAAGGTTAAATACCACATCCAGCGCACACATCACCACCATCAGAATGCTGGGTGTGCGCATATTGCCGCTGGCCTGCAGAAGTCCAGCCGCAAGCTGATTGAGCTGCACCGCCGGCAGCGACAGGGCAAAAATCAAAAAATAGTCGGTGGCATCACCGCAAATGGCAGGGTCAGCGTGGAGCCAGACGGGCAGCGCCCCCGCAATGGCCGCGCCCAGCCCCGCCAGCAACAGACCAAAAGCCATGCCGCTCAGCAGCGCCTGCTTGGTAAGATTTCGTGCATCGGCATCCTCTCCGGCGCCGATACGCTGGGCCACCATAACGGAAAACCCCACCACCAGCGCCCGGCAAAGCCCCCCCATCAGCCATGTGCTGGCGGAGACCAGCCCGATGGAGGCAGAAGCCTCCTTTCCCAGCTGTCCCACCATGGAGGCATCAATATACTGCATGACGATTGAGGATATCTGCGCAAGAATTGCCGGAATACTTAGCTGCAGCGTCAGCATGATTTGCTGGCGCAGCGTCAGCGGCATACCCCGGCGCAGCGCGGCCAAAAGATCCTGTCTTTGCACGGTAACCCCCTCCTCTTACTCCACCATCACGAGACCGTTGCGACAAAAGATAAGCGCTCTTTTTGCCTAAAGTATTTCCATTATAGGGGCTTTTCGATAAAAAATCAAGTAGTCTGTCTCTGCGGACCAGCTTTCACTCAACAAGACCTTTTTGGACGTCACAACGTCTACCGAAAGGCTCCATATCAAGCAAAAAACCGGCCACAGCTCTTTGGCAAAGAGCTGTGGCCGGTCCTTTTTGGATTGGTCTGTCGATCCGCCATGCGCTTTTATATAGCTGCCGGCAGAGATCGAAAAGAACGCTGTTTATTGCCGTACATCGGGCGCAGAAGCCGCTTCCTTTTCCCTGTCTTTCTGTGCTTGTTCGTTTTCCGCACTGCGGCGCTGGGTACGACCGTACATCAGGGTCATGCTGTAGATCTTCGCCGCCAGCGCCGGTGTCAGCTCACCGGGCAGCAGACGCCACTGCCAGTTTCCTTCGGGGATGCCGGGGGTATTCATGCGGTGGAACTGACCCAGCCCCAGATAATCCTGCATCTGCGCCACGAACAGGTCAGCCACGCTGCTCTGTCCGCCACGCAGGACACCCCAATGGAAGCCCTCCTCTTCATTGAGCCCCAGATAGCGCCGGGCATAGGCGATATCCTCGCCGGAGGCTTCCTGCCGCCACAGCGCCAGCGGGCTGTTGTCGTGGGTACCGGTGTAGCACACACAATGCCGGGGATAGGTGTGGGGCAGGTAGTTGCTGGTGTCCCGTGAGTCAAAGGCAAATTCCAGCACCTTCATGCCGGGCCAGCCGGAATCGTGCAGCAGCTGCTGCACACTGGGCGTAGGATAGCCCAAGTCCTCGGCAATGAACTCCATCTGGGGGAACCAGCCGGTCAGCGCACTGACCAGCGACATACCGGGTCCCTGACACCATCGGCCGTTGCGGGCGGTCGTCTCGCCGTAGGGGACGGCCCAATAGGTATCCAGTCCCCGGAAGTGATCGATGCGGATCACGTCATACAGCTTACCAGCGCCGTCGATGCGGCGGATCCACCAGCCGTAGCCGTCAGACTCCATCGCATCCCAGCGATACAGCGGCGTTCCCCAGAGCTGGCCATCCTCGCTGAAATAATCAGGCGGCACACCGCTGACAGCGGTGGGAATACATTGCTCATCCATCTGGAAAAACTGGGGCTCGGCCCACACGTCGGCGCTGTCCAGAGGCACATAAATAGGCAGGTCGCCGATCACCTGAATATCCAGCTTGTGCAGATACGTCCGCAGGGCCGTCCACTGGCGGAAAAACAGAAACTGGATATAGATAAACAGTTCTACATCCTCTCGCAGCTGGGTACGGTACTGCTCCAGCACCTCCGGCGTTTTTCGCAGGCGCAGCGCCTGATCAGGCCACTGCGTCCATGACTTCATGCCGAAATGACGCTTGCAGGCCATGTAGAGGGCATAGTCCTCCAGCCAGCGGCTATTCTCCTGCCGGAAGGCGGCCACCGCCTCGGCATCCCGCTGCCAGCCCCGCTTTTTGGCAATGGCCAGCACCTTGAAGCGGCTTTCGTAGATCTTGCCGTAGTCCACATACCGTGGCTCGGTACCCCACTGACACTTGGCAACTTCGCTCTTTTTCAGCAATCCGTCGTCAAGCAGCATATCCAGATCGATAAAATAGGGATTGCCGGCAAAGGTAGAAAAGCTCTGATAGGGGGAATCTCCGTAACTGGTAGGGCCAAGGGGCAGCATCTGCCAGTATTTCTGGCCGGCGGCGTGGAGAAAATCGGCAAAATCATAGGCCGCCTTACCCAATGTGCCGATGCCGTAGGGAGAGGGCAAGGAGGAGATGGCAAGCAAAATACCACTGGAACGTTTCATAATAGTAATTCTTCTCTCGATTCAGAATGATGATTGTTATGGTACGATACAAGTGTGGGGCAGTTCCTGCCCCACACTGCGGATGGTCGAAAACAGGCAAAAACAGCGTTCGCGCCCGCAGCTGCGAAGCGGTTCTGTCATTTTTTGATGCGGCGTGGACGTGGCAAAAATATCTCTCGGCCCGGCAAGTACCAAAGGTGCGCAGCGAACCGTCAGCTTTTTGGAAGCAAAATCATCTGCTTTCCTGCCGGATGCGTTAGCCCTTGACGGCGCCGGCCGCCACGCCCTTGATAATATGCTTCTGGCCCAGAATATAGACAATAATGATGGGCAGAATCGTCAACACGATACAGGCCATCATGGGGCCCATTTCCACCTTGCCGTAACCGCCGCGGAAATACTGCACCAGAATGGGAATGGTCATGTACTTTGTGCGATCCAGCACCAGATAGGGCAGCAGATAGTCGTTCCACACCCACATGGTCTCCAGAATGCCGACGCTGACCAGCGTAGGCTTGAGCATGGGGAGCACCACAAGGAAAAAGGTGCGAAGGGGGCCGCAGCCATCAATCATGGCCGCTTCCTCAATCTCCAATGGAATAGACTTCATAAAGCCGCAGAACATGAATACCGCCAGCCCCGCGCCAAAGCCCAGATAAACAATGCAGAGGTTGAAGGGCGTATTCAAGTGCGTTTTATCCGTCAGGTTGGCCAATGTAAACATCAGCATCTGGAAGGGGACAACCATGGAAAACACAAAGAGAAAATAGCAAAACTTGGTAATTTTCGTGTTGACGCGGGTAATAAACCATGCGCACATGGAGCAGCACAGCAGAATCAGCAGCACGGAGGAGACAGAGATGAGCAGGCTGTTGAAAAAGGCTGCCAGAAAGCCCTTGGATCCGATGGCATTGGCAAAATTATCAAACCCGGCAAAGCTCTCAGCGTCAGGAAATTGAAAGGCGCTCTTGGTGCTGATGGCATTCTCCTTTTTGAAGGAGTTGCTGATTACCATAATAATGGGATAGATCCAGGCAAGGCTGAGAACGGCCAGTACCGCCGCCCAGATACCGTTAACGACGCGGCTGCGTTTTTTCATT
>Ga0129314_1001267_pt1 | contig 18391 bp, 16 predicted proteins | sample O1111metagenome_FD_94431 | JGI IMG/M metagenome (GOLD analysis project Ga0129314, IMG submission 94431) | Orangutan individual fecal microbial communities from fecal samples from Wisconsin, USA - O1111 metagenome | ecosystem: Host-associated > Mammals > Digestive system > Large intestine > Fecal... | reverse complement strand
CCCCACCTGACCGGCGGCTCCGTCCGCTATATGCAGACCCACAAGCCTCCCTATCGCTTCGTGTACCCCGGCAAGGTGTACCGCAACGAGACCACCGACGCCCGCCACGAGCGCGCTTTCTTCCAGTACGAGGCGCTCATCGTGGACAAGGACTTCACCTTCGCCTCCGGCAAGGTGATGATCAAGAGTATTCTCAGCAAGGTGTTCGGCCGGGATGTCCCGGTGCGGATGCGGGCTGGCTTCTTCCCCTTTGTGGAGCCGGGCTTTGAGATCGACATGGGCTGTCTGGTCTGCGGCGGCAAGGGATGCAGCGTGTGCAAGCATGTGGGCTGGATCGAGGTCATGCCCGGCGGCACGCCCCACCCCAATGTGCTGAAGGCTGCGGGTCTGGACCCCGACGAGTATACCGGCTTCTATGTCAACATCGGCTTGGACCGTCTGGTCATGATGCGCTACGGCGTGGACGACGTGCGTCTGTTCCACAGCGCTGACCTGCGGTTCCTCAATCAGTTCCGTTAAAGGAGGGACAGACACATGAAAGTATCACTGAATTGGATCAAGGATTACGTGGATCTGCCCGCGGATATGGATCTGAAGCGTCTTGCCTACGACCTGACCATGTCCACAGTAGAGGTGGAGGATACCATTGATTTGGGCCGCCGGTTCGACCATATGGTGGTGGGACAGATCAAAGCCATTGAGCAGCATCCCAATGCCGACAAGCTGAAGATCTGTAAAACCGACATCGGCGGCGAGGTGAAGGATATCGTCTGCGGCGGCACCAACCTGCGCGAGGGCATGAAGGTGGCCGTGGCCCTGCCCGGCGCCATGTGCCGCTGGCACGGCGAGGGCGAGCCGGTGGAGATCAAGGTGGGCAAGCTGCGCGGCGTGGAGAGCTACGGCATGATCTGCGGCGCGGTGGAGATCGGCCTTGCCGACCTGTTCCCCACCAATGAAGAGGCGCACATCCTCGATCTGAGCGATTTCGATGCACCCGCCGGCACCCCCATTGCCGATGCGCTGGCGCTGAACGATATCATTCTGGAGATCGATAACAAGTCCATGACCAACCGTCCCGACCTGTGGGGACATTACGGCATTGCCCGCGAGATTGCCGCGCTCTACGGCCTGCCCCTCAAGCCCATCCAGCCCTATACCGGCGATGTGGGTGAGGGCGAGCTGACCGTTACCGTAGAGGATACGGAGCGCTGCCCCCGCTACATGGCCGCGTCTATCGAGGGTCTCAGCGTCAAGCCCTCCCCCTTCCGGATGCAAAGCCGCATCTGGCGCGTAGGTATGCGGCCCATCAATGCGCTGGTGGACGTGACCAACTATGTGATGCTGGCCACCGGTCAGCCCACCCACGCCTTCGACTCCGACCACATTGCCGGCCACATCATCGTCCGCCGCGCCGGCGAGGGAGAAAAGCTGCTGCTGCTCAACGGCAAGGAGCTGGCCCTGAGCGCCGATGATCTGGTGATTGCCGACGATGCAGGCGTGGTGGGTCTGGCAGGCGTCATGGGCGGTGCAAAGGACTCCATCCTGCCCGAAACCGACCGCGTGATTCTGGAGGTCGCCAACTTCGATGCCAAGGGCATCCGCCGCACCGCCCTGCGCTACGACAACCGTACCGAGGCCTCCGCCCGGTATGAAAAGGCCATCGACCCCGAGCGCTGCCAGCAGGCGCTGGCCATGTCCATGGAGCTGTTTGCGCAGCTGTATCCCGAGATGCGTGTCACCGCCCTGACCGATCTCTATCCCAAGCATCTGGAGCAGGCGCGTATCGACGTGGCCCTCAGTTGGCTGGAGCGCCGTCTGGGCAAGATCCTGACGCCTGACGACGTGGCACACAAGCTGGGCCTGCTGGGCTACGACATCTCCTTTGACGGCGATATCATGCATGTGGTGGTGCCCACATGGCGCTCCACCGGCGATGTGTCCATCAAGGCCGATATCATGGAGGAAGTGGCCCGGATGTACGGCTACGAGAATTTCGAGGCTGCCCCCATCACCACCACCTTTGACGGCGCCATCAACCAGCTGGAAGTGGACATCGAGCGAAAGATCAAGGAGTATCTGTCTTTCCGCTGCGGCATGCAGGAGGTCTTTACCTATCCGTGGATGGACGAGCCGTATGTCAACGCCGTGCTGCAAAGCACCGACGGGATTCTCTCCCTGTCCACGCCGCCCTCTCCCGCCGAGCGTTTCATCCGTTCCTCGCTGCTGCCCAACCTGTGCAAGGCCGTGGTGAAAAACGAGCGCTACTACGATGCCTTTGACATTTTTGAAACGGCGCAGGTATTCCGGGATGAGAATTACACCACCCCCTACGATCCCCGCGAGCAGCTGCCCTCTCAGCGCAAGCATGTGGCCGGCGCCTTTGCTGCCGGCGGCAAGGATGTGACCGCCCTGTTCCGCAAGGCCAAGGGCGTGGTGGAAATGATGCCCCGCTACACCCACATGGAGGGCTTCACCTTCCGGCAGGAGGTCAAGCCGGTATGGGCGGATAACGTAGTGTGGCTGAACATCTTCCTTGGTGAAGCGCACATTGGTGATCTGGCGCTGCTGAGCAAAAAAGTATCCATGGAATGCGGCATCAAGAACCTGAATGTGATGCTCTTTGAGTTGGATCAGGATTGTCTGAAGCCTTTCCGCTCCCGTACCAATACCTTTACCCACCTGCCGGAGTATCCCATGACCCAGTACGATATCTCCGTGCTGCTGGATAACCCTGTCAAATGGTCGGATGTTGCCCAGACCATCGGCGGCATCAAGAATGAGCTGCTCCATGGCGCGGCTTTCGTGGACGAATACCACGGCAAGCAGGTACCTGACGGCAAGAAGTCTCTCACCGTTCGGCTGGCTATCGGCTCCAACGAAAAGACCCTGACCTCCGCCGAGATCGAGGAGGTGGCCAACTCTGTGCTGAAGAAGCTGGCCAAGCGTTTCGGCGCGGAACTGCGCTCCCGATGATCGCCTGTCATCTCATGAAAAAGGAAGCCGCCCACCCGGGCGGCTTCCTTTACTTCCTTTATGCATCCGTTTCCTTCGTCTGTTCCTGCATCGCGGCAAATTCCGCTTTTGCCTCCGCCAGCACCTTTCGGTCATGTTTGGTGGTCAGCTTTTTCTCGTCGAACCGCTCAAACAGGTCGGGCCGGCGCAGCATGGTGCGCTTATAGCTCTCCTTTTTCCGCCAGTCCGCCACATTGCCGTGGTGCCCGCTGAGCAGCACGGCGGGTACCTTCCTTCCATGCCACTCTTCAGGCCGGGAGTATTGGGGATACTCCAGCAGGCCGTCCCAGTGGCTCTCCTCGGTGTAGCAGCTTTCCTCCGGCAGCACACCCGGCACCATACGGCACAGGCAGTCCGCCACCGCCATGGCAGGAATCTCGCCGCCGGTCAGCACAAAATCCCCCAGCGACAGCTCCTCGTCCACGCACTCCTCCAAAAACCGCTCATCCACACCCTCATAGTGTCCGCAGACCAGAATCAGGCGCTCATGCTTCTCCTTCAGTTCCCGGGCCACCTGCTGGTCAAAGGTACGGCCGCAGGGTGACATGTAAATGGTATGTACCCGCTGCCCGGCCTCGTCGCAGATATGCTGCCAGCAGCGATACAGGGGATCGGCCTGCATCACCGCGCCGCGGCCGCCGCCGTAGGGATAATCGTCCACCTGCATCTGCTTGTTGGTGGTATAGTCCCGGATCTGGTGGGTGGCGATGGTAATATAGCCCCGCTCCTGTGCCCGGCCGATAATAGACTGATCCATCATGGCGTGGATGGCATCGGGAAACAGCGTCATAATATCAATTCTCATCGCTTGCCAATCCTTTCATCATGTGAACATGCACCACACCTGCGTCAATATCCACCGACGCGATGAAAACCTCCGGCACGGCGGGGATCAGATACTCCCTCTCCCCCTTTACCTCATAGACCTTGTGGGCCGGATAGTGCAGCACGCGCCTGAGCGTCCCCAGCGCTTCGCCGGTGGCGTCGTCTACCACGGTGCAGCCCTCCAGCTCGGCGTCGAAATACTCTCCCTCCGGCAACTCCGCGTCCTCGGCATAAATACACACCGGCTTACCCTTCAGCGCCAGCGCCGCGTCCATATCCTCCACACCCGGCAGCGTCAGCAGCACCACAGATTTGTGAACGCGGGCAGAGCGCACCTGCGTTTCCTTCCCGCCAATATTGAAGCGGTCAAACTCCGCCAGGAATTCAGGGTCAAAGCCCACGGGGTTCAGCTTAACCTCGCCTCGGATACCATGAGCGTTGACGATGGTACCCACGGGGATCAGTTCTTGTTTCATACGGTCATTCTCCCTACGTTATACCGCCGGTTCCAGCCATCCCAGCGAAAAATGCATCATCACGCGCAGGATATAGTACAGCGCCAGCGCCGCGATGGAAAAAATCAGCCCCATCAGCGACAGCACATTCTGCCGCCGATAGTAGCGCACACCGGCGACCACAATGGCCACCACATCCGACACGATGGGCAGGATCAGCATAATGGTCGAGGGCACCATGGTGGCCCAGCTGTAGCCCCAGATAATCAGCGACGCCAGCTCAGCCAGATCATAGGCAAACACGGGCCAGATCAGGTTAACGACGCCGTGAATAAAGGAGCCCAGATCACCCCGCCGCTTTCTCATGGCCGCGTCTCCTGACGGCGGATCTCCTCCACCCGGTCAACGCAGAAATAATCGCGGCGCTTGGCGCGAATATGGCCCGTGACATAGATAAACTCATCTCGCTTCAGTTGGGGCAGCAGGCCCTCGGGGTCTGTGAAATCCTTCAAATCGATCTCCAGTCCGTATCCTGTATCCAGCAGGCCGTCCTCATTGACGCGCCAATAGGGAAACCACATCGACACCAGCCTGTCGGCATACTTCCCCTGCTGACCCTTGACGTATTCGGCGCAAACATGGTCAAAATCCATGGGAAACACCTCTCCGTCCGGCATGTGAAAATACATGCCGCCATACAGGCGCTTGAGCCGCTTGGTACGCTGGCCGGAATGTGCCACCATAAAGGCAAACATCAATATGATGAAGATCACACTGTACAGGCCCTCTCCCATTATCAGGCATACAAGAGCCATGACCATGCCGCTGACAAAAATCACCTTGTTCGTCAGATCCTGATTGTTCCATGTCCGCTTCAATTTCTGCATATACTCACCTCAAACTCGGCCCACGCGCCTGCGTTGGCCTTTTTACCATATCGCATTGTATCACAAGGAAGAAAAAACGTCAAATTCGCGCTTGCATTTACGCTCCCACATGGTATAATTATTTCAGATGTACGCTCCAACATGCATCATATTAGCTTATGAGAGGATGATATCTATGGCCGTCAAGCTGGAGCTTTACAAGGTATTTAAGGAAGTGGCGGAGGAGGGGAACATCACCGCCGCGGCGCAGGCGCTGTATATCAGCCAGTCTGCGGTAAGCCAGTCCATCAAGCAGCTGGAGGGTGATTTACAGACACGGCTTTTCGCCCGCAACAGCCGCGGCGTAACGCTGACTGCGGAGGGCAAGCTGCTCTATGAATACGTCCGCAGTGCCATCGGCCTGCTGGAAACCGGTGAAGCCAAGCTGAGCCAGACCCGTGAATTGCAGATGGGCCATTTGACTATCGGCGCATCCGACACCGTGACCAGTCAGTTCCTGCTGCCCCATCTGGACAGCTTCCACCGGCAGTTTCCCGCCATTCATATTCAGATCATTTCCGGCCGCAGCCACAAGGTACTGGGGCTGCTGCAATCCGGCAAGGTTGACATTGCCTTTGCCAGTACCCCCAACGAGGGCAGCTTTGAAACCATTCCCTGCTTTGCCACCCATTCCATCTTTGTGGCAAGCCCGGAATATCCCTGCGATTTTGACCATGTGTACACGCTGGCCGAGATTGCGGATTTCCCGCTGATCCTGCTGGAACGCAAGGCCAGCTCCCGTCTTTATCTGGAAAAGTATTTTCTGCAAAACGGCCTGCGCCTGAACCCTGAGATCGAACTGGGCGCCAGAAGCCTGCTTGTGGATCTGGCTGCCATCGGCTTTGGCGTAGCAGGCGTAACGGAGGAATTTGTGCGCAAGGATCTGGACAACGGACGGCTGCGGAAATTGCAGACCTCCTTCGACATTCCCCACCGCAGCGTGGATATGTGCATTCTGCGCGGCGTGCCGCAGACGGCGGCGGCGCAGCGCTTTGCTGACCATATCCGGGAAAGCGTACAGAACGGATAAGCATTTCCCGCCAAAAGAAACCGCGCCCGAACCGTCAAAAAGAAGGCTCCCTTCCCTGTGTGGAACGGAGCCTTCTTTTCATATGTTACGCTTTCTCAAACACAGCCTTCATACACCGGTAGGTCATATAGCAGTCCAGCTTTGCCACCGTCTCATAAGGCGCGTGCATGCTCAGCACCGGTACACCGGCATCGATGGTATCGATATTGCGCTGCGCCATAAACTTGGCAACCGTTCCGCCGCCGCCGGCGTCGGTCTTTCCCAGTTCCGCCATCTGCCAGAACACCTTTTCCCCGTTCAGCAGGCCGCGCAGCTTGCCCACCACCTCGGCGCTGGCGTCGGACGCACCGGATTTTCCGCCTGCCCCGGTATACTTACACAGGCCCACGCCATAATTGATAAAGGCGGCATTGCGCTTGTCGTACACATCGGCAAAATTGGGATCATAAGCCGCCGTCACGTCGGCGCTGACGCAGAAGGAGTTGGCAAAGCAATCCCGCAGCAGTACGCCCTGCGTGTCGCACAGCTCACCCATGAACTTGTCAAAGGCGGCCGACAGCATGCCGGACACGCCCTCGCTGCCGATCTCCTCCTTATCGGCGAAGATGCACACGGCGGTGCGCTTCGGCGTCTCGGCGTCAAACAGTCCGGCAAGCTCAGCATAGGCGCAGACACGGTCATCGTGTCCATAGCTGGCGATCATGCTGCGGTCAAAGCCGATATCCCGTGCCTGCCCCGCCGGAACGGCCTCCAGCTCCGCGGAGATAAAGTCCTCCTCCACCATGCCGTAGCGCTCATGCAGCAGCTGCATAACCCCCAGCTTGAAACGGTTCTTCTCGTCCTCGTCCTCTACCGGCACAGAGCCCACCAGAATATTCAGGCTCTCGCTGGGAATGGCCTCACCCAAGGGCTTTTTGCTCTGCTCGCGTCCCAGGTGGGGCAGCAGGTCATTGATGATAAACTGGGGATCCTCCGGCTTGTCGCCAATGTGAATGGGCAGCACCGTGCCGTCGGCCAGCGTTACCACACCGTGAAGCTCCAGCGGAATGGTGACCCACTGATATTTGCGGATGCCGCCATAGTGGTGGGTCTTGAAATAGGCCAGCTCCGTGTCCTCATACAGCGGCCGCGGCTTCAGATCCAGACGCGGCGCATCGGTGTGAGCGGCGGCAATGTTGGCGCCGTGGGACAGCGGCTCCTGGCCGATCACCGCCAGCATAATGCCCTTGCCCCGGTTGTTGCAGTATACCTTATCGCCACTTTTCAGCGGCATACCGGCCTTGAACGGCACAAAGCCCCGCTCCTCAGCCAGCTTAATGCAGTAGTCCACGCACAACCGTTCCGTTTTGCCGTGGTTGAGAAAGTCCTTATACGCCTCGCAATATTCATGCATGGCGGATTTTTCCGCCTCGCTCAGGCGGTCATAGCCGTTTTCAGGGGCATACAGCAGCGCCTTGCCCAGCTTGTTTTTTTCACTCATGGGATGGTTCCTCCTTATATCATTTACCGTTCAGGAACGGGCGCGGCTGTCCAGATTGCTCAGCAAGCTGGTTGCCGCCTGACAGTTATTGATAAATAGTGCGTCTGTAACGCCGTACTGGCTGATGATGTCGGCCACGCTGCCCACTTCCTCACGGATGTCCACTACCACAATGCGCTGGTAGTAGTCGATCATATACGGGATAAAAGCGTTGCCATAGGATTCCTTGAACACCAGCAGCGTCTTGTCGTTGTGATGATCCGTGGTGATCACCGTCAGGGGCTGGTCGCCGCACATGAACATACCGGCGTATTCCGATGTGCCGCCATTGACCGCCTGTCCGTTATACCGCACGCCGTCGCGGTAATAGACCATTGAGTAGCCCACATGGGGGAATCGGGCCACAGAGTAGTCGGGATTGGCCGTCAGTTCCGCAGGGCGTCCTCCGTACATGTGCAAAGACCCGATATAGCCTGTGCGGATCACGGTATCATAGCTGTCCAGCTCCCACGGCGTCATGCCGTTGGCCTGACAGTAGGCCGCCGATGCATAGTAGGCGCCCAGGCTGGTCCAATGATGGTCGGTGCGGTAGAAGAGATACTCCCCGGCATGCCGGTCCATCAGTCCCATACAGTCCACGGTGGTAACGGTGCTGTCCATCTTATCATAGGTAGATTGGATAAACTGCGCAATATCGTCATGGGGATCGGTATAATCCGCCGGAGAATGATAGGCGCAGCATTTGGGCGTCAGCAGGCAGCTGACATGAATGTTGGGATATTTGGCGGCAAAGCGGTTCACCGTATCGGCGTAAGCGCTGGAGCCTGTCGGATCGGGATCAAAATACTCCACGCCGTAATCTCCGCACAGCAGCACCGCATTGGCATACCGTGCGGCGATCGTATTGTGGTAATGGCCCTCGCCCGCCGTCTCCGCCACCATGGAGTCGGCGTCGTCAGAGGACACAGCGCTGCCCTTTCCGGGTGCAATATAGCGCTGCCCCGCAGGTACGATCTGCTGGCCGCAATTGGCGCACACACCATCCTCTCCCACCGAATGGCCCAGCGCGGGATGAATCACCGCGCCGCACACGGCGCACACCTCCGCCTCTGTGCAGCTGGCAGGTCCGGCGGAGGTATGCGGCAGCTGGGGCGACAGCTCAATGCCGCAGCGCAGGCAGGTCTGGGGCGCTTCGCAGGTGGCCTCGGGGCCGGGCTCGTGGCCCAGCGCCTCCTTCATAACCTTACCGCATTCGGTACACACCTCCGGCTCGGTGCAGGTGGCGGGCGCGGCGGACACATGCTTATGGCAGCCGCTCAGCACCAGTGACAGCACAAGCAGCGCCGCCGTCAGCAACAGTATCTTTTTCATGGAACGCTTCCTTTCTCACTTGGGAACTTGTTTCTATTTCTACGCACGATTATAGGCAATAGGACAACTTTTTGCAAGAGGATACGAAAACTTTCCCATCTTTTCGGCTCAGTTAAAAAAATATATGTGGCTTTATGGGAAAATTTATGGTATACTGGTTGGCACTGATAAAAACGAGGTGAGCATCATGAACCGGCAGTTTCCCCGTCTGGATGTATATCTGGACAGGCTTTATGACAACGCCCGCCACGTGATCTCACGCTGCAATGCACAGGGTATCGCTGTATGCGGCGTGGTAAAGGGCGTGGGCGGTATGCCTCAGATCGCCAGCGTCATGCTTCAGGCCGGCGCCGCTCAGATCGGAAGTAGCCGTTTGGAGCAGGTGGCCCGGTGCAGGGCAGCCGGCGTGGACGGGCCATTTTTATTGATCCGCATCCCCGGCTTGTCGGAATTGGCTGACACGGTGGCGCTGTGCGAAACGTCGCTGCAAAGCGCGCCGGAAACGCTGGACGCGCTGGAGCAGGAATGCCGCCGGCAGGGAAAAACCCATCGTGTGATCGTAATGGCCGACCTTGGCGATCTGCGGGAGGGCTTCTGGGATAAGGATGAGATGATAAAAGCCTGCGTCCATGTAGAGCGGGATCTGCCCCACGTCCATCTATCCGGCATCGGCGTAAATCTCAGCTGTTACGGTGCGATACGGCCAACCCCCGACAAAATGGATCAGCTGACAGGGCTGGCCCGGCAGATCGAGCAGGCCATCGGCCGCAAATTAGAAACCGTGTCCGGCGGTGCCACCAGTTCCTATCCGCTGGTACACCGGAACATCATGCCGCAGGACATCAATCATCTGCGCATTGGTGAGAACATGCTGCTGAGCTATGATCTGCAAAAGCTTTGGGGCATTCAGGATATGGACTATCTGCGGATGGATACCTTTATCCTGACGGCTGAGGTCATTGAGATACACGACAAGCCCACCTATCCGCAGGGGGAATTCTGTGTGGACGCCTTCGGCCACACGCCGGTCTATGAGGATCGCGGCGTGCGCCGCCGGGCGCTGCTGGCGTTGGGGCGCGCCGACGTGGTGGAGTTGGAAACGCTGTCGCCGCTGGAAAGCGGGATCACCGTAATAGGCGGCAGCTCTGACCACTGTATTGTGGATATAACAGACTGTGAACGGCCGCTGCGGGTGGGCGATACGGTGTCCTTCTGTATGCGGTACTGCCATCTTCTGTATCTGACAGGCCGGGAAGATGTTCGGTTTGTCTTTCACGGAGCATAATAATACGATAAGAATAACGGAGGAATCAATAGTATGGGAAATATGGAAGGTTTTAGTATTTTTCTCTTTAACGCGATCATTACGCTGTTCTGCTTTTTCGCGCTCTCTCCCATCGTTCTCTCGGCCATTTCCAGCTTTGGCGTACAGAAGCGTTTTGCTCAGACAATGGTGGATGAGGGTGTGATCAGCGCCGAGAATGTAAAAGCGCTGCTGCCGAAAAAGCAGTTGGCCGGTGTGATCGTTTCTGTGGTCGTGGCGGCGGCGGTTGCCTATTCCGCTGTAAAGATGATGCCCTTCGGCCCCATCTGTGCCCTGTTCGGCGTGGCGGGCGGCGTCATGAAGTACCGCAAGGTGCTCCAGTTCAATTCTCTGACAGTGCAGCGTTTCAAGAGCACCTTCAAGGATAGCTATAACGCCAAAAAGCTGAACGCCTATGTGGACAGAATGTTCTGATCCGCTCTGTGGGAAAGGACGATCTGAGTATGACAGAGTATCATCAGGAAGCAGAGCATATCTTTAAAAAGGGCACCGTCGTTTACCGGCAGGGCGAATACGTCCCGGCGATTTTCGATGTACTGCGCGGGCAGGTGGCTCTGTATGTAGACTATCAGCAGCCCACTCAGCGCCTGCTGACCGAGGTCGAGGACGACGGTTTTTTCGGTCTGGTGGGTTTTTTGGAGACCCGCCCCCAAAACGCGACTGCCGTGGCGCTGGAAAAGACGACCTGCAGCATCATCACCCACGAAAACTTCGGCCGCTATTTCCAGGAGCGTCCCGCTAAAATCATGAGCATTATGCAGTATATGAGCAAACGGATGCGGATCCTGTCGCGGGGCTATCTGGAAGCCAGTCAGGCTCTGGAGGAATACGCCGACGCCGAGCGGCTTCTGGCAGAGCGGAGGGACTGGTACGAGGAGCATCAGGATCTCTATCACCGGATCATGGGGCTGTTTGGATTTGACTATTAAGTGCAAAAAATCCCCCGCCTTGTCGTGAAATGAACCGGTAAACCTGTGCAACAGACAAAATTCCCCCTTATGTAGGATAATACCTACATAAGGGGGAACTCTTTTTTTATTGATTCACTCTCCGCTTACGTCGGCAGGCGCCTCCTGCACAGGTGTTTCCTGCACAGGTGTCTCCTGCACAGGCGCCTCCTGTGTCGCCTCCCACGGTGCCGGAGCTGGCGTCAGCGTGTCGTTGACCGTCGCGCTGACATAGGCCACAGCAGCAGCATTGGCCGCCTTTTCCGCCGCCTCACGCTGCTGTGCTGCGGCGCGCTCCTCTTCCGCTCGGCGGTGGGCTTCCGCATTGGCGGCGCGGGCAGCCGCCTTCTCGGCGGCGCGGCGCCGGGAAGCCGCCAGAAACGCGCGCACCGCCAGCCAAAGGGCGATCACGGTCACCGCAGCCATACCGACCCAGCCCGGCGTGCGGATCCGATAGAAGTCACGAATCGTAAAATACCCCTTCCCCATACCAAGGAAGTACATTGCCACTGCGGCAGCGGTACATACAATGCACGCCGTCAGATCCAGTATTGCCCTGGCACGGTGGGTATGGCGGCGCGCAAAATAGCACAGCAGCAACACCGCAGCCCCCAGAAACAGCGTGGGAGACTGGCTGCAAAGAATATATCCCAATGTGGCGTCCATCATGTCTCAGGACTCCTTTCTCCTGCTCTTGCGGCTTATTTGACCATCGGCAGCGCGGCCAGCAGCTCCAGCGGCTGCGCGCCGGTATTGCGGATACCGTGGCTGTGCCCCTCAGGGCAATAGTGGCACATACCGGCGCTGAGGGGATACTCCGCGCCGTCATCGGTGCACAGGCCGCTGCCGGCCAGCACATAGATCAGCTCGCAGTTTCCTGTGTGAGTATGCAGTCCGATGGAAGCGCCGACCGGCACCGTCAGACGCACGGCAGCGCCCATCCGGGAATCTTCATACCTGCGGACGGTAACATGGCCCTCGCCGCCCTTGAAGTGGGCAACGTCATGGGCAGGCATGGTGTCGAAATCAAGAATCATACGCCGCCTCCTCAGTTCAGAAAGTCCTTCAGCTTCTTGCTGCGGCTGGGATGGCGCAGCTTGCGCAGGGCCTTGGCCTCGATCTGGCGGATGCGCTCACGGGTAACGTTAAACTCCTTACCCACCTCCTCCAGCGTGCGGGTACGGCCGTCCTCAATGCCAAAGCGCAGCTTCAGCACCTTTTCCTCCCGGGGCGTCAGCGTGCTGAGCACATCCACCAGCTGCTCCTTCAGCAGCGTAAAGCTGGCCGCCTCGCTGGGCTCGGACGCACCCTCATCGGGAATGAAGTCACCCAGATGGCTGTCCTCCTCCTCGCCGATGGGCGTTTCCAGCGATACCGGCTCCTGCGCGATTTTCAGGATCTCCCGCACCTTGTCCACAGGCATCCCCATCTCAGCGGAGATCTCCTCCGGGGAGGGATCGTGTCCCAGCTGCTGCAGCAGCTGGCGGCTGACGCGGATAACCTTGTTGATGGTCTCCACCATATGTACGGGGATACGGATGGTACGGGCCTGATCGGCGATGGCGCGGGTAATGGCCTGACGGATCCACCATGTGGCGTAAGTGGAGAACTTGTAGCCCTTGGTATAGTCAAACTTCTCCACCGCCTTGATCAATCCCAGATTGCCCTCCTGGATCAGGTCAAGGAACAGCATGCCGCGGCCCACATAGCGCTTGGCGATGGACACCACCAGACGGAGGTTTGCCTCGGCCAGCTTCTGCTTGGCCTTGTTGCCCTCCTTGATGTCCTTCTTCAGCCGGGTCATTTCCTCTTCCGGAATGGTCTCTTCATTTTCGGCAGCTTCATCGATCCGCTCCTGTGCGGCGCGGCCGGCAGCCATGGCCGTGGCCAGCACCACCTCTTCATCCGCGTTCAGCAGCGGCACCCGTCCGATCTCCTTGAGGTACATGCGTACGGGATCGTCGATATTGAAGCTGTCCACCAGCGTGTTGGGGTCCACCAGCTCCTCTTCCTCGATCTCGGCAATCTCCTCCATAGGCGGCTCGATATCGTCATTGATATCGGCCAGGAAGTCCTCGGTTCCCACCTCGATGCCAAGCGCCTCCAGCGAATCGTAGATCCGATCCATCTGTTCGCTCTCCAGATCCATCTCATCGAGCACATCACTGACCTCATTGGCGTCCAACCTGCCCTTTTTCCTTCCCTTGGTCAGCATATCCCGCAGCTTCTCATTGCCCATGATCAGTGCGGCGGCCGGCAGCGAGGCGATGGTCTTGTCATCCAGCTTTCCTTTTTCCTTTTTGGCCTCGCCCTCCTTGTGGGCGTCTGCTTTTTCGGCGCTTTCCTTCTTTTTCTTGTCATCCTCGGCCAGCAGGGCATTGGCCATGGCCTCCAGCTCCTGCTTGGTATAGGTTTTTTCGGTCATGTGTGCTTTCCTCCATATCGTTTCTTGTCTTTGAATGTTTCTTGTGCCAACAGCAGCGGATCGATCCCGGAGCTGTCCCGTTTGGCCTGCTCTTCGCGGATCACCCGTATGTAATCCGCCAGCGCCTGAGATGCGTTGGCGTTGGATTCCGGTTTTTGCAGCAGAACGGTAAGGTGGCTCATCTCCTCGCCCGTCAACTCCGCCGTCAGGGCGGAAAGTCCGCTGCGGTTGTGGCGCTGGCGCCACATGGCCTCGTAGATTTTGCCCAGCAGCGGCGAGGAAAACGCCTCCGCTTCCAACGGCTGCACGTCGCCAAACAGTGCCGGATCCAGATGCAGCAGCCGGATCACGCCCTCCTCCGCCATGGCGCTTCGCAGATTGGTGTAGCGGCTGCCCCGCGCCGCAGGCTGTACGCTCAGCGCCGGGTTCAGCTCCTGCCGCTCCCGTTTTTTGCGGTCGCTGTACCGCCGCTTGCGTGCGGCGCGTTCCACCTCCTGGCGCATGGCCCCCGGCGAAAGGCCCGCCGTTTCCGCGGCGCGGCCTGCATACACCTCCCGCTCCACGGCATTGTCCAGCTCCGAGAGCACCTGGCTGATTTCGGCCGTATAGTCTATGCGGCCCTGATCGCTGCCCAGATCGTACTTGGCCGCCACCTGAGCCATGCGGAACTCCACGCCGTTCTCGCTGCCGGAAAGCAGCCGCTCAAAAGCGGGCGCCCCCTGATTCTTGATAAAATCATCGGCATCCTGCTTGACATATTCGCCGTCCACCAGCCGCCGCGGCAGCTTCAGTACCCGAACGGTAAACTCGGTGTTGTTCAGCATTTCCAGCGCCCGCTGTGTGGCCAGCTGTCCGGCGTTGTCGTTGTCGTAGCACAGCACCAGTTCCTTGGTATACCGGCCCAGCAGCCGAAGCTGCTCGCCGGTCAGCGCCGTGCCCATAGAGGCCACCGCGTTGTCAAATCCGGCCTGATGCAGCGTGACCACGTCAAGGTTCCCCTCGCACAGGATCATATTGGGGCGCTTTGTTTTTTTGGCCAGATTCAATCCGTACAGCACCCGCCGCTTGCTGTAAACCGGCGTCTCGGTGCTGTTCATGTACTTCGGCTCCGACTTGTCGATCACGCGGCTGCCAAAGCCCACTACATCGCCACGCACGTCAATCACCGGCAGCATCAGCCTGTTGCGGAATTTATCGTAGAAGCCGCCGCTTTTATTGGCCACAATCAATCCCGCCGTCAGCAGCTCCTGCTTGGTATAGCCCCGGCCGGTCATCGTCCGCAGCAGGGCGTCCCAGCTGTCCGGCGAAGCGCCCATGCCGAAGCGCACCGCCGTCTTGCGGGATATGGCGCGCTTATCAAGATAGGCCCGCACCGCCGCGCCGTCAGCACCCTGCAGCACGTCGTAATACCAGCGGGCTGCCTCCCGGTTCAACGCCAGCAGCCGCTTGCGCAAGCGGTCGCTCTCAGCAGATTCCCGGTCCTCAGGCACCTCCATATTGACCCGCTTGGCCAGAAAGCGCACCGCGTCAGGATAGGACAAATTCTCAATATCCATGACAAAGTTGATTACTCCGCCGCCTTTTTTGCAGCCGAAGCAATGGTAGAACTGCTTGTCCGGCAGCACATGGAACGATGGTGTCTTTTCGTTGTGAAAGGGGCAGCAACCCCAATAGCTGCCGCCCTTCGGTGTCAGCGACACATAGGAGCCGACCACATCCACAATGTCGTTGCGGGCAATCAGCTCATCAATAAAACTCTGTGAAAACAGGCCGCCTCCCCCCTTTCCGCAGCAGGTCAAAATTCTTCCTCATACTATTATACGGTATCGTTTTCAAATACACTCTTTTTTTATCAAAATTTTTCAAAAAACAAAAATTTTTTGTATCCATGCCCGGCGCAAGGTGATATAATAGGAAAAAATATGTGATATAAGGAGGCTTTTCGATGAAACGACTCTTTACCGGCGGCCGCGTGGTCAGCGGAAGCGGCGTAACAGATGCCGACATTCTGGTGGACGGTGAGAAGATCGCCGCCGTAGCGCCCCATATTGACGCGCCTGACGCGCAGACCGTGGATGTAGCCGGCAAGCTGCTGCTGCCAGGCTTCATTGACGCCCATACCCACTTTGATCTGGATGTGTGCAGCACCACCACCGCCGATAACTTTGAGAGCGGCAGCCGCTCTGCCCTGCGCGGCGGCACCACCACCGTCATCGACTTTGCCTGTCCCAACAAAGGGGAAACGCTGTCCTACGGTCTTGACCTGTGGCGGAAAAAAGCGGCGGACTGCCACTGCGACTATGGCTTCCACATGACCATTGACGACTGGAACGACGGCATCGAGCATGAGCTGGACGACATGTTCGCCGCCGGGATCACCTCCTTCAAAATGTACATGACCTACCCGGCCATGATGCTGCCGGACGGCGACCTTTACCGTGCGCTGAAATCGCTAAAGGCCCGGGGAGGCATCTGCGGCGTACACTGTGAAAATAGCGGCGTCATCGACGCGCTGGTGGCAGAGAAAAAAGCGGCCGGAGAAAACGCCGTGGCCTGCCATCCCCAGACACGGCCTGACTATCTGGAGGCTGAGGCGGTGAGCCGCATCCTGCGCATCGCACAGGCGGCGCAGGCCCCTGTGGTGATCGTTCACACCACCAACGCCGCGGCGCTTTCGGAAATCGACCACGCCCGCAGCCGTGGACAGACCGTCTATTCCGAGACATGTCCCCAGTATCTGGCACTGGAGGACAGCGTCTATTATCAGCAGGATTGGCTGGAAGCGGCCAAGTTCGTCTGCTCGCCTCCTATTCGTAAAATAGCGGATCAGGACGCGCTGTGGGGAGGACTGCGCGAGGGCCGTGTCAACACCATCTCCACCGATCACTGCTCCTTTACCACCGCGCAGAAGCTGGCCGGACAGGGGGACTTTACCGCCATCCCCGGCGGTCTGCCCGGTGTAGAGACACGGGGCGAGGTGATCTATACCGCCGGTGTGGCGGCAGGCCGCATCGATCTTCCCACGCTTTGCCGGGTACTCAGCGAAAATCCCGCCAAGCTGTACGGTCTCTATCCCCGCAAAGGCTGCCTCCTCCCCGGTGCGGACGCCGACATCGTGGTGTATGACCCCTCGGCGGATCATACGCTCCATGCCGCGGATATGGTATCCCGCTGCGACTATACCCCCTTTGAGGGCTTCCGTACCAGCGGCAGCATTGCCGCCGTATACCTGCGCGGCGTTCCGGCTGTGGAGCATGGCATCGTTCACGCGGTAAAGGGAACGTATCTCCGGCGGGGCAAGTGCGCCCTATAAAAGTCGCCGCAGCGCAGGGAAAGGCGCCAACCGCCTTTCCCTGCGCTTTTTTCTTGGTTTTGCTTTTCAAACCAGCCCTTCGGTGGTATACTGTATCAGAAAACAACACAAAGCAAAAGGAGCGATATACCATGAAGAAAACCGTACTGCGCAGCTATGCCCGCCTGATTGCCCGCTGCGGCGTCAATATCCAGCCGGGTCAGGAGGTCTTTATCGAAGCGGATCTGGATCAGCCGGAGTTTGTGCAGATGCTGGTCGAGGAATGCTATAAGTGCAAGGCCAAAAAGGTCGTGGTGGACTGGAACTACCAGCCCTTACAGAAAATCCACTACCGTTACCGCACGCTGACCACGCTGGGCAAGGTGGAAAACTATGAGCAGGCCCGTTGGCAGCATTATGTGGATACGATCCCCTGCCGCATCTACCTCATCAGCGAGGATCCCGACGGACTCAAGGGCATCAATCAGGAGAAGATGGCAAAAGCCCAGCAAAAGCGCTACCCCATCGCCAAGCCCTACCGCGATGCGCTGGAAAACAAGTACCAGTGGTGCATCGCCGCTGTCCCCGGCAAGGCGTGGGCCAAAAAGCTGTTTCCGGAGCTGCGCGCCTCCGCCGCTATGGAAAAGCTGTGGGCGCATATTCTGGCCACCTCGCGTGTGGACGAGGACCCCATCGCCGCGTGGGAGGCGCACAACCAGGACCTTCATGACCGCTGCGCCTATCTCAACGGCCTGCACATTGAGAAGCTCCACTACACCAGCGCCAACGGCACCGACTTCACCGTGGGCATGATCCCGGAGGGCCGTTTCTGCGGCGGCAGCGAAAAGAGCCTGCAAGACATCGTCTTTAACCCCAATATTCCCAGCGAGGAGTGCTTCATCTCCCCCAAGCGAGGCGAGGCGGAGGGCATTGTCTATGCCACCAAGCCTCTGAGCTATCAGGGGCAGCTGATCGACGGATTCTGGATCAAATTCCATCAGGGTAAGGCTGTGGAATGGCACGCCGATGTAAACAACGAGCTGCTCACCAAGCTGATCGGCATGGACGAGGGCAGTGCCTATCTGGGCGAATGTGCGCTGGTGCCCTACGATTCCCCCATTCGCAAGTCCGGGATTTTGTTCTACAACACACTGTTTGACGAAAACGCCGCCTGCCATCTGGCACTGGGCATGGGCTTTGCAGACACCATTGAGAACTTCCACGAAAAAACGCTGGCCGAATGTCGGGCACTGGGCGTGAATGACTCCATGATCCATGAGGGCTTCATGATCGGCTCTCAGGAT
>Ga0129314_1001266_pt1 | contig 18394 bp, 15 predicted proteins | sample O1111metagenome_FD_94431 | JGI IMG/M metagenome (GOLD analysis project Ga0129314, IMG submission 94431) | Orangutan individual fecal microbial communities from fecal samples from Wisconsin, USA - O1111 metagenome | ecosystem: Host-associated > Mammals > Digestive system > Large intestine > Fecal... | reverse complement strand
GGAGAGAAAGATGGTTGTCGTTAGCCATCTTTTTTTCTTTTTGAGAAAATATTTCAGGGGCCGGTGTGACTCGGGCGAGTCACACCGGCCCCTCTCTGGGACTATCTATTTCCCGACAGCCCCTTTGTCATTTTCATCCTGCACATGGTCCTTGCGCAGGATACAGCCCAGGGTGCGCTTAAAGATGTAACCCAGATGGCGCACCTGGAAAAACCCGGACCGGACCGTAACGTAAACACCGGTAATGATGATCAGCGCAATCAATGGCGGCCCCCATATGATTTCACCGTTGAGCCAGTTTAAAAAATCTGTCATTTATTAAATCCCCCTTGTCTTTAGTCTGGATGCTGATGTGGATTTTCGGCAAAGAAAAAGCAACGGCCAAGGCCATTGCTTCCATACCGGTATCCTTATAACGGAACCAACCAATAGCGCCACCACTTTGATTAAGTGAGAGTACACAGCCTGTTAAACTGTATCCCAACACATCCCACCGGCAGACGGGACCTGTTTCGGCGGAAGACCCTTTCCCTGTACGCCCGGCCTGCCGGCCGTGGAACGTATGCCATACGTTCCCTGACTTATGTCGTGTACAGGTACTGATGTTTACCGCGCCTCTATCGCATCCTATTTTATTAATGATTCCTTAACATCATACTATCAGAATCAGGAACTGTCAACATTTTTTCGCTTTCATGCCTGCTGCTGACCGCATGGATCAGCACATCCATGACTTCCTCAAAGCACACGCCATTGGCCGTGGGGATTTTTAATTCCTCGGAACGCCTGATGCACTGCTTCACAAAGGAGGCTGCCAGGCGCACCCCGTCCTCAAGCTTCCATCCCCTGACAGCTGCCGCAGCCACCACGGAGGAAAACACGTCCCCGGTTCCAGGCCTTTCCTGGCCCACCCGGATTGTTTTTGGAAAGGAAACCTCCCGTTCCCCTTCCGCCACTACATTCACCAGATAGCCGCCCTGGTTCACGCCGGTTATGACCACGGATTCAGGTCCCATGGCCTGGATATCCCTTGCCATCTCCTTTAATCCTTCCCTTGTCCAGCCTTTTTTGCGGTATGGCCTGTCCGTCAGGATGCAGGCTTCGGTCAGGTTGGGGGTGACGATGCTCCCCATGGATACCAGGGCTTTCATGCGCCTGCACATGACCTGTGTATAGGTGGCATAGGTTTCCCCGTGGTCGCCCATGATGGGGTCAATGATGATCTTCGTATCTTCATGTCCAAAATCCCGGATCATATCCATCACAATCCCGATCTGGTCTTCCGAACCCAGAAATCCGCTGACAATCCCGTCAAAGGACAGGTCCAGTTCCTTCCATTTCTCAATGTATCCAGGCATTCTGCCAGTATAATCATCAAAGAAATAGACCGGGAATCCGGTATGGTTGGATAGGATGGAGGTGGGGATGGGACAGCACTGCACCTTCATGGCGGATATGATGGGGATAGCCACTGTCAGGGAACAGCGGCCGTATCCGGATAAATCATTTATCATTGCAATCTTCTTTTGGCGGTATCCACTCATATCTGTCTCCTAACTATCGTAACCGGTCAAACAGCCCGGCCCGTATGAGGGCGCTGCGAAGGGGCATGTAGATTGCCACCGAAACAAAGGTGGAGGTGACGGCATTGATGGAGGTGCTGGTGATGTTCCATGCCAGTACCAGCTGGGCCGCAGGCTTTCCCAGTATCAGCAGCTTGTAAAAATATCCCACCATGGGGTCAAAAACCACATTGAACAGCAGTCCGCACACAGCCGCAGCCAGCACATAGCGCAGCACCTTCTTCTTATCACTGATTTCGTTAATCCTCCCAAGCCGGTGGGCCACCAGTCCTGTTATGAGGCCGATGCACAGCTTAAGGATGAATGTCTTGGGCGCATATACCACATACACCGGGTCAAACAGGTCCCCGATGGTCATGCCGATGGCGCCGCCCAGGCCGCCGTAAAAGCCGCCTAATATAAGGGCGCCCAGCACGCACACCGCATTGCCCAGATGGATGGACGTGGCGTCCCCGCCCGGAAGTGTGATCTTAATCTGCAAAAAGGTAAATACCACATAGGACATGGCTGCAAACAGCCCGGTCAGGGCCAGCTTATACAGATGCTTCTCTTCCTCCCCCGCATATCCTTTGGCTGTTATCTGGTTCACTTTCATACGCTTTCACTCCTTGGACCGCATTGCGGTTTATTTTATCCTGGTGATTCATCCATGGACTTCATGGTCCATATCTTATCACCGGAGTGGAGTGTTATAAATATCCAGTTTTATGCTTTTTGACCAGTCCAGTTCCACCGTTGCATGGATATTGGCCTTAGTCATGGGATTCCACCACAATCAGCACGCCATCCGTAAATGTGATGGTGCCTTCCTCCCCAATCAGCTCATTGCTGATGCACAGGCTGGTGCCAATCTCAATATCCTTGTCAAGAAGAGGATATTTAAATCCGGTCAGTGTGATGCCGTCCACATGCTCGGTCAGCGGAAGAAAGGAAATGTATCTGCCCCACAGTCCGCTGCTCCTGAAGGTGCGCTCCCCGTCAATCAGGTATATCCGGTTCTGGCAGTCCAGTATACAGGCCTCTATCCCCTTCTGGAGGCAGGGGAACAGCAGGTGGATATTGCCCAGCATGTGGTCCATGCGCCCGCCTGTGGCCCCCAGTATCACTATATGGGTACAGCCCATGGCCTGGGCCTTTAACAGGGCCAGTTCCGTATCGGTCTCATCCTTTTCCGGCTGATGGGTATCCCAGATAATGTGCTCCTTCTGTCTGTAATACTGAAGTATCCCGGGCTTTACCGTGTCAAAATCCCCCACAACCATATCCGGTTCCAGTCCCAAGGCCTTTACGGCCTCCAGTCCGGCGTCCACTGCGATTATTTTATCAAATGTTTCCTGTTCCAAAAAAGAGCCGGCGAAAGACAGGTCCAGTTTTCCGCCGGTAATGATCAGACATCGTTTCATATCCTTATTCCTTACTTGGTCAATCCATACTGAATCAATCCATACTAAATCAATCCTTTGTCCAGGTTCCTGGGAAACTTACTGCATGGAGCTGAATATCTCCACGAATTCCTTTGTCCTTGCAGCCGCATCCCCGCCAAACACAGCAGATCCGGCCACGAACACATTGGCGCCCGCCAGCATGATCTCCTTCACATTGGCAGCGCTGACGCCGCCGTCCACCTGGATATCCACAGGAAGCCCCAGGCTGTCAATCCTGGCCCTCAGCGCCCTTACCTTGTCAAGGGTGTAGGGAATGAATTTCTGGCCGCCAAAGCCCGGGTTCACGGTCATGATGAGCACCATGTCCAGCTGGTCCAGGATGCAGTCCAGCGCCTGGATGGGTGTGGCGGGATTTAAGGCAACGCCTGCCTTTAAGCCCAGGTCCTTAATCTGGTTCACCACGCGGTCCAGATGGGTACAGGCTTCGGCATGGACCGTAATGATATCCGCGCCGCAGGATTTCATGTCCTCCACATACCGCCCCGGCTCCTCCACCATCATATGGACATCAAAAACAGCTTTTGTACAGGAACGCAGGCTCCTGATGACCGGCATCCCAAAGGAAATGCTGGGCACAAAAGCCCCGTCCATCACATCCAGGTGGATGTATTCAGCCCCTGCCCGTGCCACGGTGCTGACCTGGGATCCCAGATTGCAGAAATCAGCCGCCAGGATTGACGGCGCCAATTTATAGTGCATTGTTAATACCTCCTCTTTTTCTTAAGCTCCTCATACATCAGAAGATAATTCTCATAACGGCTTCGGCTCAGCCTGCCGTCCTTCCTCGCTTCCTTTACCCCGCATACCTTCTCGCCCACATGGACGCAGCCAAGGAACCTGCAGTCCTGCTCATACCGGGCAAACTCAGGAAAGTAGTCCTTCAGGTCCCCTTCCTCCAAATCCGGTGTGAACATGGAACTGAATCCCGGCGTGTCCATCATGTACGTGTTTTCCTCCACGTAGAACAGCTGGGAATGGCGGGTGGTATGCTTTCCCCGCTCTATTTTTCGGCTGATATCCCCTGTCTCCATGGCTGCCCGGGGCTGGATACAGTTGGTCAGTGAGGATTTTCCCACTCCCGACGGGCCTGCCAGGACCGAGGTTTTTCCTCTGAGGATTTTCCTCACCTCTTCCACCCCTGTTTCATCAATGGCGCTGATGAACTTCACCTCATACCCGGCAGCCTCATAGATGCTCCTGTAGGTCTCCATCAGCCCGTCATCCCCTAAATCCATCTTGTTGAAACAGATGATGACCGGAACCTGCTGTATTTCCATCATGACCAGGAAACGGTCCAGCAGGTTCAGGTTGGGGGACGGATGGGTCAGGGCAAAGACCACCAGGGCCTGGTCTATATTGGCCACTGCCGGCCGCACCAGGGCATTGGACCTGGGAAGGATGGCATCGATATTGCCCTCCCCCCCTGCCTCATCCAGAACAGAGAATTCCACATTATCCCCTACCAGGGGCTTTATCTTTTTATTTCTGAAAATCCCTTTTGCCTTACACTCATAAACCCGGTCTTTACCATCATGCACATAATAAAAACCTGCAATTCCCTTAATTATCTTACCAGTCATAAACTCCTCTTATCCCACCGGGAAAAATGTCACCGGGTAGGATGCTATTACAGTCAGATCCGCGCTTCCTGCGTCCACCACTTCCACGGTACCGCTGTCCACGCCATAAGCGCCCTTAATCCTGGGAATCACCACAGGTATGGTCTGTGCGCCTACTACAAGCCTTTCCTTCATAAGCGGTGTATATACAACGTCTCCGTTTACCGTCTGTTTTAGCCGGATCATCACACGGACACTGCTGGTCTGGGACGCCGGACCTATGTAGTTGCTCAGGGAACAGGTGGTATCAATGGAACTGAGATAATACTGGGAAGCATCTGTCTCCGATGCGTCCGGTTCCCCGCTTACCACATAATCCACAGGGGTGCCGGGGGCCAGTATGGTATCAGGAAGCGGCACCTGGTTAATGACCAATCCTTCCGCCACCGTATCGCTGCGCTCCTTTGTCACATTGCCGGTCACAAGCCCTGCTCCTGCCAGGAGCGCATCCGCGGAAACCTGGCTCTGCCCTATGAGGTTTGGCACCCTTCCCAGCTCATTCTCCACTCCTTTGCTGACAAAAAGGGTAACCCGCTCCCCTATCTTAGCTGTCTCGGGGCTGAAGCGCATGATGGTTCCCGCTGCCGCCGTGCTGCTGAATTCTTCCTTAACATCTACCGCAAGTCCCTTTTCCTCCAGAAGTCTGGATGCATCCAGGACAGTCAGCACCGTAAGGTTCAGGGTGCCCAGGTTTACCTTATCGCTTCCCTTGCTTAGTGTAACCCCCACCGTGCTTCCTTTGTCCACAACCGTATCCTGGACAATGGTCTGGGCCATGATCTGGCCTTCCGGGTAATTATCCGAGTAATCGCTGCCCGTCACTTCCAGCTTCAGGTCCACCTGTGCCAGTTCCTCCCGCGCCTGCTGTTCCGTCATGCTGAGGATATAGGGCACATAGGTCTGGTTATCCGTAATATTGACCTCCAGGCTGGCAGTCTCCGCCTCCGTGCTTACAGCCACCGTGGGCTTTTCGCTGGTTCCGGCCCGGAACAGGCCTGTAAGTCTTGAAAACACAAACAGGACCACAGCCACGATGATGATGGCGGCCGCAATGCCGATTGCGGTGACAATGCGTTCAAACTGTGTGCTGACATCTTTGTCTTTCTGCCTGGATGCCAGGTGGGACGGGCCTTTGCGCTCCCTGCGGTTCCTTTGAGGGGAATCAGCATGGTCATCCCTCAGTTCCTCCTCCCCAAGGCTTCCCCTGGACGGCTTCCTGCTTTCCTGAAGGTTCAGCAGTTCTTCCCTGGATATGGACCTGGTCCTGCCAAGCTCATCCTCTTCCTCATCTGCTGCGTAAATATCACAGTCAGGCTCCATCAGCGCCTTCCTTAAGTCGGCTATGACATCGGTCACATTGGAATAACGGCGCTCCGGACGCTTCTGGGTGCATTTGAGGATAATCTGTTCCAGGGCATGGGACACCTCGGGCACATACATCCTCGGCGGCGTCACCGGCTCCTCCAGATGGGCCAGGGCAACGGTAATCGTGTTGTCCCCTTCAAACGGGACCTTTCCTGTAACCATCTCATACATGGTGATGCCAAAGGAATAAATATCGCTGCGCTCATCGCAGTATCCGCCCTTGGCCTGTTCCGGGGATATATAATGGACCGATCCCACGGCAGTGGCATTCATGGTCTGGGTAGACACGGCCCTGGCAATCCCGAAATCTGCCACCTTAACCTTGCCGTCCCTGGAAATAATCATATTCTGGGGCTTGATATCCCGGTGTATGATATGCTGTTCATGGGCAGCGCCGATTCCCTGTGCAACCTGGATGGCAATGCCGATTGCCTCCTTGCTCTCCAGATGCCCCTTTTTCTCAATGTAATTCTTAAGGGTAATGCCCTCAATCAGTTCCATGACAATATAGTGCAGCACATCCTCGTCCACGACGTCGTAAACACTGACAATATTAGGATGGGACAGGCGGGCCGCTGCCTGGGCCTCCATCTTAAACTTGCCTACAAAATTTTCGTCAAAAGCAAATTCTTCCTTTAGGACCTTGATGGCCACCAGACGGTTCAGTGTATGGCACTGGGCCTTATACACAACAGACATGCCGCCTGAACCGATGCGCTCCAATATCTCGTACCTGTTCTGCAGGTATGTTCCGGGGTTCAGCATAAGCCATCCTCCCTTCCCAGCGGATTCACAAGAACCACGGCAATATTATCAATACCGCCCTGGCGGTTGGCCTCCTGAATCAGGCGTGACGCCTTTTCCTTAAGGCTGCCCTCCCCTGTTATGATCCTGCACATGGATTCATCGTCCACCATGTTGCTCAGTCCGTCTGAACAGAGAAGGATATGATCCCCCTCTTCCAGGTCCACCTCAAAGAAGTCCGGCTCCACATCCCTGCCGATGCCCATGGCCCTTGTAATGATGTTCTTGCGGCTGTTGTAATCCGCGCTGCCCCGGCGCATCTGCCCCATGGCAACCATTTCCTCCACATAGGAGTGGTCCTTTGTAATCTGGCGGATGGTGTTGTTATGTATCAGGTAGAGACGGCTGTCACCCACATTGGCCACATAGAGCAGGTTATCCTCCACCACCCCGGCCACCAGGGTACATCCCATGCCTTTCAGTTCTTCCCTGAGAAGCGATTCCTCATACAGCAGTCCATTGACAATCCCTATCCCTGTTTTCAGCTGCATCACAGGGGATCCCTTGCCTTCCCTGTTAAGATAGATTACCAGGTTCTCAACCGCAAACCGTGAAGCATAGTCCCCGGCCTGGTGGCCGCCCATTCCGTCAGCTACCAAAAACAGATTGGGAAGGGAGCCAACCCTTTCCGGCGATGAATAGATATAATCCTGATTCATGGATCTGACCTGGCCTATGTCTGTTAACGCATATGCTTCCATGTTTACCCCACCTCCGTTTCCATATAGCTTTTGCGCAGCTGGCCGCAGGCTCCGCCTATGTCACGGCCCATTTCTCTTCTTATCGTAACATTGATACCGTTTTTTTCAAGCAGATCCCTGAAATCCGCAATGGCCTTTTTGCCTGACTGCACGTAATCCCGTTCCTTGATGGGGTTCACCGGAATCAGGTTCACATGGCCATGCTGGTCCTTGATCAGGCGGCTCAGGGCCCTGGCCTCATCCAGATTGTCATTGACGCCCTGGACCAGGCTGTATTCAAAGGTAAGCCTGCGCCCTGTCTTCTCATAATAGTAATGGCAGGCCTCCAGCACATCCCCTATCCTGTAGCGGTTCGCAATGGGCATCAGCGTCCTGCGCACCTCATCATTGGGGGCGTGGAGGGACAATGCAAGGGTGACGGCCAGGCCTTCCTCTGCGAACTGCCGTATACCGGGCACAATGCCGCAGGTGGAGACGGTCAGGTTCCTCTGGCTGATATTAAGCCCCTTTTCATGGGAAATCAGGCGCAGGAAACGGATTACATTGTCGTAATTGTCAAAGGGTTCTCCTGAACCCATCACCACCACATTCGAAACCCGCTCACCTGTATGGGCCTGTATCCGGTAAATCTGGTCCAGCATTTCCGAAGGCCTCAGGTTCCGCTCCAGCCCATCCAGGGTGGATGCGCAGAAACGGCAGCCCATCCTGCACCCCACCTGGGAGGAAATACACACGGAATTCCCATGATGATACTGCATCCACACACTTTCTATGATATTGCCGTCCTCCAGGCAGAAGAGGAACTTCCTGGTCCCGTCAATCCGGGATATGCGTTCATCCGTGATGGAAAGGCATGTAAGGCTGTAATTGTCCTTCAGCTTCTGCCGCAGTTCCTTGGACAGGCTTGACATCTGGTCAAAACTTCCGGCCAGCTTCACATGAATCCAGTCATAAATCTGTTTTGCCCTGAAAGATTTCTCCCCCAGGGCCGCCATCTCCTCTGTCACTTCTTCCAGTGTCATGGATTTTATATCTTTACGGCCTTTGTTATCCGTCAAATCCAACATAGCATAACTCCTGTTTCTTTCATAATCATCTACATGTCCCGTTCCATACCTGACCCGGCAGCGCAGCTGCCGCCCTCAGGCGCGTCTGAACACACTGATGAAAAAACCGTCAAATGGGTGGATGCCCGGAAGGAACTGGATCCGTCCCTGCTTAAGGGAAGGTTCATCAAAGCTCCCTCCCAGCCTGCCGGATAAGTCCACCGGCTCCAGCGGGAAATGATCCGGCAGCCACATGGCATTGTCTTCATTTTCCATCCTGCTGATGGTGCAGGTGCTGTACACCAGGGTTCCTCCCGGCTTTACATACTTCCATACCACTGAAAGGATTTCCCGCTGAAGCCTGGAAAGCTCCTCCATCTTATCCATGGTCATATTGTATTTGATATCCGGCTTTTTGCCGATGATTCCAAGTCCGGAACAAGGCAGGTCCGCTATGACGATATCTGCCTTTTCCATGGCATCCTCATCAGGCACAAGGGCGTCCCAGACCACTGTCTTTATATTGGCAGCGCCAAAGCGGGCCACATTTTCCTCAATCAGGGCTGTCTTCTGATAACTCAGGTCCCGTGCTTCCACCATTCCCGTGCCCTTAAGCTTATCCGCCAGGTGCAGGCTCTTGCCTCCCGGGGCAGCGCATACATCGATGATGTAATCCCCTTCCCCGGGATCTGCCAGCTCCCCCACAAAGGCGGAAGCAGCGTCCTGGACCTGGATCCATCCATTTTGGAAGCATTCCAGCCCTTCCAGATAATCATAGCCTGAAATTGCCAGCACAGAGGGCAGGCAGGCAAGTTCCTCCGCCATTACCCCCTGGGAATCCAGGGACTTAAGGATTTCCTCCCTGGAAGCCCTGCTAAGGTTGCAGCGGACCCATGTGGGCCTGTCTTCAAGAAAAGAGGCGGCAATCATCTCCGCCTTTCCGCTGCCATATTCATTTTCCCACATATCGTACATCCACTGGGGAATGCTGTAGGCCAGGGCAGGGGAATCAAACACCAGGGAAGCCTTTTCCCTGGATATGGTCCTTAATACCCCGTTCACAAACCCTTTAAGTCCAGTGAAGCGGCGTCTCACCGCCAGCTTCACGGCTTCGTTGCAGGCAGCGGAATCCGGCACCCTGTCCATGTATAATATCTGATACACGCTCATCCGCAGAAGGTTGCGGATAAGCGGTTTCATCTTGTCTGTCTTTGTCTTTGAGTACTTGTTGATGATATAGTCAATCTGCAGGAGATATTCCAGGGTTCCCTCTGTCACCCGGGTGATGAACGCCCGGTCCGACTTATCCAGGTACTGGTACTTGCGCAGGGCCTGGTTCAGCACCAGATGGACAAAACTGCCCTTATCCAGCACCTCTGCCAATATATCCAGCACAATCTCCCGGTTTTCCATTCCCCGGTCCGACTTCCCAGCCATCAGTCCCTCCTTCTGTTAAAAAGCATCAGCAGGCGCAGAAGCTGAAGAATGGAGGCTGCCGCCGCTGCCACATAGGTGAGGGCCGCCGCGTTCAGCACGCTTCTGGTCTGTCCCACTTCCTGTCCTGCCAGGATTCCCGTGGAATCAAGAAGGGTAACCGCCCTGTGGCTTGCGTTATATTCCACAGGCAGGGTCACCAGCTGGAACAGGACTGCCAGTGAAAATAGGACAATACCAGCAAAGGCAAGGCCGGAACCGCCGCTTCCTAACAGCAGGCCGACAAGGATAAGGGGCCATGCCAGCTGGGAACCGAGGTTGGCGGCAGGCACCAGGGCCGCGCGGATCCTTAAGGGCGAATAGTCCGCCGCATCCTGCATGGCGTGGCCGCACTCATGGGCAGCAACGCCGATGGCGGCAATGGACGTGGAGCCATATACCGCATCCGACAGGTTGACTGTCTTGGACCTGGGGTCATAGTGGTCGGTCAGGCTGCCCGGCACGCGGCGTATGGTCACGTCGTAGATGCCCTGGGAATTCAGCAGCCGTTTGGCCGCCTCGGCGCCGGTAAGGCCGCACATGCTCCTGACAGCTGAGTAACGCTGGTACGTGGCATTCAGTTTAGCAGAAGCCATCATGGATACGATGACGCCAATCAGTACCAGAATATAGGTTGAATCATAAAATGGAAAAAACATGGTTATTCATCACTCTCTTTCATTATGCAAAGTCACTGTTGTGTCCTGTTCACAAACACATCCCCGGCCGGTATGGGATATCCGCGCAGGAATGTTTCTATATCCATACGCTTCTTTCCTTCCATCTGGAGTTCCTTGATGGAAAGAAGGCCCTGTCCTGTCCTGACTGCCAGGCAATGCCTGTCAGACAGCGCCACCCCTCCGCAGGGCAGTCCGTCCCCGGGATTCCCATCCGCAAGCACATCTGCCGCCCAAATCTTGATGGTCCTGCCGTTCCACATGGTGTATGCGCTTGGCCACGGGTTAAGGCCGCGTATCAGGCGTTCAATGGACCTGGCGTCCTGATTCCAGTCAATGTCGCCAAGGGACTTGGTCAGCATCTTGGCATAGCAGGTCCCTTCCTCTGTCTGGGGCGTGCGCACCGCCGTCCCTTCCTCCAGTTTCCTGAGGGTGGAGAGGATCAGGCTGCCCCCTGCCAGGCTCAGCTTATCATGAAGGCTGCCCCCGGTCTCCTTGTCGCCGATGGGTATGACCACCTTCTCCAGCATGTCGCCGGTATCCAGGCCCACATCCATCATCATGGTGGTTATGCCCGTCTCTTTCTCACCGTCAATGACGCACCACTGGATGGGAGCCGCTCCCCTGTACTTGGGCAGAAGGGATGCATGGATGTTGACGCAGCCATACCTGGGAAGTTCCAGCACGTCCTTTGGAAGGATCTGGCCAAATGCAATCACGACAAACACATCCGCATCCATCTCCCGCAGCACCTGGATGAAGGCCTGGTCCCTTACCTTTGCGGGCTGGTAAACGGGAATCTTATATTCCAGCGCCTGAACCTTCACAGGCGTCATCTGCATCTCTTTGCCCCTGCCCTTTGGTTTGTCCGGCTGGGTCACCACGGCAGCCACATCATGTCCTGCCTCCACCAGCGCCTTAAGCGTGGGCACGGAAAAATCCGGTGTTCCCATAAATACAATACGCATGTTCCCACTCCTATTCCACAATCATATCTGTAAAACCCTGTAATATACGTTCCTACTCAGTAATCCCTTCCTCAGGCTCGGCGCCGGCGTCCACCAGCTCCCCTTCCACCAGTTCCACATACATCTGGCCCTCCAGATGGGCTACCTCATGGCAGATGGCCCTTGCCAGAAGTCCCTCGCCCTCTAACTCGTAAGGCTCCATGTTCTCGTCCAGGGCCTTAACCTTCACATAGTTCGGGCGTGTCACGATACCGGACTTTCCCGGAAGGCTTAAACATCCCTCGTATCCGGTCTGGCTTCCCTCCTGTCCGATTATCTCTGGGTTAATCATCACATACTGGTTGCCGTCGTCCACATCAATGATCACAATCTGCTTCAGGACCCCAACCTGGGGGGCAGCCAGACCGCAGCCATTGGCCTCGTACATGGTTTCAAACATATCTTCAATCAATTCCATGGTCCGCCCGGTCATCTCCTTCACAGGCTTGCACTTCTTTGTTAAAATATCATCTCCCATAATCCTTATCTGTCGAACTGCCATTTTCTACCAATCTCCTTTTATCATGTTAAATCATACTGTATGGTCAGGCCAAAACGGCCCTCAGCCTCCTTAAGGCGGAGTTCTGCCATTTTCCTAATCTGTATCAGTATATCATAATTTTCATGCTTTATATATAAAATTTTTCTATAAATATCATTAACTTTGTAAACAGGCGCATTCACAGGACCAATCAGCTGCAGGCCCCTGCCGGGTCCTGCCTGTTCCTGTCCGGCCTTCCAATCCTCCACCCATCCCGCGGCCCGGCCCGCAGCCTGTTCCACCACATCCTCCCTGGGACATGCCATATGGATGGTCAGGAGGGCCACGGCAGGCGGATACCCCAGAAGGCGCCTGTATGCCATCTCCTGGCTGTAGAACGCCTCATAATCCTGCTTTGCAGCTGCCTGGATACAGTAGTGGTCCGGCTGGTAGGTCTGGATGACCACATCCCCTTGAAGCCGTCCTCTCCCGGACCTTCCCGCTGCCTGGGTCAGGAGGGCAAATGTCTGCTCCCCGCAGCGGTAATCCGACGCAAAAAGGGAAAGGTCCGCAGCCAGGGCGCCCACCAGGGTGACCTTGGGGAAATCATGCCCCTTTACAATCATCTGGGTCCCGATGAGGATATCTGCTTCCCCTCTTGCAAAGGCGGAAAGTATCTCCTGGTGGCCTCCCTTTTTCGAGGTGGTGTCCAGGTCCATCCGAAGGATCCTCGCATCCGGGAACCGTTCTGCGGCCATGGTCTCGATTTTCTGGGTCCCTGTCCCAAAAGGGGCGATATACCGGGAGCCGCAGGAAGGGCATACCTTTGGCTGTTCCATGGTATAACCGCAGTAATGGCACATCATGCGGCCATTCCTGTGAAGGGTCAGCGTCACGTCACAGTGGGGACATTTGATGGCCTCCCCGCAGGACCGGCAGGATACAAAATTAGCATATCCCCTGCGGTTGATGAAAAGCATGATCTGTTCCCTTTTAGCCAGCCGGTCCTCCATCTGTTCCTGAAGGCGGCGGCTGAAGATGGAACGGTTGCCCGACCTCAGTTCCTCCCGCAGGTCCACGATTTCCACTTTGGCAAGGCTGGCATCTGCTTTTGCCCTCTCCTTCATGGTAAACAGGCCGTATTCCCCCCTCAGGGCTTTTGTGTAGGATTCCAGGGACGGGGTGGCCGACCCAAGAATCAGGGATGCGTGGTTGGCCTCTGCCCGCACCGCGGCAGCCTCCCTGGCGTCGTACCGGGGGGAAATCTCGCTCCTGTAGGCATTTTCATGCTCCTCATCAATAATGATAAGGCCCAGGTTTAAAAATGGGGCAAACAGGGCGGACCGCGGACCGATCATAATGTCAATATCCCCGGTTCTGGCCCTTTCATACTGGTCATAGCGCTCTCCGGCAGACATCCTGGAATTCATTACGGACACCCGGTTTCCAAAACGTGTAAAAAACCGCATCACGGTCTGCCATGTAAGCGATATCTCCGGGATCAGGACAATCACCTGACGCCCTTCCCGCAACACATGGGCAATCAGCTCCATGTAGACCTCTGTCTTTCCGCTGCCCGTGATTCCATGGATCAGATAAGTCTTACGTATCCCCTCATCATATTCGCGGATGATGGAATCTGCGATTTCCTGCTGGGCCCGGTTCAGGGAGGGCGGCGCGGCCTGGGTCCCGGCAGCGCCTTTGCCGGCCGGCATCTCCCCTTCCAGGGGCCTTCCGGCCAGCCGCTGCATCTCCAGCAGCGGATTCCGGTACCGCTCCACCACCTCCACCTTAAGGACGCCGCCCTCCACAAGGGGCTTTATCACTGCCGCCGTCAGGCTTAAACGGTTCATGGCTTCCTCATACGGGATTACCGGCGCCGTGATAAATGCCTCCAGCAGCCGCAGCCTGGCCTTATGGTTCTTCTTCCTGGCCTCTTTTACGGCCTTCTCAAGCCCTGCCTGGTCTAAAAGGCACTTTATCTGCCGCTTAGGCGCCTCCCTTACCTTCTGCCTGACCGGAAGCACTGTCTTTAATGCCTGGTTCATGGTGGATCCATACCGCTCCTTCATCCACCATGCAAGCCAAATAAGCTGGGACTCTGCAGTCACGCTTCCCTGCACAATCCCAGCCACTTCTTTTATCCTATTCCCGTCTATCTCCGCCTGGTCAGTCAGCCCCACCACGTATCCTTTGCGCTGCCGGTTGCCCTGGCCAAAGGGGATATAGACCTGCTGTCCCGCATGAACGCTGCCGGACAGGTGTTCCGGTATCCTGTACTGGAATGTCCTGTCCACACTTTCATGGGAAATATCTATGATAATATTGGCATATTCCTGCCCCACCTGCGTCACCTGTCTATCTTAATTCATTCTGAACTCCAGACTATTATACATGACAACAGCTAAAAAAGCAAATTCCGGAAAAGCCAGGTCAGGCCAGGCACTTTTCCAGCACGCCGAAAAGCCGTTCATAGTCAATGGGTTTGGCAACATGGTCATTCATGCCGGCTGCCAGCGCTTTGGCAATATCCTCTGCAAACGCATTGGCTGTCAGGGCAACCACCGGAATGTCCGCTGCCTGGGGATGGGCGCTTTCCCTGATTTTCCTGGCCGCCGTATACCCATCCATCACAGGCATCTGCAGGTCCATGAGTATGGCCTGGAAATACCCGTCCTCCGATGCCTCGAACGCGCTTAATGCCTCCTGTCCGTTAAACGCGCCTTCCGTACTGATTCCCGCCTCCCCAAGGATGGTCCTGACGATTTCCATATTGATTTCATTGTCCTCTGCCACAAGGACCCTGGCATTCCTGCCAAAAAAAACATCCCTGTGCCTGCCCGCGTCCACAATCTTACCGGATACATCCTCTTCCTTATGCCCATCCTCATCCAGCTTCAGGCTCAGTGTCACGGTAAAACGGCTTCCCCTGCCCGGCTCGCTCTCCACCTGTATGCTGCCCTGCATGGCGTTTATGATTCCCTGGGTAATCGGCATGCCAAGACCCGTGCCCTGGATATGTGTCTCCCTCACCTTTTCATCCCGGAGAAAAGGTACGAAAATATACTTCCTGAACTCTTCTGTCATACCAATCCCGCTGTCTTCCACGATGAATACAAAATTGCCGAAGCCGGCAACCCTCTGGGCCACTTCTTTTACGGTCAGTTTAACGACTCCGTTCCCAGGCGTATATTTGACGGAATTGGACATCAGGTTTAAAAGTACCTGGCGCAGACGCCCGCTGTCCCCTATCAGGCGGCGGTGCTTAAGGTCCGCCGTATCCACCTTCAGCAAGTGGCCCTTTTCCTCCGCCGACGGGCGGATGATGGTCAGCACCTCCCCCACCAGCTTATCCATGCAGAACGGCCCGTCCATAAGCTGCATCTTTCCTTTTTCAATCCTTGACATATCAAGGACATCATCAATCAGGGCCAGCAGATGGCTGCTGGACATATTGATTTTCTTCAGGCAGTCCTCCACCCGCTCCGGCTCGTGGCTGTGGGACATGGCAATGGCTGTCATCCCTATGATTGCGTTCATGGGGGTGCGGATATCATGGGACATCCGGGCCAGGAAATTGCTCTTTGCCTCGCTGGCCTCCTTGGCTGCCTCATAGGCAGTCATCAGCGCCTTCCTGTTTTCCTCCTCCTGCTGCATCTCATTTATCTTCTGCTGGTGGATGTTCATATTGGCAAAAACCACTTTTGACACACCTGCGTCCTTCATCTGGGCCACGCTGAACCGGGAGCGCACCCACTGGACACGGTCCGGGTACCTGCGCCTGAAGTCAATGTCATACACAGGCCGTTCCTCTGACAGGATCTGCTTTAAGAACTCAGGGCTTCCCGCCCTGCGCATCTTTTCCTGGTCCCGGGGGTCTACATGTTCACGGATGAATTTTTCATAATATACCTTCAGGCTTCCTTTTGGAAATTCTCCTGCCTTCTCTATGTAATCCTCCTGCCAGACCGCTTCCTCCACGTCATTGTCCAGGTCAAACAGATAGATGGAATAATAACACTGGCACAGGTTGGAAAGCACATTGTCCCTGAGCCTGGCTTTTTCCCTGAGCATGATGGTATCGGAGATGTTCTGGTGATATCCCCTGAGGCATATCCCATTTTCATGGCTTTCATCCCGGACGCCCCCGCAGCGCACATAGATGGTCCCCCACAGCGGATGTTCCCAGGGGTACTGGACTTCCGCCCGCTTATTGCGGATCATCTCATCAACGCCGGTTTCTATCATGGGATAAAAATCAGGGTCAATCCGGTCATACCATACCCGGTAGCATTCCTCCGGGGACGGCATCCCTTTAAGGCCAAGGAGTTCCAGCATGGCCTTATCCCCGTACATCCTGGGTTCCCTCCCCTCCTCAAGCTCAATGGTCCACAATCCGGTACGGGCCATGCGCAGAAGTTCCTGCACACTGTCCATATCCATAAAATGCTCCTGCATACACGCCTGCCTCCCTCTTATGTTTATTATCAATCAGACCGATGCGACCCGTTTTTCAAAGCCCTTAAACCTTAAGGTGAAAACGGCTGCCCTGAATATCCAGTCTATGAACATCCCGTACCAGATTCCCATCACCCCAAGCTTACATATGTACACAAACAGGTATGCGAACCCGATGCGGAAGGTCCACATGGAAAATACGGACACAGCCATGGTGAACCTGGCATCCAGGGAAGCCCTCAGGGTGTGGGGAATGGTAAATGCCAAGGGCCATACAAGCATGGCGATACTGTGGGCCGTAATCAGCTCCCGGGACAGCCTTAGGGCCTGTTCGGACAGCCGGTAAATCCCCACCAGTTCCCCTGAAAACAGTACCATGGACGAGCTGAGCACCAGCAGTATGGCATAATTCACCCCTATCAGGGACTTGGCATAGCGCTTTGCCTCGGAGAGCCTTCCGGCCCCCCACGCACTGGCCCACAATGGTGATAAGCCCCAGTCCGATGGCGGTCCCGGGCAGGTACAGGATGGTGACCAGGTTGCTGGCAACCGCATACCCTGCAATCGAGGCAGTGCCCAGTGAGGACACAAGGCTCTGCAGGAATATCTTGCCAAACTGGAACATGCCGCTCTCCAGACCGCCCGGTATGCCGATGGAAAGGATGTTCTTAATCATGCCCATATCCGGCACCAGGGACTTCATGCTGCTCAGGCGGATGGAATTGCGGCGGTCCTGTATAAGGACAAACATCATGGCTGCCGCGATGATACGGCTTAGCAGGGTGGGATAGGCCACCCCTGCCACCCCCATCTTAAGACCGAACACACAGATGGCGTTGCCTGCAACATTGATGAGGTTCATCACCAGGGATGTCATCATGGACACCTTGGAATTCCCCATGGAGCGGAACAGGGCCGCACATGCGTTATACAGCCCGATAAATGGATATGACAGCGCCGTTATCAGGAAATAGGTCTGGGCATTGTCCATCACGGACAGCTCCACCTTGCCGAATATGGCGCCCAGAAGATGCCGGTTGCCGATAATGGCAATAAGGGATATGACCATGGACAGGGCCAGGGTAACGCTGACCAGCTGTCCAGCCGCCTTGCGGGCGTCCCTTGGCTGTTCCTTCCCGAGATACTGGGCTGAAATCACCGCGCCTCCCGTTGCCAGGGCTCCCATAATCTGTATGATCAGGACGCTGATGGAATCCACCAGGGATACCCCGGACACGGCTGCCTCGCCCACGGCCGCCACCATCACCACGTCCACCATCCCCACCAGTACCGCCATGATCTGCTCCACAATCAGGGGGGCCAGCAGTTTTATCAGTTGTTTTCTGGAAAACATGTTGCACCTTCCTTATACCACCTCATAACATCCGCCCTCACCCGCCCGGATGCAGGCAGAGTAAAAGTGTGCTGCCACCCTGGTAAGATAACATGTATCCATTACGCCGGCCGTTTCATAGGGCGAGTGCATGGACAGCTGGGGAAGGCCGATGTCCACCGTGTTCAGGGACACATGGGCATTGCTTATATTGCCCAGGGTAGATCCCCCCGGCATGTCCGAACGGTTGGCAAAGGTCTGGAAGGGAACCCCGGCCCTTTTGCTTATGTGTGATAAAGAAGCAATAGAAGTGCAAAAAATTTTGCCGTTCCTATCCGACACTTGGCCATTGTGTCGGATAGGTCGGGCGGTTATTCGGGCAAGTCAATCTTGCCGACAAAG
>Ga0129314_1001263_pt1 | contig 18418 bp, 11 predicted proteins | sample O1111metagenome_FD_94431 | JGI IMG/M metagenome (GOLD analysis project Ga0129314, IMG submission 94431) | Orangutan individual fecal microbial communities from fecal samples from Wisconsin, USA - O1111 metagenome | ecosystem: Host-associated > Mammals > Digestive system > Large intestine > Fecal... | reverse complement strand
AGAAAGGTACGCCGTTTATATCGGAACGACCACTCCGTTCACTTCGGAACGACTACGCCGTTTATGGTGGAATTGGCACTCCGCTCATTTCGGAATGGCTACGCCGTTCGGCCGGAATTTGCACAAAAGTCGACGTTATGCGTAATTTTTCTCAGTTTCTTACCCCTTTTTGTACCCTTCTCACCTTCTGTATCACGTTAACTGGTAAAAAGCAGAAGCCAGCTGCAATGAGTTGAATGATGTCGAGGTTTTCCTGTTGCAATCCGCAGATCATAATGCTATACTGATATAAATTGATACTACTTACAATCAGACGGAGGACATCTCATGGATGCTGCACTATTCACACAATTGCTTTCAGATAAGAAAGTAACCAATTTGAAAAAGCTAGGCTATAAATACCCTCATGCAGATATTCCCGAATTTATTGCACTGCTGAAAAACGGGTTTTACAAGTCCGTTCCCTTGAAAGACTTTCACGGAAATGACCTTGTTTATCTGGATGGCACCACACAGGTGCATCTATCGGCGGCAAAGATCCTGCTGACACCGCAGAACAGTTCCCAGCTTTATGGTACAAAAGCCATGGAGGAGGAGATCATCTCCACTTTCACGATTGAAAACATCGACTTTTCAAGGGACAGCATCCGGAAGATCATGGCCGGCTATGCCCCCAACGATGAGAGTGAAAACCGCATCTATGGCATGAAAAAGGGGCTGGAGTTTATCAGCGACCCGACCCATACCATGACCGAAGAAAATATTTTCCGGCTGTACGAGACCGCCGTAGGCGCATTTCTGCCGGAGGAGGACAAGCTGCTGCCGGGAAATTATTATCGGCATGATGCGGTCTATATCGTGGGCAAGAAGGTAGAGCACACCGGTATTGGCTGGGAGAAGCTAAAAAACTACATGGGCGATCTCATCGGCTTCATACAGGATCAAACACCTATGAACGATCTGCTCAAGGCTGCCCTGATCCACTTCTATATCGCCTATCTGCACCCTTATTTTGACGGCAATGGAAGAATGGCGCGGCTGCTGCACCTGTGGTATCTGGTGCAGCAAGGCTACTCCTCTGCGTTGTTTATTCCGCTCTCTGAATATGTGAATAAGAGCCGGAAGGGATATTATGATGCCTACACGCTGGTGGAGGATAATGCTCAAATCAGCGGTGTTCTGGATGTGACGCCGTTTCTGGTGTACTTCATTGAGAATGTGTACCACAAACTGGATAACGCCTTGCCTGTGCCTGCCACTACTGCTGCCTTCGATGATGCCCTTGCCCAGGGCAGGATCACCGAGAAGGAGTCTGCCCTTTGGCACTTCGTTCTCTCCGCTTACGGCATTGCTGAATTTTCCACCAAGCAGCTGGAAAAGGATTTTGGCAATGCGGCCTATGCCACCATTCGGGGGTTTGTCCTGAAGTTTGAGGAACTGGGGCTGCTGCGCACCATCAAATACGGAAACCGAAACAAGTATCAGGTCATCAGCTGAGGTAAAAAATACGAACAATTCGCTTGTACTCGCATAATGCCGGTCAAGCGCATAAAGGTAACCAACGTGAGGTCGGGGCAACATTCTTGCCCTGACCTCTCTCATTTATTTACGTACAACGTTCACAATCGAAAACGCAAAAGTCTGAATTACGTTCAACGTAGACCTAATGTAAAGCGCACGATTTTTGTGTGCACGAAAGTCTTCGTTGAACGTAATTTTTTTGTTTTTGAGGGTGGTCAAAGGGCGGCGATTTCTACATTCATTATGAGAGATCTCTTCTTCAGAAAAATTTTCAAAAAATTTTGCTTTAGGGGGGCAAAATTACCCCACTGTTTTCTCCATTTATTACGAGAGGATTTTTCTGCGATTCTTTGATGAAAAATTTTTCCTGGAGGGGGTGATAGATCCCCCTTGATTTTCTCCATATCTATGAAGGGGAAATTTTTTGAAAAAAGTTGGCGAAAGGGGGGCCAGTTTTACCCCGCGATTTCTCCATTTATTATGAAAGGGTTTTCTCCGATCCTCTTTCCGTAAATTTTTCTCCCGAGGGGGGCATTTGACCCCTGTTTTTCTCCTTATGAGTAGAATAGAAAATTCTCTCACCCATTTATTACACAAAGGACGGATCACACAATGAGCAAAAAATACAAAGGCAAAGTCGAACTTGTCCCCTGGATGTCTGCCAGACCGGACAATGTGGAAAAGCGGTTCATTCAAGTCGGTGACACGCTGTTGTTTAATAAAGTGTTCAGGAGCCTCACGGTCAGGTGTCGATACACGTACTTTTGTATGTCCATGGAGTGCGCGGGAAGACGCAACTTCACTTTTCCCCCAAAAACTGCAAAAAAATACAAAATCACCCCTCCAGTCTGCGGCGTCATATTGACGAACTGGAAGCCAAAGGGTTCATCAAAGTCTATTCCGGAAAGGCAGCACGCGAACCAAATCGATATGAATTCTGCTACGATTGGAAGCTTCCCCCTCGCCCCCAGGCCTGCGCCCCTCCCATGGCTATATCTAGTAAATCTGACCCAAATTGAACCAAGAGCAATTTGCAAAAATTCTCACTGGTTGTGTCGATTTGGATGAGTGGTAAAGGATGCCGATCCCGGCACTTAGCTTATTTTGAAACAAGAGTGGGAGCCTTCTTGCCCTAAAATGACACAGCCAAAATGAAAGGAACGATGAAAATGGAAAAACCTATACCCCGCAAAAATCAGCTTCTTATGGAGGCTGTCTCTGCCTCGGAAAAAGCAAGCATCCGGCTCCGCGAGTATGCAGCGGCAACACTTTCGCCCGAGCAGACAAACCCCAGTGTTATCTTTGCTGATACAAAAATAACGGTTTTCGTGGAAACCACCCAGGAAGGATATCTGTTCCTACACCTCCCTATGGTTCTGCCCAAACGCAGCGATGAAGACCGTTCCCGCTATCTGGCAGGCCTGCTGCGGGAGGTTATCCGAGAGAAATACCGGGATCAGCTTCCGCCAAAGTTTGGTTCCTGCGTGCTGGTGTATGAGCACATCTACGATCTCAGCCGCAACCGGCGCTTTATCGACCATGACAACATGGAACTGAAGCACTGTCAGGATGTGCTGGAAGCGGCCTTTCTGGTCAACGACACCTCGGCTCTCTGCTCGGCCTTCCAGTGCAGCCATTGCGGAGAGCAGGACAGCACCCGTATCTGGATCCTGACGCCGGAGCAGTTCCCAGAGTGGCTTAAAAATCATCCGGAATACTGGAAACGTACCACCAAAAAGATGCAGGAATAGTGGCCAGATCTGCACCTGAAATCTGTATGCTTCCGAACGCGGATTTTCGGTGTCAAATGGATTGGAAAAAGTCAGTATTTGTAAGGGTTTTGCGTGTCAGCATTAAACCGCGTGTGGATTGATTTGGTTTATTTCAAGCGCGTCAGCGGGGCAGCCTCATTTGAGGTACTGGTTGTAGGAAGCTGTTCGTGTTTGAACGGGCGGCAGACTATGTGTGAGTGCTTATGGTGAGGCGTGTGCACTGATGGGGTTGTAGTTTAATTTGTACGAAGGAGGGCTTTAGTGATGAAGTTGAAGGTTGGCCATTTTGGTTTTTGGCTGTTGGTCTTTGTTGGATATTGCGGTGAGGTGCCGGTGTCTTTGGTGCGGAAGATGGATGGGTACTATGACTATAATCGCCGGGTGGTCACGAAGCTGGTAAAGGAGGGTTATCTGAAAGAGCGAAAGTTCCAGACGGAAAATCGTCATATTGTGCGCTCACTGAGTCTGACGGAAGATGGCCTAAAGCAGATCCAGCATCTGTCCCCCAATCACGCAGCGCAGGTGCGGCGGCATGATTTTGCCCCAAAGAACGGCCAGGGAGAATGGAGCCGGACGCAGCGTTTGCACAGGGGCGCGGCCTGTCTGCTAGCCGCCATGAAGCTGGGGGCTGTATGGAAGCCGGGAAAGGCCAGAGATGCCGCCCATGGCAAGCAGTTGGTCTATTACAGTACTTATCAACTGAACAAGAGCTTTGGCAAGGACAACAAATCTGCCCGTGCATCTGGCATTCTGGTAACGAAACACTGTTACTACCCCGTTTATTATCTGGGAAACCGGAATATGCGCTGGAACAAGGGGACGGAGCTGCTGTTCCGTGATCAGTTTGAGCAGTCGGAGATTGGACACGGTTTTACTTATGGCGGCAACATCCTGCTGGGTGAAAGCTGGGAACTGGCAGACCGCCTTGTACGCCATGCGGCCAATCCCCGCAGCCGCCTGATTCATTTTTCAGCAAAGGATCTGTTTTATTATTCAGCGCTGGATGATCATGGGATGGCACTGCTCCAAGCTGCAATGGACTCCCATTATCTGTACCAACTTCAGCAGTTGCTGAAAGAACGCTGTGGTTGCCCTGTGTCCATGCACCCGGACTATTTGTTTCAGTTAGAGACCATCACGGACCTTGATCCCTATGAGGGGCAGCACCGGTTCTTTGATTTCCAGATCCCTGTGGTGCAGAGCATCTGCAAATCCGGCGCTCAGCTTACTTCCATGCCGGGACATCTGCTAGATGAGTTTGCGTCAGAGGTCTTTCAGGCATAAGGAATTACAAAACAGGCAATAATTACCGTCAAAGGAGGTGCGGAAATGGATCGTCAGACCGAACTGAATCGTCTGAAAAACATGGATATTGAACAATGCGAACCGGATCAGCTTGTCGATCTCAGATCCGTATCCATCGACAAGTCCCTGCCGGTCCGTGACCGACTGTGCTCCTTTTGGGAGCAGATGAAGAATCCCTATCTGTTTAAAGTGGATGACATCACGGTCAAGGTGGAATTCTCCTCCGGCAAAAGTTTTGAAGAATCCCTTCTCTCCTTTTTGCTGGCAGAGAAAAACCGCTGACTGGAACTGATTTCCGCTTGCACGCAAAAACGCGGTATGGTATGATCCGTATGTGTAGAAACAGCCGCATACCGCCATAACCCACGAATGGAGGTATGCTTTATGGCAATTGCCAAGTATGCAGAACTGTTAGAGCGGCCTCCCCAGGTATCCGTACCCTGGAAGGCCGCTCTTTATATTCGTCTCTCCCGCGAAGACGGCGACAAGGCCGAGAGTAATTCCATCACCTCGCAGCGTGAGATCCTGAAGGAGTATCTGAAGCTTCACCCCGATATTGAATTCTATGATTTTTATGTGGATGACGGCTGGTCCGGCACTACCTTCGACCGTCCGGACTTCAAACGAATGATGGAAGATGTCTACAGCGGACAGGTCAATTGCGTCATCGTCAAGGATCTCTCCCGCTTCGGACGAAACTATACTGACGCCGGTCACTATCTGGATAACGTCTTCGTCCGCTATCAGATCCGCTTCATCGCTCTTAACAACGGCATCGACACGGCAACCAACAATATGAACGCAGCCACCCGTTGCATCACTGTGGGCGTGCAAAACGTCATCAACGAGAGTCTTGCCGCCACCACCTCGGTCAATGTACGAGGCACGCTGAACGTCAACCGGGAGCAGGGTAAATTCATCGGCTCCTTTGCCACCTACGGCTATATGAAAGATCCGGCAGACCATCACAAGCTGCTCATCGACCCAGAAACCGCGCCCGTGGTGGAGATGATTTTCCGGAAGTTTCTCGATGGGCGCAGCATCATAGGCATCGCCAAGGACCTCAACGAACTGGGCATCCCTAATCCCACCCGGTATAAGCAGATGAAGGGCTTTAATTACCGCCACCCTGCAGGTCAGAAGCTGGACGGCATGTGGCCGGACAGTTCCGTGCGGCGCATTCTGCGAAACGAAATGTATATCGGCAACATGGTTCAGGGAAAGACCACCACCATCAGCTATAAGATCAGCAAATGCCGCAATATTCCTCAAAGCGATTGGATCATCGTGGAGGGCACCCACGAAGCCATTATCGACAGAGAGACCTTTGAGAAAGCGCAGGCCCTGTTCAATCAGCCTGCACGCACCGCTCCGCAAAAGAGAGAAAAGGACCTGTTCTCCGGTTTCCTGCGGTGCGCCGACTGTCACGCAGCCATGGGGAAGAAGACCAACAGTCACGCCTATGCTACCTATCACTACTACCGCTGCAACACAGCACGGAAAATGAAAAAATCTGCCTGTTCCAATCACACCATCCGGGTGGACAAACTGGAAACCGCTGTACTGACCACAGTCCAATCCATGGTGGATGTGGCCATCACCATGGACAAGCTGGTGAAGCACATCAACAACAGTCCTGTAAAAAAACAGGAATCCAATCATATGCAATCGGCCATCGACACCCACGAAGCAGAGCTATCCAAATACCAGCAGATGGTTCTGGACCTCTATCCGGACCTGAAGAGTGGGCTGATCTCCAAGGAAGAATACTTTCGGCTGAAGGAGCAGCTGGCCGAAAAGATCTCCGGTCTGGAGCACAGCCTTGCCAGCCTTCGAAAAGCGCAGGAGGAATTCAGCACAGGACGGTTGGAGAACAACGACTTTCTCGCGCACTTTGCCAAACACGGTAAAATCAAATCGCTGACCCGCCCTCTGCTCATGGAGCTGGTGGAGAAGATCTATATCCACGAAGAGGGCAAGATCACCATCAAGTTCAAGTTCGAAGATGCTTATGAGCAGGTCTTCGATTTCATCAATCTCAATTATGAAGCCATTATGACCGCATAACCCTTTTAGTATCTGCCTGATGTGGCCTCGAAGCGGCCATCGGATAGCGAAAACCCGGCAAACGATACCCTGATGTGAAGGATGCACCATATTTCGTGTTTTTGTACCATATGTAACAAAAATTCTTGTGCATCATGCCGTCAGCGTAAAAAACAGCCCAGTTTTTACCTCCCAAAACAAACGACATCAACAAGAAAAAATGAAATTATGGTGTACCCTTGACATCTTCCCCCCCCTGCCGCCGCTCCATCACGGCGCGCACCTTCTGGGCGCTGATCACGTCCTTGACCTCGTTGCGCCGGATGTTGGTAAAGCGGATGGGGGCGCAGACATGGATGCGGTCGATGACCCAGCGCAGACCCGGATGCCAGTAGACGGCTTCGATCAGGCCGCGGGCGGCCGAGGGGGTCATCACGTCGTAGCTGACCCGTTCCACCTTCATCTCCGGGCGGGAGAAGCAGGCATAGTCACCCCAGACCTCTACACGAATGGACATGAGGCTCACTCCTTTGATTGGATGATCGCAGAATACAGCAAGAAATGTCCCAAAGAACGGACCTTTCAGACAAACAGCCCTTTTCCAAAATCGGTGTCCAGGGAGAGGCCGGTCTCCCGGCTGTAGAGAGACAGGTTGGCCAGCACTGCCGTGCCGTCCTCCAGCTCCTCCAGGTCTCCGGCGGACCGCAGGGCCTGGTAGTGCTGGTCGTAGAGGCTGACGCCGTACTGGCCCAACTGGCGGAACAGGGCCCGGGAGCGCTCCCCGGCGCGGAGCCGGTCCGTCAGCGGGACGCCCCCGTCCAAGGGGATGTAGACCGTCTTTGTGGGGCTGTCGATCAGGTGGAAGCGCTCTGATACGGAGCGGAAAGGCATCCGTCCCGCATCCGACCCCCGCTGAAAGGCGTCCAGGACCCCATACCGGTCCAGGGCAGGGCCGGACAGGTCCAGCAGGGACAAAAAGTAGCGGCGGACCGTCTCCGGCCGGGCGGGGTCGGCCCCGTCGGACAGGGCCTCCCGGGTGGCGCCGATGCTGCGGCGGAAGAGGGGCGGCGGGGCGTCCTCCCCCTGAAAGACGGTGACGGTGCTCTCCTGCGGCGGGCGGCGGCCCTCCCGGTTGCACCGGCCGGCGGCCTGCAGGATGGAATCCAGCCCCGCCTCCTCCCGCCAGACCGCCGGAAAGTCCACGTCCACCCCGGCTTCGATCAGACTGGTGGAGACCACCCGGCAGGGCAGGCCGTTTTTTAAGCGGCGGCGGACCTGGTCCAGTACGGCCCGGCGATGGACGGGGAACATGAGCGTGGACAGGTGGAAGCGGTGCTCCGGCGGCAGGAGCCGGTAGAGTGCCCCGGCGCTCTTGCGGCTGTTGACGATGCACAGCGCCTGGGGCTGGGCGGCCAGCCGCTCCGCCAGCGCCTCCCGGCTCAGCCGCCCTGCACGGGCAAAGGTCACGCGGCGGAAGTGCTCGTAGAGATCGGAGGTGCCGGGGCAGAGCTCCTGTATGGGCAGGGCGGGGGCAAACGCCCGGAACTGCGCCTCCAGGGCGGGCTGGGTGGCGGTACACAGCACCGCCGTGGAGCGGAAGTGAGCCACGAGCTGGGCGATGGCCGCCACGCAGGGCCGCAGGTGTTCCAGGGGGAGCATCTGCGCCTCGTCAAAGATGAGCACGCTATTGGAACAATTGTGGAGCTTGCGGCATTGGGAGGGGCGGCTGGCGTACAGGGACTCGAAGAACTGTACCGCCGTGGTCACCACCACCGGCGCGTCGAAATTCTCCGCCGCCAGGGTCTGCCGGTACTGGGCAGGGGCGGTCTCCGCCGTCCAGGCAGGCGCGCAGGATTTGGCATCGGCGGCGGTTCAGGTCGGTTTTGGGCGGCCACCAACCGGAGATATGCCCTTTCAGGCGCTCCAGCAGCACGGGCAGGGGGGCGTGCCCGCCCCGAGGCGGCGGCGCGCCGCGCAGGAACGCCTCCGTATCCAGGTAATCGCCGTCCATCAGGCAGGAGTAGAGCATCCGGACGAAAAAAGAGTCGGTCAACGGGTCCCGGCCCCAAAGGGCCGGCGGCGTGGAAGGCGGCCCACTCCGCCCCCAGGCGGGCGCATTCCACCGCACCGGCGGTGGCATGATCCACCTTTCTGCCATTCTCCAGCAGGCGGCGCTGAAAGGCGTCGGAATATTTTCCAATGTCGTGGGCCAGCCCCACGAAACGGCCCTGCGCCCCGGCGCCGAAGGGCGCGGCAAAGCCGGCGACCAGAGCGGCCGTTCCCTCCAGGTGGGCTTCCACGGACTGCTCGGAGCCGTCCTCAGAGACGTGGGCAAGACAGCGGTGCATAAGGTCTCGGCTTTGTAAACGAGACTTTACGCAATCCCTACAGTGGCGTGGTGGATGGGCGCGGGAAAAAACTCTATACTAAACGACAGTTTTCTCAAGGAGGTAGAGATTTTGAACGTCATTGGACGGCGCCTGTTATCGGGCGCACTGACCTGCGCCCTGCTGCTGGGACAGGTCCCCGGCGCGTCTGCGGCGGGCGCGCAGAGCGCACAGGACACCCAGACCCCGGGGTTGGGCACGGTATCCATGGAGTGGAGCCGGGACATTTACAACGGCATCACCCTGGACCATGTGGCCAGTGAAAACGAACATGGGCTGCAAAAAAGCTACACCGTTACGTACGATCCCCAGACCACGCAGATCCGGCCAATCCTCAACTACGGCCCCTACGTCATGGGCGGGGACATCATGTCCGACATGGTGGCCCAGGTGGAGGCCGATGGCTCCAAGGTGGTCTTTGCCATCAACGGCGACGCCTATGATACCAGCAACGGCGTCTCCAACGGCCTGATGATCAAAAACGGCGTCCTTATTTCCACGTCGTACAACAACAGCGCCGAGGCCGTGGGTTTTAAGGCCGACGGTACGGTCATCTACGGCCACACCAGCCTGAACATCACCGCCACGCCGGAGGGCGGCTCCCCCATCACGGTGTTCCATGTGAACAAAGAGCGCAAGCTGGATACCGAGAACGTATACCTGCTCACCGAGCAGTTTGCCAAGACCACCAGCTCCACCCAGCCCGGCGTGGAGGTGGTGCTCAACGTCACCACCCGCGACTATCAGGGCCTGGTCATCGGCGGGCAGATCACCGCCTCGGTGGCCAGCGTCAATCAGGTGGGGGCCAACGTGGACAAGAATACCACCCCCATCGGAAAGGGGCAGATCGTCCTCAGCGCCAACACCGGCAGCAGCCGCTACGCCGCACTGAGCGCCCTGACGGTCGGCCAGAGGGTAACGGTGGACGTGCAGAACAACAACAGCGACGTGGACTGGAGCCAGGCGGCTCAGGCGCTGGGCATTTTCCATGTGCTGATGCTGGACGGCGTGGTCAACGAGGGCGCCTACTCGGGAGACACCGACATCCATCCCCGCACCGTGCTGGGCGTCAAAGCCGACGGAAGCGTGGTATTGTTCCAGTGTGACGGCCGTCAGGCGGGCTGGGCGCTGGGCATCAGCTTCCGGAACATTGTGGACTACCTGAGGGACCAGGGCTGCGTCACCATCTTCAACTTTGACGGCGGCGGCAGCTCCACCATCACGGCCACCCTGCCCGGCGACAAGAGCTCCACCATCCTCAACCGCCCCTCTGACGGCAGCGAGCGGGCCAACTGCAACGCCCTGCTCTTCGTGGCCACCAGCCAGCCGGACGAGAGCAGGGAGCTCCTCCACGTCTACCCTGATATCGACGAAGGGTACGGCAACAAGGTCATGGTGCTGGAAAACGGCAAGCTGGGCCTGAGGGTGGGGGCCACCGACGGCAATTACCACTATCAGGACCTGGGGAGCACCGGCCTGAAATACACCGCCGAGGGCGGCATCGGCTCCGTCTCCAAAGCTGGCGTGCTGACGGCGGCGACCGGCACCCATGAGGGCAGGATCACCGTCTCCACCCAGGACGGCTCCGCCAGCGGCGCGATCTCCGTCCAGGTGGTGGACTCCATCACCAAGCTCACCGCCGACCGCTCCATCCTGTCGGTGGCCCCCGGCGCCACCACCCAGTTGCGCTTCACCGCCGAGTACAACGGCAGCCCGGTGGTGCTCACCAGCGAGGCCCTGACCTTCCGGCTCTCCGACCCCTCGCTGGGCTCCATTGCCGCCGACGGCACCTTTACCGCCGCCGACACCCAGGGTACCGGCGAACTGAAGATCTCCTACAAGGACTACACCCTCACCCTGCCGGTGGAGATCGGCAAGCTGCCGGTGCTCCTCAATGACTTTGAAGAGGACTTCGGCGACGCGGGCTGGAAGTGGCGCTACTTCAACGGCGCCGACGGCGGCCTGGGGGACCGGGGCGGCGACGCCAGGATGTCCATCAATTACGACGAGCGGTACGTCAAAAGCGGCGACGGTTCCCTGCGGGTGGACTACGACTTTGCCACCAAGCCCCTCACCGGCACCGTCACCTGCGAGACCGGCCCCGTTGGGGAGCTGTACCTGGAGGGTCAGCCCAAGGCCATCGGCTGCTGGATCTACGGCGACGGCAACGGCGCCTGGGTGCGCATCCAACTGGCCCCCTCTGCCTATGCCGGCGACGTGTATGTGGACTGGGTGGGCTGGAAGTACGTGGAAAACGCCATTCCGACCACGGCATCCTTCCCCTACCGGCTGGTGTGGGGCGTACGGGTGCTGGGCACCCCCAATATCGCCAACGGCAAGAAGGGCACCATCTATGTGGACGGCCTGCGGGCGGTCTATGACTTCAAAAATGACGACACGCTGGCCCCTGAGCTGGTCCCAGGTACCGGCGTGACCCCCGCCGACGGCGCGGTGGACGTGGCCAATGAGCCGGACATCTCCCTCACGGTCCGGGACCCCCAGACGGAGGGTCAGCCCTACACCGGTATCCATACCGGGCGGACCAAGCTGTGGATCAACGGTAAGGTTATGGATCACGCCGCCATCCAGCAGGAGGTGGCGGCCGACGGCTCGGTGAAGATCACCTTCCATCCCGGCGCCCTCACCGCCCTGCGACCCGGCCTCAACAGGATCAAGTACCGGGTGGAGGACAATGCGGGAAACAAATTCTTCCAGGAGTGGTCCTTCACCGTGGCAGGCTACGCCGTCAATCTGGAGGAGACCTGTCCCGCCGACGAGAAGGCTGCTGCGGGCAGCACCTTCCACTACATCGTCAACGCCACGGACTACAAGAACTTCGAGGAGTTCCAGTTTGAGCTGAGCTTCGATCCCAAGTATGTGACCTTGCTGGATGCCGGCTACGACGACCGGCTGACCGCCCCGGTCAGCGAGGTGGATGGGGAGAGCGGTTCGGTAAAATACACCCTCACCGGCATGGCCGCCCTCCAGAAGGATGCCGGCCGGCCCCTGGTGGACCTGACCTTCCAGGTCGGCCGGACAGCCGGCGGCCAGACCGGCATCAAGGTCAACAAGGCGGTGGTCCGTCAAACGGGCGAGATCGACGGCGCCGACCTGGTGCTGGACGGCTACGACCGGGAGGTGGCCCTGAAGTACACCCTCTCCTGGACCGGCTCCACCGTGGGCGGCGAGACCGTCCTCAAGCTGGCCGACAGCGCCGGCGAGCCCGTGCCCGGTCTGGGCTTCCATGTGACCCAGAACGGTGAGGCCGTGGATTTTGACGCGGTGACCGGCGGCGACGGCACGGTGTCCACCGACTTTTTTGGCGCTTATCCCGCGGGCACGGAGTTTCAGGTGTGGGTGGAGGACGCCGCCGGCGCCCTCAGCAACACCCAGAAGATCACCGTCTATGACAGCCTGGGCACCGCCGATCCCGCAAAGGTGACCATTACCACCGGCGAGGACCCGGCCACCGCCGTGGGTGTGAGCTGGGAGACCAGCCTGAGCGTGGACGCGGGTGAGCTGATCCTCGGGACCACCGCCGACCTGACCGGAGACGACACCCGGACCCTGGCCGCCGCCGGGCGCACCATCGACACCAAAATGAACGGCTTTGTGCGCAGCTACCAGTCCTGGGGCGTCCGGGCCACCGGGCTGAAGAGCGACACCACCTACTACTATCAGGTGGGTTGCGAGGGGCACTACAGCCCCATCCAGTCCTTCACCACCGCCCCCGCCGAAGGGGACCTGACCCTGGCCTTTTACGGCGACATCCAGGGGGCGTATAATCAGTTCCCCGAAGCCATCAAAGCCCTGGAGGGCCGGTATCCCGACATTGACCTGAACCTCCAGGCCGGGGACGTGTCCGACGACGGACAGGCCTACAGCGACTGGACCAACGCCTACAGCGGCTTCGGCAGCTACCTCTCCAGCCGCATCTGGGCCCCCACCATCGGCAACCACGACTCCAGCAGCGATGCCCAGGCCTTTACCTCGTACTTCTACGGCCCGGACAACGGCACCTACGATACCCCCCGCAACTACTGGTTCCGGGTGGGCGACATCCTCTTCTATAACCTGGATACCGAGGCCACCTACACCTACGACCCCGGCTTTGCCGAACAGCTCGCCCGCATGCGGGAGGTCTTTGACGGCTCCGACGCGGGGTATAAGGTGGTGCTGATGCACCGCTCGGCCTACCCCATGAGCTACGACGAGGCCGACGTCCGGGCCCTGCACGCCGACTTTGAGGAGATGGGGGTCAGCCTGGTCCTCTCGGGCCACGACCACATCTATAACCGCACCGAGATGTACGGAGGTGAAAAGGCCCCCGGCTCCGGCATCGCCTATGTGGTGGGCGGCTGCTCTTCCGGCTCCAAGTACTACGACGCCGACAGCAACGGCCGCCCCTGGCAGGACGTGGTCTACGACGAGAATAACCCGGTGTTCTCCGTGCTCAAGCTGCGCGATGGCGTCCTGAGCTTCGAGGCCTACGCCCTGAAAGACGGCGAGAGCGTTCTTGTGGACCAGTTCACCGTCCTGAAGCGCGGGGACGACGCCGCCATGCTGGCGGCCGCCCAGTCCATTGTGGAAGGTGCGGAGAGCCTGGGCACTCTGCCCCAGGCCGAGGCTGCCGACGCCGAAGCGGCCGCTCAGGCCCTGAGGAACGCCGTCCGGGCCCTGCCCGGCTTCGGGGTCACCGGCGCGGAGGTCCAGGTGGAGATCGCGGACTTTGCGGAGGCATTGGCCGGCGGGGCGGAGAACTACGCCGGGACCGACGGGAGCTTCACCTATACCATCACCCTGACCCTGGGCGGCGGGACCGCCGTTCTGGAGCCAAAGACGGGGGTAATTACCGCCACGGCTTACGAGCCGGTGGAGGTGACCGGCAGCGTGGCCATCCTGGGGGAGGGCCGGTATGGTGAGACCCTGACCGCCGTTACCACCGGACTGCTGCCCGCCGACGCCAAGCTGGCGTACCAGTGGACCCGCGACGGCGGGGAGGAGCCGGTAGGGGCGGAAGAGGGCTATACTCTGACCGCTGCGGACATCGGCAGCATTCTCACCCTGACCGTCACCGGCGTGACGGGCTACGAAGGCAGCTTTACCGCCGACACCGCCGAGATCGGCAAGGCCCTCCAGGCCGCGCCGGAAGGGGTGCGCGGCATCGACGCCGACGAGGAGGGCGGCGCCGGAGCCCTCACAGGACTGGATGCCTCCATGGAGTACAAGGCCGCCGATGCCGACGAATGGACCGGCGCGGAGGGGGAGACCGCAGAGGGTCTGGCCCCTGGAAACTATCGGGTCCGGTACGCCGGGACCGATACCCAGGCGCCCAGCGCGGCCGTGGCGGTATCGATTCTGGACTTTGAGGCCCCTGAGCGAAATGAGATCCCAGAGGCGGAGTTTGACGCCTCATCCATGACCCTCTCCAATCTGGCTGCCGGACAGGCCTACTCCCTGGACGGCGGCGCGACCTGGAATGACGTCGGGGGCGGCGAGGTCCAACTGTGCGAAGAGGACGTGACCGTCGAACAGGGCATCCGGATTTATGTCCCCGGCGTGGAGGGGGAGAGCAGCGATTCGGACGAGCAGTTCATCTCCCTGGCCCGGGCGGAGGCCCCCACAGGCGTGGGACGTATCGGACAGACCGCCGCCGCCTCGGGCGCCCTCACCGGCGTGGACAGCTCCATGGAGTATAGGGCCCAGGACGATGCGGAATGGACTGCCGTGGATGGGGACGCTGATACGGTGGAGGTGGCGCCCGGCGTCTACCTGGTGCGGGCGGCCGGCTCCGGCACGGTCCTGGCCAGCCAGAGCATTCCCGTCGCGGTGGCCGCCTACGCGGCCCCCGGCGCCACCGGCATCACCCTGGACCAGACCAGCCTGCGCCTATATCACAACGCCAGTCCCCGCACCGCCATCCTGACCGCCTCCGTCCTGCCGGAGGGCGCGAAGCAGACCGTTACCTGGAGCTCCAGCGACGAGGGCGTGGCCACCGTGGAGGACGGACTGGTTCGGGCTGTGGCGGAGGGTACCGCCGTCATCACCGTGACCAGCGCCGACGGCGGTTTTACGGCCCAGTGCAGCGTCCGGGTCCGTACCCGTCACGCTTCCAGCAATGATTCGGGCTCCTCCGGCAGCGGCTCCGGTTCCGCAGGGGACAGCGCCGCCACGCCGGAAGTGCCCGCCGAGCCCGCACAGCCCGTCGTGCCAGATGAGCCTGCCGCACCGGAGGCCACGGCCCCCACCTTTGCCGATGTGGAGGGCCACTGGGCGGCGGAGAGCATTGCCTATGTAGCAAGACAGGGGCTGATGAAAGGGACCTCCGAGACCGCATTTGATCCGGACGGGACCATGAGCCGGGCCATGCTGCTGACCGTGCTGTACCGTATGGACGGCGGCAAGGACTCCGGCACCGGTGCGGCCTGGTATTCCGATGCGCTGAGCTGGGCTGTGGAGCGGGGCGTTTCCGATGGGAGCAACCCCGAGGGCAGCGTCACCCGGGAGCAGCTTGCCACCATCCTCTACCGCTATGCGGGCAGCCCCGCCTCCGGCGGCGGAACGGCCGCCTATGGCGACAGCGGGCAGGTCTCTGCCTGGGCGGCCGATGCCATGGCCTGGGCGGTGTCTGGCGGCCTGATCTCCGGCAAACCGGGGAGCCTGCTGGACCCCCAGGGCACCGCCACCCGCGCCGAGGTGGCCGCCATCCTGATGCGGTTTGTTGAGCAAAACGCATAACACAGGGCCCAATCCGATAAAAAAGGAGCGCCTCTCCGCGGAGAGGCGCTCCTTTCTTATCGGGAAAGGGGGGTTAGGTCGAGGGTTTGGTCTTATGCGGGCAGTTGCCGCCCGGTGTGGTCAATGGTGTAGGGCTGCGGAAGGATGATCTCTGAGATGGGGACGAAGGTGTAGCCATCCTGCAGCAGAGTTTCGATGATGCCGGGCAGGGCCTCGGGTGTGTGGAGGGCGGCGTTGTGGAAAAGGACGATGGAGCCGGGCTGGACCTTCCCGGTCACCCGTTTCGTGATCTCGGGGGCGGACAGATCCTTCCAGTCCAGGCTGTCCACGTCCCACTGGATGGGCTCCATGCCGATGGAACGGATGGCGGTAATAACGTTGTCGTCATATTCCCCATAGGGCGGGCGGATCAAGGTGGGGCGCACACCGGTGACTGCCTCAATCTTGTCGTTGCACGCCTCCACGTCGGCAATGATCTCATCCTTGGAGAGCTGCGACATATGGGCGTGGGTATTGGAGTGGTTCATGACCTCGTGTCCGGCGTCGTGGAGGGCCTTGACGGATTCTGGATATTTGTCCACCCACTCCCCCACCACAAAAAAGGTGGCTTTAATCTTATACTTGCCCAGGATGTCGATGAGCATCTGGGTGTCCTCATTCCCCCAGGCGGCGTCAAAAGAGATGGAGAGGACCTTCTGGTCCCGCTGGACGCAGTAGATGGGAAGCTGGCGGGCGGCGGCGGCGGCTCCGACAATGGCGGGGTGATTGACCACATAGAACATGCCGGCGGCCAGCAGCAGACAGACCGCGGCCGTCAGTATCTTTCGTTTGACCAGAAACATCTTCATGGCGGGCATTCCTCCTTTTGATTCTCGGTCATATATATGACAAGAATCAGACCGCCATGTCCGGGAATGAGAAGCGCCCCGGGGCTACCGCATGTCCGAAGCCGGCGCAAGGACACGGGTCACCCGGTATTCCATGATCCGGCGCATCCGGGCCCGGCGGTTCATGAGCCAGGCCATAACGAAGGTGAGGAGCGCCAGCACACCCCCGGCAGTCAACCGGTCGGCAATACCGCCGGCCCCGCCGAGCAGGCAGCCCATGGCGAAGAAGACGGGGACCGCCAAATAGGCCAGGCGGGCCAGGGGCTCCTCCCGGGGGGAGGCAGAGGCAAGCTCCACCACGGCCCCGCGGCGGCTGCCGAAAGAGTCTTCAATGATACAGTGCCGCTTCCCCGGCGCACCGTTTTCCCACAGGGCGCACTCCGCATAGCCCTTGGTGATGACACGGGTGATAGTGGCGGTAATGGGTTCACACATGGTTGGGCTCCTTTCTATGGACCGAAAAGGGGGGACCTTCCCTCGCCTCCTAATAAGAAAACATAAGAAAGTCAGTAAAATCGCCGTTTGTAAATCATTTTTCTCAAAAGTGCTGAAATTGCTTGCTTTTCAAGGCGTTTGGATGTTTCTCTGCTCTCAATTTCCCTTGTTTTTTCCCTTGTCAGGAAAGAACAAGGGAAAGTCTTATTGCACCTTGTCCAGCAGTTTCGCGGCGTCTCGCTTGGCTTCCTTACTGGCGTGTGCGTAAATATTCATTGTGGTCGTCACATCCGAATGACCAAGAAGCTCCTGCACGTCCTTCGGCGCTGCGCCGTAGGACAGCAGATTGCTGGTGAAGGTGTGGCGAAGCTGATGGAAATGAAAACTCTCCATGCCGTCCACTCTTTTCTTTGCTACCTGACACACATTGGAAACCGTTGCCGGAGACTCATACCTGCCATCCTGCCGCACACAGACAAAGCTGATCGCCTGATAACCCTCTGGAGGATGCTCCGAAACCGGCAGGCTGTAAACCTCATAGTAGGTGCGGTTCTTTTCTTCAATGGTCAAGTAGTAATTCTGGCTGTATAGCGGTCCACAGGCAAGGCGGTCAAGCATCTGCGTTTTCTTTGCCTCTTTCAAAATCTCCGCCAGTGTGTTGCAGAAATCCACTGAGCGGATCTTTTTGCGCTTCGTGGTGCCAATCTCCGTCCTGTGCCGCGCCGAGTTGTAGCGGATGCTGCGTCTCACCGTCAGCCGCTGCTCCTTCAGGTCAATGTCCTGCCAGGTCAGGCTGCAAACCTCGCCAATGCGAAGTCCGGTGTAGTACGCGATCTGGATAGGCAGAAGGGCGGGGTTTTTCTTTTTGAACAGCATCTCATTCAATTCAAGAAACTGTTCGTAGGAAATCGTCGGGATAATGGGAATATCCTCCTCCGCACCGTCCTCCGAAAACAGGTCGTAGTCCTCCGTCCTCTTGCGGTACACGATGTACTGCATGGGGTTGAAGGAGAGATACTGCTTAGGGAATACCGCGAAACGGAACGCACCTTGCAGCACGGCGGAGTATTGCCGCATGGAACCGCTGCTCAGCGCTTTCCTTACCGTGCCGTCCGGCCATTCACCGCCAAGGCTCAGCAGGTCCAGATAACTTTGCAGATGATCCGGTGTGATCTTCTTCAGCTTACGGTCGGCAATGGGGTGTTTCTTGATGCGTCTGGCTGTGTCGATGTAGGCGGCCACCGTGCCGTTGCTCAGAGAACCGGGCTTCAGTTCCTCCTCAATCCACTTGTCCAGCAGCCCTGCAAGGGTCAGATTTTCAGATTTT
>Ga0129314_1001260_pt1 | contig 18450 bp, 15 predicted proteins | sample O1111metagenome_FD_94431 | JGI IMG/M metagenome (GOLD analysis project Ga0129314, IMG submission 94431) | Orangutan individual fecal microbial communities from fecal samples from Wisconsin, USA - O1111 metagenome | ecosystem: Host-associated > Mammals > Digestive system > Large intestine > Fecal... | reverse complement strand
ATCCGGACCGTCTTTTTGATGGAAGCAGGGCTGATTGGATTCGGCGGCGGTGTAATCGGCGTAATTTTGAGCTTTATCATATCTCTGGTGCTAAATGTGGTGGGCGGCGGTGGACTTGGAGGTATGATGGGAGGCTACTATTACGGCGGAGCAGAAGGTGCCAGCCAGATATCCGTGATTCCTATTTGGCTGGTTGGATTGGCGTTGGTTTTTTCAACGCTGATTGGTTTGGTCTCCGGTTTTTCTCCGGCCAACCGGGCAGTTAAAATCAGTGCGTTGGAAGCAATTAAACATGAATAAAAAATGGACGGATTGATCCGTCCATTTTTTTGTAACCAGTATTTTTACGGTAAAAATACTGGTTATTAGGAATCTTAATGAGACAAAGAAAATATATAGCCCTAGGAAAATTTTTTGCGAAAAATGTTTGATCTCTTTATTTTTTCAGAATAACAGCGGGATACAATATGGCAGATATTCCATTGGCAGTAGAATTTTGAAAGATATGGTTGAAAAATCAGGACGATTTAGATAAAAAATTTCCCAATATTTCTATATGAAATGTATTTCATTTACAAATAGATGCTTGCGTAGAATAGAAGAATTATGTATAATGTATATATTATGAACGGGGAAAAAGGTTAGGTTGTCCATTTTGACAATACCCTTCTCGTTCTGCCGTTTGGGAAGCGGCATGTCCATTCTGAAAGGAGCGTAAACATTTATGGCACAGTATACTGCGGAAAACATTCGCAACATTGCATTAGCTGGACACGGCAGCGCAGGAAAAACTTCGCTGGCAGAGGCTTTGCTGTTTAAGGCTGGTGCAACGGATAGATTGGGAAAGGTACTGGACGCGAATACCGTATGCGACTTTGATCCGGAAGAGATCAAACGGCAGGTTTCGGTTTCTCTGGCAGTGGCTCCTCTGATCTGGAAGGATAGAAAGATCAATCTGATCGATACGCCCGGATTGTTTGATTTCGCCGCGGGAATGTATGAAGGTGTGCGAGCGGCAAACAATGTGTTGATTGCTTTGTCGGGAAAATCCGGTGTATCGGTAGGTACAGAAAAAGCCTACCGCATGGCGAAAAACGCAAAAAAACCGGCGATGTTTTGTGTGACGAAGCTTGACCGCGACAATGCGGATTTTTATAAAGTGCTGGAACAGCTGAAAACTGTTTTTGGACCCAGCGTCTGTCCGGTAGTTGTTCCGGTTTATGAAAGCCGAGATGTAGTCGGTTATATCAATTTGATTGAAATGAAAGCATATGCCTATAACGGTAAGGGAGAGGCAAAAGAAGTGCCGATGCCGGGAACAGGCCACCGTGTCGATGGCCTTATTAACGCAATTTCTGAAGCGGTTGCTGAGACAGACGAAGAATTGTTCGAAAAATATTTTTCCGGCGAACAATTTACGGCTGAAGAAATTTTAAGTGGCATCAAAAAAGGTGTAAAAGCAGGTGCCATCACGCCGGTTGTATGCTGTTCGGCGTTTACCCTAGCCGGTGTCGATATGGTTTTGGACATGATTTGTGAGTTGATGCCTTCTCCGAAGGAAGCGGACGATGAAATCTGTATGGATTCTGACGGAAACCCGGTGGAGCTGATTTGTGCAGACGATCAGCCATTGGCGGCATTTGTGTTTAAAACCATTGCTGATCCATTCGTAGGGAAAATGTCTTATGTCAAGGTTTTATCTGGTAAACTGACGGCTGACCAGATCCCGGTCAACACAACAACCGGGCAGCCGGAGCGGTTGGGTAAGATTATATTTGTCAAGGGAAAAAAACAGGAGGATACCCCACAGATTGGTGCCGGGGATATCGGCGCTGTTACGAAGTTGGCAGGAACCAATACCGGTGATATGCTGTGCGACCCGTCCCGTCCGCTAAAATGTGAGCCGATGGAGTTTCCAGCACCTTGTTTGTCCATTGCGTTTAAGCCAAAAGCGAAAGGGGACGAAGGAAAAATCGCTCAGGCTCTGCAGCGGCTGATGGAAGAGGACCGTACCATCGCTTATGAAAATAATGTGGAAACCAAGCAGCAGATTGTTACTGGTTTGGGAGAGCAGCATCTGGATGTGCTGGTTTCTAAAATGAAAGCGAAGTTTGGCGTAGATATTGTGATGGAAAATCCCCGTGTTCCTTATCGTGAGACCATTCGCAAGAAGGTAAAAGTACAGGGAAAACATAAAAAACAATCTGGAGGACATGGCCAATATGGTGATGTCTGGATTGAATTTGAGCCATGCGACAGTGATGATCTGGTCTTTGCAGAGAATGTGTTCGGCGGATCGGTGCCCAGAAACTTCTTCCCGGCAGTGGAAAAGGGGTTACGTGACTGTATCAAAAAAGGCGTGTTGGCTGGATACCCGGTAGTGGGCCTGAAAGCAACGTTGACCGACGGTTCCTATCATCCAGTGGACTCTTCGGAAATGTCTTTTAAAATGGCGGCCTCTATTGCTTATAAAGAAGGCCTTCCCAAAGCCAGCCCCTGCATTCTGGAACCCATAGGCTCTTTGAAAGCTTATGTGCCGGACAATAATACCGGCGATTTAATGGGTGAATTGAACAAACGCCGTGGACGTGTGCTGGGAATGAATCCGGCAGAAGACGGCTTGCAGGAAATTGTGGCAGAGGTCCCCATGAGTGAAATGCATGATTTCGCAACACTGATTCGTTCCATGACGCAAGGACGGGGCTACTTTATGCTGACTTTTGAGCGTTATGAGCAACTTCCCGCCAATTTGGAAGCACAGGTGATTGAAGAAGCAAAAGCATTACAGGAAGAATAGTGAGAGGAGAGCCGTACCTAAGCAGTTTTGCTTGGATATGGCTCTTTTTATCGGTGGCCTGCCGGTGACAGCCCTATTGTCATCTGCCATGAGTACAGCGCGTAAAAAGAATGAGGACCGAAAAAGCTGTTTTGTCGGATCAGGAGGAATGATGTCCTGCGGAAAATGAAGCATTTGGACTGGTCTGCGTATGAAATAGGACAAAAAATCATATACATTTTCCAAAAGGAGGATGCGGTATGGTTATCATGTCTTTTCGTTTCAGCAAAAAAAAGATTACTTTTATTGTGGGGCTTTTTTTATTTGCCATAACAGCCGTTTTATTTGGCGGAAAATTAATTGGCACAGTTCAGCAAACAGCAGCTCACTCCAAAATAAAAAGTGAAAAAATCTTGGGGGGGACCGAAGAAGAAAGGCAAAAATTTATCCGGTCTTTTGGCTGGGAGATTACGGAGGAACCTTTGACAGTTATGGAAGTAAAAATTCCGGAGGAGTTCGATTCAATATACGAAGAGTATAATAATTTGCAAAAAACGCAGGGAATGGATCTTACGAAATACCAGGGAAAAAGATGTAAAAAATATCAATATTCTGTCCTTAACTATCCGGACCGGCCGGAACACGTTATCTGTACGCTGCTGGTTTATGATGGCAGGATAATCGGAGGAGACATCAGTATCAGCGGAGAAGAAAGTTCTACTCACGGTTTTTCAATGTCTTGATTTGGGATTGGATAAGAGAAAACAGATATGCTATAATAACCTCACGGCATGGTCGAAACTGGAAGATCCCCGACGCATGGAAAGACGCGGAGGGAGAAAGTACCCGGCGGATTTGCTCGAGCAACGTGTTTCGATTGGCGTTTCACGTTATGTTTGTGCGAAAGTATCACACTGCGGCCGGAAAACGAAAAATTCCGGCGGAAAACAAGAAGATGGAAAGTGTCTGGCAGCGGCCTTGGTCGCTGCCAGTTGGAGAGGACCATCGTAAACAGGCTCTCTGCTGAACAAAAAATGGGGGAAAAAACTTGCATTTAGAACGAATGGACAAAATTTTAGCGTCAAGAACGCAATATTCCCGCAAGGACGCAAAGAAGCTGATTTGGCAGGGGCGGGTTTTGCACAACGGGAAAAAGGCATTGTCTCCTGACGTTAAAATTGATTTGGATACGGATACGCTGGAACTGGACGGAAAACCTCTGCTCATCCAGAAACATTTATACCTTATGTTGAACAAGCCTTCCGGCGTTTTAAGTGCTGCCCGGGATCCCAAACAGCCTACTGTGCTGGATTTGGTACCGGAAACATATCGACGATCGGGGCTTTTCCCAGCAGGGAGGCTGGATAAGGATACAGAGGGCTTTGTGCTGATTACCGATGACGGGGAGTTTGCCCATTCTATTCTTTCACCCAAACATCATGTGCCGAAAACCTATCATGCACGAATTGATGGGCCGTTGACTGAGCAGATGGTGGAAGAGTTTGCTGCAGGCGTTGTATTGGAGGATGGGGTTACCTGTAATCCTGCACAGCTATCAGTGCTGGAAAATGGAGAACAGCCGCTTTGTCAGGTGATTTTGACACAAGGCATGTACCATCAGGTGAAAAGGATGTTTTTGGCCTTTGGCCGCAGAGTCCTCTGGCTTAAGCGCACTGCGATCGGCGGGCTTTTACTGGATAATGCATTGCAGCCAGGAGAATCGCGCGAAATTTTAGACAAAGAAATCAAAATGCTTTTGGGTAAAATATAGACTATTTTCAACAGATCTGGAAACCTTTTCTGGAAATTAGGCATTTTAGATAAAGTAGAAAGATTAACTTTGGGTATATAGGTACTTGCCATCAAGCACGATTTTTTGCTATCATAAGAAAAAGAAATTCGTCTAATATTAAACTGTATAGTTTCGTATTTGGCATTTAGGAGGTCAATGAATAATGGCAGGCTTATCTTTGCGTAATATCTACAAAAAATATCCGGGCGGTGTTACTGCGGTAACTGACTTTACCCTGGAAATCGAAGACAAAGAGTTTATTATCCTGGTTGGTCCTTCCGGCTGTGGTAAATCCACTACCCTGAGAATGATCGCCGGCTTGGAAGAAATCTCTGAGGGCGAACTGTTCATCGGCGATAAACTGGTAAACGACGTTCCGCCGAAAGACAGAGATATCGCGATGGTATTCCAGAACTATGCGTTGTATCCGCACATGACTGTGTTTGACAACATGGCATTTGGTTTGAAACTGCGTAAAACGCCGAAAGACGAGATCAAACGCCGCGTAGAAGAGGCTGCTCGTATTTTGGATATCTCTCACCTGCTCGACAGAAAGCCGAAGGCTTTGTCCGGTGGTCAGAGACAGCGTGTTGCGCTGGGCCGTGCAATTGTTCGTGAGCCGAAGGTCTTCCTGCTTGATGAGCCGCTGTCCAACTTGGACGCAAAACTGCGTGCGCAGATGAGAACCGAGTTGAACAAACTGCATAAAAGATTGGGTACTACTTTCATCTATGTAACCCATGACCAGGTTGAGGCTATGACCATGGGTGATAGAATCGTTGTTATGAAAGATGGTTTCATCCAACAGGTAGATACTCCTCAAAACCTGTATGATAATCCTGTAAACGTATTTGTAGCGGGCTTTATTGGTTCTCCACAAATGAACTTCGTCGATGCGAAGCTGGCTTCCAAAGACGGCAAGCTGGTTGTTGAGTATGGCGATGCAGAGAAACCCTTTACGGTAGAACTGCCGGATGCCAAAGCAAAAGTGCCGGGTATTGCAGACTATGTCGGCAAAGAGATTACGCTGGGCGTAAGACCGGAAGATCTGCATACAGAGGAAATTTTCCTGGGTGCTGCTACTACTGGTTTGTTCGAGTGCAAAGTTGATGTTACCGAAATGATGGGCGCTGAGACGCATCTGTACCTTGATTGTGCTGGCAACTCTCTGACCGCCAGAGTTTCCACCCGCGTTACTGCGCAGGCTGGAGAGCAGATCAAAATGGCGATGGATGTTAATAAGATTCATCTGTTTGACAAAGAAACTGAGAGAGCAATCTTCTAGTTTAAAACAAATCCAAGACCGGTTCCAAATGGAATCGGTCTTTTGTTTAGGCAAAAACCGGGCCTGATTCTTTGACCAGCCAAAGCTTCGACTAAAATGGTGCGATCCCTTAAAAATATAAAACGCAACCAAATTACAGAAGGAGAAAAAGGCATATTTCAAAGCTTATTCACAAAATTTTTCCTTTTTTGTTGTAATATGTCTGTAATGGATTATTTTTATCTTTGATTTTGTCAGTTTTTATCGGCAATCCCACGACTTTTCTGGATAATGAGGTTGCAATAAACGCAATTTTTTTGTAAAATGAATATGGTTGGCTGAATGACAACATGTAATGAGGTTTTGGCAGATCAAAAGATTCTGCTTTTTCTGGACGGTTTATTTTTTTGCCACAAAACGAGCGGCAGAAGGGAGTATTATCATGTCAAACAGACTGTTTCAAGGTGTAGTACATCAAATGCGGGATACCATTGATCGGGTTGTCGGTGTCATTGACGACACGGCTACGGTAATTTCCTGCAGCGACCTGACCAAAATTGGCGGGCACAATGACTATATCTCCCTGGATGCGGTAGATGGGAATGAAATTTTTGTCAAGGACGGATATACCTATAAGCCTTTCGGCACCAGAATCAAGCCGGATTATGCGGTTTTTGTAGAAGGAGCCGATGAGTTGGCCGCAAAATTCTGTGGTGTTTTGGCCATTTCCCTGTTGACCATCAAGCAATATTATGATGAAAAATATGACCGGAATAATTTTATCAAGAACGTCATTCTGGATAATATCCTTCCTGGTGATATTTTCATGAAGGCGAAAGAACTGCATTTTAACACAGATGTCAGCCGCGCGGTACTGCTCATCCGGGTGATTTCGTCTAATGATATTTCCGCGTTTGACGTAGTCCAGAACCTTTTCCCGGACAAACAGAAGGACTTCGTTTTCAATATCAGCGAAAATGATATTGTGTTGGTCAAGGAGATCAAGTCTCCCATCGGATCAAAGGATTTGGAAAAATTGGCACGTTCCATTGTGGATACCCTTGGTTCGGAGTTTTACACCAAAGCGGTTGTGGGGATCGGAACTGCGGTAGAAGGCGTGAAAGACTTGGCGCGTTCGTTTAAAGAAGCGCAGATTGCTTTGGAAGTTGGAAAGGTGTTCGATACAGAAAAAGCGATTGTATGCTATGACAACTTGGGGATCGCGCGCTTGATTTATCAGCTTCCTACCACTCTTTGCGAAATGTTTTTGCGGGAAGTGTTCAAAAAGGGTTCTATTGAAAGCCTGGATCAGGAAACACTGTTTACGATCCAAAAATTCTTTGAGAACAACCTGAACGTGTCCGAAACCTCCCGGAAGCTGTTTGTCCATCGGAATACGTTGGTATACCGCTTGGAGAAAATCAAAAAGCTTACCGGCTTGGATCTGCGGGAATTCGACCATGCCATCGTTTTTAAGGTGGCGTTGATGGTCAAAAAATATTTAACGGCTAACCCCATCAAATACTAAGGGCCATCGGTTTGGTTCTGTGAGGGCGGGTGCAAAGTGATTCGTTTTTCCAATGTATCAAAGACATATGATAATGGTACACAAGCGCTTAAAAATGTGGATTTGGAAATTGCCGACGGTGAATTTGTTTTTATCGTCGGTGCTTCCGGTGCCGGCAAAAGTACGCTGATTAAACTTTTGCTGAGAGAGGAAGTGCCTTCTGCGGGAGCGATTGAGGTGAACGGCTATACAGTTAATCGGCTCAAACGCAGGCAAATTCCCGGATTTCGGCGCTCTTTGGGTGTGGTTTTTCAGGATTTTAGATTGATTCCTACGATGAATGTTTATGATAATGTGGCGTTTGCTCTGCGCGTAACCAATGTTTCCACGCGGGATATCCGGCGGCGTGTGCCGTATATTCTGAGTTTGGTAGGGTTGGCATCAAAAGCGCGGTGCAAAATGAATGAGCTTTCGGGCGGTGAACAGCAGCGTGTGGCTTTGGCAAGAGCTTTGGTGAATAATCCCAAGCTGATTATTGCGGACGAGCCTACCGGTAATATCGACCCGGAGCTTTCTTATGAAATCGTAGATTTGCTCAATGAGATCAATAAGGTGGGGACCACTGTTGTAATGGTTACCCACGAGCATGATTTGGTTGCCCAGTTCAATCACCGGGTTATCACGATTGACGATGGCAGCGTTGTAAGAGACGATGCGGATTGGGGGCAGCGATGAAAGGTTCCAGCTTTACTTATTTGATAAAAGAAGGCGCACGCAACATTTGGGTCAACCGAATGATGTCCCTGGCGTCTATTGGCATTTTGGTTTCCTGTATGCTGCTGATTGGCAGCGCGATTCTTCTGTCCATTAATCTGAATGGGATGGTAAGCTATGTGGAAAACCAAAATGAGATGGTCGCTTTTTTGGAGGACAGCGCCGACGATATCACCGTTTCTGCCGTGAAAGCGGCATTGGATAAAAACAGCAACGTAGACTCTTTTTCGTTTGTTTCCCGGGAGGAAGCGCTGGAACGGTACAGCGAAATTGTACCGGACAGCCTATTGGAAAATCTGGAACAGGATAAAGAAGAGGTTTTCCCCCTTTCGTTCCGGATTACCTTAAAAGATCTGTCCTTGATTGATGAAACGACAGCTCAAATTGAATCCATTCCTGGAATTATGCGGGTTAATGCGCCTACCAACGTAGCAGAGACCGTGACAGGAATCAAACGAGCTGTTTATATCTGTGGCTCCGGTATCGTCATTATTTTGCTGGCGGTTACGCTGATTATTATTGCCAATACCATTAAGGTTACGGTATTTAACCGCAGAAAAGAAATCAACATTATGAAATTTGTTGGCGCTACCGATCTGTTCATCCGTATGCCGTTTGTGGTTGAAGGCGTTTTGTTGGGCGTAATTTCCGCCTGCCTTGCCTATCTGATTTTATGGGGCGGCTATACCTATTTGATGAACTATGTGCAAACACAGGCTGCCACGACGTTGTCGGCCTTTTTAAAGAATCTGGTGCCTTTTTCCCAAGTGGCGAAACAGTTGCTTGCCAGTTTTGCGGTCGGTGGCGTGGCCATTGGCGTTTTCGGCAGTATGATTTTTGTACGCAAGCATTTAAAAGTATAAAGTGTGGACCTGCACGAAAGGACGTGTCAGATTGGGTTCTAAAAAAATATTGATCCGAATAATCGGGTTAGCTCTTAGTCTGTCGCTTGTTTTCAGCGGACAGGCCGGTACATTTCATGTTTTTGCAGAAGATATGACAGTTGAGAATCCAGACAGCACAGGTTCCGAACAAGGCGCTTCTCAGGATGAAGATTACAAAGGTGCGTTGGCAGACTTGGGAGAACAGTTAAAAGATCTCCAGGCACAGCAGGATGCAATTCAGAAAAATATTAACAAAGCAAAATCTGATAAGGAGAAAGCACTGGCGCAAAAACAGCAAATTGATCACCAGATATCCTTGACTCGCCAGCAGATCCAGCTGGTGAATGATAAAATTGCGCTTTTAGGAGACAATATCTCGCAGAAAGAAGAAGAAATTCAGCAAAAATCAGAAGAAATTGATGAGAATTACACCCTTTTTAAAAAGCGTATCCGTTCAGCCTATCTCAGTGGGGATGAGTCTTCTCTGGGCCTTGTTTTGGGAGCCGATAGTTTTTACGATTTTTTGACTCGATCGGAAATCATGGGCCGTATTGCCCAACGAGACGAAGCGGTGATTGAGCAACTGCTTGCTGATAAGCAGTCGATTGAACAAGCCAAGGCACAGATAGAAGCGGACCGGACGGAAGTAGAGGCGGCGAAAGCCCAACTGGATCAGTTGACGGAAAGTCTCAACGAACAGTTGGGGCAAACGCAGCAGCAGTTGCAGGATATTTCGGCACTGGAGGATCAGTTTACCAAAGACAAGGCGGCTACCCAAGCGGAAATGGCAGCGATCCAAGCGGATATTGACGCAATTTACGCGAAGCTGGACTCTATGGAAGATTTTGTCGGCGGACAATTCGGATGGCCTTCGCCCAGTTATTCCAATATTACCTCTTACTATGGTTGGCGGTTTAACGGGAGCGATTTCCATACAGGTATCGACATCTCCGGGGCAAACATTTACGGTACGCCGGTTGTGGCATCTAATTCCGGTAAAGTGGTGTTCGTCAACACTAGTTATACGCCGGGTAAAGGATACGGCAAGTACCTGATTGTAGATCACGGCGGTGGATATACTACTTTATATGCGCATAACAGCGAGATTGTAGTCAACGTGGGAGATTATGTCACCCGAGGGCAGACCATTGCAAAAGTAGGGTCTACCGGTTGGTCTACCGGCCCGCATATTCATTTTGAAATCCGGGTTAACGGCAAACACACAAACCCGCTGGAATACCTGCGATAGCCGGTATGATGTGACATCTCAAGCAAAGATTGGAGAAAACAGATGAATAAAAAAATATCCTTAGGGGCAACGATTACGTTGATGATTATGGCAGCGGCGGTTACGTTTTCCATGACCATGATCTATTACATGGATGTTTTTAATGGGAAGGTTTACAATTTAAAGGAAAGAGAGACCATGTATAGCAAACTTTCCGAGTTGGATCGTATTGTACGCGCCAATTATATCGATGAAATCGATGAAGACGCGCTAAATGAGGCCTTGGCGGACGGGTATGTGATTGGTACGGGAGATAAATACGCGAGGTATTTTACCCCCGAAGAATACGAATCGTATATGGTGGATCTGGAAGGCCGCGTCGTTGGGATTGGTGTTTCTGCTCAACAGGACCCCAGTGGGTATATACTGGTCAATGAAGTTTATGCTGATTCTCCGGCTTCCATGGTAGGATTGCAGGCAGGGGATCTGATCGTTAAAGTGGACGATCTGGACGTCAATGCGGAAACCTATCAGCAGGCTGCGGATGCGATTCGCGGCGAAGAGGGAAGCAAGGTAAATATTACCTACCGTCGGGAAGCAGAAGATACGACGATTGAAGTAACCCGGCGAAAGGTGGACATCCCAACTGTTTTTTCTCGTATCATTGATGGCAATATTGGTTATGTCCAAGTCACAGAGTTTAATGAGAGTACTGCGACCCAGTTTTCCAATCAAGTGGATACACTGATTGGGCAGGGGGCGCAGGCGTTGGTATTCGACATGCGAAACAATGGCGGAGGAACCCTGAGCTCAGTGACAAAAATGTTGGATAAATTGTTGCCGGAAGGGGATATCATATCTGCCGAATACAAAGACGGCACTGTTGAAGTATTGGCAAAGAGCGATGAAAATGAGATAGACCTGCCAATGGTGGTGTTGACCAATAACCGGACGGCCAGCGCCGCAGAGCTGTTTACACAGGCGCTGCGAGATTATGGAAAAGCAAAATCGGTAGGAGTGACAACCTACGGAAAGGGTACCATGCAGACGGTGAAGAAACTCAATGACGGTTCTGCAGTTAATGTTACCGTAGCTCGTTACCTGCCCCCTAGTGGCGTAAGCTATGACGGCGAGGGAATCAAACCAGACTATGAAGTAGAATTGACAGCGGATATGGAAGCAAATTTGGAGAATTTGGATGAAACCACAGATCCGCAGCTGAAAAAAGCGCTGGAGGTTGTAGTAAGTTCTTTGCGCGGTGAGGGGATTGAGCCGAGCGGCGAGGTTTCCCAGCCGGAGAGCGGAGAAGTATCGCAGCAGTCTGCCGAAGGAGAAAGTACAGCAGCGTAAGCGTGAATTGGAAAAAGGTGCGCCGATTTTTGAAAGATCAGCGCACCTTTTTATGTTTGGATGCATATTACCGGGAAATCAGGCATACAGTATAACAGCTTGTACCAGGAGGGACAAGAATGATTGCAATGGTTCAGGTTGAAAAATGGAAAAGAATGCGTTTTCGCGAAAAATTAGCTTTTTGTTTCCGGCAGTATGCACTTGAAAAAGAAGAAATTCAAAGCCCATGGGGATCTTATCTGCTTTTACATGCATGTGATCGAAAGATCCGATGGGATCAGCTGGAGCAGGCTGCTGAACAAGAGCAGTTGCTGGTGATTCTTCCGAAGGGATTGAATCCGCCGGAGAAGTTTCCCTTTTTTTCGGCAGATGCTTTGGACGAATCATTTTTTCGTTCAGCAGTTGGAAGGCTCCTGTCTCAGCTGCCGTGTCCGATGAGCGGCCGGCAGATCCTTTTGGCAGATCTAAAAGGAGTCCGGTTGGAGTGGCTGAAAGAATGGCTCTTTTACAGTCCGGTATTTCATGTGGCATGTCCGAATGAAGATCTCCGGCAGGCGTTAGCGCAGCAATTGTTAGAGGAGTATGGTGTTGTACTGTTGCATGATAAAGTAATACCGCAGCACGGAAGGGGGATTTTGTTAGACCCGGCAGGATGGTTGCGCCCATGGAAAGGATTTCAGGGATTGGTTCTCACTGCTAAGCGGATGCCGGGAAAGGGAATTTGTCTGGAACCGGCATCGGAAGCGTTGGGAGAGTGGAGATTGCCGGAGGGAATTTTGGCGCAGGATTTTTTAGCGTCGGTTTTGCAAGAAAACAGGCTTTCGCCCACCGAAATGCCCTATCAGGGATGGCAAAATGGGATTCTTTTATCTCGGAAGGAATTGCTCCAACAAGCGGCAGAAAGCTGTCTGGACAGATAATGTTTTGTTCACAGAAGGTTTTCAGTTTGCGCCTTGACAGAATATGGCGGCTGAATTATAATACAACTACTGTCTGTAACGGCACGGATAGAAAGGAAGATGCATGTGGCTGAAAAAAAACGTCTAACGGAGGACGGTCTGAAAAAAATTGAGCAGGAGCTTGAAAATTTGAAGACAGTTCGGCGAAAAGAAATTGCCGAAAAAATAAAAGTGGCGTTGTCTTTTGGAGATTTGTCCGAAAACAGTGAATACGACGAAGCAAAAAATGAGCAGGCAATTATCGAAGCCAAGATTACCCAACTGGAAGCAATGCTGAAAGTAGTCGAGGTTGTAGATACTGATGAATTGTCTACTGATATTGTCAGTGTCGGTTCTAAGGTTCGGATTTTGGATATGGATATGGATGAGGAAGAAGAATATCAGATTGTCGGTTCCGCAGAAGCAGATCCGATGGAAAACCGCATTTCGGATGAGTCGCCGATGGGAAAAGGTTTAATCGGCGGGCGGATTAACGAGGAAATTGATATTGAAATTCCCGCAGGCATGATGCGCCTGAAGATTCTGGAAATTTCCAAATAAAAACGGTCGTCAGACAAAAGGGAACGCCAGTGCGTTCCCTTTTTTATTGTCAAAATTAAAAAAGGCCAAAGTTGTGAGGTTGGATCATCCTTTTACGCTGAAGATTTCAAAATGGCTTTCAGCATTTTGTGTGAAAAAGCAAACGGCCGCTGAAAAAGCTTTTTTGGGATTCCTTCTTTACAGGTTGGCGGAAACTATGTTAAAATATCAAGTATTACAAATTATGCGATGTAAACGCATTTGGAGGTCAGAAAAATGGACGAGCAGAACACAACGCCGCAGGCGCAGCAGCCGGAGGCGGAATTGTCCGAGATCCTGCAAATCCGGCGGGAGAAATTAGCCGCACTGCAGCAGGCTGGACGAAATCCTTTTGAAGAGACTACCTATGAGGTAGATGCTTACGCAAAAGACATTAATGAAAAATTCGACCAATATGAGGGAAAACAGGTATCCGTTGCAGGTCGGATCCTCTCCAAACGCGGTATGGGAAAAGCCGGTTTTATTGATATTCAGGATCAAAGCGGGCGTATCCAGTCCTATGTGAGAAAAGACCATTTGGGTGACGAAGAGTACGAATGGTTTAAAAAATATGATATTGGCGATATTATTGGAATTAAGGGTGAGGTGTTCCGCACGCAGAAAGGGCAGATTTCTGTGAAAGCAGACGAAGTAAAGCTGCTGTCCAAATCCCTGCTGCCCTTGCCGGAAAAATGGCATGGCTTGAGGGATACGGAATTACGTTACCGCCAGCGGTATGTGGATTTGATTGTCAATCCGGATGTAAAAAAAGCTTTTGTTATGCGCTCGAAGTTTATTCGCCATATGCGCAATTATTTGGATGAGCGGGGCTATATTGAAGTGGAAACGCCTGTGCTGAATACCATCGCAGGCGGCGCTGCTGCCCGGCCCTTTATTACCCACCACAATACGCTGGATTTGGATATGTATATGCGTATTGCAACCGAGCTGCCCTTGAAAAGGCTGATCATCGGCGGGATGGATCGGGTCTATGAGATTGGGCGTATCTTCCGCAATGAGGGAATGGATACCAAGCATAACCCGGAATTTACAACCGTAGAGCTGTATCAGGCTTATGCTGATTTCCACACGATGATGGATATTGCGGAAGGAATTCTCTCTTCCGCCGCCATGGAACTGCGCGGCAGCTATCAGGTGGAATGGTTGAGAGAAACAGTGGATTTAACCCCCGGTTGGCGCCGCTTGACCATGGTAGATGCGGTAAAGGAATATGCCGGTGTGGATTTTGGCGTCATTTCCGATGACGCTCAAGCGGTAGAAGCTGCCAAGGCGATCGGAGTAGAACTGCCGGAAGCAGCAGAAAAAACCTGGGGCAACGCACTGTATGCCTGCTTTGATCAGAAGGTGGAGGAAAAACTGATTCAGCCGACCTTTATTACCATGTATCCGGTAGAGGTTTCTCCTCTGACCAAGCGCAGCCCCCAGGATACCCGGTTGACTGAGCGGTTTGAGCTGTTTATTTGCCACAGCGAGGTGGCTAACGCTTATTCGGAACTCAATGATCCTATCGACCAGCGTTATCGTTTTGAAAAACAGCTGGAGCAGCGGGAGCGGGGAGACGACGAGACGGAAATGCTGGATGAAGATTTCCTGACAGCGATGGAATATGGTATGCCTCCTACCGGCGGTATGGGAATAGGCATTGACCGCTGTGTAATGCTGCTGACTGGTTCAGACAGCATTCGCGATGTTATCTTGTTCCCCACAATGAAGCCCCTCGACAAGTAAAATTCGAAAAAAACCAGTGTTTATGCGGGTTTCGGGAGTTTCCAAACCGAATAAATTTACCTCTTTACACCAAATTTACACCAATCGGTGCTAAAAACGGTGCAGAGACTAAAAAATCGCATAATTTTGAGTTTCACACAGCTCCTGAGAAGCTACATCTTCTCAGGAGCTTCTTTCATTTCTCATAGTTTTCGGACTACATCGCAAACTACACCAATTCTGTTTTTCTCAATATAATGAGGATAATCACAGAGGAAGGGGTGGTTATACTATGAGCAACAGTTTAGCAAGCGTTCACCCGGAGCTAATTCCTGAATGGTCAGAGAGGAATTTACCGCTGACGCCGGATAAGATAACCTTCGGTTCAAATAAAAGAGTGTGGTGGAAAGGTGCTTGCGGACACGAGTGGGAAACGAGCGTTAAAGCTCGTTCAAAGGGCGAGAAATGCCCGATATGCTCAGGAGCGAGAGTAATAGAGGGTATCAATGATTTAGTCACATTGAAGCCCCTGTTGGCTCAGGAGTGGTCTGAAAAGAACAAATTAAAGCCAACCGAGGTATCTGTCGCTTCTCATAAGAAGATTATTTGGAAATGCAAACACGGACACGAATGGGAAGCAAGCGTTAAAAGCAGAACGATAAACGGTACAGGCTGTCCATACTGCTCACACAATAAAGTCCTTGCCGGATTCAATGACCTTGCTTCACAGTATCCCGATATTGCTGCTGAATGGTCTGACAGAAATCTTCCGTTGCTACCTACAATGGTGACAGCCTTTGCAAACAGTAAGGCATGGTGGAAATGCAAAGATTGCGGAAACGAGTGGCACACTCTTATTTCAACCCGTGCCGATGGGAGCAGATGTCCGTATTGCAGCGGATATACATTGCTCAAAGGATTTAATGACTTGGCGACTACGCACCCTGAACTTGCGGCTGAGTGGTCAGAAAGAAATTATCCCCTAATGCCTGATGAGGTAAACGCAAAATCAAGACACAATGTTTGGTGGAAGTGTAAGACCTGCGGCAATGAGTGGAAGTCCGTTATCAATGCTCGTGTAAAAGGAACAGTATGCCCGGTTTGTGCGGACAGGGCGGTTCTTGCAGGATACAATGATTTAGCCACAACTGACAGGAGACTGCTTGCTGAATGGGATTACGAAACAAACTCTCTGCTCCCGACACAAGTGTCAAGAAGGTCGATGAAAAGTGTGTGGTGGAAATGTTCACTGGGACACTCTTGGAAAGCAAAAATCAGCGATAGAACAATTATCGGAGAAAAATGCACTGTGTGCGAAAAAGAATATCGCTCCGTATTCCCCGGCTTGGCGGTCGCCTATTACGCCAATCAAAAAGGATTAAAGGTACAGCTCGGTTCAGATAAACTATTAGGAATACCACTTGAAACCTACATTCCGTCAGAAAAGCTGGCGATAGAATTTACGAACGGCTCAGAACATATGGAGGTTCTCAAAAGCCATCTATGCAAGCAGCGAAATATAAAACTTGTAAAACTCCCTTTTAAGACAACCGAAACGGAAGCGGAGTATGCCGATAGAGTAAAAGCAGTTTTCAAAAGCGTACATATCTTTATTTATTCTGATGTCGAAGCAGATGTTTCGGTAATCAGAGCAAAATTCAATGAATGGAGGAAGCGACTGTGAGAGAAGAAAAGTTCCATATCTATCTTAATGATGACGAATACAGCAGAGTGATACAATCACTTATCCGTTTGAAGAACAGCCTGATAGCACAAGGCAGATACACCGACGGAGTTGACGATGTTCTCTGCAAGGTGCTTTCAGCCAAGAAAAGAAAGGTCAAAATCAAATATTTCTAAACACAAAAAGAGACCGCCTACACGACGTAAGCGGTCTTTGCTAATTTTAGAGTAAATCCGACAAACTGAAATTTCACTCTTATTTTGATAATAGCTTTTTATACGAATTATCAACACATATCGCTCCAAAAGGTGCTGTTATTAAAATAGATATTACCGCAACCGTAAGGACAATCTCTCCACAAGACAGCCCCATCGCAAGCGGTACCGTTCCAAGCGCTGCCTGAACTGTTGCCTTTGGTGTATATGCAACCATACAGAATAGACGCTCTTTTTTATTTAGCTTTGTTTTGACAAGCGATACTGCTACTCCCATCATCCTAAATACCAACGCCAAAATTACTAACAAAATCACTACAACACCTGCCGCTAATGCATACTTCAAATCAACCGCAATCCCAACCAATACAAATAGGAATATTTCTGCTCCAAGCCAAAGCTTATTATATTTTACGGATAGACGCTTTGCCAACACATCATATTTTTGATTGATGATAATGCCCATACTCATTATTGCCAACAGCCCTGAAACCGGCACAATACCTTCCAGTCTATTTTGCAATTCAAGCAGTAGAAATGAAACACTTAGAATGATAAGCACCTTTACGGAATCACGTATGTGAAATCTTCTAAAAAACCATACAAGAATAGTTCCTACTGCTCCGCCTAAAAGAACTCCCAGCAAAATAGATGTCGGTATCTGTATGAAACTTATTGCAGATACTTCCCCTGTTGAAGCTAAAGTAGTAAGTGCGGTAAACACTACAATCACAAACACATCATCCACAGATGCTCCCGCCAAAATTAACTGTGGAATACTCTTGTCCGTACCATATCCATCCTCTATCAGTTTTATCATTCTTGGAACAACCACCGCAGGAGATACCGCAGCTATGACACTTCCTATGATTGCTGCATCCAGAATAGATACACCTAATAATAACGGTGCGAAAATTATTGTTCCCATCATTTCAATACATGCCGGTACAAAACACATTAGAATTGCCGGACGACCTACCTTTTTCAAATCAGAAAAATTTAAAGACAAGCCAGCTCTTGTCAGAATAATAACTAATGCAATCTGTCTCAAATCTCCTGATATAGTAAGTATCGAGTCATCTACTAAATTCAAACAATGTGGACTTAATACAATTCCCACGATAATCATTCCCAGCAAGCTTGGTAATTTCATTTTTGAAAATATCCATCCCACCAGTAACCCGAACAACAAAATAATAGCAATACTCGTTAACATATAATCCTCCTTATACCACAGGAACTAAAAAAGCTGACAGTTTCTGCGTGGTTTTCGCAGAAGCCATCAGCATAATTGCGTTTTAGGGGTTATTACCCATGGGAGCGCCTCATTCCCAATGTTGATATTATAATATTTTTTCTTCTCTTTCGCAACAGAAAATTCAAATTTTTCTTTTGATTAACTCTTATTATACACCAAAAATATGAATATTTCTACCCGCCGTCTATTGACCTCAATTACGAGGGAAATAGGCGGCTTTTTTGTTTCTAAAAAATATTTTCAAGAAATTTTTGAAAAATGGGTGATTTTGGGTGTGCATTTTGACCCCCTTTGTCCAAATGAGTGAAGGGGTTAATTCCGAACCACAAAAAGGTCAGCCCTTTCACTTGTATTTTGACAACTGAATAAATCATTCACTAAGACTTTAATTCTGATGATTTTAGCCACCTTATCGGGTACGCCGTGACTTCTGCATTGCAGAACAGCGAGAACTCCCGGTATAAGTAATAGGT
>Ga0129314_1001257_pt1 | contig 18498 bp, 16 predicted proteins | sample O1111metagenome_FD_94431 | JGI IMG/M metagenome (GOLD analysis project Ga0129314, IMG submission 94431) | Orangutan individual fecal microbial communities from fecal samples from Wisconsin, USA - O1111 metagenome | ecosystem: Host-associated > Mammals > Digestive system > Large intestine > Fecal... | reverse complement strand
TTGATGGAGTTCTTGTTGGCGCCCACGGTGCCGTCGCCGCCCAGACCCCAGAACTTGCACTCGATGGTGCCTTCTGCGGCGGTGTTGGGGCAGTTGGGATCCTCAGGCAGGGACAGGTTGGTGACATCGTCCACGATGCCGATGGTGAACTGACGCTTCATCTCGGCCTTGGCCAGCTCGCTGTACACGGCAAACACGGAGGCAGGAGGCGTATCCTTGCTGCCCAGACCGTAACGGCCGCCGATAACGGTGACGTCGTTTCTGCCGGCATTGGCCAGCGCCGTGACGACATCCTGATACAGAGGCTCGCCCTGGGAGCCGGGCTCCTTGGTGCGATCCAGAACGGCGATCTTCTTGGCGGTGGCGGGGATGGCGGCAATCAGCTTCTCGGGAGCGAAGGGACGGAACAGACGAACCTTCACCAGACCCACCTTCTCGCCGTGGGCGTTCAGATAGTCGATGACTTCCTCGGCCACGTCGCAGATGGAGCCCATGGCCACGATCACGCGGTCAGCATCGGGTGCGCCGTAGTAGTTGAACAGCTGATAGTTGGTGCCCAGCTTGGCATTGACCTTCTCCATGCACTTTTCCACAACGGCGGGCAGCTCGGTGTAGTACTTGTTGCAGGCCTCGCGGTGCTGGAAGAAGATATCGCCATTCTCGTGGCTGCCCCGCATATGGGGATGCTCGGGGTTCAGAGCGTGGCGGCGGAACTCGGCCACGGCGTCCATGTCGCACATATCCTTCAGATCCTCGTAATCCCAAACGGCGATCTTCTGGATCTCGTGGCTGGTGCGGAAACCGTCAAAGAAGTTGATGAAGGGGACCTTGCCCTCCAACGCGGCCAGATGGGCCACCGGGCTCAGATCCATAACCTCCTGCACGTTGCCCTCGCACAGCATGGCAAAGCCGGTCTGGCGGCAGGCCATTACGTCGGAGTGGTCGCCGAAGATGTTCAGCGCGTGGGTGGACACGGTACGGGCGGAAACATGGAACACGCAGGGCAGCTGCTCGGCTGCGATCTTGTACATGTTGGGGATCATCAGCAGCAGACCCTGAGAGGCGGTGTAGGTGGTGGTCAGAGCGCCTGCGCCCAGAGAGCCGTGGACAGCGCCGGCGGCGCCTGCCTCGGACTGCATCTCCACAACCTTGACCTGCGTGCCGAAGATGTTCTTCAGGCCGTTGGCGCTCCACTGGTCAACAAAGTCGGCCATGGGGGAGGACGGGGTGATGGGGTAGATGGCAGCTACCTCGGAAAACGCATAGCTTACATGCGCCGCGGCGTTGTTACCATCCATGGATTTCATTTTTCTTACCATATGAACCTCCTTCATATCACTCTCCGTCTTATAAAGACGGATATTATAGCGTACACATGATGATAACACAAAAAAAACAGGGTGTAAACCGTCATTTTGTGTTTTTTTCCTGCTGCGAAACTTAAAGTGCAGTTTTGCTGCAAGAATTTGTAATAACTGCTGCCAGCAGTACTTATTTTAGAAAAACCTCTGTTCTTTTCTGATTTTTTATGCTAAAATGCAAAAGAAACATCACAGGGGAGGCGGGGAGATGGTCACAACAGTGCGTTCGCTGGGGCTGGGCGGCGTCAGCGGCTACGAGGTAACGGTAGAATGTATGCTCTCCGGCGGACTGCCTGCTTTTGATATTGTGGGGCTGCCGGACGCGGCGGTAAAGGAGGCCCGGGAGCGGGTGCGCTCCGCGGTAAAAAACTGCGGCGCGCAATTTCCCGTCAGCCGTATTACCGTGAATCTGGCCCCCGCCCGCGTGCGGAAAGAGGGGACGGTGTACGATCTGCCCATTCTGCTGGGGCTGATGGCTGCGGCAGGGGAGATCCGCGCCCTGCCGGAGGACGCTGCCTTTTTGGGCGAGCTGAGTCTGACGGGCATGCTCCGTCCTGTTACCGGCGTGCTGCCCATGGCTATGTTCGCCGCCCGTCAGGGAATCCGGCAGCTGTACGTTCCTACCGCCAACGCCGCCGAGGCCACGCTGGCCGACGGGCTGGAGGTTTACGGCGTGGACAATGTGGCGCAGCTGGCCGCCCATCTGAAAGGGGAGCGGCAGCTGTCTCCGGCGCAGCGGTGGGAGCCGTCGGGCCGCCGCCGTCCGCTGCCGGACTTTGCCGACGTAATGGGCCAGGAGAATGTGAAACGGGCACTGGAAATCGCCGCCGCTGGCGGCCACAACGTGCTGCTCATCGGCTCGCCCGGCGCGGGAAAGTCCATGCTGGCCCGCCGCCTGCCCTCCATCCTACCGGACATGACCCGTGCCGAGGCGCTGGAGACCACAGAGATCTATTCCGTGGCGGGCATGACCGACCCGGTGTATCCGCTGGTGGATACCCGGCCCTTCCGCAGTCCGCACCATACCGCCTCGCCGGTATCTTTGTCCGGCGGCGGAAGCATTCCCCGGCCCGGAGAAATATCCCTTGCCCACAACGGCATCCTCTTTCTGGACGAGCTGCCGGAGTTTGATAAAACCGCGCTGGAGATCCTGCGCCAGCCGCTGGAGGACGGACAGGTGACCATTACCCGTGCCACCGGCTCGCTGACGCTGCCCAGCCGCTGCATGCTGGTGTGCGCCATGAATCCCTGCCGCTGCGGGTGGTATGGCCATCCCTCCGGGCGGTGCCGCTGCTCGGCGCGGCAGGTGGAGCAGTATATGCGCCGTATTTCCGGCCCGCTGCTGGACCGCATTGATATGCACGTCGAGGTGCCCTCGGTAGAGTATGAGGCCATGCGCCGCAAGGAACAGCCGGAGTCCTCGGCGGCAGTGCGGCAGCGGGTCAATGCCGCCCGCGAGGTGCAGAAGCGCCGCTTTGCCGGTACATCCGTCACCTGCAATGCCTATATGACCCCCGCCATGATCGGTCAATACTGCCAGCTGGACGCGGCGGGGGAGCGCCTGATGCAGGGCGCCTTTGACCGCCTTGGCCTTACCGGCCGCAGCCATGACCGCATATTGCGCATGGCCCGTACCATCGCCGACCTGTACGGTGCAGAGGATATTCAGTCTCAGCATCTGGCAGAAGCGATACAATACCGAAGCAGCACTCTGCTGAAGTGAGGAGACCGACATGAACATCCCCGCCTTTTTGACGTACAGCGTGATCATGACCATGACCCCTGGCCCCAATAACCTGATGTGCCTGTATCTGGGCGCGAAGGGCGGCTTTCGTGCCTTCTGGCAGTTCTGCATCGGCAGTATGGGCAGTCTGTGCGCCAAGTGTGTTCTGTGCGGCTTTTTAAACCTTCTGCTGGCGGAGAAAATTCCGGCGCTGGTGCCCTACCTCAAGTGGCTGGGCGCGCTGTATATGCTGTATCTGGCCTTCAACATGGTACGCAGCAGCATCAAAAATGCCGATGACAAAGCCGGGAACGGAGAGGGAACCGTCCGCGGCGGTATTCTGCTGCAAGTGCTGAATATCAAAAGCTGGGTGGCGGCGCTGAGCCTCTTTTCCGTCTACGTCATTCCCTACACCGTTGCGCCCGGCGCCATTTTGCTGTCGTCGCTGGCCTTTTCGGTGATAGGCGCCGTTGCCAGCACGCTGTGGTGCGCCTTCGGCACGGCCATCCAATCCCTGTACCGCCGCTTCCGCCTGCCGGTCAGCATTGCGCTGGCGGCCACGCTGGTGCTGTGCGCATGGAGCGCGGTGAAGTAAGCGCATATTTGTTATTTTATCGTATCATTTTGTAGTTAAGGAGAAACCCCATGCACGAAATCATTCTTTGCAAGCTGGGCGAGGTGGTTCTGAAGGGACTGAACCGCCACAGCTTTGAGATGAAGCTGATGAGCAACATCCGCCGCCGTACCCAGCGCTGCGGCAAGTTCAAGATCTATTCCCGTCAGTCCACCATCTATGTGGAGCCGGTGGAGGAAAACTGCGACCTGGACGCGGCTTACGATGCCTGCAAGAAGGTGTTCGGCATCATCGCCGTTGCCAGGGCCGTGCCCTGCGCCAAGGAGAAGGAGGCCATATTCGCCACCGCCAAGGCGTATCTGGCACCGGCGCTGCTGGCGGCCAAATCCTTCAAGGTGGAGAGCAAGCGCTCCGATAAATCCTTCCCCATGGGCAGCATCCAGCTGAGCCAGTGGGTGGGCGGCGCACTCCACGATGCCTTTCCCCATCTGACGGTGGATGTCCATAACCCGGAGCTGACGGTGCATCTGGAGGTACGGGAGGACGCGGCCTATGTCCACGGCCCGGCGGAGAGCGCCGCCGGCGGCCTGCCCATCGGCATGGGCGGCCATGCCGTCAGCCTTCTGTCCGGCGGCATTGACAGCCCTGTGTCCAGCTATATGATCGCCAAGCGAGGCGTACAGCTGGAGCTGCTGCACTTTGCCTCCCCTCCCTATACCAGCCAGCAGGCCCGGGAAAAGGTTTTGCAGCTGGCCCAGGAGCTGACGGTCTGGTGCGGCCGGCTCACCGTGCATGTGGTGCCCTTTACCGAGATTCAGGAGGAGATCCGCCGCAAGTGCCCGGAGGATCACTTTACGCTGATCATGCGGCGGTTCATGATGCGTCTGGGCGACGCTCTGGCCCATGAGCTGGCCTGCAAGGCCATCGTGACCGGCGAGAGCCTGGGTCAGGTGGCCAGCCAGACCATTCAGGCTCTGGTGGTCAGCGATGATGTGGCCACGCTGCCGGTGCTGCGTCCGCTGATCGGCATGGACAAGGAGGAGATCGTCCGCATCGCCCGCCACGTGGGCACATTTGATACCTCCATCCTGCCCTATGAGGACTGCTGTACCGTGTTTACGCCCCGCCATCCCAAGACGAAGCCTGATCTGGAGCAGGTGCGTGAGTATGAGGCGGCGCTGGATATTGACGCGCTGTGTGACAGGGCCTTGGCGAACCGCGAGATGATCCGCCTGTACCCGAAGCAGTAAGGAGCGTGGCTATGACCGAAACCTTGGAGCGGCAGGTGGTTGCGGCGCTGAAAGCGCGCAGCGCCACGCTTGCCGCCGCTGAAAGCTGTACCGGCGGCCTCGTCGCCAAGCGCCTGACGGATGTGCCCGGCGCGTCGGCGGTCTTTCTGGGCGGCGTGGTCAGCTATACCAATCAGGTAAAAAATCATGTGCTGGGTGTACCGGCCTCCTTGCTGGAGGCCTACGGCGCTGTGTCCGAACCTGTGGCCCGCGCCATGGCCATGGGCGTCCGCGTCCTCACCGGCTCCGATCTGGCTCTGTCCGTCACCGGTGTGGCCGGCCCTGACCGGGACGACCGGGGCCACGATGTGGGCACCGTATATATCGCGCTGTCGAAAGAGCGGGAAACCGTGGTGCAGCTGCTGCATCTCTCCGGCGATCGGGCCGCCATCCGCGCCGCCGCCGCGGACGGAATGTTTCGCCTGCTGCTGGCTCACATCCGATGATGGAAACGATGCGGCGCAAAGCGGACAAGACATTGCCCGCTTGCTGCCCGCTGAAAGAAAACAATTTTGGCAAAAAGAGCGAAAGCGTTTTGCCTGATAAAAAAAGGAGATAGCATCCCCATGGCAAAGAACAAGGAAACATTACAGAAAAACTTGCAGAATAACCCGTATGTGAATCGTCAGGAGGAGATCCGCAAGGCGAAGGGCAACCCCAATAAGAATAACCACGCGAAAAAGAAAAACAGCAACTACGGCGGCTATACCGCTGGCCTCCCTCTGGCCGATACGCTGCCGGGAAGGGCGGCACAGCAGGAGCGTGTCAAGCTGCCCCTGTGGCTGAATATCACGCTGGCCGTTCTGTTTGCCGCGGTGCTGATCGCGCTGACCCTTCGCATGACCATTTTGAAGGACAGCTTACTGCTGACCTATATTACCTCCCTGCTGCTGGGCGCGGCCTGCCTGATGCTGTTTTATATCCGCCGCTTCAAGCGCACCAAGAAGAGCGCCTTTTACTCCCTGATCACCGTTCTGCTCTGCGCCATGGGCGCGGTCTACGTCTGTATGGGTGTGATCGGCTTGCTGACGATGGCGGGTATTCTCTGAAAAACCGCCTGTTCCGGTAAAAATGTCATTGACAAACGGGAAAAAAGTGGTTATATTATCAGATATCTCAAGGAAACACTGAATAACTGCGATGAAGGAGACGCGCCTCGCCTCCCTGCCGCGCAAAGAGAGCCGCCGTTTGGTGAAAGGCGGACGGGCAGACGGTATGAGGTATCACTCCCGAGCATCCGCCTGATGGCTCTTTTGCCCGGTAAGCGCGGACGGCGGCGGGCCGTTATCTTCCCGTACCCACGGTTGGTGGGAGTGAGTGGCCACGGATGTGGCAACAAGAGTGGTACCGCAGAGGATGCTTTTTTCGCGCCTTTGTCTCTTAGGAGACAAAGGCGCTTTTTTATTTTGTTATTCAAAAAAATCAACATAAAGGAGAAGCAAAATGGAGTACAAAAAGACACTGAATATGCCCAAGAGCGGCTTTCCCATGCGGGCGGGTCTGCCCAAGCGCGAGCCGGATATGCTCAAGCACTGGGAGGAGCTCGACCTCTATAACGAGCTGCTGAAGAAGAACGAGGGCAAGCCCCTGTTCTCTCTCCACGACGGCCCTCCGTTCTCCAACGGCGCGCTGCACATGGGTCACGCCCTGAATAAGTCCCTGAAGGACTTTATCACCCGTATGTACGCCATGCGGGGCTACTATACCCCCTATATCCCCGGCTGGGATAACCACGGTATGCCCATCGAGTCCGCCATCATCAAGCAGAACAAGCTGAACCACAAGGCCATGAGTGTGGCGGACTTCCGCACCGCCTGCCATGAGTTTGCCGACCACTATATCGATGTCCAGCGCGATGGCTTCAAGCGCATGGGCGTGGTGGCCGACTGGGAGCATCCCTACAAGACCATGGACCCCGGCTTTGAGGCGCAGGAGGTTCGTGTCTTTGGCAAGATGTACCAGAACGGCCACATCTACAAGGGCCTCAAGCCCGTGTACTGGTGCCCCCACGATGAGACGGCGCTGGCCGAGGCGGAGATCGAGTATAAGGATGATCCCTGCACCACCGTCTATGTCAAGTTCCCCATGCACGACGATCAGGGCAAGCTGCCCCATCTGGATCACAGCAAGCTCTACTTTGTGATCTGGACCACCACCATCTGGACGCTGCCCGGCAACCTGGCCATCGCCCTGCATCCTGACGAGAGCTACGCCGTGGTGAAGGCCCCCAACGGCGAAATGTACGTCATGGCCGAGGCGCTGACCGAGAAGGTCATGAAGATCGGCGGCTTTGACAGCTACGAGATCGTGGAGACCCACCCTGGCTCCTTCTTCGAGAACATGCTGGCTGACCACCCCTTCCTGCCCAAGACCTCCCGTCTGGTGCTGGCGGACTACGTCACCATGGATTCCGGTACCGGCTGTGTCCACACCGCGCCCGGCTTCGGCGCCGACGACTATGAGACCTGCCGCCGCTACGGCATGGACATGGTGGTGCCTGTGGACGATCAGGGCAAGCACACCGCCTACGCCGGCAAGTACGAGGGTATGACCACCGATGCGTCCAACCCCGTCATTTTGCAGGATATGAAGGACAACGGCTCCCTGTTCGCCAGCGAGGATATCGTTCACAGCTATCCCCACTGCTGGCGCTGCAAGCAGCCCATCATCTTCCGTGCTACCCCCCAGTGGTTCTGCTCCGTGGATTCCTTCAAGGATGACGCCATCGCCGCCTGCGAGGACGTGCGCTGGGTGCCCGGCTGGGGCAAGGACCGTATGCGCGCCATGATTCTGGAGCGCACCGACTGGTGCATCAGCCGCCAGCGCCGCTGGGGCCTGCCCATCCCCGTGTTCTACTGCAAGGACTGCGGCAAGCCCGTGTGTACCCCCGAGAGCATCGAGGCGGTGGCCAACCTCTTTGAGGAGAAGGGCTCCAACGCATGGTTCGACATGGGCGCCGCCGATATCCTGCCCAAGGGCTTCACCTGCCCCCACTGCGGCAAGGCCGCCGGCTTCGAGAAGGAGACCGATACGCTGGACGGCTGGTTCGACTCCGGCTCCACCCACTTCGCCTCCATGGAGCGCGACCAGCACTTCTGGCCCGCCACCATGTATATCGAGGGTCTTGACCAGTATCGCGGCTGGTTCCAGTCCTCTCTGCTGGTGGCCGTGGGCGCGCTGGGCCGCGGCGCACCGTTCAAGGAGTGCCTTACCCACGGCTGGACCGTGGACGGCGAGGGCAAGGCCATGCACAAGTCGCTGGGCAACGGCATGGACCCCGCCGAGATCTTTGATAAGTACGGCGCCGACCTGCTGCGCCTGTGGGCCGGCTCCGCCGACTACCATGTGGACGTGCGCTGCTCCGACGAGATCTTCAAGCAGCTGAGCCAGAACTACCTGAAGTTCCGCAACACCTGCAAGTTCTGCCTGGACAATCTGGTAGGCTTCAACCCCGATCAGCTGGTGCAGCCTGAGGAGATGCTGCCGCTGGATAAGTGGGCCGTCACCCGCCTGAACAGCCTGATCGAGAAGGTGTTCGCCGCCTACGACAACTACGAGTTCCATGTGGTGTCCCATATGGTCAACGACTTCTGTGTGGTGGATCTCAGCTCTTTCTACTTCGATATCATCAAGGATCGCCTGTACTGCGGCGAGGAGAACGGCCCGGAACGCCGCAGCGCCCAGTCCGCCGTCTGGATGATCCTGGACGCCATGACCCGTCTGTTCGCCCCCATCCTGGCCTTTACCTGCGATGAGGTGTGGCTGGCCATGCCCCACCGTGCCGCCGACGACGGCCGCAACGTCCTGCTCAATGAAATGGTGCAGCCCTATGCTGCCTATGCCCTCGGCGAGGATGAGATGGCCAAGTGGGCCCGTATCGCCGCCCTGCGTACCGCTGTCAACGGCGCGCTGGAGCAGGCCCGCGCCGACAAGACCATCGGCAAGAGCCTGGAGGCCGAGGTGGATCTCACCGTCACCGCCGAGGATGCCTTCCTGACCGCTATGGACGCCGCCGACCTGGCCGACCTGCTCATCGTCTCGCAGGTTCGCGTGGAGGTGGGCGCAGAGCTGTCTGTAACCGTCCGTCCTGCCGGCGGTACCAAGTGCCTGCGCTGCTGGAAGGTGCTGCCCACCGTGGGCAGCGACGCCGCGCATCCCGACCTGTGCCCCCGCTGCGCCGCTGTGGTGAAGAACCTCCCCGACTTGGCGTAAGCGCTGCCGATTGAGTACTCTGCTGCTTTTGCCTTACTCAGGCTTGCGGCGGTAACTCGTTGTGTCTGCCGTTTCGCAGACCCCTTCGGGCCGTGCGAAACGGGACACTTCCTTGCTTGTGGTCACGCTTGATCCGCCGCGGGCGGCGCTGTGACCACAAGCCCCGCTGCGCCGCTGTGGTGAAGAACCTCCCCGACTTGGCGTAACATATCCAACAAAAAAGATGTCTGCCGCATGCTGAGGGCTGATAGCGAAGTATGATACCAACCATGTCATCAGTCATAGCAGGGGCGAGAGAAATCACCGAGAAAGTCCAATGCGGGCTTTTCTCGGTGATTTCTTCTTCCGCACATTCGATTCCTGCCGTGCCATTTGCTGCAATAATTACAGAAAATTAAGGAGGGCGCGTAATGAAACGAAAACACTATGTTGAGCTAAATCGGCAGGAGCGGCGACTCGCTTTCGACGGGTTGAACCGGTTTCGCAACAAGTTGATTGCAGCCGGACGGTATACAGATGACGTGGATGAGCTAATGCTCAGGCTCGTCAATGCAAAACCGCAAAAGCACAGAATGTGGGGGGGATGGAGGGCATCACCGAAACATTGAAGACCGCCCAAATGGAATGGGTCAAGCAAATGAACAGTATATGAAGTCGCGCAGCGGAGGTTGTAAACAGTGAGCTGATTTTCATATGAGGATCATAATCGGAGCATTATTTTCCCTGATGTCCTCTTGCTGTATTATGTGAGGATTCTGCCCGTCATCGCCTTATATCCATGTGGCGGCGATGAACGGTGAACTGATCTGCCCGGAGTGCGGCGAGCATTTCTGCGCGCCGGGACAGGAAGTCTCCCTTTCGGTGGTTTTTCATGGCTGTCCCCTCCTTTTTCCCCATTGTACGCCGCCTTCTGCGCGGATGGCGGCGAAGCGCGTCGGCACGGCAAAAAAAGCAGCCCCGATGGGCTGCTTTTCTGCTTCCGTCCCCTAAAAGGGGCTATTTTTTCGGCGGTTGGCCGTGCCCTGCGGCAGGCGGAGGGTCACGTCATCTGTTTGCGGCGCAGCTTGCGGATATCCTCGCCGAAGAAGGGCAGGATACGGTATTCCCCCTCCAGCCGGGACTGCACCTGCGGCGAGTACCGCTCGCCCAGCTGGCGGGGCGTCAGGTTGGTGTTGATCACCGTCCGGCCGCCGCTGATGAGCCGGCCGTTCACCAGCTGGTACAGGGCGCTCTGGACAAAGCTGGTCACCATCTCCGCGCCCAGATCGTCGATGATCAAAAGGTCGCACTGCTGATAGCGCTGCACATCCTCCCGGGCGGCGGGAGAGTCGTCAGGCCGGAATTTCTCCTCCTCCATCTGGGAAAAGATATGCTCCGCCGTGTCGTATACCACGCTGAAGCCCCGCTCGCTGACCACCCGGGCAATACAGGCGGAGAGAAACGTCTTGCCCAGCCCCGGCTGACCCATCAGCAGCAAATTGTCGCTGCGCAGGGAAAACTGCCGGGCATAGTCCTGACAGACGTCATAGTTGCGCTCCATATTCTCCCGCGGCGACAGCTTCCGCTCTCCCCGGTCCGTGCTGTACCAGTCGAAGGAAAAGGTTTCAAAGCTCTGGCTGCCCAGATCCAGCATGCGGCTCAGCTCGGTAAGCTGCAAGCGCTTGTAGTACTCCCGCAGGCAGCGGCACACCTGCGCGTTGTGATACCCGGTGTCGCCGCACAGGGGGCAGGCAGGCTTTTCCTCCAGATAGTCCTCCGGATAGCCCATCCCCTTCAGCAGGGCGGCACGCTCCCGCTGCAATTCCAGATTTTCGTCCCGCAGCACCCGCACCGCAGGCAGCGGATCCGTGCCGCGGCGCAGCGCCGAGGCGATCAGCTTGGGCATGGTGGCGCGCAGCTGCTGCTCGATCTCGTGCAGCCGCGGCTCGGCGTCATAGAGGCGGCGGCGCCGCTGGTTGAAGTCCGCCTCACGGCGCTGCTTGTCCTCCTCGAACCGGGCCAGCGCCTGACGCATGATGCGTCCGTCATATGCCATATGGATACCTCCTTTGGTGAAGGGATGATTGCAGGCTGCGCCTCGGCGCTGCCCTTACATGTACTCGTCCATCCAGTCGGTCTTTCCGCCGGCAGCGGCGGCCTCTTTTTTTGCGCCCTTCCGCTCGCCGGACTCTACCGCCTCAGCCGTGTGCCAGCCCTGCTGGTGCCAGCGGCGCAGGATCCCGTTGAGATAGCGCCAGTTCAGTTCCTTCTTATAAAATACCGTCTTATCATAGGCCAGCGCCACCGCGTCCGGGGTAAAGCCCATGTCGATCCAGTCCAGTATGTAGCGCTGCTCGCTGTCCACCGGCCCGCGGTTCCCCAGCTGCAAAACCTGCATATAGGCGGCGGTCTTTTCCAGCTTGCGGGCGTAGTCGCTGAGATAGCGCCCGGCGCTGTCCTGATCGCAGATGCCCAGGCGCACCCAATAGGCCCCCTCCTTCTCGATCTGCCGCAGCGTGGGGCGGCGGCCCGGGCCAAAGCGGCGGGCCGTCCGCTCGATGCAGTGGCACACCAGCAGGTAGATCACATCCACCGGCAGCCCCATATCGTCATACAGGCCCGCCAGAATTTGCAGCTCGGCGGTTCTCAGCTTTTTGCCCAGCCGTTCCTCTACCTGCGGCACCAGCATCTGAAAGCCGCCGTCGCTCTCCAGCAGGTCGGCCAGCTCCTCGGCGGAATAGGTGCGCCGTTCCTCCGCCGCCGGTTCCGGCGGCGCGGTACGCTGCAAAAGGCCCATGTCCTGCAGGGCCGATTCGGCGGCGGCGCACCGCAGCTGGCTCCAGTGCAGCCTTTCCGCCAGCGCCTCGGGGGTAACGGGGCCGTCCAGCCGCTGCAGCAGCAGGTATAAAAGCGCCGCATCGCCGCTGCCGCCATGCACCAGCGCGTCTACCTGCGCGGCGGAGAGCACCACGCTCTTTTCCTGTCCCCGTGTGATATAGCCCGCCATGGTGATCTCCTCCTCTCCGTAAATCCGGCGATTTTATGCCTTCCATTGCTGTTGTTCCGCATTGGCGGCGCGGGTCACTTTTGCCGCCATGAGCAAAAGTACCTCGTGGCCGGGGCCACGAAACGCCCCTACGCCCCAGCAGGCATGAAATAATTCTCCCCTATTCTACACGAAAACTCCCCTTTCGTAAAGCGCCCGGGCGACGATTTTCGGAAATTTACAGAAAGTTCTTCCACCGGTATGAATTTGTGGTATAATGGATTCTGTATCAGTATGAGTATATCATAGGAGGACTTTGCCATGGCGAACCGTGTGACGATGACGATCTGCGGCCAGGATTACACCCTTGTGGCCGATGAAAGCGCCGCCTATATGCAAAAGGTGGGCACACTGGTGGATGAGAAAATGACGGGGCTGATGGCCGATGCCCATGTCAGCCGCTACGACGCGGCGGTGCTGGCCGCCATCAATCTGGCCGACGAGCTGATCAAGCAGCAGGACGGCGGCGAAAACCTGCGCCGCCAGCTGAAAACCTATCTGGACGAGGCCACCGCCGCCAAGAACGAGGTCAGCGAGCTGAAGCGCCAGCTGTTCAAGGCTCAGCAGCGGGGGAATAACGGCAAATGATGGAGCTGCTTTCTCCCGCCGGCTCCCGCGCCTCGCTGGAGGCGGCGGTGCAGTCCGGGGCCGACGCGGTGTATATGGGCTTTGGCGCCTTCAACGCACGGCGCAGCGCCAAAAACTTCACCGATGCGGAATTTGCCGACGCGGTGGCCTATTGTCACCTGCGGGGCGTTCGGGTATTCCTGACGCTCAACACCCTGCTGACAGACCGTGAGCTGCCCCAAGCCGCCGAGGTGCTGCGAAAGGCCTCCGGGATGGGGGTGGACGCAGTGCTGGTGCAGGACTGGGGCGCGCTGACCCTGGCGCAGGCGGTGACCCCCGATCTGCCCATTCACGCCAGCACCCAGATGAGCCTCTTTACCCCCGGCGCCGCCCGCTGGGCGGAGGGCTTAGGCATGGAGCGGGTGGTGCTGGCCCGCGAGCTGTCCCGGGAGGATATCGCCGCCGCCTGCCGCGGCTGCGGCGCGGAGATCGAGGTGTTCGTCCACGGGGCACTGTGCATGTGCTATTCCGGCCAGTGTACCATGAGCGCCCTTATCGGCCAGCGCAGCGGAAATCGAGGCGCCTGCGCCCAGCCCTGCCGCCTGCCCTACGGGGTCAACGGCCCGTGTAAGAATCAATTCCCCCTGAGCCTGAAGGATGCCAATTTATCGGATTACTTGCAGGAGCTGTCGGACATGGGGGTGGCCTGCCTGAAGCTGGAGGGCCGCATGAAGCGGCCGGAGTATGTGGCGGTGGTCACGGCCATTTACCGGCGGCTTATCGATGAAAAGCGCCGCCCCACGGCGGAGGAGCGCCGCGCCTTGGAGCAGGCCTTCTCCCGCAGCGGCTTTACCGACGGGTACTATCTGCACCGGAAGGGCCCGGCCATGTTCGGCACCCGGCCGGAGAATGCCCCGGAGCCTAGGGAGCTATTTCAGGAGGCCCGGCGGCTTTATGAAAACGGCGAACATAAAAAGATCCCCATCACCATGGAGGCGGAGATCCGGGCAGACCGGAGCGCCGCCCTGACGGCCAGCGACGGCCTTCACACCGTCACCGTTACCGGCCCTGTGCCGGAGACGGCCCGGAACCGGGCGCTGAGCACGGAGGAGGCGGCGGAGCGGCTGCAAAAAACCGGCGGTACCGTGTTCCGGTGCGATGCGGCGGAGGCGGTGGTCGAGCCGGGGCTGATGCTGAGCGCGGCGGCCCTTAACGGCCTGCGGCGCGACGCGCTGGAGGCGCTGGCGGCAGAGCGGACGGCTGTACCGCAGCGGCGCAGTCTCCCCACCCCGGCGCTTCCGGAACAGGAGACCTTCTCCCCTGCCGCGCCGGTGCTGACCTGCTCCATCGCCCGCCCGGAACAGCTGACCGACGCGATAGCCGAGCGCGCGGCGGCGGTTTATGTGCCCATCGAGCTGCTGGGGCAGCTGGCGGACTATCGGGGACGAGCCAAGCTGTGCGCCCTGCTGCCCCGGGTATGGCGCAGCGGCGACGAGGCGCTCTTCCGGAGGATTCTGGAAAGCACCCCCGCCCTTTCCGCCGTTGCCATCGGCAACGCGGGCCACATGGCCATTGTGGAGGGGCTGCCCCTTGAAAAGTGGGGTGACTTCGGGCTGAACGTGTTCAACTCCCGCGCCGTGGCCTTCTGGCGGGCGCAGGGGCTTGAGAGCGTGACCGTCTCCTTTGAGCTGCGCCACCAGCAGGTGCGGGAGCTGACCAAGTATCTGCCCTGCGAGGCCATCGTCTATGGCCGCCTGCCGCTGATGATCACGGAAAACTGCATGATCGGCAACGCCGGCGGCTGCCGCGGTGACAAGCATCTGTGCCGCGGTGACAACAGCCTGACCGATCGTACCGGTGCCCGGTTCCCCCTGCTGGGGCAGTTCGGCTGCCGCTGCGAGGTGGAGAATAGCCGGGTGCTGTTTCTGGCGGATAAGCCGGAGTGGCAGCGCTGCGGCCTGACCCGGGCGCGGCTGCGCTTTACCACCGAAAGCCCTGCCCAGTGCGAGGCGGTGCTGCGGCGCTATCAGGGCGAGGGTGACTGGACGCCGGAGGAATATACCCGCGGCTTGTTCTATCGCGGCGTGGAGTGAGCGTTGTTTTGTGCTTCCCGCCGCCGCTGACGCGCAAATCCGTTTCCAGTCCGTATTATTTATACATTTTAATACAAACTGTAATCAATTATCAGGAGAAAAACCCATGATTTTAAAGATAAAACCCCTTTCGCCCAAGATCGGCGACACCATTCCCATGCCCCGCTTCGCCACCCCCGGCAGCGCCGCCATGGACCTTTGCGCCTGCATCGATGCCGATGTGGTGCTTAAGGCCGGGGCAAGGCAGGTGCTGCCCACCGGCATTGCCATCGCCCTGCCTGACGCCGGGCATGTGGCGCTGATCTGCGCCCGCAGCGGCCTTGCCGCCCGCCACGGCATCACCATGGCCAATGGCGTGGGGGTGATCGACAGCGATTACCGGGGCGAGCTGCTGGTGGCCCTGTACAACGAATCGGACACGGATTACACCATCCGCGACGGCGACCGGATCGCCCAGCTGATGGTGCTGCCGGTGGTGCAGCCCACGCTGGAGGTGACCGCGGCGCTGGATGATACGCAGCGGGGTCAGGGCGGCTTCGGCTCTACAGGAAGGTGAGGGGCGATGGCAAAGATCATTCTGGCCTCCGGCTCTCCCCGGCGGCAGGAGCTGCTGGGCCGCATTGGCATCCGGGATTTTCAGATATCCGTGCCGCAGGTGGAGGAGGTCTGCCCGGAGGGGTTGACGCCCCAGGAAACCGTGTGCCATATCTCCCGGCAGAAATCTGCCGCCGTGGCCTCCGGGCCGGAGGATATCGTCATCACGGCCGACACCATGGTGTTTCTGGACGACAAGCGTCTGGGAAAGCCCCGGGATGAGGCGGACGCGCTGCGGATGCTGTCGGCCTTGCAGGGGCGCAGCCATCTGGTGTGCACCGGCGTGACGGTGCGGCAGGCAGACACGCTGCTCACACGCGCCCAGACCACGCAGGTCTGGTTCCGCCCGGCCTCAGAAGCGGAGCTGAAGGCCTATATCCGCAGCGGCGAGCCCATGGACAAGGCCGGGGCTTACGGCGTGCAGGGGCTGGGGGCGCTGCTGGTAGAGCGTATCGACGGCGACTTTTTCAACGTGATGGGCCTGCCGGTGGTGCTGCTGAGCCGTATGCTGGCCCAATTCGGCGTAACGCTGCTGTAAGGAACGGTATTCTATGAAACGATTTATTGCCAAATACGGTATCTGGCTGCTGGGTGGGCTGGCTGTGATGGTGGTGGCGCTGTGCGTCATTTCCGCCCTCAGCTCCGGCACGCCGCTGCTGCGCAATATCGCCGGTGTGATTGCCTCTCCCTTCCGTTCGGCGGGCGCGGCGGTATCCGGCTGGGTGGACAGCATCGACGACCACTTTGACCGGGTGGACAGCCTACAGGAGGAAAATGACGCCCTGCGCGCACAGGTGGCGGAGCTGGAGCGCCAGCTGCGCAACGCCCAGAAGGACAGCGAGGAAAACCGCCGGTTGCGGAACCTGTTGGAGCTGGCCAGCCAGCGGCGGGATCTGAAAACCGTGTCGGCCCGGGTGTCGGAGCGCTCGGTCAGCAACTGGGCCAGCACCATCACCCTGAACCGGGGCACTGCCGCCGGCATCGCCATCGGCAACTGCGCCATTGACGAATACGGCAATCTGGTGGGCGTGGTGACGGACGCGGGCATGAACTGGTGCACCGTGACCACCGTGCTGGATACCTCCAGCTCCATTGGCGCCACGGTGTTCCGCACCGAGCAGGTAGCGGTGGCTCAGGGCAAGCTGGGCCTGATGAGCGATGGGCAGCTGGCCCTGACCTATCTTGAGGACGCCGATACGCTGATCAGCGGCGATCTGGTGGTGACCTCCGGGCTGGGCGGCTACTACCCGGCCGGTCTTTCCATCGGCACGGTGACGGAGCTGCGCACCGATGCCGGCGGCCTGACCCAGTACGCCGTGGTGACGCCCAAGGCCAACATCGCCCATCTGACGCAGGTGTTCCTCGTCACCGAATTCGACGTGGTGGAGTAAGGCTATGACACAACGACTGATTACCATCAAGTGGACGCTGTACGGCATGTGGACGCTGCTGTTCCTGCTGGTGCAGCAGCTGGTGATGCCCTATCTGCACATAGCAGGCGTTCACCCCTTCCTTCTGCCGACGCTCAGCGCCGTGGCGGCCTCGCTGGAGGGCAAGCGGGAGGGGCCGCTGTTCGGCTTCGTGCTGGGGCTGGTGTGCGACACACTGATCACCGGCGCGTTCCCCTGCTTCTACGCCGTCGCCCTGCTGGCCTGCGCCGCCGCGGCAGGCTTTGCCGCCCGGCATATCATCATGCCGGGGCTTATCTGCTCGCTGACGGTTTCGGCGGCGGCGCTGCTGCTTACGGGCCTGCTGAACGCACTGGCCTTTCTCTATCGTTTCGATACGCCCCTGCGCTCGGCGCTGTGGCTGATGGTCCGCGAGGTGCTGATCTCGCTGCCCTTTTCCATTCTGATCCATCTGGTATTTTTCCGCGTACACCGCCGCTTCACCGGACGCTGAACCCTGAAAGGAGCGCCTTTCCATGATAAAATCTCCCCGTCCCGCCCGCAGCCGCCTATTTGTGCTGGCTCTTGCGCTGGGACTGATGCTGCTGCTGTTTCTTGTGGCGCTGTATGATGCCCAGATCCTGCACGGCAGCGAAAACCGGGCCAAATCCATTGCCTCCAACGCGACCCGTGAATCTGTGGAGGCACGCCGCGGCGTATTGACCGACCGGAACGGCAAGGTGCTGGTATCCAACCGGCTGGCCTATACCCTGACGCTGAGCAAAACCGGCTTTGCCGATGACGCAGCCTTTAACGACGCCATCTGGCGGCTGATTACCCTGTGTCAGGAAAACGACACCGACTGGGTGGATACGCTGCCCCTGTCAAAATCCTCCCCCTTCCTCTATCTGGCCTCCCGGCACGAGGAGGACTTTACCGCCTTTCTCAAGAAGGCGGAGCTGAGCGACGCGCTGACGGCCCCGCAGATGCTTGACGCGCTGCGCCGGCTGTTCGCAATCGATACGCGCTATTCCGACGGGCAGGCGCGGCTGATCGCCGGCGTCCGCTATGAGCTGTATCGCCGCAGCAGCTACGTTTTTGTAGAGGACGCCTCCACCCAGCTGATCTCCCAGATCACCGACGGGCACTTCCTCGGCGTAACCACGGGTCAGTCCTCCCTGCGGGAGTATAACACCACCGCCGCCGCCCACATTCTGGGCCGTATCTCCCGCATCTACGCCGAGGATTGGGCGGAATACCGGGACAAGGGCTACTCCATGGATGCGCTGGTGGGTGAAAGCGGCGCGGAAAAGGCCTTTGAGGAATGGCTGCGGGGCAAAAACGGCACCCGCCTTGTCACCACCGACGATAAGGGCAAGATCACCGGCGAGGTGTATGTTGAAGAGCCAAAGCCCGGCAGCACCGTGGCGCTGACGCTGGATCTGGATCTGCAAACCGCCACCGAAGAAGCCCTTTCCACCACCATCGAGGGCATGATCGACAAGGACAGTGACCAGCGGGGCGGCGCGGCCGCCGTGGTGAAGGTCGGCACCGGCGAGGTGCTGGCGCTGGCCTCTTACCCCAGCTTCGATCTGTCCACCTTTGGCCAGGAGTACAACACCCTGCTGGCTGACGAGCGCCTGCCCATGTTCAACCGCGCCGTGAACGGCAC
>Ga0129314_1001256_pt1 | contig 18498 bp, 20 predicted proteins | sample O1111metagenome_FD_94431 | JGI IMG/M metagenome (GOLD analysis project Ga0129314, IMG submission 94431) | Orangutan individual fecal microbial communities from fecal samples from Wisconsin, USA - O1111 metagenome | ecosystem: Host-associated > Mammals > Digestive system > Large intestine > Fecal... | reverse complement strand
TGGGAGTACCTGTTCTTTGTGGATTTCACCGGCGACCTGGCCGATCCGGCCATGGATGGGGTGCTCCGGGAGCTTTCCCAGACCGCTGAGAGCCTCCGGGTCCTGGGCAACTACCGGACGTGCGGAGGCTGATATGAAAAACATCATACTCATTGGCATGATGGGCTGCGGCAAGACCACCTGCGGCCGCCTGCTGGCCCGGCGCCTGGGGCGGGAGCTGGTGGATACCGACGCCCTCATCGTGGAGCGGGAGGGCCGCTCCATCCCGGACATCTTTGCCCAGAGCGGGGAGGACTATTTCCGCGCCCGGGAGGTGGAGGCGGCGGGGGAGCTGGCCCGGCGGGAGGGACTGATCGTCGCCTGCGGCGGAGGACTGCCCCTGCGCCCTGCCGCCATGGACCCTCTGCGGGAGACGGGGACGGTGATCTTCCTGGCCCGGGACCCGGGGGAGACCTATGACGCCGAATCCATGGCGGGCCGGCCCCTGGCCCAGGACGGCCGGGCGGCTTTTCTGGCGCGCTTTCGCCAGCGGGAGCCGGTGTACCGGGCGGCCGCCCATCACACCGTCACCAACTTTTCCGACCCGGAGACCACGGTGCAAACGATTTTGGAGGTGCTGGACATATGAAATTCCTCATCATCAATGGGCCCAACCTGAACCTGCTGGGCCAGCGTGAGCCGGGGATCTACGGCCGGGAGAACTACGAGTCCTTGTGCCGGCGGCTCAAGGACTTCGCCGCCGCCCACGGCGCCGCCGCCGACTGCTTCCAGTCCAACCACGAGGGCGCCATCATCGACGCCATCCACGCCGCCCAGGGGGTCTACGACGCCATCGTCATGAACCCTGGCGCCTTTACCCATTATAGCTACGCCCTTCTGGACGCCCTCAAGGCGGTGCGGGTGCCCTGCGTCGAGGTCCACATCTCCAATGTCCACCAGCGGGAGGAATTCCGCCACACCTCGGTGACCGCCCCCGCCTGTGTGGGGCAGATCTGCGGCTTGGGCCTCTACGGCTATGAGGCGGCGATGTCCTACTTTCTCTTGCAAGAGAAGGCAGGCAAAGAGAACGTTGACTGACGGGATGTGGACGAAGGCATGCAGGTAGAATTGAAGAATACCACCAAGAAGCTCTGCGTCATCGGGGACCCGGTGCTCCACTCCAAATCCCCTCTGATCCAGAACACCATGATCCGGGCGCTGGGACTGGACTATGTTTATTTATGTCAACCGGTGAAGGCGGGGCGGGCGGCGGCCTGGCTGGATGCTGCCCGGGAGGCGGGGTACGCCGGATTCAATGCCACCATGCCCCATAAGCTGGACCTCGTGCCCCGCATGGACGAACTGGACCAGGACGCGGCGCTGTACCAATCGGTGAATACGGTTTGTATAAGAAATGGTAAATTATACGGATGCAACACGGACGGACGGGGCTTTATCCGGGCTTTGGCCGACGCAGGCGTGGACCCGGCGGGCCGGCGGGTCCTGCTGTTGGGCTCCGGCGGCGCGGCCAAGGCCGTGGCTTTGAAGCTGGTTCAGCAGGGGGCGGCCTCGGTGACGGTGTGCAACCGGACTGCGGCCAAGGCGGAAGAATTATGTCAATATGCTCCGGCTGTGATGAAGGCGGCAGGCTTCGACCAGGCCACCCTGCGGCGGGAGGCGGACCGGGCCGAGCTGCTGGTCAACTGCACCAGCCTGGGCATGGCCGGGACCGGCGGGCAGTTTGAGGACCTGAGCTTTCTGAAGGAGTTGCCCCCGGCGGCGGCGGTGTGCGACCTCATCTACCACCCGGCGGAGACCGAGCTGCTGTGCCGGGCCCGGGAGGCGGGGCATCCCGCCCTCAACGGTCTGGGCATGCTGATCTATCAGGCGGTATACGCGCTGGAGCACTTCGCGGACGTGGCGCTGGACGCCGGAACCATGCGGACCCTGGTGGAGCAGGCCCTCAAGGAGCTGTAAGCGGAACGGGAAACGCCCGGACGGACTGGGGTCCGCCCGGGCGTTTTTAGTTGCCTTTGTACTTCTTGCGGGTGGCGATGCCGCCGCGGATGTGCCGCTCGGCCTTGTTTTCATCCAGGACGCTTTTGACCTGGTGGTACAGAGACTGGTTAAAGGCGGGCAAACGCTCGGAAAGGTCCTTGTGTACGGTGGACTTGCTGATGCCGAACTTGTGGGCCGCCGCGCGCACCGTCGCCTTGTTCTCGATTATGTAAAGGGCCAACTGGCAGGCCCGCTCCTCGATGTTCCCTTTCACGCTGACAACACTCCCCGCATCTGAATCTCACTGTCGGATGTATATGCGCGCGGGGGCATTGTTATGAAGAGAGAATCTGGAAAGACGGCAGGACGGATTGAAACGTGGTTAGGATCAACAAACGCGCGCCGCAGAGTCAAAATCTCTGTGCGCGCGTTTGTTTTGCACTTATTTTCGGACCGAGCGGCCCAGGTCTCCGCCCTTCAGCAGCAGGTTTTGCCGGGCCTGCACCCCGCTGGCCGGGTCGAGTACCAGCCCGTCCCGAATCAGTGTGCGCCCCGCGCTCATTGCAGAGACTCCGGAATGACGGCGGTGGCCAGCAGATCGGCGTAGCTCTGCCGTCGGACGATGAGCTCGCTGCGGCCCTCCTTTACCAGCACTACGGCGGGGATGGGGCTGGAATTGTAGTTGCTGGCCATGGAAAAGCCGTAGGCCCCGGTGGAGAAGACCGCCAGCAGGTCGCCGGGCCGGGCCGGGGGGATGCGGGCGTCCCGGATGAGGATGTCGCCGGACTCACAGCACTTGCCGCAGATGGTGGCCGTGTCGGTGGAGGCCTCCTCCGCCCGGTTGGCCAGCAGCCCCCGGTACACCGCGCCGTAGAGGGAGGGGCGGATATTGTCGGTCATGCCGCCGTCTACCGACACATACTTACGTACGCCCCGAATGTCCTTGATGGAGCCCACGGTGTAGAGGCTCAGACCGGCCTCCGCCACGATGCTGCGGCCGGGTTCTATCACCACGGCGGGACGGGTCATGCCCTCGTCTTGGCAGAATGCCTCCAGCCGGGCCATGAGGGGGTCCAGAAAATAGGCGTAGGGGGGGCGCGCCTCGTCGGTGTAGGTGACGCCGAAGCCGCCGCCCAGGTTCAGCTCGGCCACCGTGTGTCCGAACCGGCGGCGGACCTCCCGCACCAGGCCCAGCACCACCTCCAGGGCGGCCAGATAGGGGGCGTTGTCAAAGAGCTGGGAGCCCACATGGAAGTGGAAGCCCAGGAAGTTGACCCACTTGGAGTCCAGGGCTGCACGGACGGCGGGATACAGCACGTCGTCATCCAGCGGAATGCCAAACTTGGAGTCCTTCCGGCCGGTGACGATATAGTCGTGGGAGTCGGCCTGGATGCCGGGGGTGACCCGATAGAGAACATTCATCCTTTTGCCCCGTGCGGCGCAGATCTCCTCCAGCAGGGGCAGCTCCTGCAGACCGTCCAGGATGACCCGCCCGATGCCGTAGTCCACCGCCAGCTCCAGCTCGGCGCGCAGCTTGTTGTTGCCGTTGAATTCGATGCGCTCGGCGGGGAAGCCCGCCTGGATGGCGGTGTACAGCTCACCGCCGGAGACCACGTCGATGCACAGGCCCTCCCGCTGGACCAGGCGAAGCATGGCGGGGGTGCAGAACGCCTTGCAGGCATAGGCCGCCCGGGTGTTGGGCCAGACCGTCAGAAAGCAGCGGCGCAGCTCGGAGCAGCGGCGGACGATCTCGCTTTCGGAAAACACGTAGAGAGGGGTGCCGTATTGGCGGGCCAGCTCCACCGTGGAGCAGCCGTCGAAATAGAGGGTGTTGTCTCGGACCTCGTTGAGCATGGTGATGCGCCTCCGCTTTGGTTTTCTCCCAGTTTAACAAGTTTTCCGCCCGAAATCAACCGCTGTGCCGGCCGGAGCAAAAAGAACAAAAAACAGTTGACAGGAGAGGGCGGTCTCTCTATAATTATGACAGCTTGTCACATGGGGAGGAATTGCATGCCGACCGGGACTTTTTTCCGTCTGCCGGAGGAGAAGCAAAGGCGCCTGATGGAGGCCGCCTGGGAGGAATTTGTCCGCACCAGCTATACGGAGGTATCCATCAACAAGATCATCCAGATCGCCGGCATCCCTCGGGGGAGCTTTTATCAGTATTTTGAGGGCAAGGAGGACCTGTTTTTCTACCTGCTGGACGATGTGCACCGCCACTTCATCCAGGTTTTCTGCAAGCTGCTGGACCGGGCGGGGGGCGATCTGTTCCAGATGCACCTGCTGGCGTATGACGATCTGGTGCAGTGGGGGGACAACCAGGACCCGTCCATGTACCGCTGCATCCAGTTTATGCGCGCCAATCCCGGGATGGATTTTTTGCAGACGATGTCCAAGGAGCCGGAGTTTTTGCCGGAGGAGCTCTATCAAAAGATTGATGTCAGGCGGTTCCGGAAAAAGGACCGGATGTTTGTGGAGTCCGTCTTTTCCCTGACCGTCATGTCGCTGGTCTCGGCCATGGTGGAGGCCCTTACACATCCGGGCGAGACGGAGCGGCAGCGCAGGAGGCTGGAGGAACGCATTAAGATCCTGGAGTACGGCAGCCTGGACAGCCGGCCAGAGGCTGCACGAACCCAACAAGGAGGAATACAAGCATGAATCGAAGAGCCATCGCGCTGCTGCTGGCAGTGGCCATGACGATCTCCCTCTGCGTTCTGTCCGCCTTCGCAGCGGGGCAGACGGAGGACGGGACAGCGGTCCCGGCGGAGGAGGCCTCCGCCGTACAGGCGCCGGAGGAGACCGGGGAGGCGGAAGCGGCCCTGCCGACGGCTCCGGCCCAGCCGGACCCGGTGGGCGTCCTGTCCTTTGAGAACCTGGAGGGCCGCCTGCGGGAAAACAACTACAACCTGCTGGCCCTGGAGGAGAACATTGCCTCCATCGAGGTGCTCGACTACGACAAAATGTACGACAGCCTGAAAAAGCAGCTCAACGAGATCGCCGATTACCAGTGGATGCTCATCCAGTTCGGCCAGGGAAACTCCTATTCCTCCGCCATGCTGGCGCAGAACTACAGCGCCGTGCGGGACACCTTTGACGCCATCAAGGATGGCGAGCTGCAGCAGGACAACGCCGACATCGTCCGCCAGCTCCGGGCGGCGGAGAACCAGGTGGTCATGGCGGCGGAGTCCCTGTACGTGGCGCTGCTGGAGATGGACCTGACCGACGCCTCCCTGGGCCGCAGTCTGGACACGCTGGAGCGCTCCATTCAGGAGATGGAGCTGCGCTATGACCTGGGACAGATCTCCGCCCTGACCCTGCAGCAGGTGACGGCCGGCCGCACCTCGCTGGTCAGCGGCCGCCAGACCCTGGCCATGAACCGGACCAACTACACCATGCAGCTGGAGCTGATGGTGGGCGCCGAGCTGACGGGAGAGATGAAGCTGGGCGAGCTGCCGGAGGTGAGCGACGAGGCGCTGGCGGCCATGGACCTGGAGACCGACCTGGCCGAGGCCAAGGCGGCCAGCTACAGTCTGTATGCCGCGGAGCTGACCCTGCAGGACGCTGAGGAGGACTACAAGGACGCCGCCAAGAAATACCACTACGACACCAGCCGCTACCAACTGGCTTCCGCGCTGCATACCTGCCAGGCCGCCCAGTATACATACAGCGCCACGGTGCAGAACTTTGAGATGGCCTTCCGGACCCTGTACTTCCAGGTGAAGGATTACCAGCAGGTCCTGGCGGCCGCCCGGACGGCCCTGTCCTGCGAGCGGGACACCTATGCCTCCATGGAGCTCAAATATCAGCAGGGCAGCATCTCCCACAACGCCCTGCTGGATGCCGCCGACAAGGTGAGCGCCGCCGAGGAGACGGTGGAACAGGCCCGGCTGGACCTGTTCTCCGCGTACAATACCTACCGCTGGGCTGTGGAGCACGGCATCCTGAACTGACAAGGAGGACCTACATCGTATGAAAAGCCATCGTATTCCGGCACTGCTGCTCTGCGGCGCGCTGCTGGTTTCCCTCAGCGCCTGCGGCGGGGGAGGCGCGCAAAACAGCCCGGCCGAAAGCGAGCCCCCCGCCGGCACCGCCGTCCAGGTGGAGACCGTAAACGCCAACACCATCTCCACGGAGAACAAGGTCTCCGGCAAGGTGGAGTCCGACACGGACGCGTCGGTCTTTGTAGCCACCGCGGCCAAGTGCACTGCGGTCTATGTGGAGGTGGGCGACACCGTCCGGGCGGGGCAGGCCATCTGCACCCTGGATCTGGCCAGTACCCTGTCCTCCTACCAGGCGGCCAGCATCAGCTATGATTCCACCGTGAAGAGCTATCAGGACCAGGCCGCCCTGTTTGAAAAGCAGATTGCCCTGTACGAGAAGAACCTCAGCGATCTGAGGGCCCTTCAGGAGATCGGCGCCGCCTCCCAGGCGGAGATCGACGGGGCGGAGCTGACCCTGCTGTCCGCCCAGGTGACCCGGGACTCCACCCTGGCCCAGCTCGAGGCGGGAATCCAGAGCTCCAAGGCCAACGTGGAGCAGCTTGCCACCGCTCTGGAGAACGTGGACGGAAGCGGAAATGTCATCGCCCCCATTTCCGGCGTGCTGCTGTCCCTGTCGGCGGTGCAGGATGCCTTCGTCTCCAGCGCCACGCCGGTGGCCGTCATCGACGGGGTGGATCAGCTCAAGATCACCGTCACCGTCTCTGAGGCCCTGGTGCCCAAGTTGAAGATCGGGGACGCGGTGGACGTGACCGTCAGCTCCGTGGGCGCCGCCTTTACCGGCGCCATCCGCTCCGTGGACAAGGCCGCCAGTCTTCAGACCAAGCTGTATACCGTGACGGTATCCATTCCCGCCGAGGTGGAGGGCCTGCTGTCAGGCATGTTTGCCGACGTGACCTTCCATACCGACACCTCTGCCGATACCATCGTGATTCCCACCCAGGCCATCCTGACCAGCGGCAGCACCCAGTATGTCTACGTGGTGGAGGGGGACACTGCCCGGTATGTGGAGGTGACCACTGGCCTGACCGGAAACGGTGTCACCGAGATCACCTCGGGCCTGGAGGCCGGGCAGCAGCTGGTCACCGTTGGGCAGGCCTACCTCTCCGACGGCGCCCTGGTCCGGATCGTAACCGGGGAGGGCTGATGCCGGATGACCATCTCAAAATTTTGCATCAAGCATAAGGTGACCACCCTTCTGGCGGTCATCCTGATCCTGGTCTTCGGCGTGGTCTTTACCACCCAGCTCCAGATGTCCCTGCTGCCCAATATGTCCTACCCGGCGGCCTATGTCTATTGCTATTACAACGGCGCCGGCCCCAGCGACATGGAGGAGCTGGTTACCCGCCCCCTGGAATCGGCCATCATGTCGGTCTCCGGCGTGGATGAGGTCCAGTCCAGCTCCGCCGACAGCGTCACCACCGTGCAGATCCTCTATGTGGACGGCACCGACGTGGATATCGCCGCCGCCAAGCTGCGGGAGCAGTTCGACGCCCTCTCCCTGCCGGACGGCTGCTCCGACCCGGTCATCATCAACCTGAACATCAGCGATATGATGCCCGCCGCCATGGTGGCCCTGATGGGCGACGACCTGTCTGAGCTGCAGGCTCTGGCGGAGGACACCGTGGGGCCAGCCCTGGAGCGCATCGGAGGTGTGGCCGCCGTGGACATCTTTGGCGGCGTGGGCCAGCAGGTCGCCGTACAGCTCGACCCCACCCGGGCGGCGGGCTACGGCCTGTCCAATGCCTATGTCTGTAATTTCCTGGCTGCGGAAAATCTGCTCTACCCCGGCGGCGACATGCAAAACGGCTCCAAGACCCTGACGGTCTCCACCGACGCCAAGTTCCAGACGGTGGACGACGTGGCCAATATGCTCCTGGCCCTGCCCGCCGGCGGTACCATCCGCCTGTCCGAGGTGGCGGACGTGGCGCTGGAGACTACCGATCCGGACACCATCGCCAAGGTAGATGGCACGGCCTGCGTACTCCTTCAGGTGACCAAGCAATCCGGCGCCAACGAGGTCACGACCGCCAACGCCGTAGAGGCCAAAATGGCCGAACTTCAGGCCAAGGCCCCCTCCATCCGCTATACCCTGCCCTATCTGGCCACCGACTACATCAACATGGCAGTGGAATCCGCCATCCAGAATATCGTTTTGGGCGTGGTGCTGGCCGCTATCGTGGTGTTCCTCTTCCTGCGGCGGCCGGACGCTACCATGACCATCGCCATCTCCATGCCCGTGTGTATCCTGTCGGTCTTCGTGCTCATGAACGTGTTTGGCCTGACCTTGAACATGATGAGTCTGGGCGGCATCGCCATGGGCGTGGGCATGATCGTGGACAACTCCATCGTGGTGCTGGAGAACGTCTACCGCTACGCCGGAGAGGGCCATGACCGGATGACCTCCTGCGTGGAGGGGACCCGGGAGGTCATGCTCTCCCTGACGGCTTCTACCCTGACCACCGTGGCCGTGTTCCTGCCCCTGGGTCTCACCGGCGGCCTGGCGGGTATGATCTTCAAGGATTTCTGCCTTACCATCGCCTTCCTGATCCTGGCCTCTCTGGCCATTGCCGTGACCCTGGTGCCGCTGCTATGCTACTTCCTGCTGGACGAGGAGAAGGTCCGGCGGCAGAGGCTGCGCCGGGAAGCCCGGGACGCCAAGCGGGCGGGCCGGCCGTCCCTGGTGCAGCGGGCCCGGAAGGCCTATACCGGGGTGCTGCGGTTCTTCGTGCGGCATTTGGGCCTGGGCATGGCGGCCTCCATCGCCCTGGTGGCGGTGTTCGTGGGCGCCTGCCTGTCCACCAACATGGTCCTCATGCCCGAGATGGATCAGGGCCAGGTCACCATCCAGGTCAGTACGCCCATCGGCTCCGAGCTGGAGGAGACCGCCGCCATCGCCGACCGGGTGGTGGCCGTGGCCCAGGACCACTGTCCGGAGCTGAACGACCTGTATTATCAGACCCAGGCGGAGTCGGCCACCATCATGCTCAATCTGGTGGATAAGACCGAGCGGACCCGCAGCAGCGCCCAGGTGGCGGCGGACCTGCGGGAGTATCTCCGGGATATCGCCGGGTGTGAGATTACCACCAGCGCCTCCGACATGACGGTCATGATGGGCAGCAGCAGCGACATCAGTGTGGCGGTTACCGGTGAGGATTATCAGGTCCTCAGCCGGATTGGTGAGGACCTGGCTGCGCGCATCGCCGCGCTGGAGGACGCCATTGACGTGTCCAGCTCGGTGTCCGAGCAGGTGCCTCAGGTTGCGGTGACCGTGAACCGCCAGGCGGCCGCCCAATACGGCCTGACCGCCGCCGCCATCGGCGCGGCGGTGCGCGCCGAGCTCACCGGCACCACTGCTACCACTGTTACCATCGACCATAAGGAGCTGGACGTGGTGGTCCGGGGCGACGGCGTGGCCGCCCGGAGTCTGGACGCGCTGCGCTCCATGCCGGTGGCCTCCGCCTACGGAGGCTATGTACCGCTGTCCTCCGTGGCCGAGGTGAACGTGGAGCTGGCGCCCCAGAGCATTACCAGGGTCAATCAGTCCCGCCAGATCACCGTCACCGGCGACACCATCAGCGGCAATACTACCGCCATGACCAAGCAGATCAAGGAGATCCTAGCCGAGTATCCGATGCCGGAGGGCTACACCGCCGAGAGCGGTGGCAGCTACGCCGACATGATGGACAGCTTCAGCGACCTGCTGCTGGCTCTACTGGTGGCCCTGGGCCTGGTGTATTTCATTTTGGCCTCCCAGTTTGAGTCCTTTCTCATGCCGGTCATCGTCATGATGATCCTGCCGGTGGCCTTTGCGGGAGCCCTGTTTGCCCTGCCGCTCACCGGACGGGACCTGTCGATGATTTCCCTGGTGGCGCTCATTATGCTGGCCGGCACCGTGGTCAACGCCTCCATCATCCTGGTGGACTACATCCAAACCCGGCGGGCCCGGGGCGAGAGCCGCGAGGAAGCCATCCTCAACGCCTGTCCCCTGCGGATTCGTCCTGTGATGATGACGACACTCACCACCATCCTGGCCGTGGTTCCCATGGCTCTGGGTATGAGCGGCGCGGCTGAGATGATGGCGGATATGGGTGTCACTATGATCAGCGGCATGGTGGTTTCGACCGTTATCACCCTGCTGTTTACCCCGGTGTATTATTCAGTCATTGACAATATCAGCCATATATTCCACCGCAGAAAGCGGGAGAGCGAGACCTCCACCCCGGTTGCGGCGGAGTAAGCGGAGTAAAAGGTGGGAAGCGGGACAGCCTGTGGCCGTCCCGCTTCCCGCTGCTCTAGCCCACGCACCCCGCGAGGGGTGCGACCCAGTTCTCCCGGACGAACACTGCGCTGATCTTATTTCAATCCACGCACCCCGCGAGGGATGCGACTAAAAAGAGCCGCCTCCAGAGGGCCGAATCTCTATTTCAATCCACGCACCCCGCGAGGGGTGCGACGTCTACAGGCGTTTAGCTGCCCCTGGATCGTCCGATTTCAATCAAATAGGATTGGATGACACGAGAAATGGCACCGGTCTGGTGCGAACTATGCCGGTTTTTTCAACTTACCGGCCCCTCGCACCGGATCAGATCATCAGGACGCCTTCGGGTTCGTAGCTCTGCTTGGCGCCGAAGTGCTCGATCCTGGTTTGATACTTGTTGCCCAAATAATAAAAGCGCAGACTGCCCTTTTCAGAGTCCATAAGTGCCAGCAGCTTGGCCTGTAGCATCCGGCACTGGGCCCCATCCAGGAGGCATTCAAAGACCGAGTTTTGCACCCTCTGGCCGTAGTTGACGCACTGCCTGGCGATCTGCCGCAGCCGCCTGCGCCCGGCGGCATCCCCGGTGTTGACGTCATAGGTGATGACTACCAGCAAAAGGACCGCCTCACTTCCACAGAAACGGCGGATAGCCGTCCAGATCCCCCCGCAAATAGCGGGCCAGCAGCAGTGCCTGAATGTAGGGCACCAGGCCCCAAGGCAGCTTTTCCTTTAGATAGGGATGGGTGATGGACTCCTGTTTCTTGGCCTGCCACGCCTGCAAAAAGGCCCGGCGGGCCTCGTCGCGTATGAATACAGCGCCGCTCTCCAGAAATTCAAAATCCGTGGAGGCGATCATTCGATTGTTGATGAGCGTCAGGACAAAACGATCCGCCATGCAGGGACGCAGCTCCTCCATCAGATCCAGCGCCAGCGAGACCCGACCAGGCCGGTCCCGGTGGAGAAACCCCACATAGGAGTCCAGACCCGCCGCCTCCAGGGCGGCGGCGCAGTCATTGGCCAGCAGGGAATAGGCGAAGGAGAGCAGAGCATTGAATGGGTCCAGAGGTGGACGGCGGCTGCGTCCGTGGAAGAAGAAGGCATCTTTCCCGTTCAGGATCATATCGTCCAGAACGCCGAAATAGAGGGCGGCAGCCGCGCCCTCCAGACCCGCAGAGAGCCCGGATCGGTCTCAGCCGCCAGGCGGGGGAGGGTTTCCCGGAGCTGGAGGGAGGCCTCCTTCAGGCGGGGGAGGGTTTCCCGGAGCTGGAGGGAGGCCTCCTTCAGCCGGGGCGCGTCCACCCGCAGAGCGTGATCCCGGAGGGTGCGCTCGATGCTCCAGCGGGCGTTATAGACCATGCCGAAGAGGAAATTCCGGGCTACCTGCCCGCTTTGCGCGGGGTCGTCTGCAAAGCGGTACTGGGTCCGGCGCAGCAGGACGCTGCCGTGGCTGGGGCCCACGGCCCGGGCCAGAAAGCGGCCCCTGGGGGTGCAGAATGCCAGGTTGACCCCACGCTGGGCACAGGCACCCATCAGGGCGGGGGAGGCGCCGGCGTAGGAGAAGGAGAGAATGCCGCTGAGGGTATGGAGGGGAAAGCGTCCGGCGGCCTGCTTTTCCCGGTAGACCACCACGGTCTCTCCCTCCAGCGCCAGGTAGGCGTCCTGGCTGGTGACAAACAGGGTGTTGAGCAGATGTTTCATGGGCGCACCTCCAGGCTCTCGCGCAGATAGTCGGACACCGACCGGGCGGACAGAAGCCTTGGCAAGCACAAATCCTTTAGGGAGCAGGCGCTGCAGGCCCGGGCGGGCTTGACCTTCGGCGTGTGCCCCCGGCGGAACAGATCGTGCATTTCGGTGAGGCAGGCGCGCACCTCGGCCCGGAGCGGCTCGGAAAAGGAGACCGGCACCCGGCGGCGGGTCTCGCCGTAATAGAGCGCGCCGTCGGGAACGGCGGTGCAGAGCATTTCCTCCAGGCACATGGCCTGGGCGCAGAGCTGCAGTTCATCCGCATCGTGGGGCTTGGGAGCTCCCCGCTTGTACTCCACCGGGAAGGGCCGCCACCGGCCGGCCCGACCCGAAAGGGGGACGCCCTCCGGGTCCGGATGGAACTCCACCACATCACAGGCTCCGGAAATGCCCAGACGGGCGGAAAAGACGGACATGCCACGGGTGATGACGGCGCCGCCCCGGACCTCCTTCCGGTCCCGGTCGTGGGCGCGCTGGTGCATCAGCGTGCCGTCCACCGTGCGCTCGTTTTCCGCCCACTGCTGCTCGATGTGGATCAGGGCCCACTGGCGGCGGCAGAACCGGAAGTGCTGCAGGCCGGAGAGGAGGAGCCACTGCTCCTCGGGATAGTCGGTCACCCCATCCGGGTGCAGGTGACGCCGGCGGGAATGGCGCCTTCCTCCACGGTGATCTGGTAGTCGGCAAAGGAGCGGGCGGGGCCGGGGGCGCTGGAGGCGGCCCGGGTTACCTGGACGGCGTCGAAGAGCTTATAGGCGGGGGCGTTGCCCAGCTCGGAGTCGTGCCGGAAGACGATGAGTTCCCGGACGGCCATCTTGCCCCGGGCGGCGGAGTGATCATGCTCAAACAGGTTCAAAATGGCCTGCCACAGCAGATCCAGATCCTCCTGGCTGAAGCCGGTGGTTTTCCGGGCCAGATTGGCGGAGACATAGCCCTCGGCCCGGTAAAGGCCGTAGGGGATGATGTACTTGCGGCCCATCTCGGTGCTCTTCTTCTCCGCGTCGGCCTCGGTGGCGATGGCCACCCGGGTAATGGTGATCTCCTGGGGCACCACGGGCTCTACGCTGCGGGCAAACCCGAGCTGAACAGGACCCCGGACCTGACCACAGTTGAGCGCGGCCTTGACAAAGGTGGTCATCACCGCCCCAAAGGTACGGATGTCGTAAAAGTTTTCGCACATCCAGTCCCGAAGCTTGCGGTCCAGGTCCGGGTCCTTCTTTTTGGCGTTCTTAATGGTCTTTTCATCCACCTGATATGCGGTATAGGCCTCCCCATCACTGCGGTTGAGGGGTACGCCGTCCTTGATGTAGATGCGGTAGCCGGGGGCATTGTCCTTTACAGTCTCCACATAGTTGCGGATTTTCCGCTTGAGGCACACGTCGGTGACCAGGCCCAGGCCAGTTTCGGGGTCGATGCGGGGCATGTTGCCGGCGTCGGGATCGCCATTGGGGTTGCCGTTCTCCACGTCGAAAAGGATGACGAATTCATAGCGGTTTTGAATGGCGCTCATCTCAATTTTCCTCCTTATTTACTGTATCGCTTTTGTGTCTGGTGATAGTAGCCCAGGTCGAAGGACGCCTGCTCCGGAAGGGACAGCCGTCCGGGCAGCGTCTCGCCCAGCAGCTCCTTGATCTGGCCGAGCTGACGGTCATAATGGATGCGCAGGCCGGTATCCAGCTTTTTTAAATGCTTTTGGGCCAGGTTGTTGAGGATGGGAAAAATGGTGGCGGGGGTGGCCGATGCGGAGTTAAAATACTTGTCCTTGATGGTGGTGTTGATGCCGGGGTTGGCCGCCTGCTGGATGGCCTCCAGCACGGAGAACAGACGGCCTAGGTTATAGGGGACAATGGAGCTGGTTTCGTTCAGGCTCACGGTCAATACCTCCTTCGGACACTCGGTGTGCGGATTTTTCAGGTAATAGGCTTTCAGAATGGCGGCCCGCCCGCGGGTGATTTTGCGGTCGGCGCGGATACGGAGCATCACGCCGTTGAGCAGCGCGGCGGGATAGTCGGTGTTGGACAGAATGGCCCGGGCGGTCGCGCCGGCCAGGACGGGAGAAGGGGACTTGTCCCTGACGGTTTGAGGAACGGTCTCCTGGAGAAGAGCCCACAGCGGGATGGTCTCGTAGGGGTCGTTGGCAGGACGGACGATCTCCATGCGGGCATGGTGGGCGTTGACATGGGACAGAAAGCCGCCGAAGCAGTCGCGCAGGAAGAACCGCACCGACAGGCGGGCGGCGTTGGGGGACAGACCCAGAATATAGAAGGGGCGGGCGGGGTCCAGGGGCACCTCGGCGCAGCGCTCCATGCGGGATAGTTTTTTCAGAGCGGCCCGCAGCGTGGCTTCCTCCAGCCCGGCGGGGGGCGGGCCGCCGAAGAGGGCGGCGGCGGAGAAGGCCTGGTAGGCCGGATCGGCCCCCGCCGCCCAGAAGACCACCGTGGTGTCCCCGAGGCGCTGCACATGCGCCCGGTCGGAGAGCAGGTGGTTCAGAGCGGCGGTGTAGGCGAAGGCGGCGTACTTGCCGGTGGGGGCGTTCAGGCTCTGCTCCCTGCCGTAGGAGCAGAAGGCGGGGGCGTTGAACGACACCAGGGACGCGCCTCTGAGCTGGGCGCCCTGCACCCCCTTGACGGCGGGATGGAGCCTGGCGACAGGCCCCATCTGTCCGGTGACGAGACACTGCATGTCGGGGCCGTCGCCACCGCTGTCATAGTGGTTCTGCCAGGCTGCGCGGATGGCGGCGTCCTCCTGGGCGAAACGGCCCTCCACACGGAAGACCAGATTGGCGCCCTTTCGCACCTCCTCCAGACAGTCGGACAGAGCGGGGTGCTCTGCCGCCCGCGCCGGCTGCCACTGTGAAAAATAGGCGAGGATGGCCCTTGATATGGGAGAGTCCACGCCGTCCAGGACCTGCTCATGCAGCCTGCGGCAGGCGTCAAAGCACTGCCGGCTGCGCTCTGGCTTTCCCTTGGCGTCGATGCCGAGCAGATAACCGGAATGGTCCCACAGGAAATTTGAATCAATGTTGACCGACCGTGCCACCGGAGTGGGAAGCTCCATGCTCTGTGCGGTGCTCCCCCCGTTTTTCTGCCCCTCCAGAAGGGGAATGACCTGGATCAGACGGCCGCCGGCGTCCAGGCACAGGGCCCAGCTCACCTGGACGGGGCTCCAGCCCGGCCGGGCAATTTTGCCCTGAGCCGCCAGGTCCTCATAGAGCTTTACCAGCGCCTGCAGGATCATCGGACCACCCCCTCGCCGCCCAGGGGCGGGACAACCAGCACGCCGTCTTGCAGGACGGCCCGGAAGAACATGGGGCGGATGTCCTGGGGGTCGGAGTAGTCCATGTCCAGCAGCATCCAGCCCAGGTCGCGCTCCCCCAACAGTTCCTCGGGGCAGGGCGGAACATCCTGGCAGGGCGCGAACTGGGCGGGGAACTCCCGCACGCCGAAGCAGGGCTGGTGGTAGTGCTGCCCCCGGCTGAGGCGGCGCTTCACGATGTCCTGGAACTTGCCGGGGTTGTCGCCGGGGGCGGCCTGCTGGGGCACCAGGTCAAAATGGGCGTCAATGACGTAGCGCACGTTCCGCAGCACCATGGCGGCCCGCTGCTGGATGCTCTCCGGGGTGGCCAGATAGAGCTCCCGTAGATGTTAAACTAGCACCATAAGTAACACATATTTTGGTATGCGGCACTGCTTTCTACACACAATTTTTCAGAAAAAAGGGGGGCTCCGGGAAAAGACACTCAAATTCTTTTCGGCTATACAAACCATAGAGATAGAAAGGGGTACATAGGATGAAGCGAGTCGGAACATTTATCACCGGCCTTCTGGTCGGAGCAACCCTGTTTGGCGGCACCGCAGCCTACGCCGCGGGCATCATGGCTGAGCAGAGCGTGAACCGTTTTCTGATTGACGGGCAAGAAGTTCAGTTGGATGCTTACGCTATCAACGGGAGCAACTATCTGAAACTCCGCGATATTGGCGAGGCCGTAGGATTCAACGTATACTGGGATACAGAGAAACACTGCGTACAGATCGAGAGCGATGCACCATATACTGGTGTTGCTCCGGTAGCCAATGCAGAGAACGTTCCGTTGGCAAGCTATGAACAGAGCGAAATCAAGCCAGCCCCACAGGCAGGCGATGTCATCCACTGTTCTGACGGATATGCTTATGAGATCAAGGATGTGAGCAAGTACAGCAACAGTATGTTTGCCACGGAGGAGACCGAAGCCCTTCCCTCCCCGACCTGCGACTGGAGCCTGTTGTCCCAGCCTGCCCTGCCTGAGCCGGAAGCACGGCATTTTACTGCCGGGGGCAAAGAGTATCTGTTCGTCCGGAAGCTCTATGAAACGAAACGGATGCAGTACACCCTTTATAACGCCATCGGAGATGATCCTCAGACCTGGAAGAATGGCAGGCCGGTCACCATGGCAAACGGCGATCCGATGGTGCGCATCAATCTCTCCATACCGAATGAGATCAACGCCCCAAGCTTCTGGCCGTGGCGCAGCAAACAGATCACGGAATTGTTCAACTCCTGTCCTCCAGGTGAATACTCCATGGAAGCATGGGATGTCTATTGCGATGGCACTTTCCGTTATACTGAGTATTATATTCATGTAACGTAATCTTCCAAAGAAGGTGAGATCCCTGTATCCGCAGCAGTGCTGATGCAGGGATTTTTACCTTCCCGGCGGAATAATCTCTTTGAAATATAGGGAACATAATAGTATTGTAAATATATAAAAAGTTCCCTAAAACTTCCTAAACCCCCGAACTATCAAACCATCCATTTGCAGTCATGCGCTGCAGATGGATGGTTTTTGATTATTGCTGCTCCTAATATTGAGTGTCAATTTTCGAAATCAGCCTCTTTTTTTGAACATACCTACAATCATGGCAACGATAATACAAAACGCTGTACCGACACAAATTGCTGCAACGGTACAACGCAGAATTTTGAGCAAAACAAGAGGCTTGTCAAACTTCGGGTATTCAGTAAATCCGTTTGTAATCGCTATTGGGCAATCCCAGTAATTGAAAATCTGCTCATAGAAGTTATGCACTGTTTTGGCGAGAGTGCGGAAGGGCTCGAAGATGTCATCTGCTGGAATACTTTTCTCCCAGTCCGAAAAGGCTTTCTGCGCATTTTCTTTTGAGGTCCGATTCTCGTTATAGATATTAAAGAAGTCTTCCTTTAAATCAAATGCTATCGCCAATTTATTGAGTTTCTCGCTATTCCTGCATTCCTTTATTTGAGCAGCTTCTTCAGGAGTTATCTTGCTCTGCCTGGTTCTCAAGGTGTATGCCAAGAGAAAATTCTAAATATGGGAGATGATAGGATGAAAAGGCTTCGAAAAAAGAAGGTTCGTACGGTTGGCTGATCCATTGCTGTGGCGGCTTTGATGTTCTCTGCTGTGAACCTCCCTGCCGTCGCGGGGAGCGGCCCCACCAACCGACAGTTGCCCATCTGCTGCGTGCAGCGGGATCAGAAGATGATTTCCCTCTTCAATAAAGAAACCCGTTTTTCGACAAAAAATCAAAAAACGGGTTCTTTATTTATCTAAGTAAGTGGCACAACTCTTTTGCTGAGATCCCCTTCATATAGCGGTCTACATCTATCGTTTCAAGGGTTCTTTCCAAAGATCCATCCAACCGATGCCCTTCCAGTTCTCGTTCCAGCTGGGCAAGATCTTCATTGCCGAAAAAGTCTCCGAAAAACCGTACAGACCGGATGCACCCCTGCTTCACCGACAGATATGCAGTCACCAGACCCATGGGGAACTTTTCTTCCAGACGCACATCATACGCCGGTGAGCTCCCGAAATTCCACTCCCAAGTCTCATATTTTTCCTGCTGCAGCCGGTCAATGGCTGCCATATCTTCCGGGGAAAGGGTGCCGAATTCGATTTCCTGCCGGGTGGAAACACACTCCAGCAATACCTGCTTGAATTGCTCCATCGTAATGGGACTGGGTGCCTGTTGGTTAATGGTGGTCACCCGGCTGCGTACAGACTTGGAGCTTTTAGACCGGAACTTGGCTTCCTTAGGCCGCAGGACATCCGATACCACCGTCAGGTTGGAATCCAGCATGATGCATCCATGATGCAGGATCCTCCCCTGCTTTGCATACTGAGAATTTCCGCAGAACTTCAAACCACGGATGGTAAGATCGTTGCGACCGTTAAACTCTGCCGGCACATCAAAACGGCTCAGCGCTTCCACCACAGGATCCGCAAAGATTCGGAAATCAAACTCCGCCTCCTGCCCGCCTTCGGTAATGAAGGTATAGTTCAAATTCCCTGTGTCGTGGTAGACCGCTCCGCCGCCGGAAAGGCGGCGGGCTACCCGGACCCCCAGTTTCTGCACAGCTTCCGCATTGATCTCCTCTGCCGTATTTTGTAAATTTCGGAGTCCAAGCCGCAGGTGCACGGACTTTTAGCCGCACCATCTCGGAGTTTTAGCCGCACCGTCACGGCTGGGAAACCACGGGGGCAGAGGAGGATACCCCCTCTGCCCAGCA
>Ga0129314_1001253_pt1 | contig 18512 bp, 16 predicted proteins | sample O1111metagenome_FD_94431 | JGI IMG/M metagenome (GOLD analysis project Ga0129314, IMG submission 94431) | Orangutan individual fecal microbial communities from fecal samples from Wisconsin, USA - O1111 metagenome | ecosystem: Host-associated > Mammals > Digestive system > Large intestine > Fecal... | reverse complement strand
GAACGGACCATAATCGATCCGCTGCAGCGAGATGAACCGGTAGATATGCGAGAGGGCTGCCGCCCGGTAGAAGAAGGTGAGCTGGCGGCCGCTGTTCTCCTCTGAGAGAAAGAGGAGCTTTTTACAGCTCAGGGTAAAAATACCGGCCTTCTGCTCGTGGGAAAGCCGTTTCGAGCCGAAGATCACCTTGCCGATGACCGAAAGCGCCTCCTGCCGGACCTCCGGGCGGTAATTGGCCAGCCCGTCGAGCAGCATTCCGAGCAGCCGGCGGCGGCGGCCTTCAAAGACGCCGTCCGCCTCGAGAAACCGCCGCGGATAGACCGGGCAGCATTCGAGCAGAACCCCGACGGTGTGCAGCGCGACCGACACAATCCGGTCGTCGGTGCTGCCCAGCAGGCCCCGGAGTCCGTCGATCAGCTCGTCAAGCTCCTTCGGGTGGAGCAGGAGGGCAAGCTCGCCGAGATATTCCGGGATATACTTTGAAAATTCGTACCCCCCGACCTCCAGCCCCTTGGTCAGCTCAACCGCGATTTCGTTGCGCTGGTCGAGGGCAAGCAGCGGCGCGACCTTCAGCAGCGCCGCGCCGGCCGAATGGCGCACCACCACCCGCTCGCTGACCTTGATGAGGTTGGAAAAGTGGGCGGAGATGTGCAGAATCCGGTCGTGGATGCCGTGCTCCACCTGATCGACCAGAAGCTCGATGTTGACCGCCTTGAGAATCCAGGGGGTGGCGGTCTTGAGGTTGTCGAGGAAGATGTCGCTGACCACATCGTGCTCATAGAGCGCCTGCTCAAGGGGCGCGGCGTCAAGTCCGAGATTTTGCAGGATTTTGCACTGCAAAAAGAGCAGGGTGATGTTTCCGCCGTTGTCGAAGCCGCCGATCAGCTTCGCCGTTTCACGGCAGCAGGCGGCGGAAGCGGGCAGCTCGCCGGTAATCCGCTTGAAATAGCGCAGCGACGCGGCCGTAAGCTGGACCGGCTCCCGGCCCGCAAAATAGGAGGCGAAGCGGTACAGCTGGTCGAGCTCGCCGGGCGTGCAGAGGGCAAGCGGAAGGTAAAGCATCGCGTCGAGCAGCGCGAAGGCGGGGCCTTCCTCCAGCAGCTCCGGACAGTCGTAATAGCGCAGGAAGGCCTCCAGATACTGCCGCGCGTCCTCGGGGCTGCAGTAGTCGAGCACCGCGGAAACGACAATTTTCAGGGTATACCCGATAAAGCTCTTCTGCTGCGGGGTGAGCTTATGATCCGGATAAACGATCATATCGAGATACTGCACCCAAAGGGAGAAGGGGGTCTGCTCGCTGAGATCCGCGACGCCGCGGGGCAGCTCCTTGCGGTAGCTGTTATTGAAGCGGGCGATGATGTTGCCGATCAGGTCGGCCGCCTGACGGCGGATATCCCCCTCGCGGTGCATCAGCAGCTCGTAAAGGAATCCCAGGGTCTGCACCTTCTGGGTCGGGCTGATGTAGGCGAAGTACTCCTCGAAGATGTTCAGGTAGGCGCGGGTGCGCTTCCAGTCCTTTTCGCTGCGGGCCGCCTCCAGAAGATTGCCGAACCGCCGCTCATGGCTCAGGCGGTACATGATCTCTATGTTGTGCTCCACCGCGGTCATGGTGATCGCTTCGACCACCTCGGCGCTGTCCATCAGCGCGGTTTCGCGCCGCACCGGGACGGGCTGCGGCCGGCCGGTCAGGCCGATATCGACCCCCAGCCCGCGCATATACTCCTCGAAGTCGCGCAGCTTGGCGTAGACAAAGCGGTAGCGGCGGCGTTTCTGTTCATCCACATTGTCCAGCTTGCTCAGAATGACCTGAAACGACTCGTCGAGCGGGTAGATCTCGGTGAGCTCCCGCCCGGCCCCGTCCCTGCTCTGCTTGACCCGGAAATCGGCATAGATCAGCACGAGCGATTCGGCCGAAAGATTCTCAAGCTCGAGATCCCACGTCGAGTGGTTGGCCGCGATATGCCCGATGCCCGGCAGCCCGTGCGAGGCGCACCAGCGGTCGGTGTAGTAATAGTGAAGATAGGGAACTCTTTCGTCCGGCTTGCATCCGAACTTGCCGATGTCGTGAGCCGCCGCCGCCCCCGAAACAAGAGCCGGGTCAACCGGCGCGCCGCCCGCGCAGAGTCCGCGCGCGACGGTCATGGCGACATAATGCACCCCCGCGATATGCTCAAGGGTGTGAAAAGGGGTCACCTCCCGTCCCAGGCGCATCAGCTCATAGACGAATTCCGAGCGGAAGGAACCGAGAAAGCGGGCGTACTCCTCCCTGCGGTCGCACTTCCGGTACTCCTCCTCGGTAAGAAAGGCAAAGTCCAGCAGAGGGTCGAAGGGCAGGCTTCTGCGTTCGGCGTCAAAGACGGCCTGCAGCACGGCAAGCAGGAAAAGCGCCCCCGTCCCGTAGGTCAGGGCGCGCGGCTCGAAATCCGGATCGGGAAAAAGCAGGTTGGCCGCATAGCGGTGGGTAAAAGCGAGCCATCCCTCCTCCGGCTCGGGGGTCAGACCCGCAAGAGCGCCGCGGCAGCAGTCGAGCACCGCGCCGCAGGAAAGTCTCGCATGGATGGGAAAGATTCCGCACAGCGAAGCGGCGAACGCCTCATTGCGCAGCAGGGCCTGAATTTCTTTCCTCGGAATCCCGGATTTCTGCAGGAACGGCTTGTCGAGCAGGATGGCGCCGAGATCGGACAGGAAGCGGCGTTGCATCTTTTTTGGCATGGTTTTTCCTCCCCGGCGAAGCGTTTCATGGAATGAATTTATTATGCTCTATTTTCAGGGGTTTTGCAAGGGGAAGGGGTGTGATATAATGTAAGTATCACGATCGCTTCACTCCGATCAAAAAGGGGAATTGCTATGAATCAGATCATCCGCCGCGCGGTTTTGCCGCTTTTGGCCTTCGCGCTGTTTTTTACCGCACCGCAGGCCGTCCTGGCGGCGCAGGCGCCCGCCGTCTTGGCGCCCGGATACCGGAGCCAGCCCTTCGAAACGGACTATCTCTCCTCGGGCGGCACGACTCAAACCGCGCGCCGCAGCTATCCGAGGCGCTACAGCCTGACCGCCGCGGGGGAGATGCCGGATCTTTCCGCCGCGCAGGGCGGCTGGAACACCGCCTGGGCGATTGCCGCCGCCCGTTCGGCGGAATCCTCCCTCTATCAAAACGGCTCCTTCCCCGCGAATCTGCCGCTTGAACAGGGACTTTCGGAACGGCTGCTCGCCTGGTCCTCCTATGCGATCGGTTCAAATCCCGACGATCCCGCCGACAGCACCGGCGCCGACGCCTATCTTCTGCCGCAGGAGGCGTCATCCCTCGGGCCGGAGGCGCGCTTCGCGGCTTCCGGCAATTTTTTCATGGCCGCGTCCGCCCTGGCCCGCTGGTCGGGAACAGGAACCGGGGCCTCCCTCCCCTATCCCGAGACATGGATGTTCAGTCCGGAGCAGGGACTTCTTTACAGCGAATACCGGGGATACGCCGAGATTCCGCAGGAGCGCCGCTTCGACCGCTTCTGCCAATTGCGGGAGGTTCGGATTCTTCCGCACCGCAACGGCCGGGGGGAACCCGACGGATGGGCGGTCAAGCAGGCGATGCTCGACGGCCTCGCGCCGGCGATGGCGCTGAGCATGGACCCACAGGCGCTCGGCAATCCGATTGACAGCGGTGTGCCGTACTACGCGGCGCAGGAGGGGCAGGCCGTAAACCAAGCCCTGGTCCTTGTGGGCTGGAACGACGATATTCCCGCCGCGGCCTTTGCCGACGGGCAGGGACGCGTCCCCGCCGGTCCGGGCGCATGGCTGGCCCGCGGCTTTTGGGACGGCGGCCCGGAATTCCTCTGGATCTCCTATTACAGCCAGGGAATTTCCGATCTCTTTGCATTTGTTCTTGAGCCGGCCCGCTACGACCACAACTATCAGCATGACGGGCTGGGGCCGACCGCCCTGCTGCAGGCAACCGGTACCGTTTCGATGGCAGGCCTCTACACCGCCTCGGGCGCGGAGCGTCTCGACGCGGTCGGTTTTTACACCGCCGACCATGGAGTAACCGCTTCAGTCCAGGTCTATACCGGCTTCAGCAACACCGCGGACCCCTCCACCGGCACCCCCTGTCTCGGGCGGGGGCAGTCAGTGCTGCTGAACCATGCGGGCTATCACACCTTGGAGCTCGACCAACCGGTTGCGCTGGCCGAAGGGGAGACTTTTGCCGTCGTCGTCACCCTCTCCGGCAAAAGCCCCCTGCACCTCTTTGTTGAGCAGAGCGTCGAGGGCTACGCCGAGGCGTCGGTCCATCCCGGACGCAGCCTGCTGCGCGCCGGGTCCAGCGGCGTCTGGACCGACCCGGCATTGGGTGAACGGCCCTCCGTCCTCTGTGTCAAGGCCTTTACCACCGATCTGCCGCCCGCCGTCGGGCAGGCCGCGAAGCCCGCCGCCGCGGACATGGAACCCGCCCCCAGCCCCGCGGGGATGGAGCGCCTGCTCCCCCTCGACGGCGCGGCGGCCGAAGCCCTTTCCCGGAGCGCCTTTGAGGAGGCGGCCCGCCGGGCAAAATCCGAGGGCCGCGCCGATGTCATCGTCCCGGTCGCGGCGGTCAACTATACCGACCTGCTTCCGGAGGGGCGTGAGGCTATCCTGCGCGTTGCCGGTGAGATTTCCGAACGCACCGGCGTCAAAATCACCCCCCGGCTTCTTGCCGACACCGTCGAGGGCGGCCGGGTGCTGGGACGGCTTTACCTCGATCCCGCTGCCTGTGCCGCTCCGCTGCGGCTGGGGGTCTTCCCCGATGACCCGGTCTCGCAGGCGGTCTTTGACAACCACTTCGCCAACCCGGTCCGCACTGTCCGGCTGACGCATCAGGGGGAGTTCGGCGCACCGGTCGTTGCGGCGTTTGCCGCCGATCTCGTAGGGCTTTTGCCCGACCGGCTGACCATCTACCGTTACAGTGAGCAGACCAACAGCTACCGCCTTGCGGAGGATGTTGTCCATTCGATTGACGAGCGAGGCTACCTGCGTCTGATTCTGCCCACCGGCGGCTGCTATGTCATCGCCGACCGCGCGCTCGAGCCGCGCTGAAAGCCAAGGGACAGATGAAGCCCGACATCCGCCCCCTCCTACCGGGGACGCGGACCGCTCGTCCGAGCCGCGCCGAGGGGCAGGCGCAGGAGGAACCCAGAGCATCCGGCGTCCTTCCGGAACCGCCAACCACGCGCCTGCTCCGCGCCGAAAGTCAAAGGACAGATGAAGCCCGACGTCCGCCCCTCTCACCGGGGACGCGGACCGCTCGCCCGAGCCGCGCCGAGGGGCAGGAGCAGGAGGAACCCAGAGCATCCGGCGTCCTTCCGGAACCGCCAACCACGCGCCTGCTCCGCGCCGAAAGTCAAAGGACAGATGAAGCCCGGCGTCCGCCCCTCTCACCGGGGGCGCGGACCGCTCGTCCGAGCCGCGCCGAGGGGCAGGCGCAGGAGGAACCCAGAGCATCCGGCGTCCTTCCGGAACCGCCAACCACGCGCCTGCTCCGCGCCGAAGGACGCCTCCTTTTTTATAACTGCATAAACTTCTGGTGGGTGGACTTTTGCCATGGGCTGGGTCCACCCTTTTGAATCTGTTTGCGCAATTTTCAAAATTTTTCCGCCGAAGGGATCAAATGGACCGCAGCGGGCTTTGCAGACGCGTTTTGAACCGCGCCGGCATGTGGGAATACTTTTTCCCTCCGGTTTGTCCCGGAACGGCAAACCGCATCCCTTTCATAGAATGCATTAAGAGCGCCATCATTCCACCTGCGATCAGATTTACCACAGAAAGGGAGTTTTTTGCTTGAACTTTTACTGTCCAAGGACGGGCGTCACGCGGATGGCCTGCGCCGCACCGATGCAGGCCGCCCCCGCGCCCGCCGCCTGCGGATGTGAAACGCCGTCCGAGCAGACCTCGCGGGAGGCCTGCCTCTGCAACATGTCTCTTGCCATGTCCTACGTCCTGATGCAAGGCTGGGCGCAAACCTACGAACCGGCTGTCGCGCTGTCCCGGGGGACCATTTTCCCCGAGCTCGACCTGCCGTTCCTTGCCGCCGGGAGGATCTGCTGATGGAAAACAACATGAATTGCGGATGCGTCCAGAACGCCCTGACCGGCCCGGCCGCCATGCAGCTCGCGCAGGCCGGATTTGTCATCTCCGACCTTATTCTTTATCTCGACACCCACCCGACCGACCAAAACGCCCTCTCGTACTTTGCCGCAAAAAAGTCGCAGTATGAGCAGGCCAAAGCGGCCTACGTCCAGCAGATCGGACCGGTCCGCATCAGCGACGTCGATCCCGCCGATGGATGGACCTGGGGAGAAACCCCCTGGCCTTGGGAGGTATAGGTTATGTGGAGTTATGAGAAGCGTCTTCAGTATCCGGTAAGAATTACGAATCCCAACCCTAAAATCGCCCAGGTGATCCTCAGCCAGTACGGCGGACCGGACGGCGAGCTTGGCGCGTCGCTGCGCTATCTTTCGCAGCGCTATACCATGCCCAACCGAAAGGTCGCGGGGCTGCTGACCGATATCGGCACCGAGGAGCTGGCCCATCTGGAGATGGTTTCCGCCATTGTGCACCAGCTCACCCGAAACCTGACCGCCGAGGAAATTTTGGCACAGGGATTCCAGAATTACTATGTGGACCACACCGCCGGAGTTTATCCCGCCTCGGCCGCGGGCGTTCCCTTTACAGCCGCCTATATCCAATCGAAGGGCGATCCCATCACCGACCTTTCCGAAGATCTCGGCGCGGAGCAGAAGGCCCGCACAACCTATGACAACATTCTCCGCCTGGTGGATGATCCCGATGTGCGCGATCCCATCGCATTCCTGCGCGAGCGCGAGATCGTCCACTATCAGCGCTTCGGCGAAGGGCTTCGCATGATCACCGAGGAGCTTGATGCCAAGAATTTCTACGCGTTTAACCCCGCGTTCGATAAGCAGGCGCGATAGCTTTTCCGCAAACGGGTTCAAGGTTTTTCCGCAAGAAGGCCCGCCGCATGATGAAATGTCATACGGCGGGCCTTCTTGCAAAGGCAGAATGGCTCGGCAGCCTGCTTGATTTTGTTCTGTCATTTTCCGCCCCGTCCGATCAAGGCCGCGCCGCGGCCTTGATTCAGCGAAACGCTCTGTAACTCCGCTTTTGAAGGGTCAGGAACCGAATCCTCCCGTCTGCGCCAGCCGGGCCACCTGTTCGAGTCCTGAAATGGCATATTCGAAAAATCCCCGATAGGCTTTGCAATAGCAGTTCAGCCCCAGCGTGCCGTCCGGACGTTCCCGGTCCCGGCGGCAGCCGCCCCGGCAGAGAGGATACCAGCGGCAGGTAAGGCATTCCTTTTCCACCTTCCGCGAGGCATCGACGAATCCCAAGGCGTCCCGCTTCTGCTCCACTTCCTTCAGGGAATTCACGTTCAGGCTGCCCAGACGATACCGGTCCAGCACATAAAAAAGTCTTCCGTATTGTTCAGCAATTCAAAATTTCCACTTTGATGCCTTTGAAAAATAACCTCCGTCTCATTTGGGTCCATTTCAGAATCAGCCGTTGATTGGCCCCTTAAACGGTCCTGCCGGACATGCCGCAGACCGGCGCTGTTCCACCCAAAGCAGAAGTGTCCACCGGCCGCGAGGAAGCCCGTACCGGCCCATCATTGCGGATGGCTTTCCCTTCCGCTTGTCTCCCGGATGGGAATTAAAAGCTTGGTGACAAAACGGTCGAGACGCAGTTCCGCGGTCTCGTCAATGACGCCTTCCTTGTAGGAGTAGTCTCCCATTTCCAGCCCCTGTTCCTCAAAGAAGCGGAGCAGGCGGCGGTATGCCTGCTCCGGCTCGCGGTAATTTCCGCGCAGATAGAGGCAGGCATACCGTCCCGCGGGCCTGCAAAACAGATGAGGATCGTCCGCGGGCTGGTGAACCTTCGTAAAGAAATATGCATATTCATTGAATTTATTCATTTTGAGCGCCGTACTCGAAATCATCGCGCCAAAGGGGTATCCCTCCTGAAAATGACGGCGTTCACAATACCCCAGATGTTCATAAAGCGCATGGGTAAAACGGTCGTGCGCATCGCTGTCAACCCGGGCGCTCAGAATAAAATATTCCTCCGGATGCTCTTCCAAAAAAGGGTCCTCAAACCGGTCCGGAGGGATTTCCGATGCCTCATGCAACAGCGCCAGCTTGGTATCAATCATCTGACGCACCCGTATCAGCTGGGAAATCTGCTCTTCCACACGCTGTTTCTGCTCTCCAAGCAGCGCGTGAAACCTCTGTGGGTCCCGCTGGTCGATAAAGCTCTTGATTTCCGCGAGGGACATCCCCATCTCCTTGAGCGCGATGATAATCTGAAAAAGGCCGTACTGTGCCTCGGTATAATACCGGTACCCCTTGGCATCCACCTTCCCGGGCGGCAGCAATCCGATCGCATCGTAATGGAACAGGGTCCTCTTGTTGGTGCCACAAAGCTGTGCAAAGCGGCTGGTGGACAGGTAAGATGATAAATTTTTTTGCATATTTATACTTTTTCCTCTTGACTATACCGTAACGTTATACCTTATTATAGTAAATCATCAACGGCAGTGCAATAAGAAATTGCAAAATATGCCTGCTCCCCGCTGCAAAAATTTCGGCGGGTACTTTTGAAAAGGTGGAATGTCAAAATGAAAAAGCTTACCATCCTGCTGCTGGCGGTTCTGCTGCTCGTCGGAACTTTGAGCGCCTGCGGCTCCTCCTCCGGCGCGCCGGCCTCTTCGGCCGCATCCGCGGCTTCCGCCGCCTCCGGTTCGGAATCTCCGGCGCAGGAGCCGGAAAAGATCGGCGGTACCCTCAACCTGCTTGTCATGGCGGGCTATGAGGAGGATCAGATTATCAAGCCGTTTGAGGAAATGTACGGAGTAAAGGTCAACGCCAAAATTTACCCGACCTCGGACCAGATGTTCGCGATGCTCCAGAACGCCAAGGAGGGCGAATGGGATATCGTAACCCCCGACACCCCATGGGTGGACAAGCTGGTTCAGGCCGACCTTATCGACGAGCTCAACCCCGCCGACTATCCCGAGATCGAAAACTTCTACGACCGCTGGAAGGATTTTGATCAGGTCAAGGTGGACGGCAAGCTCTACGCAATGGTCAGCCGCTGGGGTTATTACGGCATCGTCTACAACTCCAATTACATCACCGAGGAGGAAGCATCCTCGACCAATATCATGTTCGACCCCAAGGTAAAGGGGAAGGTCGTCCTCTTCGACTGGTATCTGCCGAACATGGGCATTCTTTCCCGCTACACCGGAAACGAGCAGCCCTATGACCTGACCGCCGAACAGCTTGCCGGCGTCGAGGCCAAGCTCACCGAGCTCAAGCCTCAGGTCGGCATCATTGCGGCGACCAACGCCGACACAATTCAGGCGCTTGCCAACGAAAGCGCATGGATCAGCTTCGGCGGCGAGTGGCTGCAGGTCCTGCTCAAGGAAGAAGGGCGCCCGATCGAGGTCCTTGTTCCCGATGAGGGCGGTGTTTCCTGGACCGAATCGGTCTCAATCGTCAAGAGCAGCCAAAACAAGGAGGCCGCCAAGGCTTTCATCCAGTATCTCTCAACCCCTGAGGTGCAGGCCAAGCTGGCGTGGTCCAACGCGTTCCACTCCACCGTGCCCAACAAAAAGGCTCTCGATTATCTGACCGACGAGCAGGCCAAGCTGCTGCGGATGGACAACGAGGCCAAGATGGAAGAGATGCTCGCCAACATCGCCACCCGCAAGGTTCCGGAAAACGAGGCCGACTGGCAGGCGATCTGGGACAAGTTCAAGGGCTGACCGCTGATTCCATCCGAACTGCCGGAATACGGGGAACCATCCCGCGTTCCGGCTTTCGGTCTATTCTGTACCGGCAAGGGGGGAGCCCCCCATATCCAAAGAGGAGAGAAAATCATGCCAGAACAAATTGACGTCCAGCTCGATCAGGTGACCAAGCGGTACGAGGGAAGAACGGTGGTCGATCGGCTCAGCCTCTCGGTTGAGCGCGGGACCTTCCTTTCGATTCTGGGGCCGTCGGGCTGCGGAAAAACCACCACCCTTCGAATGATCGGCGGATTCATCACCCCCGACGAGGGCAGTGTGCGGATCGCCGGAGAGGACGTGACCGATCTGCCGCCCTCCGCGCGCAGCACCAGCATGGTGTTTCAGGACTACGCCCTGTTTCCGCATATGACGGTGGCGGATAACATCGGCTTCGGTCTGCGGATGCAGAGGGTCAAACGGCCCGAGGCGCGGGAGCGGATCGAGAAGGCCCTTTCCATGGTGGGCCTCGCGGGCTATGGCCGCCGCAAGCCCAGCCAGCTTTCGGGCGGGCAACGCCAGCGGATCGCCCTCGCCCGCTCCCTGGTGCTGCATCCCACCATCCTGCTGCTTGACGAGCCGCTCGGCGCACTCGACGCACAGATCCGCAAGCAGATGCAGTTTGAGCTCAAGCAGCTTCAGACCTCGCTCGGCCAGACCTTCGTTTACGTCACCCACGATCAGGAGGAAGCCATGACCATGAGCGACCGGGTCGCCATCATGCGCGGCGGCGTCATCGAGCAGCTCGGCACCCCGGACGAGGTCTACGACCATCCGCGCACCCTTTTTGTGGCGCAGTTCCTCGGGGAATGCTCCTCCGTCCGCGGCCGCTGCGAGGAAAACGGCAGCTTCTTCAGCGACACTCTCGGCCGCCTGCATGGGCGGATTACCGGCGTCCCCTTCTCGGGACCGGCCGTCCTCTGCATCCGGCCGGAAAATATCGTCTTCTCTCCGCGCGGGGCGGAGAGGACGGATCACGCCTTCTCCCGCCCCGCGGTCATCCGCCAGCGGATGTTCAAGGGCCTCAACACCTGGCTCTGCGCCGACTGCTGCGGAGAACGGATCATCTGCGAGGTGATCGGAAAATCCGCTCTGCGCGAAGGAGATGAGATTTCGCTCTCGTTTGACCCGCAAAACGCCGTGATCGTCCCCGACCCCGGCGAGGAGGATCCGGCGGTGTCCGGGCAGGAGGTGGAGGCATGAGTCCGCTGCTCGAACCTGTACGTCACCGCGGCGCCTCCAACCGCTCGGCCGGCTGGCTTCTGCCCCTTTCCGGCTGGATGGTGATTTTCTATCTGATTCCGCTCGTCTTTATCATCGGCACCAGCTTCCGGACGATGGTCAACTACCAGCTCACCAGCGAATTCACCATGCAGAACTACCTTGCGATTTTTGCGGAGCCGCTCTACTGGAAGGCTCTGAGGGTTTCTCTTCTGCTCGCCGTCAAGGTGGTGGCAATCACCACCCTGATCGCCTATCCGCTGGCGATGGTTCTGGTGTTTATCGTTCCCAAACGCTGGCGCACCTTCTTCCTGATTCTGATTATCGCTCCGTTCTGGACCAGTTATCTGATCCGCGCCTATTCGTGGTTCATTGTTCTGGGAAACAACGGGATTCTCAACCTGCTGCTCAAAAGCCTCGGTCTGATCGGGCAGCCGGTGCAGATTCTTTATACCGGAACCGCAACCACCATCGGATTGGTCCACTATCTGCTGCCGATCATGACGCTGACCATCTACACCACGCTGGAGAACATCGACCCCAAGCTGCTCGAGGCCGCGAATGATCTCGGCGCGGGCGGACTTCGCAGTTTTTTCCATGTGATTCTTCCGCTGTCCGCGGGCGGACTGGTCAACGGGATGATGTTCATTTACATCCTTGCCTTCGCCGACTTTGTTTCACCCGCGACGCTGGGCGGACAGACCGAACGGGTTTTCCCCCAGTTGATTGTGGATGCGGTGCAGTGGAACATCAACTGGCCTTTGGCCTCCGCCCTCTCCATCGTGATGGTTGCGGCGATATTCCTTGTATTGCTGGTGCTTTCGCTGTTCCGCAATATCGGCAGCCGTGAGAATGGGGGGAGCGGAAAATGAAGCAGTCTCCAAAACTCAAGCTGGTCGGCTGGATTTATCTCATCCTGGCCATGATTTTTGTTCTCGGGCCGATTTTGGTCACCATTGCTTTTTCCTTTAACCTCGACCGCTTTTCCAGCCTGCCCTGGCGCGGCTTTACCCTGCAGTGGTATGAAAAAATGTTTTCCAACGAGGATATTATCCATTCGCTCGGGAACAGCGTCATGCTGGGGGTCTGCGTCTCGCTGACCGCCGTACTGCTCGGCTTTACCGGAGCCTATGGACTGCGGCACTGGAAATCGAAATGGAAGGGCGCCTATATGCTCGCTTCCATCTCTCCCCTTGCAGTGCCGTGGACACTGATGGGCCTCGCCCTGCTGATCTTTTTTAACCGCATCAATCTGCCGATGTCGGTCGTGACCGTCTGGATCAGCCACGTGGTGTTCACGGCTCCTCTGGCGCTGACCATCATCAACGCCCGAATGCAGACGATTCCCAAAAGCATGGAAAACGCCGCATGGGACCTCGGGGCGGGAAGCCTGCAAACCATGTTTCTCGTCATTCTGCCTCAGACGCTGCCCGGCATCGTCGCGGCGGCGCTGCTGACCTTCACCATCAGCTTTGACGAGTTTATCATCGCATGGTTTGTCTGCGGCTTCGATCAAACCCTTCCGGTCTACATCTACAGCATCATCCGCAGCGGCGTCAGCCCGACCATCAATGCCATCGGCACGATGGTGTTCTGTATTTCAATCACGCTGGTGAGCATCGCGCAGGTGCTCCAGCGCAAAAAGGATTAAGGAGGGAATTCCCCAATGGCAAAAGAAATGATCCGCATGACCTGGCCGGAGTTTGCCGAAACCGGCGACTGCGCCGTAGCCCTCTGCGTCGGCTCGGTCGAACAGCACGGCCCGCATCTTCCCTTTACCACCGACCTGCTCATCCCCTATGATATCTGCCTTGAGCTTTCGGAGCGGTGCGGCCTTCTGGTGGCTCCGCCGGTCTATTACGGCTACCGTTCCCAGCCGGCCACCGGCGGCGGAATGTCCTTCCCCGGCACCACGGCCGTTTCGGCCGCCACTCTGATGAAGCTGGTGGAAGAAATTCTCTGTGACTTCCACCGGCAGGGAAAGAAGAAATTCCTGCTGATGAGCGGGCACTACGAAAACACCGCCTTTCTGTCCGAGGCGGCCTACCTGTTCACCGAAGCCCATCCCGACGCCAAAGTGGTCATGATCAACTGGTTCGAGATGCTGCGGCCCGAAACGCTTGAGAGACTCTTTGACGGCAAGTTCCCCGGCTGGGAGGTCGAGCACGCGAGTCTGACCGAAACGGCCCTGATCATGCACTACCACCCCGATCTGGTACACCCTGACCGAATCCCGGATCAGGAGGGTAAGCCGTTCTGTCCCCGCCCCACCGTCTACCCCGAGCCTGCCGGACTGGTGCCGCCCAGCGGCATCCTTTACAGCGCCAAGGGAGCCACAGCTGAAATCGGCGGGGCGATGGCGGAGGAGATCGTCGATGCCATCGCCGGGGTCCTCGCCGACGAATTTTAGCGGCTTTCGGATGATAAGCCGGGGATCCCGGCAAGAACCGCCAGGCCACTGCAAAACCCGGCGCGGGCGATGCCCCGCAAGGCGCTGAGTTCTCCGCGCCGTAGGTACCCGGCCTTCTTTTCTCCGGCGCCGAAAAGGTCTTTCGATCCTTGCCGCGGCCGGCCGGGTGCAGCTTTTTCCGCCGGGAGACCCCTGGCGTGATATCAACTCTTCATCCCCTTTGGCAGAGCTGAAGCCTCCCATTTTACGAATCAAAACCACGCGTTGAACGCGTGATATGCACCAGCGCTAAAAGGGCATGCTGCCGGATCACTTCTTAAGAGACATCGAATTGTTTTTCTTATGCACCACACGCACTGCAACTGCCAAAGCAGTCACTTTCTCCTTTAATTGACCTTCTCCGCTTCTGAATATTTGTCATTTCGCCGCGCTCAACGCGATAAGCTAAAGATTTTTCCGCCCACCGGCATAGCTGGTGATTGCTGTCGCTAAAGCTGCAAAGCAAGCAGCCCCCGGGTTCCGCACAGCAAAATATGTGCGGAACCCGGGGGCTGCACCGTCAAAAGCGCCGGTTCCTCCGCTTGATTCCGAAGCGGAGGAACCGGCGCTTTTCCAAGAATTACCCGGATATGGGGAAAAGCGGCAGATTTCCCAAGCGAATGATGCCCTTGTGCTTTTCGGGATCTCCCTCGGTCAGGATGCAGACCTTTCCGACCACATTGCCGCCGGCCTTTTCGACCAGTGTGCGGATCGCCTCGATCGATTCGCCGGTGGAAATCACATCATCGACCAGCAGGACACGCCTGCCGCGGATTTTTTCGGCATCCTGTCCATCCAGACAGAGGTGCTGTTCCTTCTGGGTCGTGATGGAATTCACCGTCACGTCCATGGGGTGCTCCATGTAAGGCTTAATGCTTTTGCGCGCGACGATATAGCGGCTCATGCCGAGCCGGCGGGCCAGCTCATGGGCCAGGGGAATCCCCTTAGCCTCGGCGGTCACCAGCCAGTCCGCCTCTGGAACCATGTCTTTCAGAGCCTGTGCCGCGGCGCAGACCACCTCGCAGTCGCCCAGCATGACGAAAGACGCGACGGCCAGCCGATCGGAAATCTGAACGATGGGCAGGCGCCGTTTTACCCCCGCCACCGTGATATCATAAAACTTCTCCATGGCATTTCTCCTTCTTACACCATTCCGAAGGGAACCGCCAGCAGCTTGACGACGATGCCCGCGAGGATTCCGAAGAAGGGGTCGGTTACGGCGGTGACGGCGAGGGTGGTGCCGCAGGACAGTGTCCCCAGGGGATCGTTGCCCGAGAAGGCCAAAAGCGCGTTTTCAGGAACGGTGACAAATACGCCCAGCACAAACAGCGTTCCGGCAATCGCCTGAACAGGGACAAACTTTGCAATCTTGGGGAGGACTCCCGCCAGCAGAATCACCATCATGATGCCCATCAGCAGGATCGCCGCCCATTTGGGATTGGGGGTGGCGGCGGTTGCCGAAATGATCACCGACACAGGGGAACCGCCGAAGATGGAGGAGACACAGTCGGCCACGCCGGAATAAATCGAGATATGGTCGGCGTTGGCGGTGGTTCCGGCGATGTCCGCCGTGATGCCGCCGTAGGCGATGTTGCCGCCGATCGTCAGGCAGATGACACTGAGCGCGCCGCGCAGGACGGTGAAGTTCATCGTCAGCTTCTGCAGCTTGAATTTGCTTTCATTGACATTGCCGACCTCCACCTTTTCCTTGAGGAAGCAGGCGGCCAGCGAGGTGACGACAACGCCGGCGACGATGGTGTAAACCAGATCCATGGTCATGGCATAGACCAGAATGGCGACGATCATCGAGATGGTGCCCAGGCGGACATTTTCCTTCACCAAATCCATGGCGGCCTTTGCCAGAATAATGCCGACGCCGGACATCATGGCGCAGATGACGTCCTCCCCGGCGAAGTCCACCACCGTCTGCAGCAGGCCCAGCGCGCCGATCATGGTCATAATCAGCCCGCCCAGAAAGATGATCGAAACACGCTCCTGCTTGTTGCGGCCGATGGTGCCGCCCAGGGTGATCGTCTCAGCCTGGAAGGAGATCGGCACAACCGAATTGAAGGCCAGGCAGCCGACAATGCCGACCGCGTAAGCCAGCGCGGAAGGAATCATCGCAAAGCCAAAGGACATGGCCAGAATGGCCTGGGTCGTGGCGTCCAGACAGCCGGCGATTGCGGAAAGAATATCGGTAATGGTTAAAGCCATTGGAATCAATCCTTCTCTTCTTAAAATTTTTTATTCCTGAACCACGAGATCGACAAATCTGCCGTTGGTAACGTCCACCAGTCCGCGGTTGGAGAGGCCGCCCTCCGGAATGACCACCAGAGCCAGCAGCAGGCTCAGGGTAAAGACGGCGTCATTCAGGGTGCCGCCCAGCTCCTCATAGGCCTTCTGAAGCACAAGGAAATCGCCCTCCAGCTCCCGGAAGGACTTGCCGGACATAATGCCGAAGATCGGCATTTCAATTCTGGCCAGAATTTTGCCGTCGGCCGCGAGCACAACGCCGCCCTGCATCCGGGCCACTTCGTTGACAGCCAGACAGATATCGCTGTCGCTGACGCCGACCGCGGTGATATTCTGGGTATCCTGCCCGATTGAGCCGGCAATCGCACCCTTCTTCATGTGATAACCGCGGATAAAGCCCAGGCCATAACCCTTGCCCCTGCCGTAACGCTCGAGGGTAATCCCCTTGAGGATATCCTTTTCGGGGTCGGAGAAGAGCTGTCCGTCCCGCGCTTTCAGCTCGTCCTGCTCAAGCACGGTGGCCACCGTCCTGTCGATCACGGTGATGATTCTCACCCGTGCGGTATCCCTGCCCGCGGGCGCGTCGATTCTCAGATCTCCGGGCTTCAGCTCCTTGAGCCTGATGCTGTTCAGGGCATATTCGGGATATTCCATGCGCTCGAGCTTGAAATCGCGGGGCACTTCGTTTCCGTCGATAAAGACCTGTACGGTTTCGAAGTCCTTCAAATCCTTCACCAGCACCATATCCGCTTCATAGCCGGGAGCAATGGCTCCCACCCGGTGGTCGATGCGATGGGCGCGGGCCACATTGATAGTGGCCATCTGCACAGCGGTCATGGGGTCCACCCCCTCGGCCACGATCTGGCGCAGCGCGTAGTTCATATGGCCCTTATGCACCATGTCGCTGACGTTGATGCAGCCGTCGGTGGCCAGCAGCAGCCGGGAGGTATCGGCCCCCTCCAGCCGCCGGAGCAGTTCGCCCGCCGAGGCGGGCTCCGCCAGAGAGCCGCGGCGGATGATGACGTGCACCCCCATCGAATACTTTTCATACATCTCGTCCACCGTCACCGATTCATGATCGGTGCGGATCGGCCCGGTACCGAAATAGGCCTGTGCGTCCATGCCGGTGACCTCCGGGGCGTGTCCGTCGAAGAGCAGCTCATTTTCCCGGCCGTACGCCAGGATCTTCATGATCTCCTCCTCCTGATTGAGCACGCGGGCGAAATCCATCGTCTCGGCGATTCCCTTCACCAGAGGGATGCCGCGGCTCTCCACCAGCGAATCCAGCGTCACTTCAAAACCCGCGTCCTCAAACACGGGAGCGGAGGGCACGCAGGGCGGAGTCATCAGGATCGCTTTCAGCGGGGTCGCCTGAAATTCCTTCGCGAGAAGGGCAACGCCCCTGTTCCCCATGACGTTTGAGGTGTCGTGCGGGTCCAGCAGAACGGTGGTCGTTCCCCAGGGGAGCACCCCCTCCGCAAAGGGGATCGCCGAAACATAGGCCATCTCCACGTGGGTGTGCGCGTCGATCAGGCCCGGAATCAGATACCTGCCCTGCGCATCCACCAGCTTTTCCGCCTCAGGGCCTTCTCCTGCGGGAAAAATTCCGGCAACCACGCCGTCGGAGACCGCCACATCCCGCAGCGCGGCCGACTTCAGAAATACGTTCACCAGATTGGCATTTCTGATGACAAGGTCGGCCTTGGCCTGTTTATGGGCCACGTCCATCCTTCTTTTGATTTTCGCGATTTGTGCTTCCAGCTGCATGTTTTCCTCCTGCTCATTAGAAATGGCTGACATCTCTGCCAGCCTGGGAAATACGCCTGTTTCTAGTATAAACCATCCAAAAAGAAAGAAAAAGGGACAAAAAACACGATAAGTCCGCCCTTTTCGGCGATATCATCGGGAATTCTCACAAAGGCGGCCTCTGCGGCGGCGAAATTCGGAAAATTCCGGCCCTGTCCTTGAAACTTTTAAAGAAAAATGTGACCCGGCGCCATAAAATGGCCGCCAAAAGTCCCTTGTTCGCATAGGGACTCTTGTTAATAAAAAGGCCGGCACCGCAAAAGCGTTCATTCGCATAGAGCCCTTCGTTAACAAAAAGATTCTGTAGCATGAAAGCACTCGTTATAATCAGCCCGTTCCCGTAGAACCCTTTGTTCATAAAAGGGCCGGCTCCATAAAACCGCTTGTTCAAAGCGTCCATTCGCATAGAACCCTTCGATAACAAAAAGGCCCTGTACCATGAGAATGCCTGTTACAATCAGCCCGTTCCCATAGAACCCTTTGTTCATAAAAGGGCCGGCCCCATAAAACCGCTTGTTCAAAGCGTCCATTCGCATAGAGCCCTTCGATAACAAAAAGGCCCTGTACCATGAGAATGCCTGTTACAATCAGTCTGCTCTCATAGAACCCCCGCGAACAAAAACGGCGCCGCAAAACCGCTCGTTAAAATCAGCCCGCCGCATGATTTTGATCACACGGCGGGCTGATTTCCCGCTCAGATATCCTCGACGAAGAGAACCCCCTCGACGTTGCGGATCATCTCGATCACATCGTTGGGATCGCTGTCTCGTCCGGTGCGCTGAAGGTCAAGCAGGATCTCATTGCTCCCGCTCGTGTTCTCGTGGTTGAGATATTCGACATAGGCCATGTGCCAGCCCTTCTGCCGCAGCGCGCGCAGCAGGGTCGAAAAGGGCACCGCGCTCGAATACTCCAGATACACCCGCACCACCGAGGAAGCCTTGAGGTAGCGTTCGTCGAGCCGGT
>Ga0129314_1001252_pt1 | contig 18539 bp, 20 predicted proteins | sample O1111metagenome_FD_94431 | JGI IMG/M metagenome (GOLD analysis project Ga0129314, IMG submission 94431) | Orangutan individual fecal microbial communities from fecal samples from Wisconsin, USA - O1111 metagenome | ecosystem: Host-associated > Mammals > Digestive system > Large intestine > Fecal... | reverse complement strand
TTTCTGGAAAAGTGCGCGGATTTCCCCATTATCAACGCCAATCTGCACATCAAGTCCAATGGACGGCGGATGTTCCAGCCCTTTTGGATCGCCCACATCGACGGCATGAAGATCCTGTTCATCGGCATCATCACCGAGGAGGTGCTGGCCGCCACCAAGAGCGACGAGCTGATCGGCTCCTTTGTGGACATCGGCGAGGCGGCCCGGGAGGTGGGCAACATCTGCAACGCCTACAACGCCATCGACATCGACTTCACCGTGCTGCTCACCCACATCGGCTTTGAGGAGGACAAGAAGTTGGCGGCAATGCTGGACCCCGCATGGGGCGTGGATCTGATCATCGGCGGCCACAGCCACACGCGGCTGGAGGAGCCCTTCAAGGTCAACGACATCTACATCGTGCAGGCGGGCACCGGCACCGACGAGATCGGCCGTTTCGATATCATGGTGGACACCAACCTCAACGCCATCGACACCTTCACATGGCAGATGATCCCCATTGACGACGCCCACTGCCCCCGCGACGAGGAGGTGGAATCGTTCATCCAGCGCTACAAAAGTGCCACCTCCCAGAAATACGACCGCATCATCACGCGGTTCGCCTGCGAGCTGGGTCATCCCAAGCGCAATCAGGAGACGCCGCTGGGCAACCTGATCGCCGACATCCTGCGGGACAGCTTCGGCATCGACCTGATGCTCATGGGCTCCGGCGCTATCCGCAGCTACTCTCTGGGGCCCGTGGTACACTACGCCGACCTTGTGGAGTGCCTGCCCTACGACGACGCGGTGTATATGCTCAAGGTCACCGGCACTCAGCTGGAGCGGATGCTGCGCCACGTCCTGCGGGATGAGGCGTTTCAGGGCGAGCATACGGAGTTCTACCAGTTCTCCCACGGGATGCACATCGTCTGGTCCAGAAGCGCGCAGGCATTCCGCACGCTGACGCTGGACGGCGAGGCACTGCGCGCCGACCGGCTCTACACCGTGGCCATGCAGAAGTACCACTACAACAATCTCAAGGCGTTTCTGAACATCACGCTGGAGGAGGCGGAGGAAAACGGCAGAACCCGCGTGCTGTCCACCTCGGCCCGTGATGTGGTGGAGGAATACCTGATGGTCAACCAGCACCTCAACCGGCAGGTAGAGGGTCGCCTAGTGGTAGCGGACTGAGCAGGAAGCATTAAAAAATATTGAATTTTCGGAGTAAAGCAGTATGAAGAATATCTTATTCGTTTGCCACGGCAATATTTGCCGCAGCCCGATGGCCGAGTTCGTGATGAAGGACTTGGTAGAAAAAGCGGGACTGGCAGCCCAATTCCATATCGAGTCCGCCGCTACCAGCCGGGAGGAGATCGGCAACCCAGTCTATCCTCCGGCACGGCGCAAACTGGCGGAGCACGGTATCTCCTGTGATGGCCATGCGGCACGACAGCTCACCAAAGCCGATTACAGAGGATTCGACTTCCTCATTGGCATGGACAATGCCAATCTGCAAAACATGCGGCGCATCTGCGGCGGTGACCCGGAGGGGAAAATCCGCCTGCTGCGGGACTACACGGCTCGTCCCGGTGACGTGGCCGACCCGTGGTATACGGGAGATTTCGAGGCAACTTGGCGGGATGTGCTGGAAGGGTGCCGGGGGCTGCTGAAAGAATTATCGGGTGGCTAACATTACAGTGAAGAACGTGAAAAACTGGATATGCAGAAAAAACACCGAGAAATGCCTGTTTAAGGCAATCCTCGGTGTTTTTCATGGATTTGATTACTGCGCCGATGAGCGCGGTTTCGCAGTTTTTCCTGTGTTCTCTGCGAAGCACGCCACTCATTTATACGCAAAACAATTATTCCTTGGTTTCGGTTTCTTCCGCTTTGGCCTCTTCAGCGGGAGCCTCCACCTTTTCCTCGGCGGGAGCTTCTTCCTTCTTCTTGACCTTCTTGCCGCTGCGCACCTGAGCAGCTGCCTGCTCGTCCAGCGTACCGACCTGACCGATGGCAGACTTCAGGAACTCGATGCGGACGCGATCCTCGCTGGTCTCAATGACCACGGTGCGATCCGTAATGGAAACAATACGGCCATAGACGCCGCCAATCGTGGTCAGCCAGTCGCCCTTCTTCAGGGAACTGCGCATCTCCTCAGCCTGCTTCTTCCGCTTGTTCTCGGGACGAATCAGCAGGAAGTAGAAGATGGCAACCATGATGACGATCATCAGGATGGAGGACATACCGCCGCCGGCTGCGGTGCTGCCGGATGCGGCGTAAGCCGTTGTAATCAGATTGAACATAGGGGCACTCCTTTTCACAGATATCCTTGCTATTATACAAAACTCTTGCCTATTTGGCAAGGGGTTTGGACGTAGTTCCCAAAATATTTACACCTTTTCCGCCAGCTTGCGGCTATACGCAGCGCGGAACGCGTCAAACTCGTCCACATCCAGCGCCAAACGAATCCGCTCGGCCAGCCTGTTGTAGAAATACAGGTTGTGCATAACCGCCAAGCGCATACCCAGCATTTCCTGCGCGGTAAACAGATGGCGCAGGTAGGCACGGCTGAATCTGCGGCATACCGGGCAGTCGCACTGCGGGTCAATGGGCCGCTCATCCAGCTTATACTGGGCATTTTTGATGTTCATAGTGCCCTGCCAGGTAAAGAGCTTCCCATGCCGTGCATTGCGGGCCGGCATTACGCAATCAAAGAAGTCCACGCCGCGAGCCACGCCCTCGATGATGTTGCTAGGCGTTCCCACCCCCATCAGGTAGCGGGGCTTGTCTGCCGGCATATGGGGTTCCACCGCGTCGATGATCTCATACATCACCTCGGTAGGTTCCCCCACAGCCAAACCGCCGATGGCAAAACCGTCACAATCGATTTTGGCAATCTGCTGCATATGCCAGATTCGCAGATCAGGGAAGGTAGCGCCCTGATTGATGCCGAACAGCATTTGCCGGGGATTTACCGTATCCGGCAGGGTATTAAGCCGGTCATGTTCCGCCTTGCACCGCTCCAGCCAGCGCAGCGTCCGCTCACAGGAGGCCTTGGCGTATTCGTAGGTAGCGGGATTCTCCACACATTCATCGAAAGCCATGGCGATATCGCTGCCCAAGTTGGACTGGATACGCATACTCTCCTCCGGCCCCATAAAAATGCGATGGCCGTCCAGATGAGAGGCAAAGGTTACCCCCTCTTCACTGATTTTCCGCAGACTGGCAAGTGAAAACACTTGAAAGCCACCGCTGTCCGTTAAAATCGGGCCATCCCATCGCATAAACTTGTGAAGTCCGCCCAGCGCCTTTACCACTTCATCACCGGGACGAAGATGCAGATGGTAAGTGTTGCTCAGCTCAATCTGACAGCCCAGCTGTTCTTTCAGATCAAAGGCGTCAATACCGCCCTTGATGGCAGCCTGTGTGCCGACATTCATGAACACCGGCGTCTGTACCACGCCGCCGTGGGCGCACTGGAACTGTCCCCGCCGGGCACGGTCCTGTTTTTTGATAACTCTGAACATTCTATTCTCCTATTACACCATAAAATAGCCAAGGCATAGGGCAAACATCACCGAATACGCGGAGAGTCCGCCCAGAATCGCAGCAGCTGTCAGTTTTCCTTCCGTGTGCCGCGGACTGCAAAGCAATATGACCGCCGCCACAAGAGAAACAAACGCAATGGACAGCGTGGGGATCAAAAACCATTTCATAGTCATTTTTTAATGAATGAACATGGCATCGCCGAAGGAGAAAAACCGGTATTTCTCCCGCACGGCCTCCTGATAGGCGGCCAGAATATGCTCTCGCCCTGCCAGCGCCGAAACCAGCATGATAAGAGTGGACTCAGGCAGATGAAAATTGGTGATCAGTGCATCCGTCGCCTTAAAGCGGTAGCCGGGATAGATAAAGATATTCGTCCAGCCGGCGTTGGCCTTCATCGTGCCGCCTGCTCCCGCCCATGATTCTACCGTGCGGCAGGAGGTGGTACCTACGCAGATGACACGGCCGCCGTTGGCGCGGGTGTTGTTGATAAGATCGGCCGTCTCCTGCGGGATCACACAGTATTCGCTGTGCATCTCATGCTCGGTGATTTCATCTTCCTTTACCGGGCGGAAGGTACCCAGGCCCACGTGCAGCGTTACATAGCCGATCCCCACACCCATGGTACGGATTTTCTCCAGCAGCTCCGGCGTGAAGTGCAGGCCCGCAGTGGGCGCAGCGGCACTGCCGACCACCTTGGAGTACACGGTCTGATAGCGCTCGCGATCCTGCAATTCCTCCTTGATGTAAGGCGGCAGCGGCATCTTGCCAAGACGGTCCAGCACCTCCAGAAAGATGCCTTCATAATCAAAACGCACCAAGCGGTTGCCGCCGGGAAGCTCTTCTGTAACCTCGGCGGTCAACTGACCGTCGCCAAAGGACAGCTTTGCCCCTTTGCGCATCTTCTTGCCGGGCCGCACCAGACATTCCCACGTTTTTTCGCCCCGGTCGATCAGCAGCAGCACCTCACAGGCGCCGCCGCCTGGGAGACGCTGACCCAGCAGACGGGCGGGCAGCACCCGGGAATCGTTGAGAATCAGGCAATCACCAGGCCGCAGATATTCCGGCAGGTCAAAGAAGTGCTTATGCTCCCATGCGCCGGTGTCTTTATCCAGTACCAACAGGCGGGAGGCGTCACGCCGTTCAATCGGGGTCTGGGCAATCAGCTCCTGAGGCAGATCAAAATAGAAATCATGTGTTTTCATACTATCGCTCGTTTCCAACAGTTTTAGCATATCGCAATATAATATCATACCATATTACCGGGGCTTCTTCAACCTTTTTCTCCTTACAGGACTGTGTGGCCTGTGGAAAAGCCCCGGTGTATATAACTGGACGATAGCTTGCGAAGATGAGGGCCCGCGCCGCAGGCGGATGGTTCTTGTGAGGGCAGGACAAAAAAGTATCCTCAGGCAGACTGCCTGAGGATACTAAAATGTATCAGAATACGCGGCGTGCCGTCAGGTAACGGCTGGCGTAATAACTCTCGCTGAGGCTGGAGATAATAACGCCGCGGCTGCTGGAGGCATGAATAAACTGACCACCGCCAACATAGATACCCACATGGCTGGCTGCGGAACTGGTGTTGTAGGTGCCGAAGAAGAACACCAGATCACCGGGCTGCAAATCGCCCATAGACACCTCGTAGCCGCTGTTCAGCTGCGGGGTAGCGCCGTGAGCCAAGCTGACGCCGAAGTTGGAAAATACATGCATCGTAAAGCCGGAGCAGTCAAACCCACCGCTTCCGGTACCGCCGTAGACATAGGGGACACCCAAATACTGCTGTGCAAAGGCGACAATATCGCTGCTGCTGCCGCTGCCTGCAAATTCACTGTTGTCCTCGTTTGTGCCGCTGCCTGCATTTTCTGTGTTGGCTGGCGTCTTTTTGGCGGGAGCTTTTGCCTTGGGCTTGGGTGCTTCCTTCTCCAGAGTCAGATCCAAATCGTCACCGGTGACATAGCCTGTCTTGTCGCCGCTCTTAATGGCAAACCAGCCGTTGTCAAGTCCTGTGACCTCTACGCGATCACCATTTTTCAGGGTTGACAGAACCTCGCTCTCTCCATTGGCTTCTTTCAGAAGAGGAAGCTCATCTGCGTCAACCACACCATAGGTTTCAAAGGAATCTGTGCGCTTCAGCAGCTCCACATATTCAGGGGAGATGAAGCCGGTACAGTCGTTGTAGCTGATACGGAACCAGTCATCCAGATCCTCCATCACGGATACGATGGCATCGAGAGGAAGCAGAATATAGACATTGCTCTCTTCGGTGGGATCAAAGTAAAGGGGGATATCCTTTTCCGTGATTTTACCCACTGCCTTCACCTTGGTGTCGCTGGGAAGCAGGCGGGGCAGCTCGGGCTTCTGCCCCTGAGCCTCAAGCCCGGAGGTCAGCGCGGTTGTAAATACGGCGCTGTCCTGCGAAGAGAGGACAACCGTGCTGCCGGAGGATGCCCATGCGCACACGGTTGTGCTGCACAGTACGGCTGCGGACATCATTGCCGCAGCAAGCAAACGATGATTTTTTGCTTTCATAGGCAGCCCCCTTACAGCTTGCCGGACAGTGCACGCTCCAACCAGATGGAGCCCACATCCATGGCGGCGTACAGGCTGTTTTTCTCCGACTTCTTTACCACGCGATCACGGGATTTCAAGTTGGGGTCAGTCAGCTGCAGCTGGACGGATACACGGGTGGCCACGTCCATATCCTGTTCCTTTTTGCTTTCAAGGATCTGGAACATCACAACATATTTATCCGCCATGGAGCCATAGTAGATCAAGTTATCAACACGCCGCAGGGGGTGGTTTTTATAAACAAGGCCTTCGCCTTTTTTTACATCTGCCATTGGGTTGATTACCTCCTGTTAACAAGAATTGCATAACAGTATAGCACAAAAAACAACCTCTGTCAAATCGGCTGGCAAAATAGTTTGTAAAATTGAAAAAAAGTAAGGGAACCAAGACGGTTTCCCTTACTTTTGTATCAAGAATACGATCAGATATCAAGATAGCGCTTGACGAGAATCTGCAGCAGCTCATCCCGGTCGATCTTACAAATCAGCGTCCGGGCGCCGTTATGATTGGTGATGTAGGTGGGATCTTCCGACAGGATATAACCCACGATCTGGTTTACGGGGTCGTATCCTTTTTCCTTCAGTGCCTCGTATACCGAGGTCAGCACATGATGCACCTGCGAGTCCCGATCCTCTGCGGCATTGAATTTTCTGGTATAATCGTCCATTGAGGCACCGCCTTTCTGCATATTTAAATTCATTATATGACCAATGAGGTCTGCTGTAAAGAGCTATTTTGTTATTTTGTGCCAAAAATACGGTCGCCCGCATCACCCAGACCGGGTACAATGTAACCATTCTCATTAAGGCACTTGTCCACGGCACCGGCATAGATGTCCACATCAGGATACAGCTTCTGAATATGCTCAATTCCTTCGGGAGCAGCCACCAGCACCATCAGTTTGATGTGCTTGCAGCCAAATTTTTTCATTTCACCGATCGCCTCGGCAGCAGAGCCGCCTGTGGCCAGCATGGGATCCACGATCAGCACATCACGCTCGGCCACATCCTTGGGCATTTTGCAGAAGTAAGGGTGGGGCTCCAGCGTCTCCTCATCGCGGTACATACCGATATGCCCCACACGGGCGGAGGGCACCATACGCAGCACGCCGTCTACCAGCCCCAGACCGGCACGGAGGATCGGAACCACCACAAATTTTCTGCCTGCCAGCGTGGGAGCCTCCATCTCACAGATGGGGGTTTCGATATGCTTGGTGGTCAGCGGCAAATCACGGGTGGCCTCATATGTGATCAGCATACCAATCTCGGATACCAACTCGCGGAAATCCTTGACACTGGTGCCTTTGCTGCGCATGATGGTCAGCTTGTGAGCCACCAGAGGGTGATCCATAATGTGTACTTTTTCACTGAACATAACTTTTTCCTCCGTTATATTTAAATCTTTTTTTGATATTATTGATGCTCCACGGTGATGGGAAGCCCCTTTGCCAGACGTTCGCGCTCAGCCTGACTGAGCCGAAGATAGACCGGTCGCAGCGCCTGAGGTGCAACCGCACCACCCTGCGCTGCTATCCGCTGCGCCGCAAAGCCAACACCGGAGGCACGCTGGTACAGGCAGCCTGCTGACGCCATACGGCAGCGGATGCCCTGCTCCGAGAGGTGAGTATAGCATAGCTGTGCGCCATCGCCAACCACTATTTTTTCGCCCGAATCTTGTGCCAGCTCCTGTGCCAGTACCTCTAGGGCGATGGCCCGATCCTCGCACCGACGCGTCAGGCATCCGCCGCGACAATCAAAAACGGCATTATAAATCTGCTGGCGGCGTGCATCCATGGCACAGATCACCGTGCCTTCAAACGCGGTTACATTTTCCGCCATGGCCTCCAGTGTGGAAACGCCGCAGCAGGGGAGTTCCAGCGCCCAGGCCAGCCCCTTTGCCGCCGATATACCGATGCGCAGACCGGTAAAGCTGCCCGGACCGGCCGCCACGGCGATAAGCTCCATATCATGCGCGGTCATACCGGCATTTTGCAGCATGGTTTCTACCATGGGCATCAGCGTGACACTGTGGGTCAACCCACGATTCTGGTAAGCACTGGCAAGCACGGTATGATCCTCTACCACGGCGGCGGATACGGCCTTGGCCGATGTCTCAAAAGCTAAGATTTTCACGCGATACTGCCTCCTGTCACTGTAATGATGCGCTCTTCATCGCCGCTGCCGCGTTCAATGGTTACGGATACGGCGTCAGGCGGTATAGCGTCCGCCACATTTTCGCTCCACTCCACGATGCAAATGCCGCCCCGCTCCAGATAATCCTCCCAGCCAATATCAAACAGCGCATCGCTGTTGTCCAAACGGTACATATCAAAGTGGAAAACAGGTGTTTTACCAAGATATTCGTTGACGATCGTAAACGTGGGGGAGGTGACCCGCCCTGTATAGCCAAGACCACGGGCGATTCCACGGGTCAGAGCGGTTTTACCCATTCCGAGGCCGCCGTGGCAGGCGACCACCGTGTTGGGACGAAGATTTTGTGCCAACTGATAGCCAAAGGCCTCGGTATCGGCGACACTGTGGGAAAAATATTGCATGTGAGACGTCCTTTCGGAGCAGAATAAACATAAAATTCCATTTTGGATGATCAATTTATTCTAGCACAAAAAATTCAAAAAGAAAAGAGGGTAGGGACGGTTTACACCGAAAAGTTCCTGTGATACAATAAACTGATAGCCGACCGGAGCGGTATGCCCCGGAGCAACGACCATGGAGGAAGCATACATGCAGCGAGCGCGGGAATTTTTGCGGGATATTTTTCGGCAGGCAGACCTTGTCCTGCTGGCGCTTTGCTGTGCGGCTACGGCATACGGCCTGCTGATGATCTATTCCGCTACCCGCTATATGAATACGCTGCGGCTTGTGGTCGTACAGGGCGCGGGCGTGTTGATCGGGATTGTGCTGTACCTGCTGTTTTCCATGCTGGATATTGAGGAGCTGATGCGGAAAAAGGGTTGGCTGTGGCTGACGGTCTTTGGCGTCGGGTTTATCCTGCTGCTGAAAAGTCAGCTGGGCCGTGCCGGCGACACGGGCAATCTGGCATGGCTGAAGTTCCCGCTTCTGCCGGTGATGGTGCAGCCATCCGAGGTCGTAAAGTTAACCTTTATTCTGGTGTTGGCATGGCAGCTGGTATGGCTTCAGGAAAACCGCACGCTGCAAAAGATACCGGATGTGCTGTTTTTAGGCGCACACCTGCTGATAATCTTTGGCCTTTACTACAAAATCTCCTCTGATATGGGCAGCGGGCTGGTGTTTGTATTCATATTTGTCTGCATGTGCTTTGTGGCGGGTGTGGCGACCCGCTGGTTTGTGATTGGCGGAATCAGCGCCGTATTGGCCTTCTACATTCTCTGGGAGGAGGATGTGATCAAGGACTATATGAAGGATCGATTCATTGTTGTTTTAGACCACAGCTATCAGCCGCTGAATGTGGGCTGGCACCAGACGCGCAGCCTGATGACGCTGGGAGGCGGCAAATTGACGGGGATGGGTCTGTTTCACGGGATACAGACCCAGAGCAGCGAAAGCGCCAGCCTGCCCAATCGCAACACGGATTTTATTTTTTCTGTGATCGGTGAAGAGTTGGGAATGGTGGGCTGCGTTCTGGCACTGGCAATTCTGGCAGCCATTATCCTGCGGTGCATCTATGTGGCCCGCAACACACGAAGCAAGATGGATTGCTACATCTGCGTGGGAGTGGTGGGTATGCTGCTGTTTCAGATTCTGGCCAATGTAGGCATGTGCCTGTTTGTAATGCCGGTTATCGGCCTGACGCTTCCGTTTTTCAGCTATGGCGGCACGTCGATTGTTACGATTTTTGCCGCTATGGGATTGGTATCCGGCGCTCACAGCCGCTCCCGCCCGGATTGGCTGCGAAAATAGGAGAATGGCAAAAAGCGCCGGAAAGGACTCTTTTCGTAAAAACGGAAAAAATGCTTGCAATTAAAGCGCGCCTGTGCTATACTCCCTTCATCAATTGAACAGCGCCCGATGAACTTTTCAGAATTCCGGCGGAAAACTGAAAGGGGAGGGGACTCTGGAGAATCCCATTGAATTGGGTGCCGAAGGTGTAAGGCGCGAAAGCGCTGAATCTCTCAGGCAAAAGGACAGAGAAAGACATTTTGTCGATCTTGTTTCTCCGGAGTCGCTGCCATGCAGCGGCTCTATTTTTTGTGTGTAAAAGGAGAAGAACAACATGCAAGCCATTGAATCCGTACTGTTTCCCGTCGTGTGCAAAATCAACGAGTATCTCAGCAGCTATATTTTGGTGTTCCTGCTGATCGGCGTAGGCCTGTGGTACTCCATCAGGACTCGCTTTGTGCAGGTGCGCTGCTTTGGCGAGGGAATGCGCAAGGTGTTCGGCAATCTGACGCTGAGAGGACGCCGCCATGATTCCGGTATGAGCTCTTTTCAGGCGCTGGCAACAGCTATTGCCGCGCAGGTAGGGACGGGCAATATCGTGGGTGCTTCCGGCGCAATCCTGACCGGCGGCCCCGGCGCCATCTTCTGGATGTGGGTCATTGCCTTTTTCGGCATGGCCACCATTTACGCTGAGGCGACGCTGGCCCAAAAGACCCGCGTCGTCGATGCTGACGGCACGGTTCGCGGCGGCCCCGTGTATTACATTACCACCGCCTTCAAAGGCGGATTCGGTAAGTTCCTGGCGGCCTTCTTCGCCGTGGCCATCGTGCTGGCACTGGGCTTTATGGGCTGCATGGTACAGTCCAACTCCATTGGCTCTACTATGAATACCGCTTTCGGGGTTCCCACATGGGTATCCGGTGTGATTCTGGTCGTCATCTGCGCCGTTATCTTTCTGGGCGGCGTGCAGCGTCTGGCAGCCGTTACAGAGAAGATCGTTCCCATCATGGCCTGCATCTTCCTGCTGGGTGGTCTGGTCGTTCTGGCGGCTCGCATTACCTATATTCCCGCCACGCTTGCCATGATCTTCCGGTATGCCTTCCAGCCTCAGGCCATCATCGGCGGCGGTTTTGGCTACGCCATCAAGACCGCGGTCAGTCAGGGCGCCAAGCGCGGACTGTTTTCCAATGAAGCCGGTATGGGCTCTACACCTCACGCCCACGCGCAGGCCAATGTGGCCCATCCCCACGATCAGGGTGTGGTGGCCATGATCGGTGTGTTCATTGATACCTTTGTGGTGCTGACTCTCAACGCGCTGGTGATCATCTCCACCCTGTATACCGCCGATGGCCCTCTGGCCGATTGCGGTGCGGCCGCTGCCAGCACCGCGCTGAATAAGGCAAATCTGGCCCAGACCGCCTTTGGTACTGTATTCGGCGAGAAGCTGGGCGCCATGTTTGTGGCGATATGCCTGTTCTTCTTTGCTTTTTCCACGGTGCTCAGCTGGAATCTGTTCGGTAAGATCAACGCCAATTATCTGTTCGGACAAAAGAATTCCCGCCGCTGCACGGTGGTATACAGCCTTATCGCGCTGGTGTTTGTGTTTATCGGTACGCTGGCCAGCAATGATCTGGTGTGGGAGCTGACGGATATGTTCAATAACCTGATGGTAATTCCCAACGCCATTGCCCTGTTTGCCCTGAGCGGTATGGTGGTCGCTATGTGCAAGGAGGGCGCACTGTCCAAGAAGTAGGCGAAGATTGCTTCCTTTTGTACTTTCCCTGCGGAAAACGCCCGATCCGGTATGCCGGATCGGGCGTTTTCATTGACAAGCGTTTTTTGCTGCGCTATAAATATAGGTGAGAAATCTGATAAAAAGAGGTGTCGGCATGTACGAACTGAATCTCATCACAGGAAACAGCTATTATATCCAAAGTCCTTCTAAAATAGGGCTTGTCCGGCTGAACGAAGCCGATGTATGCCTGATTGACAGTGGCAACGACAAGGACGCAGGCCGCAAGTTACGGCAGCTGCTGGACACCAACGGCTGGCATCTGACTGCCATCTACAACACCCATTCCAATGCCGACCACATCGGCGGCAACCGATATTTACAGGGACAGACGAAATGCAAGATCTACGCGCAGGGCATCGAGCGTGACATTACCTGCCATCCGGTGCTGGAACCGGCCTTTCTGTACGGCGGCTTTCCCCCGAAGGAGCTGCGCCACAAGTTCCTGATGGCACAGGAGAGCGACGCGGAGGAACTGACGGCTGATGTCCTGCCGGAGGGCTTCGAACTGCTGCAATTGCCGGGCCATTTCTTCCACATGACGGGATTCCGCAGCCCGGACGGCGTGGTATATCTGGCGGATTGCCTGTCCAGCCGTGAGACGCTGGACAAGTACCAGATCGGCTTTATTTACGATGTGGCTGCCTATCTGGATACGCTGGAGAAGGTTAAGACCATGCAGGCTGCCGCTTTTGTTCCCGCTCACGCAGACGTAACGGAGAATATCGCGCCGCTGGCGCAATATAACATCGACAAGGTGTTGGAGATTGCCGAGCATATGGTGTCACTATGCGCGGAACCGATGATGTTTGAAGAGCTGCTGAAGAAGCTGTTTGACGGCTATGGCCTGACGCTGACCTTTGAGCAGTATGCGCTGGTGGGCAGCACGGTGAAGTCATATCTGGCGTGGCTGAAGGATACCGGCCGGCTGGAGGCCTGTTTTGAGAATAATCGCCTGCTGTGGAGAAAAGCCGGGTGATTACTTCAGGCTCTGCTGCCTCATCCACACATCCATAACCACACTGTGGGGCAGGATCTTCGTCAGCGCCGCCTGCGTTCTGGCAACAAAGCCATATTTGCACACGTCGCGGCCCCGTTTGGCATCCCGCCATGTGCGGCGCACAATATCATCAGGATCGTACATGGCAGTATATTTCTTGACCACTGCCTCACTGCCGGAGGAGATGGCCCGCTGGAAGAACGCGGTTTTTGTCCAGAAGGGACACACCGCCATCACGCTGATGCCCCGGCTGTGCAACTCCCGGTTCAGTGCCCGGCTGAAGCTGAGAACAAAGGCTTTCGTCGCACCGTAGATATCAATATAGGGGATAGGCTGAAAAGCGGCCACGGACGCAATATTGATGATCTGGCTGCCGTGGGGCATGTAAGGGGCTGTCAGCTGACACATGGCCACCACTGCCTGACAATTCAGGTCGGTCATGTTCAAATTGACCTCCAGCGGCGTATCCAGCACGGCGGCAAACTTACCATAGCCGCTGCAATTCATCAGAAGGCCCACCTGAATCGGCTCCTCTGCCAGCGCGGTCTTATAGATGTCAAAGCTGGCGCGATCCGTCAGATCTAAAGGTAGTACACGAATCGGGAAGGGAACCGCAGCGCGCAGTGCCTCAAGCTTATCCTGCTGGCGGGCAATGACCCACACCTCGTCAAAGACGCCGTATTGATCTACGGTTTCGGCAAAGCGCTTGCCTATACCACTGGAAGCGCCGGTGATTACAGCGATTTTTTTCATGATGCATCATCCTTTCTCGCATCATTATGCCATGAAGAGCGTGGATTTGCAAGAGTGAGCAGTGCCCGCGGCACGTTGCAGCCCGAAAGATAGAAATGCCGCACTTGTGCGGCGGAACAGAAGACATAGCATGATAGTCAGGAAGGGCGAGAAGTACCGTCTTTGCCGGTTTACCACCGCCGGGGAAGTAAACCTGTGCAGACACGCGAAGCGGTAAGGCTGCCAACTATTCCGTGGTCGAGATTTGGATAGACTGAAGTTAAAAAGCAGCGCCGCAAGCGCTGCTTTTTGTCTATTCCGGAGAAGAATTATCACATTTTGCAGGCTGCTCATGTCAGCAGCTGAAAGAGCATAACAGCGACGCCGAGAATTACCAGAAATACGCCAGTAATGCGGTTTAACGTTCTGGCAGAGGCCTTGTTGGCGAAAACGGCGGCGATTTGCGCCCATATCAGGGTAAACACAACGCACAGCGCGAACACTGTCCAGTCCGGCGCACCGCCGATGGTGAAGTGGGAAATTGCGCCCGTCAGCGCGGTAAAGGACATGATGAACACGCTGGTACCAACGGCGGTTTTCAGTTCATATCCCAGCACCGAGGTCAGAATCAGCAGCATCATCATACCGCCGCCGGCGCCCACAAAGCCGCAGATAAAGCCGATTATTACGCCGCATATCACGGACTGGACGGCCCGCTTTCCCGGCGACACCGCCAGCATGGCCTCTTTTGTGGTCATGACAGGCTTTACAATAAACTTGACACCCAGCAGAAACGTCATGAAAACGGAAAAACTGCCCATGGTGGCTGAGGGCAGCAGACTGGCGATATAGCTGCCCACCACAGTAAAGGCCAGTACGCTGACCATCATAATAAGGCCGTTGCGGATATCCAGATTCTTGTTTTTACCATAGGTGTAAGCGGAAACGGCGCTGGCCAGCACGTCCGAAGAAAGCGCAATACCCACCGCCATATAGGGATCCATATCCAGAAAGGTGATCAGCAGGGGGCTGATTACGGCAGCGGCGCTCATCCCTGCAAAGCCGGTACCCAGTCCGGCGCCCATGCCGGCGAAAAAGGTGACGAGAAGCGTAAACATAATTGTCATAATAGAAGCTCTCCCTTCAGCAGAGTGTCAAGGTTTTGGCTCATGACACGTATGGTTTCAAAGAATGCCGCACGCATGGTTTCGTTGGTGTTTTCAAACAGCCGGTCGAAAAAGACGGCTTGCAAAGCGCGGCCCTTTTCAATCACGGGCTGTGCCTTTTCGGTGCAGAGCAGTTGGGTTTTGCGCCGGTCACCGACCACCGCTTGCCTTGTTAAATAACCGTCTTTTACAAGCTTTTCAACATTTACAGACACCAGATTGGCCTTGATTTTTCGTACCTCCACAATATCGGCCGCAGTCTGATAGCTGGGATTGTTGGCCAGAAACAGCAGAATGTCAAAGGCGGTTTGTGGCAGCTTCAGCTGCTGACACAGCGGCTTGCAGGCTTGGTGGTAGGCCAGCGCCAGTTTTCGTGAAAATTCCATACTAAGATTCATTGCCATACTCCATATGTTCAAAAATAGATAGTTCAAAAGTGAACTAAATACTACCACAGGAGATCTTTTCTGTCAAGAGCCATTTGTCCTTGTCGCGTGACTTCTTTTTGGTCGGCGATTCGTGCCGAGGGAGTATTTGCCCCGCTGCGTTCAAAAAGAGGGAGAAACGGGTTTATTTGAAAGCTTTCGAAAAACTCTTTCAGGCGATTATTTTTTCAGAATTCTCTATTGACTTTCTCAAATCCTGTATTATAATCGGTATATACCGGAAATGAGGAGGCGAACCAATGGCAAGACCACCACGGTGCCGGAGGATCTGCGGCGCACCGCAGGTTGAGGTATTCTGTCCTGATGGATGCATGGGGGGAGAGCCGATCCTGTTGACGCTGGACGAATATGAGGTTATCCGTCTGGTGGATCTGGAACGACAGACGCACCAGCAGTGTGCCCGGCAGATGGACATTTCCCGCTCCACCGTGCAGGAAATCTATGAAAGCGCCCGGCGCAAGATCGCGGCGTGTCTTGTCCACGGTAAGCCGCTGCGCATTACCGGCGGCAACTACCGCATCTGCGGCGGGCAGGAACAGCAGCACTGTGGCCGCGGCTGCCGGATGCACGAAATTAAAGAAACAAATTCTGATTACGAACGTAAAGGAGAAACCATCATGAAAATCGCAGTTACTTATGAAAACGGTCAAATCTTCCAGCATTTCGGTCACACGGAGCAGTTTAAGCTCTACGTGGTGGCAGACGGTAAGATTGTCCGTGAGGAAGTGGTGGACACCAACGGCAGCGGCCACGGCGCGCTGGCCGGTTTTCTGATGCAGCAGGGTGTGGACACACTGATTTGCGGTGGTATTGGCGGCGGTGCGCAGGCCGCACTGGCAGAGGCAGGCATCAAACTCTACGGCGGTGTCAGCGGTGAGGCGGATGCTGCGGTGAACGCACTGCTGGCAGGAAATCTCGGCTATAACCCCAATGTCCGCTGCGACCATCACGACCATGCTCATGGCGAGGGCGGCCATACGTGTGGCGATCATGGCTGCGGCCATCACGGCTGCCACTAAGCGATACTCATAAATTTCATAGTCACTCATTATTCAACCCATATCTTCCGCTATCCTTGTATCCGCTCTATAATGAGCACAACAAATGAGCTGTGACGCTCAGAAATACAAGGAGGAACTTGCTATGCTCAACGAGAATGTGGCTAGGCTGCTGAAAAGCGGAATGTGGGATCTGGCTACCTGTAATGCCGACGGAGAGCCCAACGTGGTACCCGTTGCCTTTAAGGACGTGACACCGGAGGGAAAGCTGGTGGTGGGCGATGTGTTTCTGGACACCACGCTGAAAAATCTGGCCGTCAACAATGGTAAGATCGCCATCTCTGTGTACGACGCGCAGAATCTGGAGGGCTATCAGGTGAAGGGTACGGCCCAGTATGTCACCGAGGGCGAGGTGGTCAGCACCTTCAAGAGTATGGTGGAGAAGATGTTTAACGGCGCAGCCACAGCCAAGGGCGCACTTGTTATCACGCCGGAGAGGTTCATTGTTACTACGCCCGGCGCAGACAACAAAAAGGAAATTTGAAACCAATTATTTCACAGTTACTTGTGAATGGCTCCATACCGCGGTATAATTAAAGAAAACGCAGGAGGTACAGCCGTGTATCAAAGAAAACTGGAGAAAGACATTCGCTGTCCATTGGAATACGGCATGGAGATATTCGGCGGGAAGTGGAACTCACGTATTATCTGTGTGCTGGCCACCTTGGGTACGCTGCGCTACAGCGAGCTGCGCCGCGAGATGGGCAATATTACCGATGCGGTGCTGGCCTCCACGCTGAAGGGCCTTATTGCCAACGAAATCGTGGGGCGCCGATCCTACGATGAGATTCCACCGCGGGTGGAGTATTTTCTGACGGAAAAGGGAACGTCTATCGTGCCGATTTTACAGAACATCTGCCAATGGGCGGGAATGTTCTATAAGGACGAAAGTGACATGCCCATGATCCAGTGCCAGAAGTGCGACCATCGCTGAAAGGAGAAATCATGACTTACAACTTTGATGAGATTATCGACCGCCGCCACACAAACGCCTTGAACACCGATGGCTTCCGGGGCTACATCTTCCATGCCGGCCCGGAGAAGGTGTTTCCCTATAAGGATGAGGAATTCGTCCGTATGTGGGTGGCCGACATGGAGTTCGGCGTGGCCCCAGAGATTCTGGATGCCCTGCGCCAGCGCATCGACCGCCGCATCTTCGGCTATACCGGCCTGTACGATGACACATATTACAATGCATTTTCCAAGTGGTGCATGGATCACTACGACTGGAGTTTCCCGCAGGAGGAGCTGTGCATAACGCCGGGCATTGTTCCTGCTCTTTATCAACTGGTAGAAATGCTCTGCACCAAGGACGAGAAGGTGCTGGTAAACACCCCTGCCTATGGTTATTTCGCCCACGCGGCAGAGTACGCCGGTGTGGACGTGCTGACCTCACCGCTGCATAAAAAGGCTGACGGCACCTTTGAACTGGACTTCGAGGACTTTGAAAAGAAGTGCGCCGATCCCGGCTGCAAACTGGTATTCTGGTGCAATCCCCAGAACCCCACCGGTCGGATGTGGACGAAGGAGGAGCTGCGCCGCGCCGGTGAGATCATGCGGAAGTATAACCTGTGGGTGGTGTCTGATGAGATCCACTGTGACCTGATCCGCTGCGGCCGCCGCCATATCCCCATGGCAAAAGTGATGACCGACTATCCAAAGCTTATCACCTGCATGGCGCCCAGCAAGACCTTCAATCTGGCGGGACTGGCGTTCTCCAACATCATCATCCGCGACGCAGCAATTCGCCGCCGCTACAAGGATCGGGACAAGCTATTCGGCACGGTAAACCCCCTGTCCCTGACGGCGGCCAAGGCCGCCTATGAGCAGGGCGGCGCGTGGCATGAGGCGCTGAAGGAGTATCTGGACGGCAACTTTGCTTTCGCAAAGGAGTTCCTGACTCGTGAACTGCCCGAGGCGGTGATGTATATCCCGGAGGCCACCTATCTCGCTTGGATGGATATGAACAAGTGCCTGCCGGAGGGCACCGATTTGCCCGACTTCTTTGCCAACAAGGCGGGCGTGCTGCTGGAGGGCGGCAACGCTCTGTTTGTGGGCAACGCCGCAGGGTATGTCCGCTTGAATCTGGCCATGCCCCGCAGCATCATTGAAACGGGACTTGCCCGCATGGCGGAGGCCATCCGCAAGGCGAAAAGCACAAAGTGAGCTTTTAGGAGGCGTTTCATGAAAGAAGCGTTGCGCCGTGTTCCGTTCTGGTCGCTGTTGACAGAACAAGAGAAAGAAATAATAGAGCGCGCCGCGATGGTGCGCCGGTATGAAAAGGGCGCTCTCATCCACGACGGCGGCAGCGAATGTCTGGGGCTGCTGCTGGTGCTGTCCGGCGAGATACGCACCTACCTCCTCTCCGACG
>Ga0129314_1001249_pt1 | contig 18566 bp, 23 predicted proteins | sample O1111metagenome_FD_94431 | JGI IMG/M metagenome (GOLD analysis project Ga0129314, IMG submission 94431) | Orangutan individual fecal microbial communities from fecal samples from Wisconsin, USA - O1111 metagenome | ecosystem: Host-associated > Mammals > Digestive system > Large intestine > Fecal... | reverse complement strand
CATGGAACTGTCGGCTGACTACGAAGCCGAGCAAGCGGAGCTGAAAAAGAGAGCCGCCGCCCTGCAAGCCGAACTGGACAAGTCACAGGCAGCTACCGTCAACGCCGAGAAATTTATGGGCATGCTGTATCTTGAAATATCCATTCTCCTTTTCCTTGAAATATTCAAGAATATACTTGTAATACATATCAGCGACGTTTTCGCCGTCTATGATCTCATACCATGAAGCCTGTTCAGTAAGAAGCTGGCTTACCGAGTTTTTAACGCCGTATACTCCCACCGGATGACCTGTTCGCACAAGATACATTACCACATACGTGAAGTGGCTGTCACCCGTCATCAGAATAAAAGTTTCGTCTCTCTTCAACAGTGCTGCCTTCTGGTACAAAAAATCGAGCATGATAAAGTCTGTATCATTCTTATTCTTGGGATTGCAGGACGTGTCGATAATGTAGTTGCTGATCTTTCGCAGCTTGTCCACTTCGCGATAAATATCTGGGTCTGAATAATCAGCAAAGAAATATATCTCCGGGATATAATACTTTTTCTTGAGATCCGCTACCCATGTGTCAAGCGTGGGTGAAATCTCCCTCACTCATTCATTTTCATTCAAATAAAGCGAAACTCTGCCCGAAATATATCTACACGTTTCTTCGGCAGAATGAAGTCCGGCATAATACGCGGATATCTCCTCATTCACAATTTCTTTGATTGCTGCCGGAACGGTGCTGCACGCTGTCAGGGAATCAATCATCTTATAATACTCATTTTTGAACTCCTCATCAATGGTAACAACGGGATAGTTTTCCGAATTATTGTCCTGTAATGGCATGGCTTCAAATGTCGTGGGATTCAACACATAAGGCAAAGCACCTTCGTAGGATATCCAATCCCAAAATACAGCTTTGGAAGACGGAATCTGACTGTGACCTGTTGCATTGACGATTAAATCGCTTGAATTCATGACGAAATTGATGAATTCCCATGCACCGTCTTTCACTGACGATGAACGGTTTACCGCGAATAACTCACCGAAATTCACAGAAACTGTTCCCGTTCCGCTGTCATTCGGATAACCGATGTAGAATAGTTCATCTTCTTCAAGCACGCCGAATCTCATTTTTTCTTCAAGATACAGATTGACCGCCGAAATGCTTGTGTTTTTCAGCAGGCATTCACCGCTCATATAGGCAGTATCTCTCGATTTGAGATTCACCTGATTTTCTTCGGGGAACGAACCGAGGTATTCAAGCAAGGACGCAAACTCCGGGGAACTAAATGTGTTTTCCGTTCCGTTTATGTAGTCTCCCAAACGGTTCATGAGTAGGATTTCCTGCATAAAGGATCTCGAATTCACGTTTAGAATATAGCCATCCTTAATGCTATCGGAAGCTGACAGAAACGCAGCAATTGTCCACTCACCGCTCGGCAGATAGTCACGCCGTCCCACAAGAGTATTCGCGATAAAATACGGTGAAAGAGCGTACAGTTTTTCCTGCACCTTCAATGAATCCGTTACACAGTCAAAATATTCGGCGGTGTCGGTGAAACCGGATAAATCAAGGAAAACATCGGAATATGTTTGAATGTACTCTTCATCTGTAAAGACAAGCACGTCCCCGATATCATTTTTTACAATCGACTTTTCAAATTCATTTATCATTGCGTTTACATCGTTGCTTGCGTAGCCGCGGATATCGCATACGGCATAGTATTCTTCGGATATCGCGTTAAATGTCGTAACTGCAAGCTCCACAAAGCTTTTCCCTGACTCCATATAAGTAACTTCAATGAGCTTTTTCGCAGGGATCATTTCATCGGACATTTTTTCCATGCGGTAAAGCTCATATTCTTTTGTCAGCGGAGAGCGATATAAGCAGTAGAGCGTGTTTACATCCGAAACATGAAGAGTGACGACATTGCTGTAGACAAGTCCGCTGTTTACAAAATCAAGTATAAGAGAGCCTGCGCCGTATTCAGCCATTCCCGCTTTTGAGATATAGTAGATTTTGCTGTCATACAAAAAAATTCGGTCGGAAGGTACACCGCGCCAGTCTGTCTCCGAGTGAATCTCCCGCAAAGCATTTTTTTCGACCGTCCATAGCTTGCGAACACCTATGCTGCTTTCCGTTAAAACATAAACTGTGCCGTCAGGGGAGCGTTCGGCATTGACAATGTTACCGGACAGCTGAACGGATTTGCTTCCCATATCACTTTCCGACACATAAAGGAGCGAGTCCGAACCTTCTGACGCAATGTAGAAATTCCCGTCGGAGTACCACATTCGGCAGCTGCTTTCATCATTGAAATAATAGACAGGTAAATCCGCTTCTCCATATACTTCCATGTTTTCGGACAGTAGAAGGAGCTTTATAAATATTTCAGACTGCTTGCCGTCCTTTATCAAGAGCGCATATCCGTTATCCAGAGCACAAAATGCCATCGGAAAACCACTTAAATTTGTGCTGTGGGTAGTAGTTTTATTGCTTTCCTTGTCAATATACAGAAATGCGATGTTATCCGACAGCTTTCCGCAGAGAATTACCTCGTCCTTGGTTTCTTGTGCTCCGATATCGTCAACGGACGGAGTGAACGCTTCGGGAATACTGAGCGAGATTTTTTGATATACGCCATCCGGCTTGTAAAACTCCGTTTTGTCTGACTTATTCGACGCGCATGAAACAAACAACCCGCAGAACATTACTAAAGCAAGCATGGCACTAAGAATTCTATTCGTTCTCATGACGTAAGTCTCCTTTCCATTTCAGATATCCGACAAATATAAAGCAAGCAGTCAGCATCAGGTAAATCAAAGACGTCGCGAGTGTGCTCTCTACAGTAATGTTTCCCGACATAAATGAGGTCGGACAAGCGATTTTGCCGCTTTTTGCGAGAGTGGAGACAAGCACTGCAATTACAGAGAGACACATCGACGGCAGCTTTACTTTCAGCATTGCGGACAGCATACACACGAGTACCGAAAAACACACTATTGACAAAATCCTCAGTAAAACCGAAATCACAGCCGCAGCCGCTATCGTCAGAGGCATTGTAAAACCCGAGAAAATCATAAGCGATTGAACAGGCAGTCCCGCTAACGGAAGGTCGTACTGTATGAGGATGAAGCACACCCGAACCGCTTCCGAAAAGATACCAATCAGCAGACCGAGCAAAACGGACACTTTCAGCTTTTTGTAAAACAATTTTCTCCTGCCGTATTTTGTGGTTTTCACAATATCAGCCATTTCCCCGACGCCTGCATATCCGTATTCAAAGGGAAAAATTCCCGACGAGAGGAAAGCAATCGCAAGGTACACGAGATAATTCGGCGCGGACGTGAGCAGCTTGTTCCATCCCGTGTCATATACCATTCCGACATCATATTTAGCGGATTTTGCGGTAAGATAATCGCTGTATTCTATGACATCCTCGAATATCTGAGCTTTTATTTCCGAGCCGCCGTAAAGGTTCATGATTTCTGCGTATTCGGCTGAGGTGATTTCACCTGACGCTAAAAGTCCGTCTGCCGATTGCCACAGCTTGGTTTCGTATGCCAGTCGTTCCGCTTCATATTTAGCGCGTTCGGCTTTCATGCGATTCCAGTGTGCCTCGTCCGCGGTTTTTCCCGAATAGCTTTCCACATAATTTTTGTAGATTCGCTCGGTATAGTGAGTTTCTCCGCTTTCGGAAAGAGGTATCAGTATAACAAGTACGCAGACTGCAAAAATGACAAGGATTCCGCCGCCCGAGGACGTTTTATATAGCTCATGACGGAAGAGCGACATTGTGGGGGCAAATACGGCTTTACCTGCGCGGGTTTTATCTCTGAGAGTATTCTTTGATTTTTTTGAAAATAACGCAGAACTTCCCGGACGGTGACGGCATAATACAGTCATAAGTAAAGCCGAAAGCAGGACGACAAATATGCCTAAGCCGAAAATCTGGAGTTTCCATGAGGTGACATGAGCCTTTCCGCCGAATAATGCTGCCATACGGTAACGCGAGAATATCGGTGACACCAAAGCGAGAGAGTATGGACTGATATAGTTTGCCGGAGAGTATATGGAGTTCGTTTTTATCAGTGAAAGCGCGTAGCTGACACCGCAGGTCAACGCTAAAGCCAACGCAGAGTAGGTTACATGACGGAGAAGAACATAAACGGACGCGGCAATGCAGGAAAGGCAGAACAGAAGCAGTATTTTCAGAAAGCACGACAGAAGAAAATACTGTAAAATCGTAATCCTAAGCGGACACAACGCCATGCCGGGGAGTGACTGCACCGATACAGAAAGCGGAACACCGCCGGATATCATAAGTCCGCTCACTTCCGTCAGGCAAACCGCCAATGTGATTCCGCAGAGCAGAACTATGAGCTTAGCACCGGCGAGCTGCTTTCTTCCGTTTTTTGCGGGCCATGTCAGCATCTGCATTCCCGAGTCAATATCGTCGCCGAGCAATGAGGCAGTAAGGATAAAACAAAATACAACAAGATAAAGAATGCTGTATTTGTAATCGAAAAAACGGTTATTGACTGCGGTAACAGACGTCACTTCTTTCGCGAGAGCAGAATACAAATCAAATGCGGTGCTGTTGTAAATATAGTCGCTGTCTTTCACGGAAAAACCGACATCAAGTGTGTTTTGTGCGTTTTCAGCTGCAAGAAGACAGTTTTCGCGATATTCACTGATATCGGACACTGTATATACGACGGCTGTGGATGAGCTGAACCCATCGTCTCGCGGAACATCTTCCGTTAAAGTATACTGCACGGTGAACAAATTCAAAAAGAAAATCAGTACGCACAGCCAGAATTTTTTCGGGGAGAGTATGAATTTTCTTATGAGGAAAAGTATCAGCTGCTTCATAACATCAATAAATTCTGTAGTATTCTATTATAGACTTAAAATTGTTTTCAAGGTCAAAAACACCTATTCCCGTGCGCATTCCAAGTTTATCCCCCTCGGAATAAGGCGCTTTGAATTGTGAAATGATATGCCCGTCCAAAACATAATAGTATGTTCCGAGAAAAGCCTCCTCGGTGCCTATAGGATAACATTTAATGTCGCCGGTGCCAATATCATAGGTGTAGATTTCATTTCCGTGGCGCGATTCTATCATAACGCGAGATGTTTTATTCTGACCGTCTGCGCGTATTTCTACAGTTCCGTCTTCGTTTTTTACAGGGTAATCCCATTCAAACGCAGGAGCAGGATTGTAGAGAGTGTAATATATGATATTCCCGTCCAAAGAAAACAAATTTACATTGTTGGCAATCAACTGGTCTTCACCTGAGCTGAGGTCGTGACTATAAAGCTGCCCGGAATCAGTGTTTTGTGGTGTTTTTGATAAGTAATATATCACGCCGTTGAATATGCTGTAATCAGAGACTTTTTTCCCGACAAGGACAGTCTCAGCATATTTAAAATCCGCATCATAAGCAATTAAGTCTCCGTCTTTGTTTAATCCGTATATATAGCCGTCAGAAGATAAGAGAGAATGTATTCTTGGCTCCACAGAGTCTTCTTCTAACAGATTTGTTGTTTTAGAGAGAATATCATAACGGTAATAATCTGTGGAATATTTGACTTCACCGGAATCCAGTTGTTCTACGAATCTGTTTTCATAATAATAAATGAACTTTCCCATGCGGCACAGTAAGTTGAAAAATTCTCCATCTTGTATCACAGAATATTCGTTTGTTTTCATGTCATACGAGATTATCTCCTGTGATATTTCGGAATTTATTGAGTTCTGCACATATCTGTTTAGATATATGGTATCGTTAAAATAAACAGCATTCGTGCAAGCTCTTGACGCATATTTCAAGCAAGAAAGATTTGAGTGGTTGCAGGTGGGATCGTGACATAACTCATAAATGCAGAAGTCATTGTTTATATCTATGATTTGCACACAGTCGTTCATGTAGGATATAATCGCACCATCATATCCCGATGTAGAGAAAGAATGCACAGCAGTGTTGTTTTTGTAAATATCACTCGGATAAATTTCTTCGTATGCAGGCGTCGGCTCCATGGCATAGTCGGATTCTTTCGGGTGTATGCTCTGCTCGGTACGTTTGTTGCATGAACACAGACTCAAAATCAATATGACATATAATAAATAGAAGTATCTTAATTTCATATAGCCTCCTTGAAAAATCACCGCTACTATGTTTGTAGCGGTGATTTCAGGTTAATAAATACAATTTGATGCAATATTATGAGAAGCGCCCACGAGATACATAGCGAATTAAATTAATATTCATCGTAATATGTATATTGAATGCCCTGTGCTTTCGACCAAATGCTCTTATAATATGGTTTTACACCGGATTTACCGTGGGTTATAGACATACTACCTGTACCGCTGTCCCAGCCACCGTCAATTGTACCTTTATTTGCGTCATAGAGATATATTCTACCATATACAGAGCCACTTGAGCGTGTGCTTCTGACAACAAGGGTATATACATAGTTAGAATGTGTAAGAGTCGAAGTTCCTACAATGTCGCCATTGTCATCTTCGATATTAACTGCGGCAATAGAGGTAACGAGCATAGTTACTACTGCAACCACAGTCAGAACGAGCGCAATAAGTTTTTTCATAGTATTAGTATTATCCTCCTTTCTTCGGAATTTGCTTGAAAAAAGCGCATAAGTGTGATTCGCAGGAAAGCACCCCTCCTACGATCCAACCTATGCGCTAATGTGAATGCGTTTAATCGGATATAATATTGTTTTGATCAGTTCATGTTTATCCGATGTATTAGGCATAGGATGGAACACTGTGCATTCGAAGCACTGAAAAAATACCATATCGATCTCCCCCATTCATAAAACTCCAACTGATCTATTTCGATGAGAGATGCCCGATAGGGAACCTCTCTATTTGACCGACTTTATTGTAACATAATAAGATTGAAATGTCAATACTAATTTTTAGTTAAAATCATAATAGGCAAATAGCACGATATTAAACACATTAATTTGTTGATATTGTCCATGTATTCGACTCTCTTAAGGATGACTTTAATAATTCTTCATCTCCCTCGTCCGCCGCCTTTGTATAGCTTAGACTTCTTAAGAATCCGAATGAACCAACGGAATTCCTCCTCTGTCAGCTTCCGGTAGTCAATCTGGAGCTGCTTGCAGTAAAGAATCATCTGCTTTTCAAGCCTGCTGCCCTTGAAGTTCGCCACCTCATCAAGATCCTTTTTCATCTGCTGTGCAACCGAAACTTCCGGCGCACTTGTGCTGTCCTTTCTATGGATTTCTTTCAGATCTAGTATAATACGATCAATATCCTCGTTCACAAGGTGGCTGAAATATTCATCGTCATGGATATGCGCAGCTTCAAGCACACGAAGCGTCGGATCGTCCTTGTCGGGATTGTGTTTATCGATTAACTCCTGACGAACAACGTCAATCCATGCGTTAAGATTCCGTAAGGAGCGAAGCTCTGTCGGCTTGAATCATGCATTCCGGCAATGTTGTCTATGTAGATTTCAATATCCGCAAGCAGTCTCGGGAATTCCTCGTGTGAGATAAGCTCTCTCAAAAGCCGCTTGTTTAGCTTTTTATCGGATATATACGCACATATCTCGGCGTTATCCGGACACTGACAGGATGTATCCTCTGCCGTTTTTTTCTCCGACAATCCAAGTAAGTAGTCGGTAGTTACACCGTAGAACTTCGCCAGCTGCATAATGGCATAGTGGGAAATATCCTTTGTGTCATTCGATTCATACGAGCCGAGCGCAGACTTTGAAAGTCCTGTTTTATCGGAAAGCTCTTCAAGCGTAAGCCTTTTTTCGTACCGCAGGTCGCGGATTCGCTCCTGTATCGTGAGTTTGTCATACATGGTAAGTCTTCGTTCCTTTCATAAAATATCCAATAACGCAAAACGACGCACAGCCGAACAACATCTGTCCGACCTGCGTCGTTTCTGTTTATCTGTGTGAGGACAGCGTAGTCCTGAGCGCGTTTTCCACGAAGCTGTTGAGCGACATTTGGTGTGCTGTCGCGTATATGACAGCCTGTCGGTGAAGCTCCGGAGAAATCCTGACATTGAAGCTGCCTTTGTACGCAATCTCCGGCTTGACGCCTTTGTCCTTGCACAGTGCAAGGTAATCGTCTACTGCGGTATGAAAATCTTCAACAAGCTCTTTTGCGGTTGTTCCCTCATACGAAACAAGCGCACGAATTCCCATGACCTTGCCGTAAAAAATCCCGTCTTCCTCGGAAAACTCAACGCTTCCGACATAGCCTTTATATTCCATCGTGTTGTTCATCATATAAGACCCTCCTGTACAAGCGTTTCAATAAGCTGCTTCACCTGATATTCAAGCAGCTCCTTTCGCGGGTGCGGCTTATGGAGCAATATCGGCGCATGATCGGAACTCGTGAACATCACGCGCGAACCGCTCGTTCTTCCTTTATCTGACCGTTTGTAATCCAGATAGCCGAGCAGAGTTTCCGCTTCATCAAATGTAAAATCTCTCGGTTTGCTTTTCAGACGTTTTATCAGCTTTTCCTTTTGTCCCAATGTCATCACACCCTCTTCCATGATTATAGTATATCACAGAGCCAGCAGAAATGCAACTGTTTATAGTTGCGGTAAATGTAAATATTGTTTGGACGTCTTTTTCCACGAACGCGGAAACCGGCGTTTTTTTCGTGCTTTTCCTATGTTTCGGATATACGGCACGAGCAGTTTCCGTGTGTTATGATTTATACACCACAATTGAATACCCGCATATCGGACGGTATACGACCATCGGCGAAGTACGCGATGACCAATAAAAGGAGCGTACCAAGAAGTGAAGACGTTGCGGTGAGACTCCGGGACAGGAATGACGGACGGTATGCGGCACATTACAAAAGCTATAGGAGGATTTAATGAACCTGTACGAACAAATCAAAACGCACATTACCCCCAAGCTCGTCACGGAACGTTACGGACCGCAAATCCATCGCGGAGACATGATCTGCTGTCCGTTCCACGACGACAAGACACCGTCCATGAAGCTGTATAGAACAGCTTATTGCTTTCCTTCATTTTTTCACACTCGAACAAGAGGGATAATGAAACTTACCGGTATTTGCACTAACGACATAATCCGTTCCGCTTGGCTGATTATCAGTGCTTTGATCCGGCTCAGGGGCGGGAGAAATAACCGGTAGAGGAACGACTATACTTCCTCCGGGTGTCATCACATCTTCCTCAGAAGCAGATTTCTTCGTTGCCAATGTTACGGTTTTCCCATTTGAAACAAATAGATATGTGAACAATTCAACGCCAATGGCGTTTGTATCTCCTTACTGGAATGTGTATGAGTTCACGCTTATCGCCTATACTATTAGTGTTGATGACACGCAAATAGGAGGTGTCAATTATGGAACTTGAATCGATAGGAAGGAACGTCCGTCGTTATCGCTTAAAGAAAAAACTCAGACAGGAAGACCTTGCGGAACTTGCTGGCTTGAGTATAAACTATGTGGGCGCAGTGGAACGCGGGGAAAAAATCCCATCACTTGAAACGCTTATTGTGCTGATAAACGCTCTTGAAGTTTCGGCAGATATGGTTTTGGCTGATGTTGTGTCTGTCGGATATACTGTAAAAGATTCACTTCTTGCAGAAAAGCTGGACAAACTCGATCCAGAAGATAGACGCAAAATATATGATGTAATAGACACAATGGTCAAGAACTCCAAACAGGTAAAACCCTGATGCATGGCAGCAGAAAAGCCTCCATCGATTTGATGGAGGCTTTTTCTCTTATTCAACTTTTAGCATTAATTCGTAACTCTCTTTGTATTTCCCTAACAAGAGAAGACCGATATCACCATAATAGTATCCATTCGCCTCTTGATTCTCATCAAGGTAGGTCATGACATCTTGAATATCGCTTTCCGATAAAGTAATGTCGAGAATGGGAGAAGCTACATTGATAATTTCTTTGGCTTGCTCTAATGATACGCCATCAGCATATATGCGGATGTCCTCTTTGTCCCAGCCATAGCCTACAATGTCAACCGCGATATCACCGATAAGTCCCGTTTTGGCATAAATGGCATTCCAACAAAGCCGTTTGCAATAGCCAACAGCTTTTCTTTCCAATTATTGTAGTCGTAGTCATAGATGCCTGATACGAAAATATCTGCGACACTATCTTCAAGTGCAAAGAGTCTTTCGTATTTTGTTTTAAGTTCTTCGGCTTCTGCAAGAATTATTTGAAGCTTTCCAGTCTCAAGCCACGCTTCGGGAACGGCAGGCAAATCACATACGCTCCGCATGGTATTTACCAATGCAGAAAGCGAAGAATAAGCCATCTCCGAAAGCAAATTAGGGCATTCTTTGATATCCGAAACAGATCTAAATACAGCTTCTATTGTATCCTGCAAGGATGCTAATTCTTGCTGCATTTTTTCGGTGTACTCATATCCGGTTGTTCGAGATTTTAGTCCATCCCACGGATTATTATGTATCTCACAGTTTATTCTTTGGATTGCAAGCGAATAGTCTTCCAGTTTGTTGAGGTATGCTTGCAATTGTGCTTGAGTTACAGCTAATGGAGCGTCTATAGCGAATGTTACGGAAGGTGCATCGTTAACTTCCTCCAATTTGCTGTATACTTCGTAGCAGCTTATATTGAGTTCGGGGTTAAGATGATGCAATTCTGCGGCATACTGATTTAACTCCTGACGAATAGCCAGCAGCTCTTCCAGATTATTTAATGCAGTGTCCTTTACTCGTGTCTGCTTCAGGCGTAAATTCGCACCGATTTGTTCAAGAATCTCTTTCTTGTTTGCTTTGTAACTGTGTAATGGCAAGCAGAAATCAGCAAGATGAGCGTCCTGCAATCTTCGGTAAACCACTTGAAGCGCCGCCATTTTTTCGGAAACGAACAATACTTTTCTTCCATCAGCTAAAGCTTCAGCAATGATATTGGTGATAGTTTGACTTTTTCCAGTACCAGGAGGTCCCTGCATAACAAAGCTTATGTTATTTTTAGAATACAGGATCGCATCTTGCTGGCTTGAGTCTGCGCTCATCACTTGGTAACAATCCTGTGTTCTTATCGAATCCAGATCAAAAGTCCTCAAGTTTTCAGGAATGTCGTTTGCTTCATCAGCGTCACCTGACATAGCCCTAATTACAGGATTGCTCTTAATTCGCTCTTCATTTCGCATCAGATCGTTATACATCGAAATCTTCAAAAAGGAAAGTAAACCTAAGCTGACTTCTTTCAAGATTCGCCAACCACGCTGATCCGCAATTTCTTCAAGACTTTCCAAGTAATCACTTAGCGTATCTTTGTCTGCATCGAAATTTGGAAGGTCGATGCCATACTCCGTCTTGAGATAATATTGCAGCGTCGGATTAACTACAATATCATCTTCGTGTTTTGAAAGGGTATATGGCGAGTTCAAGGCTTCAAGTGTCAATACAGCAGGCACAAGAATTAAAGGAGATTTAATCCATTGTGCAGATGTGCCTTTTCCATCTCGCCACTCAATAAATCCGAAAGAAAGGTATAGGATATTAGTCCCTTGTTCTTCCATTGAAAGGCGTGCTTTTGACCGGATGTTCTTTAGTGTTTTTTGCCGTTCCAGAACACTTCCCTCTGCCTTTATATCGCCAATGGTAACAGGTAATGGGGAAGAAAGGTTTTCAAGGAGTGATAGAATCGAGAAAACACGAATGTCCGTTTCTCTATCGACAGATCGTTGAAAGGTAAGAGTTTCCTCGTTGATTGCCAACCTCTGAAATAAGTCTTCAAACGCTGGCTCAAGCAACTTCAAGGTAGACCTCTTTGTCTCCCTATAATTGATCATTTTGTTGCGCTTTCCGAGATCAAGAAGCTGATGTTCCCAGTATTCAATTTTCTTGTTTAACAGTGTAGAAGACATAAGAAACTCCCCTTGCTTTAGTTACTGCGCTTTATCGTCCAATTCAATTACATCCATGATGTCATCTACCTTGCAATCAAGGCATCTGCAAATTTTGGCAAGTGTATCTGTTGTGATTGCCTCATCGTGACTCAGTTTTCTCATTGCATGGCTTGTTAAATTAGCAGCCTCTTGAAGATCTTTCTTTTTCATATCTTTGTCGATGAGTAAATGCCACAATTTTTTATATGATACTGCCATACTAACCTTTCCTTTCCGATTTTTAACGTGGATAAAATTAACCATATTACATTATAATATACTCTCTGCGAAAATACAATATTATCTGCGAAAATTCTCAACTAAATGCGTATTTTCGCAAGAGAAATCATCTATTAGCGTTGGTGCTTGACTAATAGAATAAAAAAGACTTATTGATAATCGGAAAGAAGATCAATAAGTCTTTCTTGTTTATTCAAGTTCGCTACTTCGCTTTTTGTCGCGATCCTGCACGGCTGTTGGACTAAGGAAGTCATCGACATTCGCCTTCATCGTATCAATTACACGAGCCTCCTTTTTGAGCTTCGCACGTTCGTCATAGAGTCGCTGCTGCTCTTCAAGAAGTCTCTGCTGTTCCGCTTGCAGCACCTTTAAGCTCGGCAGTTTTTCATCGCCCTGCATAGCAAGCAGTGTACTCCGTGCCGCCTCAAAGATCACAAGCTCGGCTTCGTACTTTGCCTTGAAACTCGGCTTGTATTTCGCCTTCTGGAAGGCGTCATATACGGGCTTGAGGCGCTGGTAGTTGGAGATGTTTTTGATGAGCGGCTGGACTTCCCGCAGTCGTGCTTCAACGCCTCTCAGTTCCTTGCCGGTGCGGTCATAGGAGCTGTGAACGTCCTCGACTTTCTTCTCAAGATCGGCGTATTGAAGTAGATTATTTTCCGTGAGATAGTTGAGTGTCCGCGCCGCTTCCTTGAGGATCGTGAGCTTAGCTTTATGTTCATAGCCCTTGCTGTCGATGAGCCTGATCCGCTCCTGAATGTCTCCGATGAGAGAGATGCTCTTCGGCGTGGTCTGCCTCTGGCTTCTTCGGGGCGTCCGTCCGGCAATTCGTTCCTTGATGCGTTCCTCGGTGTAGTTCTCTCCGATGGTCTTAGACCGGGTAAACCGCTCCTGACCCTCAGCACGGAAGGAGATATATTTGCCAGTCTTGATTTCGTAACCGGCTTCCTGCATGAGCCGCAGAAAGTCATCGTAGTCCCTCGCGGTGATGATGAGTCGGTCGATGGTCTGCTTGAGTTTTTGCTTCCAGCTCGTGCCGCGTTTGACTTCGGTGTATTCCTTGTAATCCATGCCCTTGTTCTGCGACGGAGGGATCACGGACAGCCCGTGTTCCTTACATATCTCATCACTGAGCTGACGCAGTTCCCGATAGGTTCTCTTGTTGCTCCGGTAGGTATGGAAGTCCACATAATTTACGGCATTGAAGATGATGTGATTATGGCAATGTCCCTTGTCGATGTGGGTTGCAATCACATACTCATACTTGCCCTTGAGCCATTCGTCTGCAAGCTGTTTTCCGACTTCATGCGCTTCTTCCGGTGTCACTTCACCGATGTCAAAGGACTGGATCAGATGACGGGCAAGCACCTTCGGCATCTGCATCCCTTGCTGCACTGCAAGGTTTCTTGTCCATTCAAATTCTTTTGCTGCCGCGTCGCTTGCAGCGCACCCATAGGACGAAACATAGAAGGCATCGTCGGTCTTCTGTGGGTCGAGAATATAGGCAAGAGCCTTGTTTACAGTTCCTCGGATTGGCTTGATTTTAGTAACTGCCATATCTCACCCTGCCTTTCTTTCAGCTCTGCAATATCGTCCGCATAGAAGTGTCCAGTGGAGTTTATGCGGCGGCAAATCTGATTGATATTCGAGGCAACACGGCTGACAGCGGCGGCGAGTTTCTTCTGCTGCGTGTAATCCACCTTGATGATATAGCCGTCAATCGCCATCTTCCGGAGATATGCTCCCATGTTCTTTGTTCCGAGCTGCGCCATCTTTGCCTTGATGATCTTTTTCTCATCGTCGGAGACGAAGAAGAGTATCTGATTTGGTCGCGTTCTGTTTGCCATAGGCGTTCCGTCCTTTCGTAAAGGAAGAGGGTTTGGGAGACTTCCCAACAAGCATTTCTGCGATTAAGGGGAGGGTTTCCTTAATCGGAAATCGCCGTGTGTATATACACCGGCTGTGCTTGCTATTCTCTAAAATCGTATTCCCTCGCAGAGACTCCCCGTAAAATACCCCTTCAAATAACAACGGACAGTTTATTGCCGTTTGTCCGGGATTGAATAGGATTTTTCTTGTTCTCGTTTGGATTTGATACGCCTGCAACCACCGTTTCCACATAAAAAAGACTGCTTGGCATTGCACCTTGCAGTCTATTTATCTCTGTATTCAATTCGTTTGTTTGCACGTCAAGCAACATTATTCTAAGGACGAGAACAGCTTTCCGTCAATGCTTAGAACATCATCCATCGGAATCTTCGTGCCGTCCTGCATAGTAATCAGACGCTCAAAGTCATCAACCTTTATGATTGTGCCGGTTGCAATTACATACGAACCGCCAGCCTTGCGTTCGTCAGGTTTGAAGTAGGTTATTTCTACCGCTGGCTCTTCATCAAGGGCATCCATGAGAAGCTGATACCTCATGTTCAAAGCTGTCAGAGCTTCCTCGTCAAGTTCAATCCTTTCATCGGTCAGACGCCCGGTTTCCATGATAGCGGAGTCGTAGCCCGTGAGGGCGGCGAAGGGAGCAAACTGCGCTGCTCGATCTGACATGGGCATCTGTGGTCGCGTCTTGGAGACATGGTGAGGAAGATTGATAATCTCGTCGTACCTATTGTTCATACGCATTCTGCATCTCATCTCTTAGATAAATTCAAATTTGTCATTCAATCAAGCCGTACCTTTTATAAGTGTCAAGCATTTGCTTATAGAAGAACCGGTTTCCGAAGAACTGCCGATATGTCGCAGATTTTTCTTTTCCGGCAGCTTTCAGCTTTTGCATCTGCTCTTCCTCATAGGCAGCTTGTTTCTGAATATCGCAAAGCATTTGTTCAAAGGCTTCAATTCGTTCCATACCTATCCTCCACAAAATACGATTTGTTTGTTGATCCTTTATGCCTTATGCCCGCCGATCTGCGCATTGCGGTCTTTCACGGTTGCACCTTCTTCAAGATTCATAGCCTTGAGAATGGCGTTCTTTCCGTACTTCTTTTTGATTGCAAGCGTGGCAGCTTGTATCTTCCGCTCCCGCTCTAATGCAGCGTCCTCGGCTTTTTGCTTTTTCTCTTCGGCGGCATAGTCGGTGAAGAGGTCGAGCTGAACAACGCCGTCGTTCCTCTTCGGGGCATCGGATTCCGGCAGAACATGATTTGCCACAACATACATACGGTGGACAAGCAGATTCTTGTCCACGATCCGGTCAAACAGCTCGGACACAGCACACATTATTTTGCGCGTAGATGATGTGTGTTCGTCAAGGCTGACAGAGCCGTGCGCCTGTTTCGGAATCTGCCTTCCGTAGTGGTCTGTCTCGACCGCGCCGTGATATTTTGCCCGCCGCGCCGGGTCAGTCAGGTTTTCAGTGTCATAACCAATCGTCAAAACCATTTGATCGGTGACAAGTCCTTTGTCCACCAAGTCCAGCACAAGCAAGTCCGTCATCTCGCGGATGACGAGCTTTGCCTTATCCGCCTCATAGGGGCAGTGCAAAACCTGTCCGGAACTCAGGCTGTTAGAACTCGGACGGTATGCCTTGATTGCTTCAATAGTCGTAGGCTCCCAGCCCCACGCATGGTCGATGAGTAGTTCCGCATTCTTCCCAAACAGCTTGTAAAGCAAATCCTCGTTCCGTTCTGAACAAAGGGCAACATCGCCCATTGTGAACATCCCGTTCTGCTCAAGTTCTTTTGAAATGCCCCGACCCACGCGCCAGAAATCCGTGAGCGGCTGGTGCGCCCAAAGCTCATGCCGAAACTTCATTTCGTCCAGTTCCGCAATACGGACGCCGTTTGCATCTGCGGGGATATGCTTTGCCACAATGTCCATCGCCACCTTGCAGAGAAAGAGGTTCGGTGCTATTCCTGCGGTTGCTGTGATGCCGGTTGTCTCAAGCACATCGAGGATGATCTTCATTGCGAGATCATGAGCTGAGAGCTTATAAGTTTTCTGATAGTCCGTTACGTCCATGAACACTTCGTCAATGGAGTAAACCACAATGTCCTCCGGCGCAATGTACTTGAGATAAATCTGATAGATGCGGGTGCTGTACTCCATGTAGTACGCCATTCGAGGCGGTGCAATGATGAAGTCAATCGCCAGAGAAGGGTCTGCTTGCAACTCTGAGAAGAAGTGCGATGATCCTTCCAGTCTGCGTCCCGGTGCGTCGTGCTGCCGTCCGGCATTCGCTTCCTTCACGCGCTGCTTGACTTCAAACAGCCGCCCGCGCCCGGAGATACCATAGCTTTTGAGGGAGGGAGTAACGGCAAGGCAGATGGTCTTGTCCGTCCGGCTTTCGTCCGCGACAACGAGGTTTGTGTCCAGCGGATCTAAGCCGCGCTCCCTGCACTCCACGGAGGCATAGAAAGACTTCAGGTCGATTGCTATGTAGGTGTGTTGCTTCATCTTCTATGCCTCCCGTTATTTCTCACGCTTTCACAAAACGGACAATACTCAAGGGCAGATACCAGATGGCAACTGCCAGCTTCCAGATCAGGATCACGCCGCCGATCAGACCGCCGAGGACAAGGTTGAGTGCGACAACACCTACTGTCCCGGAAATACCAAAGCCAATCGGGATAAGCGTGAACATCTTTCCGATGCCGAACGGCACTCCGCAAGCAAGCCAGATCAGGAAATAATCCGGCGATCCGTTTTCAACAAATATGCGGCTGAAAATAGAAAACAGCAGGAGCGCAACTGCGACCGGAACCACGGTCTTCTTCATGAAGTCTCTCATAACTTCGCTTCTTGTCATACGCCACCTCTTTATTTCAAAAAATCACTTCGGTAATCTATCCGCCGAAGGTCATGCCCTGTCTCTGCCAAATGCGCAATCTTCAAGGCAACTAAGTTGATGTCTGTGTGCATTGCCTGTGCGATCTGTGCCGAAGTGTACCCGTAATCGTAGATGTACTCAAGCACCTCATCGGAATTAAGCAATATCTCTGCCGCAACGATGTTTGCTTCATACTCAGGGACAGAGTTCATCTTGTAAAGAACAAACTCCTGCAACCCGACGCCTTTTGCAAGTGCGCGGTGCAGTCTGTCGTGACCGATCTCATGAGCGCACACAATGCGCTTCGTTTCCGGATCTAAATCCTTATTCAAGAAAATAAAGCGATTTTTCTTGACAACGCGATACATTCCTTTGAGTTGCCCGAAGTTTTCGCAATCATCCAGAACAATGATGCCCAGCTCTTTTGCGATTTGAAAAGGATTTCGTGTGCCGCAGCGTCGTACAAGATCGCTGCCCACCTTTGATAGCTGTTCGGCATTCATCGCGCCACCTCCATTCGTGGATAATCATTATCCATTATAAAGTACACCCTGTACAAAAATCCGGACTTATTCCTCTGGCTGCTCTTTCCGATACTTTTTCGGCGTGTACTTCTTGTTCTTTTCCTTTGCAATCCAATAGGCTCTGGTAAGTGCCTGCATCGCACCGTCAAGCGCATCCTCGCTGAGCTTGCCTCCTGCGAACATACCGGTGACTTCGCTCACCAGTTCATCTATCTCACGCGCCGCTTTTGCTCCGCCTTGTTCCTGTGCGGCGAGAACAAGCATCCCGCTGTTGCCGAGAAGATATTCCGGCGTCGTGTTCAGAGCTTCGGCAAGTTTTTTAACTATGTCGTATTTCGTCGGTTTTCGAGTGCCAAGCTCATAATTTTGAATTGTCCTTGCAGTAACAGAGACTTTTTCTGCGAGAGCGGCTTGCGTCAGGTTTGCCTCAACTCTCTTTTCTTTAAGCCTGTCTTTGAATCCCATAAGGCACCTCTTTCTTTAATTTTTCGTGAACACGAACGAAACTTTCGCCTATCTTATTGACGCGAACGAGCTGTTCGTGCTATACTATACTTGCACGAAAGTTCTGTTCGTAATTATGATACCACACGAACGGTGCGTGTGTCAATAATACCAGGAAAGTTCGTGTTGAAAAACAGGTAACTTTTTTATGAACGGAGGTAGCTCATGAACTGCTCGAAGTGCCGAAAAGCGTATGTTTCGGTAAATCTCGACGTCGATGAGGAGGGCGCAATCCAGCCCCGGCTCATCCGTTGGAAAGACGGTTTGATTTTTCAAATTGACCAGATTCTTTACAAATGCCGCGCCACATCCAAGAAGGTGGGTGGCGGAGGCATCCGTTACACAGTCATGATTAAAGGAAAGGAGTCGTTCCTTTTTCATGAAGGAGACAAGTGGTTTGTCGAAGCAAAGGAGAATGCCCAGTGATCTTATCCCAGAAGCAAATCGAAGAAATTGCAGCAGCCGTCACGGAAGACTTCAACAAGTTCTTCTTCGGCACGGAGTCCGAGGAAGTCCGTATGGCTCGTGCGACGCCGATTGATCAGTTCGCAAGAGACTATCTCGGCTTGCAAGTGTCTTTCGCCCGCCTG
>Ga0129314_1001247_pt1 | contig 18637 bp, 18 predicted proteins | sample O1111metagenome_FD_94431 | JGI IMG/M metagenome (GOLD analysis project Ga0129314, IMG submission 94431) | Orangutan individual fecal microbial communities from fecal samples from Wisconsin, USA - O1111 metagenome | ecosystem: Host-associated > Mammals > Digestive system > Large intestine > Fecal... | reverse complement strand
TCAACAATCTGCTGCTTAAATTCTGGCGTATAAGATTTTTGATTTTTAGCCATTGTGTTGAACTCCTTTTTATTAATTATAGGTTGTTCAACATTTCGTGTCCATAGTTATATACTAACACCATTACATGGGTACAGCCGAGGCGGCACAGACAGCAAACGAAGCAGATTATATTACTTTTGCGGAGGATGCAAACGGAGCATATACTTATACGATACCAGTAGTAGCTTTAGACCAGCCAATTGATTGTGCTGCATTTAGTAATAAAAAAGAGGAATGGTATGATCGTCAACTTACTTTCTTATCTGCATCCATTGGAAACGATGCAACTGGCAGTGAGGAAACTACAGGAAGTACAAGCAATGAAGCTGCACCTGTAGAGGTGACGGATGGTACTTACAGTATTGATGTTACTTTGGGAGGCGGAAGCGGTAAATCAACCGTTTTATCCCCTGCAATCATTACGGTAGCAGATGGAAAGATGGTTGCACAAATTGAATGGAGCAGCCCTAATTATGATTATATGCTTGTGGATGGAGAAAAATATTTGCCGGTAAACACAGAAGGAAATTCTGTATTTGAGATTCCGGTTGCGGCACTTGATGTTGAATTTGATGTAATTGGAGATACTGTGGCTATGAGTAAGCCTCGTGAGATTGAGTACACACTTACATTTCACTCCAATTCTATCAAAGCGGTAGAACAAGAGGATGAATAAATGACGGGAAGAAAAAAGATAACAACAATATGCTGTTTACTTTTGATGGGACTGCTTGGGCTGTGTAGCTGTGGCAGTCCTTCTTCCGATTCTGTGGAAAATACTTCATCCGATACAAGTGAAAATTCCACAGTATTGGAACAAACAGAAAGCATGGATGAAAATCAGGCAGAGCTTGTATATGAAAGCAGCATGGAACTGAAATATGCAGAGAATTTCTCTGTGGATTATTATGTTGGCGGTTATAAACTTTTAACGGTAAAGGATGGTACGAGGCTTTTGGTTGTTCCGGAAGGGAAAGCAATCCCGGAAGATTTAGATGAGGATGTGTACATAATGCAACAGCCTATAGAAAACCTGTATCTTGTAGCGACAGCGGTAATGGATATGTTTGACTCCTTGGATGCAGTTGATACCATCAGACTTTCCGGACAAAAGGAAGGGAATTGGTATATTGAATCTGCAAATGAGGCTATGGCAAACGGGGACATGATATATGCCGGAAAATATAATAAACCGGATTATGAGTTAATCGTTTCTGAGAATTGTTCTCTTGCTATCGAGAATATGATGATTTCTCATTCGCCGGAGGTAATTGAAATGATGGAGGACTTTGGGATACCGGTCATGATAGAGTATTCCAGTTATGAATCCCATCCTCTTGGAAGAGTGGAATGGATTAAATTTTTTGGAGCATTGGTAGGCAAAGAAGCAGAGGCAGAAGAAACATTTGCAAAACAAGTGGCTATTTTGGAAGAAGTAGCGGCGGATGAAAAAACAAATCAGACAGTTGCTTTTTTCTTTATTACGTCCAATGGTTTGGTGCAGGTAAGACAAAGTTCAGATTATGTACCTAAAATGATTGAATTGGCAGGTGGCAAGTATATATTTGAGGATTTAGGTGATCCTCAGTCAAGCCGTTCTACCATGAATATGCAGGTAGAAGAGTTCTATAATAGTGCTAAGGATGTGGATTATATCATTTACAACAGTTCTATTGATGGTGGGGTGAATTCCATAGAAGAACTGTTGGATAAATGTGCTGTGTTGGAAGATTTTAAAGCGGTACAGAACGGCAATGTGTGGTGTACTACTAACGATATGTATCAGCAGTCTATGTCTATAGGATATTTGATTGAGGATATACATGCCATGCTTCAGGGAGAAGATGAAGAGGAAATGGAATATTTGTTCCGCTTAGAGTAGAGGAGGCATTATATGCAGCATAGTAGGAAAATAAGGTATATCATTGCTTTTCTTTTGCTTAGCATCAGTGTACTTGTTTTTGTAGCCATGAATGTGTGTATAGGAACTGTGAAAATTTCTCTGGAAGATATTATAGCATCTATAGGTGGCGGGCAAATTAATAATAGCAGAATTCTGTGGGATATTCGTATGCCCAGAACCATGGCGGCAATGATTTTGGGTGGAGCATTGGCTTTGGCAGGGTATTTATTACAGACCTTTTTTCACAATCCCATAGCAGGTCCTTTTGTGTTAGGAATTTCTTCAGGAGCCAAAATGGTTGTAGCACTTGTTATGGTGTTTTTAATGGGACATGCTATCAGAGTCAGTTCGGTGACATTGATTGCCGCAGCTTTTCTGGGTGCCATGATATCCATGGGTTTTGTACTTTTGATGTCCCGTAAGGTTAATAATATGTCCATGTTGGTAGTAAGTGGAGTAATGATTGGTTATATTTGTTCAGCTGTCACGGAATTGGTTGTAACCTTTGCAAATGATGCAGAAATTGTAAATCTGCATAATTGGTCAAGAGGCAGCTTTTCCGGAATGACATGGGACAATGTAATTGTTATGGCAGTAGTGATAACAGTAACATTTGTTATAGTCTTTTTTATGGCAAAGCCACTTAGTGCTTATCAGTTGGGAGAATCCTACGCACAAAATATGGGAGTGAATATTAGGGTGTTAAGAGTGGCTTTGGTCATTTTGTCCAGTATTTTGTCTGCCTGTATTGTAGCATTTGCAGGTCCCATTTCCTTTGTGGGAGTTGCGGTACCTCATCTGGTAAAAAGCCTGTTAGGAAGTACAAAGCCGATTCTAATGATCCCGGCTTGTTTCCTTGGCGGAAGTGTATTTTGTTTGTTCTGCGATTTGTTGGCAAGAACTATGTTTGCACCTACAGAACTTAGTATCAGTACCGTTACAGCGGTGTTTGGAGCACCGGTAGTGTTGTGGGTTATGATAAGACGAAGCAGGGAGAAGGTGGCATAGTGAAATATTATTTCAAGACAGAAGGCTTAAGTGTAGGCTATCATAAAAAGCCAATCATTAAAGATATTGAAATCGGTTTGGAAAAAGGTGAGATACTGACCTTGATAGGTCCTAATGGTGCGGGAAAATCCACAGTTTTAAAAAGTATAGCAAAACAGCTTGCAATCATTGCCGGAACAATTTATCTGGATGAGCAGAGCGTGGAAAGTATGTCGGGAACAGAACTGTCACAAAATATGGCAGTGGTGTTGACTGAGAAACTGCGAACGGAAATGATGACATGTGAAGATGTAGTAGCAACCGGCAGATATCCTTATACCGGTCGATTTGGCATTTTGTCTGAGTCTGATCATAAGGTAGTAAAAGAAGCAATGGAGTTGGTACATGTGACAGCCATTAAGGATCAGGATTTTACCCGTATCAGTGATGGACAGAGGCAGCGAGTGATGCTTGCCAGGGCAATTTGTCAGGAACCGGAAATTATTATTTTAGACGAACCGACCTCCTATCTGGATGTAAAGTATAAGCTGGAATTTCTTTCTATTTTACAGGAAATGAGGAAGAAAAAGGGGCTGACAGTAATTATGTCTCTTCATGAACTTGAACTGGCAGAAAGAGTATCTGATAAAATTTTGTGTATTGATGGAAAGTGTGTAGACCGTTTTGGAAAGCCGGAGGAGGTTTTTGAACAGGGATATATATCAAAGTTGTTTTCTATAGCATCAGGTAGTTTTGATGAAGAGAACGGAAGTATGGAATTAGAACCTGCAAAAGGAGAGGCGAAAGTTTTTGTTATAGCTGGTGGTGGAACCGGAAGAAATGTGTATCGCAGATTGCAAAGACAGGGTATTCCTTTTATAACAGGTGTTTTACCACAAAATGACTTGGATTATCCGGTAGCAAGGGCACTGGCAACAGATGTGATTGCAACAGAGGCGTTTGAACCAATTACGGAAGAACATATGCAGGAAGCAAGAAAAAAACTGACTTCCTGTGATAAAATTATCTGCTGTAAAGAGACTTTTGGAACATTGGAGCAGGCAAATTTGGAATTGTTGAGATTTGCAAAGGAATCCGTTAAGGAAATAGAAATGAATTGTTAATGATGAAGAAAGGCATGAAGAATCTATGGCAAAGGTAATCATGGTACAGGGAACCATGTCTAATGCAGGCAAAAGCCTTTTGGTAGCCGGTTTATGTAGAATTTTTAAACAGGACGGTTATCGGGTGGCTCCTTTTAAATCCCAGAATATGGCGTTAAATTCCTTTATTACATCGGAAGGATTGGAAATGGGTAGAGCGCAGGTTATGCAGGCGGAAGCAGCAGGCATGACGCCTATGGTCTGTATGAATCCTATTTTGTTAAAGCCTACCAATCACACCGGTTCACAGGTTATCGTGAATGGCGAGGTGTTGGGCAATATGAGTGCAAGGGATTACTTTGCCTTTAAGAAGCAGTTGGTTCCTGATATAAAAAAGGCTTTTAAAAAGTTGGAAGAATATGCGGATATTATTGTAATTGAAGGAGCCGGAAGCCCAGCGGAGATTAACCTAAAACAGAATGACATTGTAAATATGGGAATGGCTGAAATGGTGGATGCACCGGTTCTTTTGGTGGGAGATATAGACAGAGGCGGTGTGTTCGCACAGCTTTTAGGAACTTTGATGTTGCTTGAGGAAAAAGAAAAAAAGAGAGTGAAGGGACTCGTTATCAATAAGTTCCGAGGAGATAAATCCATTCTTGACCCGGGAATTGAAATGCTGGAAGAAAAGGGGGATGTTCCGGTGGTAGGAGTTGTCCCTTACATGGAGTTGTCTTTGGAGGATGAGGATAGTCTGACGGAGAGGTTTGACAGAAAAAGCGAAGGTTTAATTGATATTGCCGTAATTCGATATCCCAGAATTTCCAATTTTACGGATTTTAATGTTTTTGAACAAATGCCTGAAGTGACAGTACGATATGTGACATCCATTAGTGAATTACACCATCCCGACATAATTTTTTTGCCCGGAAGTAAAAATACCATGGGTGATTTGAAGTGGATGCGTCAGAATGGTTTGGAAGCTGCTGTTAAGAAGCTTTCCGAAGATATTCCGGTGTTTGGAATTTGTGGTGGTTATCAAATGTTAGGTCAGGAGATTTCCGACCCGGATGGCGTGGAGGAAGGCGGAAAAATAAGAGGGATGGAACTGCTTCCCGTGTCAACTATTCTGATGCCAGAAAAAAAACGCTGTCAGATTGAGGGTAAGATTGAAAGATTAAGTGGACTGTTCCATGTACTTTCTGATTGTAAATTCAAAGGCTATGAAATACATATGGGAAGGACGGGAACAGAAGAAAAGGTTGTAGTGACATCAGACATGAATGAAAATATTTATGGTTCCTATGTGCATGGATTGTTTGATGAGGGAACCATTGCAAATTCAATGATACAGACACTGGCAGAGAAAAAGGGAATTGAGATAGAAAATGGAGAGTTTGAGGATTATCAGACTTTTAAAGATAAACAATATGACAAGCTGGCAGATACTCTGCGTATGTATCTGAATATGGAGGAAATCTATGAAATGCTTGGAGAATCCCATCTGGAATGATTATACAAGAGAAGAATTGAGAAAGTTGAAGGTTGATGAACCGGATGAAATATGCAGAAAAAAGGTACTGAAGAATTGGGATGCCATTGCAAAACCTTTAGATGGAATGGGAAAATTTGAAACGCTTATTGCAAAGATAGGTGCCATTACAGGAACGGAAGAGATTGATATTACCAAGAAGGCTGTCGTTATCATGTGTGCGGATAACGGAATTGTAGAGGAAGGGGTTAGTCAATCCGGGCAAGAGGTTACAGTAGCGGTTGCAAAAGCTATGGGAAAAGGGCAGTCTTGTGTAGGGCAGATGGCGAAGGCAGTAGGAGTGGATACCATTCCGGTGGATATTGGCATTAACTTAAAAGAGACTATTCATGGACTAGTTTCCAGAAAAATAAGATGTGGTACAAGAAATTTCAGCAAGGAGCCTGCTATGCTGGAAGCAGAAGCAATCCAAGCTATAGCAACGGGAATAGATATGGCATTTTTGTGTAAAAGAGTAGGCTATAAAATCCTTGCCACGGGAGAATTGGGGATTGGTAATACTACAACCAGCAGTGCGGTTGCTGCGGCTGTGTTAAAGTGTGAAGTACCGAAAGTGACAGGAAGAGGGGCCGGATTAAATGATATCGGTCTTGCCAGAAAACAGAAGGTAATTGAAGAAGCAATTCAGAAATACGATTTGTATTATGCAGATGCATTAACGATACTCCGAACAGTAGGAGGTCTGGATATTGCAGGTCTTGTTGGACTTTGTATTGGTGGTGCAATGTGCCATCTGCCGGTTGTTTTGGATGGAGTCATTAGTATGGTAGCAGCGTTAGTGGCAGAACGAATGGTTCCGGGGACAAAAGCGTATTATATTCCTTCTCATAAGGGAAAGGAGCCGGCTATCGAAATGCTCGCAAAGGAACTGGAGTTGGAGCCGGTGATTGATGGAAATATGGCATTAGGTGAAGGAACCGGTGCGGTAATGATGTTTGCTTTACTGGATGTGGCGCTTTCTATCTATCAGGGGAAAACAACCTTTAATGATATAAGAATAGGGCAGTATGAAAGGTTGAGTTAAATGCTGGTATTGATTACAGGAGGAAGTGGAAGTGGTAAATCTGCTTATGCAGAGGATTATATTACGAAACTTTCCAAAGATTGCAGAAAATATTATATTGCAACCATGCAGATATATGATGAGGAAGGGCAGGAAAAGGTCTTCAAGCATCAAAAAATGCGGGAAGGTAAAGGTTTTTTAACCATTGAGCAGTCAACAGATATTCGTCAGGCTGCGGATAAAATGGAAAAGGATACCACCATAGAGAATGTCGGGTTACTGGAATGTATGTCTAATTTGGTGGCAAATGAGATGTTCCGTGAGGGTCAGATAAGAGACTGCGACTTGGTAAAGAAAAATATTATTGATGGAATAGAAGAGTTATTAAAAACGGTAAAGGATTTCATTATTGTTACGAACAATGTGTTTGAAGACGGAATTGTTTATGATGAAACAACCATGAATTATATCAGAACTATGGGCTGTATCAATCAAGAACTGGCTAAGATGGCGGATAAAGTAATTGAGGTGGTTGTTGGAATTCCGATTATAGTGAAAGAAGGAAAATAATATGCGTATTATAAAAGCAATGATAATCGCATTTTCAATGTATTCCAAAATTCCTATGCCACAGTTTCAGTGGAAGGATGAGGATATGAAATATATGCTTTGTTTTTTTCCGTGGATAGGAGCAGTAATCGGTGGCTGTGTTTATCTTTGGGGAATGATTTGTGAAAAATATGAAATTAGTCTGTTGTGCTATACATTGATAGGAACAGCAATTCCTTTATTGATTACAGGAGGATTTCATGTAGATGGATTTATGGATACTATGGATGCTTTTTGCTCCTATCAGCCGCGAGAGAAGAAACTGGAAATATTAAAAGATTCCCATATTGGTGCATTTGCAGTTATCATGTTTGGGGTTTATGGATTAGTGTATATGGCAGCTTTCTCTGAGATAGGGGATAAGAATTTATTGCAGGTTGCGTGTGCAGGGTTTTTCTTATCCAGATGTCTAAGTGGAATCAGTGTAGTATCATTTCCGCCAGCCAAAAAGGAAGGCTTGCTTTATTCTTTTGCCAGTAAGGCAGGGAAGAATATTGTGAAGACATCCCTTTATTTGCAGGGAACATTGTGTGTTTTGTTTATGCTAGGGCGTTCTTTATTTGGAGGAATGATTGTGGCAGTAGTGGCACTTGGTGTATTTGCGTATTACTATTATCGCAGTAAAAAAGAATTGGGCGGAATTACCGGTGATACGGCAGGATATTTTGTACTACTCTGTGAATGCAGTATGTTGGTTGCAGCAGCAGTAATAAATGTAGTTTGCATATAAGGGAGAGGTAGATTAGATGAAACTGGTAATTGGCGGATATGCTCAAGGGAAATTGGATTATGTGCTTGATGGGAATAGGTTAACAAATTTTTGTATTGTAGATGGTGAACTTCCTAATGCAGAACAATTGAAGGATGAAAAAAACAATGGAAAAACAGTAATTGTGAATCACTTTCATGAGTGGATGAGAGCAAGCATTAGGCAGGGTAAGAATGCAGAGCAGGAAATACTGGAATTTATAAGCAATGCTCCTGGTTGTATTGTGATTAGTGATGAGATTGGAAATGGAATTGTGCCTATAGACAGTTTTGAACGGGAATACAGAGAGCGAACAGGAAGAATTTTGGTAAAGCTGGCGGAGCAAGCAGATGAGGTGGTGCGAGTGATATGCGGAATCGGGCAGAAAATCAAATAAAATTAGTGATGATTCGTCATGGTGCTACGCCTTCCAATAAAGAGCATAGATACCTTGGTAGAACAGATGAAGGATTAAGCATGGAAGGAGAGCAGGCATTACAAGAAGTAAGGAATGCCTATCCATCCATTGATTACCTTTTTTCGAGTCCCATGAGACGTTGTACACAAACTGCCCGGATACTCTATCCTAAGCAAGAAGTTTTTGTGATACCGGAATGGATGGAAATGGATTTTGGAGACTTTGAAGGAAAAAATTATGTGGAATTAAAGGAAAATGAATATTATCAAAAGTGGATTGACAGTAATGGCACATTGCCTTTTCCAAATGGAGAGAGCAGAGAAGATTTTACAGAACGCTGTAAACAGGGATTTTACAAAATGTTGTCACAATTGAACAGTCTGCATCTAATTAACAGAACTGTGAAAGTAGGGTTAGTGATACACGGTGGAACTATCATGTCGTTATTGAGTACCTTTTGTGGTGGTGAATATTTTGATTATCAGGTAGTTAATAGTCATGGATATATCTGCACACTAAATGAGATGCAGGGATATCCTCAAATAGTAGATGTTCAGAAAATAGGACAAGACAGATTGTGAGGAAATAAATGGAATATCATATATCAGCGTTTTTCTTTGGGTTCCTTCTGGATTTGCTTTTGGGTGATCCTCATTGGTTGCCACATCCCATACGACTGATAGGTAGTTTGATTAGTGGCTTGGAAAAGAAATTGCTAAAAAGGAATACCGAGAGAAACGATATGAATGAATTAAAGAGTGGAGCAGTGTTGGTTTTACTAGTGCTTACCATAACTTTTTGTGTGACAGCAATGCTTATATTGGGAGCTTATTATATCCACCCATGTTTGGGTGTCTTGATAGAAACGATTATGACCTATCAGATTTTGGCAACTAAATGTTTGAAGGTGGAGAGTATGAAAGTCTATCATTGTTTGCAGACAGAAGGATTGGAAGCGGCAAGAAAGGCTGTTTCCATGATTGTAGGCAGAGATACGTCTGTTTTAGATGAAGAGGGTGTTGCAAAGGCGGCTATTGAAACTGTGGCAGAAAATACCTCGGATGGTGTGATTGCTCCTATGCTATATACTGCATTAGGAGGCCCAATATTAGGTTTTTTCTATAAGGCTGTGAATACCATGGATTCTATGGTTGGATATAAGAATGAGAAGTATCTGTATTTTGGAAGAGCGGCAGCTAAACTGGATGACTTTGTAAATTACATACCAGCTAGAATCAGTGCGTATCTTATGATATGTGCGGCTTTTATAGGTGGTAAAGATTATAGTGGCAGAGATGCATATAAAATATATAAGAGGGATCATAGAAAGCATGCCAGTCCTAATTCTGCACAGACGGAATCGGTATGTGCCGGAGCATTGGGAATTCGACTGGCAGGAGATGCCAGTTATTTTGGAAAAATTGTAAAAAAACCATTTATAGGTGATGTCCTAAGAAGCGTAGAGTATGAAGATATAAAGAGAGTAAATAGGTTAATGTACTTGACTGCATGGTTGTGCGAAATGATTTGTTTCATACTGATGGTAGTTTTTATTTGTTTGTAGAAGGGAAGTGAGTGACTGTTGCAGAGCATACATGGAGGAGATATTTATACAAATAAAGTGAAGTTTGACTTTTCTGTCAATGTGAATCCTCTTGGAATACCCAAAGGTGTAGAAGATGCACTGCATCAGGCAGTGGTGCGTTGTCGGGAATATCCGGATATACAAGCGTTTGAATTGAAAGAGGCAGTGGCAAAACAGTTAGCAGTTCCTAAAGAATATTTATTGTTTGGAAATGGTGCTTCGGAAGTTTTTATGGGGATTATGCATGCCCTTAAACCAAGGAAAGTCTTGATTCCGGTTCCCAGCTTTTACGGATATCAATATGTGGCAGAAGCGGTAGAAAGTAAAATTAGATATTTTTCCATGGAGAAAGAGAATTCCTTTTTGCTGGGCGAAAAGTTATTAGAGGCGTTGACAGAAGACATAGATGTTCTTTTTCTTGCAAATCCAAACAATCCAACAGGGAAACGACTGGAGCGTGACTATTTGAGAGAAGCACTCGCTATATGCAGGGAGAAAGGTATCTATGTGGTTTTGGATGAATGTTTTATTTCTTTTTGTGAAGGAGATGTATCCTTGGTATCTGAAATGGCGGAATACCCGAATTTGCTTTTGGTACAGGCTTTTACAAAACTATATGCGATTCCCGGGGTAAGACTGGGATTTTTGATTAGCAGTAACAAAATCTTACTTCAGAAAATTGCAAGGCAGCTTCCGGAGTGGAATTTATCTGTTTTTGCACAGGAGGCAGGAATAGCATGTGTAAAGGAAAAAGCATTCGTAAAACAAACGGTAGAGTATGTGCAAAAGGAGAGAGCATTTTTAACCGAGCAACTGCAAAAAATGGGTCTGGAAGTTTTTGACGGAGAGGGAAATTTTATTTTGGTTTATACAGAAAAACCTTTGTATGAGTTATTACTGGAAAGAGGAATTTTAATAAGGGATTGTCAGAATTTTAAAGGGTTAACAAAGGGTTATTATCGAATCGCTGTAAAAAGCAGGGAAGAAAACAAAATATTACTAAGAGAGATAGGTGAATGTTTTGCATAATATAGAGCATTTATTGCCGGAAGAAATTGAAAAGAGAAGTTTTGAGATTATCTCCAAGGAGCTCAAAGCACAAGGAATAGAAATACCCAAAGAGCAGGAAATGGTGACGAAAAGAGTCATTCATACCAGTGCGGATTTTGATTACACAAAGACACTTGTGTTTTCTAAAAACGCAGTACAGATTGCAAAAGAGTTAATCATAAATGGTGCAGATATTGTGACAGATACGAATATGGCATTAGCCGGAGTTAATAAGAGAACTTTGGCAAGATTTGGTGGAGAAGCACATTGTTTTATGGCTGATTCAGAGGTTGCACGAATCGCAAAGGAGAGAGGAACTACCCGTGCAGCAGTTAGTATGGAGAAGGCGTCTTTGCTGAATAAGCCGGTGATTTTTGCCATTGGTAATGCACCTACTGCATTGATTCAGTTATATGAGATGATGAGGGAAGGAACATGGAAACCGGCATTTATTATTGGTGTGCCAGTGGGTTTTGTGAATGTGGAAGCAGCTAAGGAATTAATCATAGAAACAGATGTACCACATATTGTAAACCGAGGAAGAAAAGGCGGTAGTAATGTTGCAGCAGCAATCTGTAATGCTCTGCTGTATGAATTGGGTAGGGAGTGAATGTTATGCGATATGGTTTTACAACCGGAAGCTGTGCGGCGGCGGCATCGAAAGCAGCGGCATATATGTTGTTAACAGGAAAGAGAAAAACAGAAATCACCATAGAAACGCCAAAAGGAATTCCTTATACAGCACAGCTTGTTGATATTGTCAGGAGTGAGAAGGAAGTAAGCTGTGCAGTGGAAAAAGACGGCGGCGATGATCCGGATATTACCACAGGGACATTAATTTATGCGAAGGTTTCCTGTGTAGATTGTGCTATGGAAGCGAAACAGGGACATCCCCAAATTGTAATAGATGGAGGGATTGGGGTAGGAAGAGTTACGAAGCCCGGTCTGGATCAGCCTGTAGGAAATGCTGCAATTAATCATGTGCCCAGAGAAATGATAGAAAAAGAAGTATTACAGATATGTTCTCTGGTGGATTATAAGGGGAGTCTTAGGGTGGAGATTTCCGTTCCGGAGGGCGAAGGCCTGGCAGAGCATACTTTTAATCCAAGACTTGGAATTGTGGGTGGCATATCCATACTGGGAACCAGCGGAATTGTGGAACCTATGAGTAATCAGGCAATCTTAGATACCATTAAGGTGGAATTAAACCAGAGAATGGCACAAGGATATGATTATGTAGCAGTTTCTCCGGGGAATTATGGTCTGGATTTTATGAAGAAAACTTATGGATATGATTTGGATAAAAGCGTAAAGTGCAGTAACTTTATTGGAGATACTATTGATATGGCGATAGAATTAGGTTTTCAAAAAATGTTACTTACCGGTCATATCGGAAAACTCATTAAGGTGTCAGGTGGTATCATGAACACGCACTCAAAAGAGGGCGATTGTAGGATGGAACTAATCGTGGCATCAGCAGTAAAATGTGGGGTGGAAGTAAACTATCTGAATCAGATACTGGAATGTGTAACCACAGAAGAAGCAGTACGCATTTTAAATGAGTGTAAAAAAAGGCAGGAAGTAATGGATTATGCCATGGAGCGTATTTGTTACTATTTGAATAAACGGACAAAAGGAAAAATGAAGATAGATTGTATTATGTATGCCAATGAATTTGGAGAATTGGCAAAGAGTAAGGAGGCATCAGAATGGTTTTCTTTGTTGGAGCAGGAACAGGAGCAGCAGATCTAATAACAGTAAGAGGAATGCGTTTGCTTAAGCAGGCAGATGTAATTATCTATGCCGGTTCCTTGGTGAATCCGGAACTTTTACAATATGCAAAGGTTGAGTGTGAGATTCATAACAGTGCCAAACTGACCTTGAATGAGGTGATCGATATTATGCAGAAAGCGGAAGTACAGAATAAAAGGATTGTACGACTGCATACCGGTGATCCCAGTATTTATGGAGCGGTGAGAGAACAGATGGATGAATTAGATAAATTAGGCATAGCCTACGAGAGTTGTCCGGGGGTCAGTGCCTGTTTCGGAGCTGCCGCATCCCTTAATTTAGAATATACCTTGCCGGAGGTTTCCCAGTCTTTGATTATTACCCGAATGGAGGGAAAAACCAAGGTGCCGAGCAAAGAGAGTATTGAAAGTTTTGCAGCACATCAGACATCGATGGCGATTTATTTGAGTGCAGGAATGCTTGGGGAACTAAGCAAGAGATTGATAGTTGGTGGATACCGGAAGGATACCCCGGCAGTAATTGTGTATAAGGCAACATGGCCGGAGGAAGAAAGTTATGTTTGTACGGTGGAGAGTCTGGAACAAACAGCAGCAGAGCATGGTATTACAAAAACAGCACTGATATTGGTTGGTGATGTAATCGCACATAGGGGTTATGAAAAGTCCAGATTGTATGCCCCGGATTTTTCTACAGAATTCAGACAGGCAAAGGAATAACTTTATGGGTATCAGAATTATCAGTTTTACTGAAAAAGGAATAAGGTTGTCACATAGAGTTGCGGAGGCTTTGAAGAATGAAAATGTAGAACTTTTTACAAAATGCTCTGTGGCAAAAGATAAGAACATCCTGCCTATGATTCGATATGTAGAAGAAAGTATGGGAGAGTGGGCAGAAAAACAGATGACAGAAAAGCATGTGTTACTGTTTATTGGAGCTTGCGGGATTGCGGTGAGAGCCATTGCACCATATATTACGGATAAACTGCATGATAGTGCGGTGCTTGTGATGGATGAGGGAGGAACTTATATTATTCCAATTCTTTCTGGTCATGTTGGAGGTGCTAATGAAATTGCGGTAAAGATTGCTAAAGAAATTGACTCTATTCCTGTAATTACAACCGCAACGGACATTAATGGTAAATTTGCGGTAGATTTATTTGCAAAAAGAAATGGCTTACATATTGAAAATAAAGATGGAATTGCTAAAGTATCATCCAAAGTGTTAGCCGGGAAAGAACTTCACATTGCAGTGGAACAGGGGCATTTGGAAGAGAATATTAACATACCTGAAGGAATTGTTCTTTCTGAGTTTTGGATGAGCCCGGAACGGACGGCGGATGTGGTAGTCACCACCCAAAGAGGGGAAACGGGAGCATTATTAACCTTAAAACCAAAAGAATACATTCTTGGTATTGGATGTAAACGGGGAAAAGAAGAGGAGAAAATAAATCAGTTTATCAGAAAGAAGCTGGATCAGTTAGGGATTGGGGTAGAGCAAGTTATGGTAGTAGCATCCATAGATAAGAAAACGGATGAGGCAGGATTAGTTTCATGGTGCAGGAATAGACAAATTCCCTTTTGGACTTATACTGCGGAGCAGTTGCAACAGATGCAAGGTGATTTTAGTGCTTCCGCCTTTGTAAAGGAGCAGGTAGGGGTGGACAATGTATGTGAGCGGGCGGCACTTTTGGCTTGTCAGGATGGTGGCTGCCTTGTATATAAAAAGCATGCAGAGGATGGTATGACCATTGCCATTGCGAAAAGAGAATGGAGCGTAGGATTTGATGAAAAGTAAGATATACATTATCGGAATGGGTCCGGGAAAAGAAGAGATGATGACAGGGGAAGCAATTCAGGCTTTGGAGAATTCAGATGTTATCATTGGCTACACCGTATATGTGAAGTTGTTGGGAGAGCGTTTTGAAGGAAAAGAAATGTTGACTACACCCATGAGACAGGAAACAGAACGTTGTAGATTATGCTTTGAAGAAGCGGCTAAGGGAAAGCAGGTAGCATTGATTTGCAGTGGCGATGCAGGAATTTATGGGCTGGCATCCTTAATGTATGAGATGGGAAAAGATTATCCGGAAACGGAGCTTATTGTAATTCCCGGTATTACTGCAGCAAATAGTGGAGCGGCAGTTTTGGGTGCACCACTGAATCATGATTTCTGTGTGATTAGTTTAAGTGATTTGCTGACACCTTGGGAGAAAATAGAGAAACGGCTGATAGCTGCAGCAGAGGGCGATTTTGCCATAGCAATTTATAATCCTTCCAGTCATAAAAGAAAAGATTATTTAATGCGAGCCTGCGATATTCTGCTTCGTGTGATAGAGGGGGATAGGCCTTGCGGATATGTGGAGAATATTGGCAGGGAAGGGACACGGGCAGTAACTTGTAGCTTAAAGGAATTAAGAGAAACACAGGTAAATATGTTTACCACGGTTTTTATAGGCAATTCTGGTTCAGAGCTTGTAAACGAAAAATTGATTACGAAACGAGGGTATCAACTTGAAAGAAATACTGATATTTGCAGGAACAACGGAAGGTAGAGAATTGTCGGAGCATTTGGCGGTGGCAAGAATCGCACATACTCTATGCGTGGCTACAGAATATGGGGAAATTGTATTACAAGAGAATCCTCTTGTTAAAGTCCATAAAGGCAGAATGAATCAGGAGGAAATGAAACGTTATATTCAAACAGGCGATTTTGGAGCTGTGGTGGATGCCACCCATCCTTATGCGGAAGTGGTAACACAGAATATCAAAAATGCCATGCAGGATATGGATATTCCCTATTTGCGTTTAAAGAGAGAAAGCAATGTAACTAGCTCTTATGAAAAAATACACTATTTTAAAGATAGTGTTTCCTGTGCCAAGGCCTTAGAAAAAACAGACGGAAATATTTTACTTACAACAGGTAGCAAGGAACTTTCTATTTTTGCAAAATTTATTGACAGAAAGGAAAGACTGTATGTGCGAGTTTTACCGGGAATAGAGAGCTTGCAGCTTTGTATGGATTGTGGAATTGTAGGCAAGCAAATTTTAGCGTTGCAGGGACCATTCACTACACAGATGAATGAAGCGATGTTTAGACAGTATCAGATAAAGTGTCTGGTGACAAAGGAAAGTGGAAATGCAGGTGGTTATCAGGAAAAACTGGATGCGGCACAAAATCTGGGTATTCCGGTATTTGCTATCGGTTGTCCGGCGGAACAGGAAGGCTATACCTTTGAAGAAGTTTGTGAGCAATTGGAAAAGATTTGTGGTCAGGTAATCAAGAGAAAAGCCGGATTTCATATAACCCTTGCAGGTGTTGGTATGGGAAATCCTAATTGTCTAACGAAAGAGGTTGAAAAGGCAATCGCAGAAGCAGATCTTTTGCTTGGAGCAGACAGAATGATTGCGGGGTATCAGCCCAAAATAGAGAAGATGCCATATTATACCGCAGAGCAGATTATTCCCTATTTGGAGGAAATGCAGAGTGTGACAAGTAGCAAGGCAGATAGGAAGGTAGTGATACTTTTTTCCGGAGATACCGGTTTTTACAGTGGCTGTCAGAAGTTATATGACGCATTGCTAAGGGAGGTAAATGATGGCAGATTGCAGACGAGTGTTACTGTTATGCCAGGAATCTCTTCTGTTGCTTATTTGGCAGCTTGTATGGGGGAGAATTATCAGGATGCAGTCATTTGTAGTATGCATGGGAAAGAATTGCCTGATTTGGCAAAAAAAATCCGCAGGGGAAAGAAGTTTTTTTTGTTAATGTCGGGACTGAAAGACATTCATAAACTGGGAAAGCTATTGCTGGATGCCGGATTGATAGAGTGTACGGTGGCAGTCGGATATCAGTTGTCATACCCGGAACAACGGATTATGGAACTGAAGCCAGAAGAATGTATGAAATTACAGGAGGATGGTTTGTATACCTGCTGTATCAAAAATCCAAAGCCTGAAAGAAAAATGCTGACTCATGGAAAGGCAGATGGGGAATTTATACGGGATAATGTTCCTATGACCAAAGAAGAGGTAAGGGAAGTAAGTATATGCAAGTTAAAATTATATGAGGGTGCGGTGGTATATGATATTGGAAGCGGAACCGGTTCTATTGCAGTGGAGATTGCCGGTCTTTCTGATAAAATTAAAGTATTTGCGGTGGAGCATAAGGCAGAAGCGGTTTCTTTGATTGCAGGGAATAAGGAGAAGTTTGAACTGGACAATATAGAAATCGTTTCAGGCAAAGCTCCGGATGGATTGGAAAATTTGCCTGTTCCTACCCATGCTTTTATCGGCGGAAGTGGTGGAAAAATGAAAGAAATTCTTTCTGCTTTATATCAAAAGAATCCACACATGCGTATTGTAATGAATGCAATTAGTATGGAAACGATTTGTGAAATCAAAGAGGTTTTATCTACATTTTCTATTCAAAATGCGGATGTGGTACAAATGCAGGTAAGCAGAGCAAAGAGCGTAGGGGCGTATCATTTGATGCAGGCGGAAAATCCGGTGTGGATTTGTGCATTTGATTTTTGCGGATAAGACATAGTATGAGAGTTGTAGAGAATAAGTGTTGTAAAGGAGTGGTGTCTGAAATGAAATTGAATCGAATTATGATTGCGGCGCCAAAGAGCGGAAGCGGGAAGACAACCATTACCTGTGGGTTGCTACAGGCTTTTAAGGATGCAGGAGAAAAGGTGATTTCCTATAAATGCGGACCGGATTATATTGATCCGATGTTCCATCAGAAGGTGATAGACGTTCCCGCTAAGAATTTGGATACATTTTTTACTGATGAGGAGACAACACGAAAGCTATTCTTGAAAAACAGAACTGAAGGCGAGTTTGCCGTATTGGAAGGTGTTATGGGGCTTTTCGATGGACTGGGTGGAATTAGAGAAGAAGGTTCTTCGTATCATCTGGCTAAGGTTACAAAAACACCCATTATTTTGGTGGTAGATGCCAAAGGCATGGGACGGTCTGTGATTTCACTGATTGCGGGGTTTCTTAGTTATGATAAGGCGCAACTTATCAAAGGGGTTATTCTAAACAGAATGTCTAAGTCCTATTATGAAACAATAAAGCCGTTGATAGAACAGGAATTATCAATTACCGTTTTGGGGTATTTCCCTGATTGTAAAGCGTTTCATGTAGGAAGCAGGCACTTGGGATTACTGATGCCGGATGAGCTAGCAGATATTAGAGAGCAATTACACAAGAGTTCAGAAGAATTACAAAAAACGGTTTCTTTAGAAGCAGTGATTCAAATGGCTGAAAATGCCGAAGAATTAGAAACATGTCTTGTGATTACAGATGAAAAAACATTTGCGACGGATGAGGAAAACAGACCTGTGATTGCAGTGGCAAAGGATGAAGCATTTTGCTTTTATTATAAGGATAATCTGCATTTACTGAAAGAATATGGTGCAAAAATAGAATATTTTTCGCCCCTTCATGATAACGGTTTGCCGGATGGGTGTTGTGGAATTTTGCTTGGTGGGGGTTACCCGGAATTGTATGCAGATAAACTCAGCCATAATGTAAATATGCTTCATGCGATAAAAAAAGCAGAAGAAAGTGAAATGCCGATTGTTGCAGAATGTGGTGGATTTATGTATCTGCATTCAGTTATTGCAGATAAAGAGGAAAGGTCGTATATCATGACGGAAGTTTTGTCTGCCAAGTGCTATGATACAGGGAAGTTGGTTCGTTTCGGATACATAGAGTTAGAAGGGGGAAATAATGAGTTCTTACCGAAGGGAGAACGGATACGCGGGCATGAATTTCACTATTATGACAGTGAAGATAATGGTGCGGATTGTCTGGCAATAAAACCGGTTACAGGAAAAAGTTATCCTTGTATCATAACAACGGGAAATAGTTTTGTTG
>Ga0129314_1001246_pt1 | contig 18642 bp, 10 predicted proteins | sample O1111metagenome_FD_94431 | JGI IMG/M metagenome (GOLD analysis project Ga0129314, IMG submission 94431) | Orangutan individual fecal microbial communities from fecal samples from Wisconsin, USA - O1111 metagenome | ecosystem: Host-associated > Mammals > Digestive system > Large intestine > Fecal... | reverse complement strand
TGGTTTCTCCTCCCAGGGATGATTTCCGGCCGCGGATTTCATCCTGATTTACAGGTTTCCCCTCCCAGGGATGATTTCCGGCCGCGGATTTCATCCTGATTTGCAGGTTTCTTCTCCCAGGGATGATTTCCGGCCGCGGATTTCATCCTGATTTGCAAGTTTCTTCTCGTATGGATGATTTCCGGCCGCGGATTTCATCCTGATTTACAGGTTCTTCATAACAGGGATGATTTCCGGCCGCGGATTTCATCCCTACTTGCAGGATTCTTCTCGCAGGGATGATTTCCAGCCACGGATTTCATCTCTATTTGCAGGTTTCTTCTCGCAGGGATAATTCCCAGCCATAGATTTCATCCTGATTTACAGGTTTCTCCTCCCAGGGATGATTTCCGGCTATAGAATTTATCCTGCCATCCTGCCTTACCCTCGTACCAGCCCGCCGTCGCGGAAATAGAGGTGTCCGATCTTCTCTCCGCTTGCGGGATCATAGACCAGGATCTGCACGTCAATCTTTCCGTTGTTCACGTAGTCCAGCTGGTTTTCGTCGGTATTCTCTCCGACGCTCAGAAGATCATAATTCTCCAGTGTCGTGAAATTCACGGTGCCAAAGCTTGTTTTGATGTTCTCCAGCGGCACCGTTCCCTTGGTCTCCTCGTTCGTGTCGGTCACAGGATCATGGATCAGGCAGTAGCCAAGCTTCGTCCCGGCCATGACGTCAATTCCATCCGTGCCGGACAGATTCTTGATAAGCTTCCGCAAGGACTCGTCGTAAAAGGCAACCGAATCATTGTTGATGAAGATAATTGTGCTGACATCATTAAAATTCAGTGTCATCAGCTCCGCGTACAGATCCTCCGGATTCAGGATGTTCGCGACAATCTGCTGGTGGTATTTCCGAACCGCGGCCTCCCAGAGCTCATATCCCGCTTCGCCTCTCCGGTCCGGCACGCCGACCTCGGAGGAAAGCACCGCGCCGAGCCAGGCGGAGGCTTTCGCCGCGCCAAGTGCATTCAAATGTGTCTGGCTCTGCTGATCCGTTTCCGGGTTGATGATATTTTCCACATAATTCATGTTCAGGAACGGGATGCCGTATTCGTCCGCAATGTCCTGCGCGCTGTTTGCAATCCGCTGCAGATCCTCATTTTCCGCAAAGGGGACCTGAACCAGAATGGGAAAAATATCCTTCTCCCTGCACAGATCCAGAATCCTTCGAAGATAAGTTTTGCCGACCGTAGCTTCCTCGAATTTCTCCGACGGATCCACCCGCGGATAGAGCGAAACGCCCGGGTCCACCTCATAGCGGAGCTGCGCGCCAAGAATCGACTCTCCGCAAGGCTCTCCGAAAACGCCCTCATAATCCTCCCGCTCAAGAGAGGACCAGCGGCTGTGATAACGGATAAAATCAAAGGTAAACTCCCTTCGGAGGGAGGGATTCGAAATCAGATCCGACAGCGCAGCTCTCTTGTTTTTCCCGTAAGGAAAAGCATCCATTACCTCGTGAAGCTGATCAATCGCGGCGCTCCTGTCCGCGTCCGATTCCGCGTCCGTCATCACATCCAGATACTGATAGTCCTTCTCCAGAAGATACGTGTCAATCACCACGTATTTTGGCGTCCCGTAGTCGAGCGCGTTCACAAATTCCCAGTAGGTCACCGGCAGAACATTCCCATGTCCGCCGAGATTGTAGGAGGCAATTCCAAAGTTCTCGTACAGAACCGCCGGATTGATCCCGTTGATCATGTGCGAGGATCCAAGGAGCAGCACATCCGCCTTCGGAGCCACGGCAAAATAATCCCCGTTCTTCTCCCTGCTGTCCTTTCTCTCCACCAGGCGGTCTGCCAGATACAGACAGCCTGCGAGAAGAAGCAGAAACAACACTGCAAGAAGCACCTTTTGAATTTTTTGTCCTGTTTTTCGAATTCGCATCACTCTTCGCCCTGTGTCAGAACTGACTGTAAATAAAAGTGGACGCATCATAGCCGGGTCCCCAGATTCCGCAAACGAGAATCAGGAGCACCGCGCCGATGTACAGCAGCCAGCGAAGCCATATTCCCTGCTTCTGCAGCTGTACCCGGATGGAAATTCCGCGGCGCACGCAAAGATCGCGCACGAACAGGAAAACAAGTCCCGCCGCAAGAAGCACCCAGTTCATCGTATCCAGTCCAAGTGCGATGAGGCTTCCGTCTGTCAGGCTCCAGATCTCGGCCCCCTCCATGCAGCGGATGATCTGAACAGCCCGGGAAAAGGAATCCGCCCGGAAGAAAATCCACGCAAAGGACACCAGAAGGAAGGTCACCAGAATCTGCAGCGCGCGGTGCGAGCCGCGCGTCCTGTCAATGTGAAGACGCTGTGCAAGGGCGTCGCGGATGGGCTTTTGCAAATACCCGGCCACCTGATAAATTCCGTGGAGAAATCCCCAGAACAGGAAGGTAAAGCCCGCTCCGTGCCAGAGCCCAGACACCGCAAAAACAATCAGAATGTTGAGGTATTTTCGCCCTGTGCCTCTTCGGTTTCCGCCAAGCGAAATATAAAGATAATCCCGGAACCAGGTGGACAGCGAAATATGCCAGTGCCGCCAGAATTCCGCAACAGACGCCGACAGATACGGCGCAGTAAAATTCTGCATCACCCGAAAGCCCAGGACCCTTGCAGAGCCGATGGCGATCGCCGAATACCCGGCAAAATCGCAGTAAATCTGAACGGAATAGAGCAGAACCGCAAGCACCACAAGGGTTCCCGGAACGCTCTCCGGATTGGCATACACCCGATTCACCACAATCGCAATCCGGTCCGCCAGAACCATCTTCAGAAAATAGCCCCATGTCATAATCAGAAGGCCGTTTCGCAGATTGTCAAAGGAAAAATTGCAGGGCTTTTCAAACTGCGGCAGCATATTCCGCCCCCGCTCAATCGGGCCGGACAAAATCCCCGGAAAAAACGAAACAAACAGCGCATAGGTAAGAAAACGCGGCCCGTCTGCGCCGGATTTTTTCCCTCCATCCTGCACAGACGAATTCTGCCCGGAGGATGCCTGTGCGGAAGCCTTCGCAGCCTTTCCCTCCCGCCAGCAGTCCACTACATAGCCAAGCGCCTGCAGCGTATAGAACGAAATTCCAACCGGAAGAAGTCTTTGCTCAAAGATTCCCGGGAAAAACATGCCCCAGTACTTGCAGAAAAACAGAACGCCGAGATTGGCGGCAATGCACAGAAACAGCGCTGCTCGGACGCTCCGCCTCCTGACATATCGCCCCGTAAAATACGTGGTCCCCGTCGTAAAAATCAGAAACAGCAGGCACACCGGGTTCCACGCCGCATAGAACAGCCAGCTGAAGGCAAGCAGTACCGCCGTCCTCGCCCTCTCCGGGCAAAGATAGCGCACCAGCGCCGCCGCAAGCAAAAAAGCAAGATATTCCAGGGACAAAAACGAGATTCCCGATCCGATCATACTGCTTACTACATTCATTAGCATCTCTTTCTCACTGTTAAGGATAACTTTTGGTCCGACCTGTTATGGCAACTTATGTTCCGGCAGATCCGCGCACTTTACGGATACAAAATGCGCAGCTTCCCGTCTTTTTCCCACACCGGCTCTCCCAGCAGGATGTTTCTCATGATACCTGCCCGGATTTCCATCTGCATCTTCTCAAAGCCCTTATATGCCTCCTGCGGGAAAACAAACTTCGCATTGTGCCTTGCGTACTGCCGACCGGAAATCACCTGCCGCAGCTGCTGCAGGTAGTCTACCTGTTCCACCCATGCCTGGTCAATCGCATGGAGGGTCATAAGACGGTAATATTTCTCCAGAATGTCGCGGCTCCCAAGCTCCGCACTCTTTCTCTCCAATGCTTCTTTCGCCTGCTGCATGAGATAATTCACAGCCTTTTCTTTTGTGTTCAGCATCTCCTCCGAAGGAAAGCCGCCGAATTCATAGCTGATATTATCCATGACAAAGCGCACCGCATCATCCGGATCCGGGAGATGTCCCAGGTGGTCCAGATAATGCTCTACCACAAGCCTTTCCATATCCAGATAGTAGGAGGGCTCCAACGGGACCTGGTTCATCACCCGATTTCTCGTTTCATAAATTAAATTCCGCTGCTTCTCCATGCTTTCGCCGAAATCCCTGGTTGCCTTCCGGCTGGCTCTCGCCATATCGGAAGCAATACGCTGCGCATTGTGCACAGCACGAAGAATCCGCCGGTTTCGTATCACCTTCGTTCCCTTCCGGCAGGAGCTCAGCCATTTTTTCCCATATTCCAGGACCACCTCATCATCCAGAGAGAGGTAAAATCTCGAAAATCCGGGATCTCCCTGTCTTCCGCTTCGCCCTCTGCCCTGCAGCTCCTGTCTCTTGTTCACCATAAGGCCGATCCCGATAACGGCAAGGCCGCCCATCTCCGGAACGCCATCGCCCAGACGAATATCCGTCCCACGGCCCGCGACCGCAGTTGCCACCGTCACGGCGTCCTTTTGCCCGGCCTCCTGAATGATCGCTGCTTCCTTCGGAATGTTGTACGCATTCAGAACGTTATGAGGTATTCCCTGATCCAGAAGCATCTCCGAAAAAAGATCCGACATCTGAATCGAGCTTGCAATGACAAGGACCGGCTGTCCGCTCTCATGAACGTGCAGCACCTCTTGGAGCGCCGCATGCATCTGCGCAGACTGATTCGGATAAACCAGATCCGGATAATCCACACGCTGCACCTTTTTTCTTGTCGGAACAATCACTGTATCCAATCCGTAAATCTGTCGGAATTCATCGGCATCATGCGCGCCGGTTCCCGTCATCCCCGCAAGCTTCCGGTACATATTGAAATAGCTCTGGTAGGTCACCGCTGCAACCGCACGGCACTCCTCTGTTATGGTCACATGCTCCTTCGCTTCCAGCGCCTGATGCTGACCGCAGCGAAGCTTGGTGCTCGGCTGAACGCGGCCTGTTTTCTCATCCAGAAGACAAACCGACCTGTCACGGACAATATAGCGTTCTTCCTTCTTAAGGATCACATGTGCGCGGAGTGCCAGATTGATATGACGGATGATCGCCTCATGCTCCGGCGTATAAAGCTCATGCCGCTTCACACTGAAAAACCGCTCTGCCTTCCGGATTCCAGGCTGCGTCAGCCAGACATTTTTATCTTCTGTTTTATAATCACGATCCTTCTCGAGCGTCGTGACGAAATAATCCGCAATTTCGAACAGATTGGACTGAACTCTCGGCATCCCCGAAACGATTAAAGGGATCTGTGCACTGTCCAGAAGGACAGAATCCGCTTCATCCACAATGACATAATTCATCCCGCGAAGATAACGGCTCTCCGCCGAGGATTCCAGATTCTCAAACAGGTAATCAAAGGCAAGCGCATCATTTGTCGTATAGACAATGTCAGATGCATAAACTCTCTTTTTCTGCGCATTGGTGAGCTGCCCGCCCTCTTCGGGCGATACTCCAACTGCCTCCGTCATACCCATAAAGCGATACAGCGGCTTCAGCTCCTCTCCGTCACGTGCCGCAAGGTAGCTGTTAGTGGTCACCAGAATGCAGCCCTTTCCCGTAAGCGCATTGAGATACAGCGGCATAGTGGCTACCAGCGTCTTCCCCTCACCCGTCTTCATCTCCGCAATTTTGCCCTGATGCAGTGCAATTCCTCCAAGGACCTGCACATCATAAGGAAATTTTCCAAGGACTCGCTTGGAGGCTTCCCGCATCGCAGCAAAGGCCCGGGGAAGGAGCGAATCGAGCGCTGCGCCGTTTCGAAGCTCTCCCCGCAGCTTCCCGGTCACTGCCTGCAGGTCCGCATCCGAGAGTCGTTCCATCTCCCCCGAGAGGGCATTCACCTTCGCAAGAATCCGGTACATTTTCTTCAGTTGTAATTGATTCTGTACAGAATTCACAGACGCAGCGTCCTCCTCCGAAGCCTCACTGCGTTCTCCAGAGCAGCTCTCTCTCCGCTGGTCTCCGCATGCAGTGCTTTCTGTTCTCTCTCCCAGGTTTCCTCTTCCATCAGTGCAAGATATCGGAAGCGGATCTTCTCTGCTCCTCCCTGCACCAGCTGAACGCTATAGGAAAAAGCCCCCTCCGGATACGTAAAGCTCCCCTCCTCTTCCCGAAGAAGGCAAAAATCCAGCAGTTCTCCCTGCCGGTCATAGAAATTCAGTCGGAGAAAGGACCCATTTTCCGGTTCATCCATCTTTCTTATCAAAATATGGTAAGCCTTCTTCTCCTCCAGAAGCGGCAGCTGCGGCTCCATTCGTTTTTCCTGATAATCCGTCAGAGAAAACCACTCCCTCACCGAAAATCCGGGAGGCATTTCTCCATTCTCAAACAGAACCGCCCCATCCGGCAGAAAAGAAATGGTACTCCCATAGAGCCATGCGTCCTGGGCATAGTGATCCCAGTACAGCAGCCAGATAACATTTTCCTTATATTCGGCTGTGCCGTTTTTCTGCATCTGTTCAGGATTCATATCTTCCAAACCGTTCCAGCAAAAGCCTCCTGTGACGAAGGCTCAGCCATTCCAGAACCTCATCTCCGCCATCCTCATGCCGTCCCGGAAAGCCCTTTCCGTAAACTCTGGCCTCCTTGCCGCGCAGATGGTGCAAAAGATCAAGATATGCAGACGGATCGAAGTCATCCTCCTGCATATACGCAACCGCCATCTCCGTCCCCGCAAAGGAGCCATTCTCCAGTCGTTCACATATGCGCAGATCCAGCTGCTTTGCAGATTCCCGGCCGGTTCCTTCGGAGAGCTTCTGAAGCAGATCAAGAGACGCAGGATAGCCGCCCGGCCTCCAGATTTTCTCCCGAAGCGCCGTCTCTCCAAGATGAATCAGCGGCTTTCCAAGAAGCATCGCCCGCGGATGAAGCACCGCGCCATAGTACAGCGCTCCGACTGCTCCCAGCGAATTCCCGGCAAGAATCAGGTGACTGTTGTTAAAGCCAAGTGTTCCCAAGGCTCCGCGAATACGTTTTGTTATCTTTTCCTCGTACTCCGGAGAGCCAAGATATCCGCAGCCGCCGCCAAGTCTCGGATCCGTAAGAACAAGAAAGGGAGCTCCCAGTGAGTACAGATAATCCAGATGATCAAAGCCCTCCTGCGGTCTTCTGTCTGTAAAGAAAACATTCAGCGGCGGCTTCCGATCCATAGATCCGAACAGCGAGAAAAACTCTTCTCCCTTTGCGTCCGCCTCGCGCCTTGTTCCAGGAAAAAAAGCATCCCCGTCCGGCACTGCCTGCCGGATGTGAAGCGCCCCAACAGAAAGGGTTCCCTCTCCCCTTGCTTCCAGAGAAATTGCAAGACGAAGCCCCTCTCCCGCAGAAACCGCAGCCGGCTGTGTAAGGTTCTCCTCCGTCCACGTACCTGTAATGCCGGAAAAGCCGTTTCTCCGCTCGTAAAACCGAAGCCTTGCCCGCACGCTGTCATCCGCCATAAGCTCCGGCCACACCGTCCACTGTGTTCCTGCAGGAAGAGAAATACTCTGTGTCCATTCCAGAAGCGGACGAAAGCTCTCCCCGAAGTTTCCGGATAAGTGCAGCCCGCCATGCCCACGGAAGGTCACCGCTCCATGAAAGGATGTGTGCACCGTAAGCTGGCTTACCGGAAGCTGAACTGCCGGGCTCTGTATGATTCCCTGCTGCCAGGCTCTCACTGCGTGCCTCCTTCCCGGATCAGCTGCTTCCACTGCTTCACCAGCGTACCGCCGGTGTATTTTGAAATCTCCTGTACGCAGTACACAAGCGCTTCATTCCAGCCCGAAAGGCCGTCCAGATAATACTCCAAAGCCCCTGTGATGTAATTGATGTTCTGAATGATGTAGCCATCCTTCTGATGCTTCACATATCTCGTAAAACGGTAATTGACCTGCGGAATGCCCGAACTGATTCCTGCAATCTGCAGGTACAGATCCGGCTGATCACGAACATCAAGAATCAGTCTTGTATCATACAGAATCCGGATCATGTCATTCTCCGAATGATATACAGTGATCTGGATTCTCGCCTTGCCGTCTGCATTCTCTTCCGGCCCGGAGCCCTCCCGTCCGGCTCCATCCGGCTCTCCATCCGGAGCAGCAATTCTCCATCCAGGCTGTCCGGAAAGCCCCATCTCCGCCAGAATTTCCTCCAGCTTCTCCTTTAACTGATCCAGACCGCTTTGCGAATCCTCGCCCGTGGCTGCCAGCAAAACCACATCCGGATTACGCTGCATGTAATCAAAAACCTGCCGCAGCGCCTTTTCCAGAAACACACCCTCCAGTCCATCCATCGGCATAAAAATCTTCAGCTCCCGGATGCGCTGGCTCTTGCCAAGAGACAGTCTCGTGTCAAACGGCGAGATGTCGCAGATGTTCTTGTCGCGAATCCCTGCTTCTTCAATCAGCCTCGCCGTATGCTCTGTGTCCGTGACCAGAAGGCAGGCATCGGCCGCATCCTCCTGCAGTACCTTCCGATTCGTCAGATCATATCGGTTTTCAAAAAAAGACAGGACAATCCGCTGTCCGGAAAGTCTGCGAAGCGTCTGCAGGATCAGGCTGTTATGCTGCGGGTTTGCTGCAATGACAACCGCCTCCCGATCCGGATGACGCATCAGAAACGCCTCCAGTTTCTCACGGATCATTTCCTTCGGAAATGGGTAAAACTGCCTTTTAAAATCTCCCCGAGCATTCTCCGAAACCTGAACGCCGCCCGTTGTGCAGTTCAGCGTAAATCGTAGTTTTCCCTGTGCATCATAGTATTCCTGACGGAGCTTCTCATGATCCCGGAAGAAAACCGACGAAGAGCAAAATCCCCTGTCATCATAAAGATCTCGCCGGACAGCCTCACCTTTCTCGTAATATTCCACCCAGCAAAGCGTCCCATCTTCCGTAAACTCTACATCGGCATACGTCTGCTCCTGCCGAATGGCTACCGCACGGGACGGAAGGTACACCCATTCTACGTCCTCCGGCCAGGGAAGCTCCAGATACGAGAATACAGCCGGCGTTCGCAGCTTAATATTCTGCATTTCATCAAAAACCGACCAGTAAGCGATCGGATAGAGATTCTGCCTGTGCAGAAATCTGCGAAGATTCGGAAAAAAAGCAAGACACAACAGCTCTGTCTCCTCACCCGCATCCCGGAACATCCGAAGCTGATTCACCGTGTCATCAAATTCATACGACTGCGCCTTCTGATACCACGGCGCAATGTGCGCATGCCACTCGCCGGTCCCCTCGTACCATGATGGAATAAAACTGTACATAAACCTGTGGCCTCCCTTTACAAAAACGGCCGGTAGCTCTCCATCGTCCGGTAAACCTTTGCCTCCTCCAGAAGCTCCGCCGCCATTCCCGCTGCCACCATGATGGTCATCGGCGCCATATAAAGTCCGGATGAGCTCCCCTGCACCGCCCGCGCAAAAAGCGGCGGAATCACAAGAAGCCAGGTCACCACCCCGGAAAAAAGCGCAGCCGTCACCGTCTGCCCGAACAGATGAAGAGCGGTCTCCCTTCCGGGTTCCATGTAATCCAGGTAATCCCCCTGCTGCTCCAGATTCCTTGCGATCTCTCCCGGGCCGACCATAATCACAGACAGCACCACTGTCAGAACAAGAAGAAGTCCTCCAAAAATCCAGACTCCCGCAGTCTGATTCAGGTTCAAAACAGAAAGGCCCTCGTCAATCCACGCGCTTCCCGGAAGAAAGATCCGCAGAACAATCAACACATAATACGGTAAGGTAAAAAAAGACATGACATACATCACCGGCATCGTTCCTGCAGGCGTCAGACGGATTGCAATGTAATCATCCGCCGCGTACAGATTGTTGATTCCGATTCTGCGCACCGTGTTCCGGAATTCACCGCCCTCCAGAAACAGCATGGCAAGGACAATGACAAGCCCTGCTGCCAGAATCAGAAGAAGCCTCACCGATCTCACCCCTGCTGTCCGAATCACTTCAGCCGCCATCGTCCTCAGATTTCCAAGGATATTCACCAGAATGATCAGCGCCTGTCCTCCGATTCCCCATGCTGTATTGCGTCCGACAAGCCACCGGATCAGAAACGATCCGCCAACCAGAACCGCAGCGGTAAGAAGCCACAGCTCCGTCACCCGAAGATTTCCATAAGGTCTGTACTGCATCTTCCCCGCCCCGATCAGTGCCTGCACCACGGCAAGAAAAGAAGCCAGGACCAGAATCTTTCGATTCGACTGCCCCGGCGATCTCTTTTGTGTCTTATCCTGCACCGTCTTCTGAAAAACGCTGACCACCACCATGGCCGTCACCCACGGAGTCAGTCCCAGAGAAAACAGCGATGTTGTGCTGATGCTGCTTCCCAGAAAGCTCCCGATCAATGCCTGGATGCCATTTCCCACATTCTCCGGTTCCTGATATACCACCCAGGGAATCGGAATGCTGCGTCCCAGAAGATATACCAGAACGATCAGTGCCGAATATTCAATTCGTCCCCGTAAAATGCTATGTCCCCGCATCAAATCTCCTGCAGACTTTTTCTCTCTGCTGACAATCTGTCTCAGTCTCGATTTATATCATACAACATCCCAAGTACAATCCGGATATTTTTCACTTCCGAGATGCTTTCCTCAGCGTTTCTCACGGCATACAGCAAAGGGATTCCAGCAGATCCCGCGATCACGCAGGCTGCTGAAATCCCCTTGTCTGCTCCTGTTACTGTTCCGTCTGCCCTTTTTCCTTCCGCATCATTCCCCGGTGTTCACCTTCTGTAAACAACTCCCGAAGACGATCTCTCCGGCAAACCTGAAAAATCACTTCCTGCGAAATCACTTTCTGCGATTTCTCCGATTGCGAAGCTTCTTTACAAGACTGATCAGTCCAAGTCCGCCGCCGGATGCTCCCGCCATCATGGCACTCGCCATCATATTGGTCTCATCTCCGGTTGCCACGTGACGGCCGCGGTTTGCACCCAGGACCCTGCCGCCGGACGGCCGGTCTCTGTGAACACCCAGAACCTCTCCCTCGTCCGTGTCGGTGTCTGTGTCGGTATCGGTATCCGTATCCGTGTCAGTGTCCGTATCCGTGTCGGTGTCCGTGTCAGTATCGGTGTCCGTGTCAGTATCGGTGTCTCCCTCTGTTCTGCGGAAGATGTACTGCTTTTCGGATTTCTTCGAGGTTTTGGTCACTGTTTTCTTATACTGTGTCGTTTTGGAATACTTTGCACTCGGATCCAATACATACCCCTTCGGCATTATATAATAGTATGTACCTCCCTCCTGATAAGTCATCTTAAAAACATCCTGTTGCTCTGGATCAACATAGTACTTTTTCTGAGCATTCAGCTTATAATTTCCTTCAGGAGTTACATAATATACAGTATTTTCTTCCGGATTAATTTCAAATTCCTTTCCCGAATTCAGGAATATGCCACCGTCCACTTTCTGTGGTCTAACCATATATGAAGTCTGTCCCTCCGGAAGATAGTCCAGACTATCCCAGTTGAATCCGGTATAATGCCATTCTATCCCGCTGGTTTGGAATGTATCTGTCACAACCTTTCCTGTGGCCAAGTTATCCAGATTAACCGTAGCCTTTGGAGCAATCAGAATTCCCCCAAATATCTGGCTTCCAAAATTGATGATTCCTTCATAATCAGCGAAATTAAATATGATATTCTGGAAATACTTTTTAAGGCCGACTGCATTTTGACCGTTCTGAGTATCAATTTTATAATCTGTGCCCAGCTCTTCATCATCTGTTATCGCGATCGAATAGTTTCCAAGAGTTACTTTATCTTTCTTATTCGTCTTGACATTAAAAACAATTACCTGATTTTTCTTTAGTCTGAGCGTAGTTTTAGAATTGCCGACAAAATGTTCTAACGTTCCGTCATCTTTCACGTTCAAATTATAATAAATGATCTCATCTGCCTTTTCGCTCGCATTCAGCACAGGCTCTTCCTTGCTTCCTCCAAAACTGATATCCGAAGCCTTTTTCTCATGCATTGCTTTCGCATTTTCTGAAATCGTATCAATATCGTCAGATATCTTCTTGTTAAGATCCTTTACAAATATGATTTTCTCCCAATTCTGCAACAGTGCCTCTTTGTCGGATTCTTTAATTTTCATCTGACTGGATCCACCATTTTTCCGTACATAGATCCCGCTTCCAGGCTCCGTTTCCTCATAGCCTCCATACTCAGCAACAGTCTGTCCTTCTTTAAGGCCAATGTAGAGTACCTTCGCTCCATTTGCAGCATTGATATTTCGGTTTTCACTAAGATCAACCGCACCTACATATGTTGCATCATTGTCTTCTGTACTGTTCTGTGTATAATTTCCATTTCCTCCTTCACAGTTTCCACTGGCTTCGCCAAAGCGATAATTGGAATCCATATGACCGCTTCCGTCACGCCGCTTCGCAGTGACACCGTAATTTCCCAGTAATTTCGAAATCATCTGCAGATTAGGATCTTTATAAATATCCTTTGCATAACGGACATCTTCTTTATTGATCTCTGCCATCTTTTCGACATTATTCTCATCCGTATATTTAACCCAATACTTCCCAGCCCCATCCTTGGTCACTTCTTTAACTGCCTTAATGATTATCTTATTTCCGTGAATATCCGTAAGATAACTATAGCTCGTAGTACGATAGTGCTCAGGATTCTGATCCTCCAGAATATGGTTTGTCTCTGTACCGTCTTTTTCTGTTACCTTAATGACAAAATTTTCTCCAACCTTGCAAACTTCTACCTCACTACCATCCGGTCTGGAAAGAGTCTTTCCGTCTTTAAGTCGAAGAAGATATCCTGCTTCCTGCACTTCAACCAGCTTTGTAAGATCGAACGTTTCATCACTCCCTTCAAATTTACCAGAATAAGAAACCTTTCCATCTCCATCTACCGTCTTTGTTACAACGATTCCGAGGTTTTTCTTATTTTCTCCCGTTCCGACAGAAAGAAGACCAGAATATTTGTTCTCTTCTCCTGTTATTTTGCTAAGCGAAATGGTTGTTTCATTTACTTCCCGTCCACCAACAAGATATTTCTTCCTGATGCTCGAAGGTTCAACAGTATATGTTTTTGATCGATATGTGATCTGATATTTTTCTTCCCCGTTTTTCGTTGTAACTTGTTGAAGATTTAAATTTGTAAGATCCGATATGTCACTGATATCTAATGATTCACTCTGCCCATTCTCTCCAATTACCTTGATCGTTTTTATGGTTTTTCTATTAACTAGTGCCTCATTAAATGTCAGTGTAATATTTTGTCCATCAGCCGACTTTACAGTCGCCTCGTACAGGTCGTTCGAAATTTTATTCACCTCGATCTCAGATCGTGTATTCTCCCCAACTTCATGAGTTCCATTCTTATCCGTGACCGTTCTTATGATGTCAGACGGATTAACATAAAATGTTTCACCATTAATTTTGACCTCATAGCCGCTTTCGGTTTTGTTCACAGAAATGCTATCACCGGTTTTATAATAGTGCTCCTTATTATTCTGATCCGTGATATACAAGTGCTCATTGGCAGTACGAAAGACAAGTTGATCTTCACCTGCTTTATAATAATACTTTCCGTCACCCTTTTTCTCTACTTCGATGCCAAGGGGGTTCCCTTTCTGGTCCTTTTTGATATCGGTGTCATTGACTTTTATTGTCTTTCCGTTTTTATCCTTTAAGACATCCTCTGTTCCCCTTGAAATCTGACTGACCTTATTAACACTTCCAGGTATCATATATGTTTTTCCATCAATGATTACTTGATAGGTATCATTTCCAAGAGCCGTAATACTGGAAGGTGCTTTCTGATTCTCCACACGAATCTTGTGACCATAAATATCTGTAAAATAGAATCCCGGGGCGTCCTCGTCCTCACCTTCTTTTACACCTGCAGATTTGTCCAGCTGCAGCCGATAAGATTTCCCGTCTTTTCCCACAAAGGAAAATGAGCCATCTTCATTCGGGGTTAATCTGGTCTCCTTGTTTTCTACTTCTACACTTTCCTTCTCATTTTTTTCATTTGTTCCCGTAATTGTCCCTGTTTCAAGCTTAGCGTTTTCTTCTGTCGTTGCTTCATGGACAGACTCTGCTCTTACTCTGTATGTTTTTCCGCCATAAATAAATGTATATCCGTCGTTGCCATCCGGCATAGCCTGAATCATGTCCGGAACTGTACCTGGTTTCACAGGATCTCCAAGATTTATGGTAACCTTTGTATTTGTTTCCACATCAATTGCAGAAAATGAATACTGAACCTCAGTAGCCCCAGTAGCATCCGGAAGCTCTGTTCTTGTAATCGCCACATAAGTCGTCGTAGTTGTCTTACCCGTCGACTCTGTCTTCTTTTCTTCCCAATTCGTAACTTTGTCGGTGATATTCTTCCCGTTCGCGTCCTTCACCGGATTGCCATTCTCATCTACAAGAACAGCTTTTTTCTCTGTTCCGTCTGAGGGAGAAATGACAGGAAGGCTGGTTGTTCCCGGTGTTGTGGTTTCCGTGATGGTTTCCGTTGTTGTAGATCCATCCTTACCGGTATACTGGTTTGTGATCGTTACAGAGCCATCCGGATTCGTTACCTTTTTTGTCTCCTCTGTCTTCTTATCTCCGAACGTTAATTCATCATAGCCGCCCGGTGCCTTCTCAGTCGTTGTCTTTGTTTCTGTCGTGGTTTCCGTGCATGTGTTTGAATCGTATGTTGTCTCTGTTTTCGTTACGGTGATTGCTCCCCCCGCATTCTGCTCAGTAGTAGTCGTTGTCACACTGCCCTCAGTTCCTGAAGTTGTAGTTGATGTGGACTCAGACGCAACCGGTGCGGGCGCAGTTGTTGCAGAGGCGGATTCTGTCGCGGAAGCTGCTGGTTCTGCTGCAACCAGTGCAGGTATAGTCGCTGCAAGTGCAACCGCTGCGGGAGCAGGTGTAGCCGCTGCAGGTGCGGGTTCTGCCGCTGCAGGTGCAAGTGCTGCCGCTGCAGGTGCGGGTTCTGATGCAGCCGGTGCAGGGGCAACCGCCGCAGGGGCAGGTTCTGATGCAGCCGGTGCAGAGGCAGCCGCCGCAGGGGCGGGTGCAGACACAGTTGTGGTCACTTCTGACGAAACGCTGACCGCACCTGTCGGGATTTCCACAGAATGCTGCTCAACGTCACTCTGTGCATTTGTATCGACAGTGACGCCCGGATCTCCGCCGTCTCCGTTCTCCGCAGCAAATACGCTCATATCGCCAAACGCAGTGGCTCCGCCGACGGCAAGTCCTGCTGCCATGACGCTTTTCGCAAGTCTGGACATTTTTCCGGTGTTTTCTCTGTGATCCTGATTGTTTTCTTCACGACGTCTCATACAATGCCTCCCATCGTACAATCTCCAAAGCCAACTGATACCCAACCTGTTATACCGAAACACATTCATGCCATTTGCACATGCGGCATGCCTCGGTTAATATTAGAGTTGTTCATTCTTTACAGCTATCATTATAAAAATCATCAATCATAAATTCCATTAGATTTTTAATAACATCTCATATTTTCTAATTATTTTCTTTGGGGGTGGCTATAACAATGACAAAACCTTCCTTATCTGCATCGTTTTCGTCCTCATCTCTTTCCTCGCCGGCTTCCTACCAGGCCGCCTTTCGCGGTGCCTGCCGGGAGCTTTTGCAGTCCATGCAGACGGCCGGCGTCTATGTCCCGGAGAATGGCTTTCTTGTTTTTCTTTCCTTCAGTGACGGAAGTGCGCGGGCGGACGTCGTTCATGGGAGCGGCGCGGATATCGCGGAGGCGTTTGCCAATGCGCAGCAAAAGGCCTGGTCACTCATAAAGAAGAAGCATCAGCGGTTCCGCTGGCTGAAGGCGGACGTCGTGACGGAGTATGCCCCTGCGGATGCGAAGACACTTGCATATATGATCAAGGAGCCCGGCTGGAACGAATTTTTCCGCTTCGGGCTTTCTTTTGACCGGAGCTTCCGGACGGCGCTTCTTGAGGAAGAATTAAACGGCGCGAAAATACCGGATTATGCAAGCGGCAGCATCTCTCTGGCGGATCTCAATCGCTACCTGAAGAAAGCAGGACGGCCGGCTCTTCCGAAGCTCCCGGAGTTCTTCCTTCTGTTCCAGACTGCAGGATTTTTCTACGATGCCGATTCTGCCGCCAACGCCGCTGCCACGACGGATGCCGATTCTGCCGCCAATGCCACTGCGTCAGGATGCGCCATTCCTCTCATTCCCGACGGGCTCTCCCGCGGGCGCCGCGAAGTCCGAAATTTTGATGCGGCTGCCGCACGAAGCTTCGTCACCGCGGCCGCTTCCTTTCTGGAAAAACAAGTGCAGCCAGACGGCTCCTTCCGATATGGGTACTACCCGCGTTTTGACCGCGTGATCCCCGGCTACAACTGCATGCGCCACGCAAGCACAATCTGGAGCCTTCTGTGTCAGTACCGCATAACAAAAAAAGCTTCCGTTCTCTCCCTCGCCGCGCGCTCCATTGATTACCTGCTCTCTCACGCCCTGGTTTACAGGGCCCCGGATACCGCCTATCTTTCCGAACCATTGAAAGACGAAATCAAGCTCGGCGGAGGGGGCGTCCTGATCCTCGCCATCACGGAATACCTGGATCTGTGCTCCGGAGACGCGAATCCAGAGCAGGAAGCTTCGCGACGCCGCTATACCGAAATTGCCTGCGCTCTCGGAAACGGAATTCTCTCCCTGCTGAACCCGGAAACCGGCGAATTTTCACATGTTCTGAACATGGACTTCTCCCTGAAGGAGCGCTATCGCACGGTGTACTACGACGGAGAGGCTGCCTATGCACTCTGCAGGCTGTACCGGCTGACCAAAGGGGAAAGATGGTTATTTTACACCGGAAAAGCAGTGGACCACTTTCTGGCAGCCGACTATACGCGTTACCGCGATCACTGGGTGGCATACGCCATGAACGAAATCACCCGGTACATCCATCGGGACGATTACGATACCTTCGCCCTCCGGAATGCCCGGGTGAATCTTGATTTTCTTTATAAACGGGAGACCACCTACCACACCTTTCTGGAGCTTTTGATGGTCACCTTTGAAACGTACGAAAGGATTCTGACGGAGAATCCCGGCCTTCCTTATCTGAAGGAATTCGATCTGCCGTACTTCCTGCGCACGATTCGCGTGCGGGCAGACCGGATGCTGAACGGCTTTTTCTTCCCGGAATACGCCATGTACATGCGCTGCCCGGACAAAATTCTGGGCTCCTTCATGGCGCGGCACGACGGCTTCCGCGTGCGGATCGACGACGTACAGCACAACATCGGCGGCTTCTATCTGTACTATAAAAATTACAGCCGCCTCCTCGCACTTGGCATGCCAAAGGACATTCCCTGCGAGGAAAACTGAACCTGCTCCACTTTCCTTGCTGCAATATTTACGCTGCTCCGCCTGTTTTGCTGCGGTTTTACGACGCTCGAACAAAAAACCTGTCAATAACATGGAAAGGCTTTGTCGAATAAGCCTTCCCCGAAATCACTTCGTAAGCTTGCGGATGATTTCATGAATCTGGTCAACCGGAGCATCCAGCTCTCTGGAAATCTGATCCGCGGAATAATGCAGTTCCTTATAATAGACCTGTATCATCCCTTCCAGCTTTCCCTGTGCAAGACCTTCCAGCTTTCCCTGTGCAAGGCCTTCTAGTTTTCCTTCTTCTCTGCCCTTGTTCTCAACCTTGTCTAACACTGTGCACATACTGGTACCTCCCTTTCCCGGCAGTTCCTGTATGACCTCTTCAAATCTCCGGTCATCCGTTTCTGAACCAAATAGTCTGCAACATACCGGAAATCGCTCCGAAACAGCTTCACCTTCTCCGGTGTCAGAAAGGCAATTTCGTAGAGATTCTTCAGACCTGTTACGGCTCCGGATTTCTCCGGAGCCGTTGCGTCATCAAAAGAGTGTTTATGCCCTGAATACTCTGCTTCTTAACGTCTTCACAATCACTTCGTAAGCTTGCGGATGATTTCCTGAATCTGGTCAACCGGAGCGTCCAGCTCCCTGGAAATCTGATCTGCGGAATAATGCAGCTTCGTATAATAGACCTGAATCATCCCTTCCAGCTTTCCTTGCGCAAGGCCTTCCAGCTTTCCCTGTGCAAGGCCTTCTTCTCTGCCCTTATTCTCAACCTTATCTAACACTGTGCACATACTGGTACCTCCCTTTCCCGGCAGTTCCTGTATGACCTCTTCAAATCTCCGGTCATCCGTCAGAACTGACATCAATTTTAACGTTTCATCCACATGCTGCAACAGATCTGCGCTCGGCTTGTAATCATTCGTCATCCGTTTCTGAACCAGATAGTCTGCAACATATCGGAAATCGCTCCGAAACAGCTTAACCTTCTCCGGTGTCAGAAAGGCAATTTCGTAGAGATTCTTCATCTCGTAATCACTGACATATGGCTCAAACCCTTCCGGAATGTCCATCAGATCTCTCAGATGATGGCTGTAATTCCACGGGGTCGTGCCAAAGTACAGGACCAATGTGATCACCGGATAAATGTGGTCCGGATCCTCATGCAGGAGCTGCGCACGGTATGATTGTCCATCATAGCCAATCTGCCGCACCGGCATGAACTTTTCGGTTGACGTCTGATGTTCAAAGCCAAACAGCGTAATCGTTGTCTTGCCGCTTTTCAGCAGCTTGGACACATCTCTTTCC
>Ga0129314_1001240_pt1 | contig 18695 bp, 11 predicted proteins | sample O1111metagenome_FD_94431 | JGI IMG/M metagenome (GOLD analysis project Ga0129314, IMG submission 94431) | Orangutan individual fecal microbial communities from fecal samples from Wisconsin, USA - O1111 metagenome | ecosystem: Host-associated > Mammals > Digestive system > Large intestine > Fecal... | reverse complement strand
ATTGATGGCCTGTCGGTCTCGGCGATTGGTGCCTTTGCTTTTTCTGGTCTGGTCGAGACGGTCTCTATACCCGCTTCGGTGAACATGCTTGAAGGCAATCCGTTTGCTCTTTGTGGCTTGCTTGAGAAGGTTGAGGTCCGGGGAAGCGAGGGGCCCCTGACGTCCTTTGATGGAGTTCTTTTCGACAATGAGTCACTCGCGCTTCTTTGCTACCCGCGTGCCAAGTCTGGCATGGAGTATATGGTCCCAGAAGATACGGTATCGGTCGATGAATACGCATTTTATGGCTGCAAAAACCTCTCTGCTGTCGTTTTGAACGACAGTGTTGAAGATGTCGCACCGAGCGCATTCGACGGGTGTAGGTCTCTGACCTCCATACGGGTATCTCCTGACAACGAGACTTTGGCTTCCATTGATGGAGTACTGTTTAGGAAGTCCGATAGATCGCTTCTTCGCTATCCTGAAGGGTTATCTGAACCACTTTACTATGTTCCCGACGGAATTCTCGCCATTGGTCCCGGAGCGTTCAGGGAGTGCCGGCCTCTCAATGAGGTCGTGCTGCCAGAGAGCGTTGTGTCTGTTGGCGAGCTTGCTTTTGACGCTTGTGAGGCCCTTGAGAGGGTTTTGCTTCCAGGCACAATCGAGAATATCGGCTCGTCTCCTTTTTTGGATTGCCCTCGTCTTGAAGAGATCTCGGTGTCGGGGAAGGGGCAACTCGCGACTGTTGGCGGTGCCCTCGTTGACATTGGGGAGTCTCGGCTTATTTGCCTCCCGGCTGGGCGCGGCGACACTGCGTTCGAAGTCCCGGAGGGAATCGTGTCCATTGGCGACGGCGCATTCAGCCGCTGCTCGTCGCTTCAGTCGGTGTCTTTGCCGGATGGCCTCGAGCTCATCGGTTCCCGCGCATTCGAGTCTTGCAGCGCCTTGGAGTCTGCTTCCATTCCGAAGGCCGTGACCGCAATCGGAGACAGGGCATTCTTTCAGTGCTCGGCTTTGGAGTCCGTTACTGTCGAGGGGGCCTCGACGACGGTTGGGGAGCAGGCTTTTTATGGCTGTACGTCGCTTGAGAATGTTGCAGTGCAGCGAGAGAGTCCTGCGAGGGAATACTGCAAAGCGAATGGCCTGACCTATTCCTACCCGGACTCGAATGACTGGTTGGGTGTGCCTCAGGCCAACAGGGTCGATAATAAGATGGTCTTACAAGATGATGACCAACTGTTCGAGGAGCTATCCGCGTCGTATGGGCTTCTCGACGGGTTCCATGAACAAATCAGCGCCATCGCCACCGAATTCTCGGATGCTTTGGGCGTGGATGACCTTACCGACCTGCGCAATCGTGCCATGGACCTACAGCGGCAAATTGCAAGCGCTGCCGACGCGCTCGATAGCTTGTCGATAGCGATTGACTCGCCTTATGTCGACACGAGGAGTGCGATTGCGGAGCTGTACAACGACTTAATGAAGAGGATTTCTATTCTGGTAGACGCTTGCAATGCTGATATTGAGGGCGAAGACGTTTCCGACATTCTTACCCGCGATAACGGTCCGTATGATGAGCACGGTCACACCAATGCCAGCCTAATTCACTACGAGCAAAACTATGAAAAGGCGAAGCCCGATAAGATATAGGACGATTGGCTCGGGCATGTGTACGGTAATCGCCCTTCCTTGAGCATCGCGTCTCGTACGCTCTCGCCCGACGCTTGCCCCTTGCTTGCAGCCGCATTATTCCCCTCTGAGGCCGTCCTCCACGGTGTTGATAAGCTCCTGCTAGGAGTTGATGACGAGCTTGGAGTAACTGACCCTGCGGTGGGCGTTGGCGGTATTGCGGGAGATATGGGACTCGACACCGGCGAAGCTGACTTTGGCTGGGTGCGAGCAGGGCGAAGACCTCGGCCCTATGCAAAAAGCCTGGCGCCGGAGGAAGACCGGCACCAGGCTTTTGTAATGTGTTTCAGTGGGGGCGGGCTTTAAAACGCGCGAACTTGTGGTCCTGTCCGAGCTTAGTCGTTCAGGGCTGTCTCGACGGCAACATATCCACCGGTGAAGGCCTTGCCGATGGAGATGCCCTCGATGGTACGCAGCTGGTACTCCACGCCACCGAAGAAGCCGCCAGCCGTGTTGCCTGCTGCATAGAGACCGGTGATGGGCTCGTCGTTGGCATCGATGACGCGCTGGGAGGCGTCGGTGAGGATGCCGGAGGTGATGGCGGTAATGCCTGCGTTACGGTAAATGCCGTAGAAAGGTGCGGTGTCCACGGGCTTCAAGTACTGGGGATCCTTGCCGAAGTCGTCATCGGAGCCAGCGGCCGCCAGTTCGTTGTAACGTTCGACACTGGCGATGAACGTCTCGACGTCCTCGATGCCAAGCTTGCCTGCGAGTTCCTCGAGCGTGTCGGCTTGGAACAGCTTGCCCTTGCCGTTGTGCTCCTTGCTTTCGGGCATATAGGTTGGGAACTTCTCCTTGGGCGTGGCCTTGCCGCCCCAACCCTCTACCTGTTCGGCGTAATTGCTGTCGAAAAGTTGTACGTACTGACAGGTCTCATCGGCGAAACGGAAGAACGTCTGGCGCTCCCACAGCGTGACCGTCTCGTCGCAGAAACGCTTGCCATTCATGTCGAGAATAAGGAAAGGCTCGTCGCCCATGGGGCCGTTGCCGTAGCCGTGCGACATTTTGGTATGGCCTACGGGTTCAATCACGCCGCCGACCCACAGGGCCATCTTAAGGCCGTCGCCGGTTTTGCCAATCTGCTTGGGCTCGCTGTGAGCGAAGTCGGGCAGGTACCAAGAAACCATCTCGGGGTCGTTCTGGTAATCACCAGTGCACAGAATGACGCCCTTGGCGGTGTTGAACTTGAGGTAAGCGCCGTCGGCGTTTTGGCACACGATGCCGTTCACGCGGCCAGATTCATCTTGAACCAGCTGCATGGCAGGGGTCTCGTAGTAAAAATCGACGCCCTTGCTGGCCAGGAAGTCAGCATAGACCTTGAGGGCCTTCATGTAGTTGCCCTCGGTCGGGCATACCCAAAACAGAGTTGCTTTCTTGTCGGTCCCAGGATAGGCAACGGGTTCAATCTCGCCGGGCTCATACTCGTACTTGAGGGGATTCTCGCAGTCAGCGAAGAAATCGAGCAGGTAATGCAGGGCCTCGCCGGAACGATGCGCCCAGGTCTCCACGACGTCGCGGCGCGGACGCCAGGAGTTGCCCTTCAGGTGCATGTTCACGAGGTGCTGCACGGCGGCCTCATCGCTTTCGTCGAGGTCGATGCCCGAACCTTCGTTGCCCTGGCCGTTGGCGGTGTTCCACTTCTCAACGACGGCCACCTTGGCGCCTGTCTTCACTGCGGCAGCCGCGGCAGCGATGCCGGAGTTGCCTGCACCCACAATGACCAGGTCGTAGTCGTAGGTTTCGGCGATATCGGCCTCGGCAATGGGGTCGGGAGCGGTGAAGAAGCTCGGGATAACCGGGGCGCCTTCAATGAGTTCGCCAGCTTGAGCAACGGCAGGGGAGTAGATAGAGGCTGCCGTCGCGCCGAGGGTGGCGACGCCACCGAGCTGGACAAAGTTTCTACGCGAGAAGTTTACGGCCTGGTGCATGATGAAAACGTCCTTTCTGATTTGTGCCCGGTCGAGAATGCAATGTATGCGTCCCCGACTGGGCCCGATGCTTTGCCGCTTGCACGCTCTTGGGTGAGGGGTGCATTGATCGCGACTGACGATGAAAAGATTGACTCGTTTGAGTCTTTGGCACATCTGTCACATGCTCAAAAAGGTGCCTATTCGTATAACCCCTGGGGACATAACCCCTTATTTACCAGGCATTATGTTGAGAATTATAATACGGGCATAGGAAGGGTGATTGGGTTAGCAGCTGTTTGGGGTAATGACAAGGCTGGATATGTCTCTGTAAAGCGCGTGCTGGGGATTCAAAATTCAGACATGGGTGACACTAGAATTGGCCGAGAGCAGTGCCTGGTCTTGTTTCATAGAGAGCCTTACAATTACTGGTGCGATATTTGGGGAGGCAAAGGGCAAGAAGGGTGATTGCGTGACGGCAGTCTGGAAGAACTCGTTAGTACGTGCTCGGCGTGCGGTTGCTGGAATCTCGCCTGTTGTATTGGGCACGGCGTTCATACGTACATGGGTACATGGTGCCACACCGCTTCTACCCAATGAGCCTCTCGTTGGGGTCATCACTGCGGAGAACATGTTCGACATCACCTGCGCCATAACGGCGCTGGCGTTTGCTTTTCTTGCTGGGCGCCTAGGCAATGTGTATCTCAACCGTCGCTTTATGAAGGCCTCTGCGATTCTTGTTGCCTTTTCTTCGGTTGTCCTGTGGTTGCTGTCGGGATTGAACATAGCTCCGCTTGGAATTCTTGCCGCTCTGGCCGCAGGTGTGGGCTTCATGTCTATTTCACTCACATGGTGCGCCTTCTACATGTCATTCAACCCGGCGCGCATAATTCTGTATTACTGCGCCGCGCATGTTCTGAGCGAGTTTCTCATTTTCGCATTTGATGGATACAGCCCGCCGCAGTTGTATTGCGTGTTGATTGCACTGCCATTCTTGTCTGACTGGACCCTGAAGCGCAGCGTTGAGGTTGCCGGTAACGAGGAGGGGCTGAGTGCAAGTGCCTCGTCGCGCCCGTTCCCTTGGAAGCCCGCCCTGTTTCTTGCGACCTATGCACTTGCATACTCCATCGCGCACTCGGCATCAGGTGTTCTTTCAGGCTACCCAGCCATGTTTCTCTACGTGATTCCATCCGTGCTGTTCATCGCGTGCGTGGTGCTTGAGCCGGGAAAGTTGCCTGTGCGATGGCTTTACCTGGGAATCTGCGTTTTCATGCTTGCCGCGTTGCTTCTGCCTGTGGCCCTGCCGGAGCTGCCGGGAGGCATTTCCGCCGCTTTCATTAGCTTAAGTTACGACGCTTCAAAAACTTTGGGAGTACTCATTCTGGGCAGCATCTCGTATCGCTTGGGTATTTCGGCTCTTTGGCTGCTGGGGATTACGCGGGCATTTTCCTATATGGGTCTGTTCTTGGGGAACGCCTGCTATCGGAGTCTTGAGCTTGCCAATGGCGACCTATCTGTAAGCCTTTGTGTCATCTTGGCGCTTGCGGTGGTTATTTCGAGCTTCTTGCTGCTGAGTGAGCAGGGATTGAATGCGAACTGGCAGATGGTTGCTCAGGGTGGCCTCGAGGTAAGGGGAGAGGACACGGGGTCGGGCGGGAACGCGACGAGTCCTGCTGGTCCTCTCGTGGCAATCGCACAGGCGCGCGACTTATATGGCCTTACGGCGCGCGAGGAGGAGATTCTCTGCCTTCTTGCTCAGAAGAAAACGGTGCCTACTATTGCGGCTGACATGTTCCTCGCACAAGGAACGGTCAAGGCGCATGTGCAGCATATTTATCAAAAGATGGACATCCACAGTCGTAAGGAACTCGAAGCATTTCTGGGCGTGAAATAGGGTTTGAGGGGGTTTGCTACATGAACGGTAGATACTTCTGCCCAAGCGGGCTTGTGGGGTGTTATCCGCCGATTTGTGGTCGACAACAGGGGCAATGATGCGCATAATGGCCGCGTAACAAAGTTGAAACATTCCGACGAGGCGGCCCATTCTGCGGTCGCCTTATCCTTCAAAAGGAGACGGTATGAGCCAGGATATTGAGAGCGTTAACCCCACCACGATGCAGGCACCGGTGGAGACTCCGGTCGCTGCGCCTGTCACGCGTCGTGAGCAGGACTCGATTGGCGAGATGGATGTTCCGATCGATGCCTACTATGGCGTGCAGTCTTTGCGTGCGCAGCGCAACTTCCCCATTACTGGTCAGCCTATGCATCCGATGTTCATCCGCAACCTTGCCCTGGTGAAGAAAGCCGCGGCCATTACCAATCGCGCGGCTGGCAGCCTTGAGCCTGAGAAGGCCGCAGCAATCATTGGAGCTTGCGAAGAGGTCATGGCTGGTCGTCTTGCCGATCAATTCATCGTCGACAACATCCAGGGCGGCGCTGGTACAAGCGCAAATATGAACATGAACGAGGTGCTTGCGAACCGCGCGGGCGAGATGCTTGGCGACCCTCTGGGCCATTATGCGGCAGTGCATCCCAACGACCATGTGAATATGGCTCAGTCCACCAACGATGTCATTCCCACTGCTGGCAAGCTTACGGTGCTCGACCTGCTTGGCACGCTCCAGAAGAGCCTCGAGGCCCTGCGCGCTGAGCTCGACCGCAAGTCGGACGAGTTTGACGACGTGCTCAAGATGGGTCGCACGCAGCTTGAGGACGCCGTGCCCATGCGTTTGGGTCAGACGTTCCACGGCTATTCGTCGATGGTGGCGCGCTGCGAAGAGCGCATTGCCTCGGTGAAGAGCGAGATGTGCGCCGTGAACCTGGGTGGCACCGCCATCGGCACCGCTATCAACGTGCCCCCGTACTACCTGCGCACAATCGTGCCCAACCTTGTGGCGCTTACGGGCTACCCGCTGCATCAGGCGGCCGACCTGTTCGACGCGACTGAGAACCTCGACGCTTTTGCGGCGGTTTCTGGCGCCGTTAAGTCGTGCGCAATGTCCATTTCGAAGATGTGCAACGACCTGCGCCTTCTGTCGAGCGGTCCGCGCACGGGCTTTGGCGAGATCAACCTGCCCGCCATGCAGAACGGCTCCTCGATCATGCCCGGTAAGGTGAACCCTGTTATCCCCGAGGTTGTGAACCAGGCGGCTTTCCTTGTCATGGGCAACGACGTGACGGTCTCGATGGCCGTTGAGGCAGGCCAGATGGAGCTCAACGCATTCGAGCCTGTCATCTTCCGCGCCCTTTTCGAGGAGATTGACGTGCTGCGCAACTCCATCGACACGCTCACGGTCAACTGCATCGCCGGCATCACGGCCAACCGTGAGCGCTGCCGCGAGCTCATGGAGATGAGCGTGGGCGTGGCCACGGCGCTGTGCCCCTACATCGGCTACGCCAAGGCTGCCGCAGTTGCTAAGGAGGCCCTGCGTACCAAGCGCAGCGTGCGCGAGCTCGTCCTCGAGCAGGGTCTGCTTGATGAGGAGACCCTCGACGCTGTGGAAGACCCCTACTCCATGACCGACCCCGCAGCCGCAGGGAAGTAAACAGGCAAGGTCGTGGCCTGACTGTACGCACGGTATAAAACTCGAACGCCCCCGAACCCGTGAATTACCTGGGTTCGGGGGCGTTTTTGCTTGCTGTATTCGTGGCTAACCGGTAGTGCAACCATCTAGGCAGTCGCAGAAGATACTGGGGCTAACGCGGGCCATGCGGATGCGGTTTTCGAGACCGATTCGATCGATTTTTACGCCCAATTGCTCTGCTTGCGAGCAGGGAATTTTCGTGAACGATGTGAAGATGGCGGTTTTTGTTGCCTTACCGAGCGCGCAGCATAACTTGCGCGTGTAGGCGGCTCGCGCGTTGTCAATGTCTCCTGGGGGAGTGATTGTTTGGTTGAAGAAGCCATGCTGGGGAAAGAAACCATTCACGAAGCCGGTAAAGATTATGAGCTGGGCAGACAGCCCGCACATTCGATTCATCTCGCCAATACGGACAAATGCTTCCTGTTTGGAGCCATCGGCATCGTCAGACTCCCAGCCAAGGTTACATGACATCTTGTTAAGGATGCGCCCCCTCAACGCCTCTGCGGTATCGTCAGGATTCGTTCCCGAACAAAGGCGAAGCAGCATGGGCGGAATCGGCTCGCTGGGTCCGTAAAGTTCATCGGTCAAAGTGCGGAGCAGGTGGTCGCGGGTCATTCCGTTGGTGCGCCCAAGCAGGGAAACGCCCATGCGATAGGTGTGGGCCATACGTTCTGACATAACGTCTGGTTTGTTTGACGCAAGGACTTCATGCAAGCGCGGCCCGTTTTTGGCGGCAGTCTGTGCAATGAGGGCAATCTCGCCGCTGGCTGCGAGGGGCTCGTCAAATGCACACCAGCTTCGCCACGCAGTGTCATCGTTGGGGTTTCCTGCAAGAAGAATGGCTGTCAGGATTTTGAGGTACCTGGCGTCGTTGGACGTGTCGGCGGTACTTTTAGCTAAGTCGGTCCACTGACAAGCGGTGTAGCTGCCAATGTCCTTTTGCTTCAAAGCATGTGCGATTTGCGAAGCCCAGATGTCATTCGGAGATGCAATATAGATGGCTTCTGGTGAAGTGCCGTCCTTAATAGCGCCGGCTACCAGGTCTGCTGTCGTTTCGATTTCGCAGTCAGCATTGGACAAAACCTTAATTGCCACAGAGCCTGCTCCCTGCGGTGCATTGCTGCTTTCTTCGATAAGGCAAGGTTCGAGCCCCGCCTCGTGGCGGACGGCATTCAGTGCCAGGCCAATTGCTCGGGGCCCTTGGAATTTGTCCAGGTCAACAATATGAGCTTGAGGATTTGCCCTCAGAAGTTCTTCGGCTCCGCGAGCATACGGGTACGACTCAAGCATCGGTTCGGTTGGCGCGGTGGTATCGACTGCTACATAAAGCGAGTTGTGCGCAAGAAGTTCGGCCATCACTTGTGACGCACGGCTGAGATACTGCCAGTCATCGACGAAGACATGGGCATAGTGAGCTGCATCCTCGGTCAGTGCAAGGTAACGGGCGGCATTCGCAGAAATCTGCTGCTCCAAGAAGGCACCTCGCAGCTGCAGATTGTCGCGCAGGGTGCTCATCACGGCCTGCTCGTCATCATCCATGAGAAAGTCTGGATGGTCGTCGGAAATCTCGGTCATGCTTCTTTTGAAGAATGAGAACATTCCTGCCAAGCGATCGATTTCAATCCCACTTATCTTGAGGTCTTCAAAGAGAATGTCTTCCTCAAAAGGCATCAGGATGCGGGGGCCGTGGCCAAAGAGCGCGATGGCGGTCGGCTGTGAAAGCAGTTCCAATGCGAGCTCTCGCGTGCTTGCTACACGGACATTTTTTGTTCCAAGACGATTGGAGAACGCATGTGCGGCATCTGGCGTTGCACAAAGCACGAGAATAGACGATGACGGGGTTCCCTGAGCGAGCAGACTGCGCACCGCTTCGATGAGTCTCTGGGTTTTTCCACAGCCTGCGGCACCACGGACAACCGTTAATTTGTCAATGTGAGGCATGGCTATTGTTGGGATGCCGTCGACCTTCTCGCGCTTTGCCATGTGTGTCTCCCTAGATGACAGTTTGCTTGTCGTCTTCGGTTGCCGTGCCGAGCAGCTCACCGAGCAGTTCTTGTTCCATTTCGAGGTAGCCTTCGGTAAGTGAAGCAAGTCCCTTGTAGAAGGTAGTCTTGGCAAAAAGACGCATGTCAGACGTCATGAGCGGAACCCAGTTGCATAGGTGCTCGGTTAAAAAGCCTTCTTGCGTAGCGAGCAGAGACTCGGCGTTATCAAAATCTCCGATTTTGACGGCGTTGGCAAGCTTGTCGCAAAGGAACTGCATGAACTCAAGTTCGAGGGCGACATGGTCCTCGTCATCGTGCCAGTCAACACTGCGGTTAAGCCCCTCGCTGCGGTAAATTGCCAAGACTTCGTCGCGGGCATCTTGCATGCGCAGGCGATTCTCGCTGGTGTAAACACTCTCAAAGGGGTAAGCCGCCGACTTGCCGTCGGTGCCCTCGCCGATAAACGCACGCACGTAGTCGCGTCGAAGCTCCAGCTCAGTGCCGGCGGTCATTCCCCCAAGGAACTTGCCGATGGCACGATACCCTTCGTCCATGAGTGCGTTGCCTGCTTTGGCCGGGAAGCGTGTCTCCTTGAGTTCCTGCAGAAATTCCTTATCGACCTCGATACGATAGAGGCGGGAAAGAAGGCCGTATGTCGCCGCGCGACGATGAGCGGTTTGACCAACGAGGTCCCATACCTGGGTTTCTGAGGGAGCTTCGACTTCGTTCCCCACAACTGCGTTCTCAAGCATAGTGTCCTCCATGGGTTGATGGGTCAGGTTGATGGTCTTACATGCCTGCGGCTGGAACATCGCGGAGCATTTCGAGGCCCTCAAGGCCGGCCTCGGTAATATGCCAGCTAGATTGCCAAGTAACTGCACCAGCAGATTCAAGGAAGGTTACAAATCGGGAGGCGTAGCAGCGTGGGCTTTGCACGAGAGGGTCGTTGACGATCGCATTGTCGAGGGCGGGCATCGCGACGCCCCCGTCTTCAGCGCACATCGTGAGAATGAGCTTGTACACGGGCAGGTAGTGCGCATCTTTCTCAAACAGCTTTTCCACTTCAGAAACCGGGTCGGTGCTGGACATCGCCTGCTTAGCATCGTCGGTTGTAATGTAGTGAAGTTCGGGGAGCTCAACGGGTTCGAGATACTCAACGCCGTCTTCCACAACTACTCGCGGCTCGGGATCTTCCTCGGGGAAGGGCTCGCCCTTATCGGTGACCTTCTGCAAAGCGCCAGCTCGTTCGAGTAGATCGCAGAAACCTTCTGGTGAGTATACAGAGCGGTGGTTTGCTGAGAGTCCCTCTACCATCTCTTGCACTGCGGCGAAGGGGCACGGCTTTTTGTCGCATTGCTCGAGGATTGCCTGAAGAATCTGGCGGTGCGGTTGCATGCGTTCGAATAGCTCGGCGATGCGTATCTGTGGTGGGCGTTCATCATCGTGGCGTGTCGTGTGGATAGCGGGTCGTACTGGTGCACCGGCGTCTGCTGGCTCCCCTTGGTAGATTCCGGCGTGGATTTCGTTGGATTCCATGACCGCTCCTTTGGCTTCCCCTGTGTGGCGCCTTGGGTATCCCACGGCGTTTCTTGCTGGTTGTCGGCGCGTTCATCGGGCGGCGTGCATGCAGACGTGGCCAGATGAGCGCGCTGGCAGGATGGGGTTGCGAGTGCGAGGCGCTCGCAACCCCTATTTGCCGTGCAGTTACGCGCGGGCTTACTTCACGAACTTAAAGTCAAGTCCTTCCCAAGTGGTCTTATCAGCACCTTGCCATTGCTGCTTGCGCAGGATGTAGAGACTGGTGGGACCGTTGCCGCTATCGGGTAGGCTGTAAACTTGAGACTCGTCGAAATCTTGGAGGTACTCACCCAAAGTCGCTCCACGGGGCCCCTTGAAGGACTCGATGCCCTCGTCCAGGTCGCCGTACCAGCGAGCCATACCGCAGCACTGGGAAACACAGCGCGGAAGTTCGAACTCGCCGGATTCAATTTCGTCGTGACAAAGGGTGCACTTCTCTACAACATTAGTTTCCTCGTTGAGGTAGCGGACCTCGTAAGGGCACGCCTGAATGCAGAGCTGGCATCCGATGCACTGATCGGCGTGAACTTGCACGGTGCCATCGTCGAGCTTGACCGAGGCGCCCGTGGGGCAGACCTCGACGCATTGAGGATTCTCACAATGCTGACACGTGACGTTCAGGAAGTACATGTCGACATCGGGCCAGTTGCCCGAGCCGCCCTCGATGGGGTAGGGGCCCACGCGCAGCGGGCGGCACCAAACCTTGCCGATTGGCATGGGGTGCACGACCTTGCATGCCACCGTGCAGGCAAGGCATCCGGTGCAGCGGTCGATATCAGTGACGATTGCCATGCGAGACATACTGTGTCCTCCTTCCGATTAGAAGTTGTCGGGGCAGACGCCGGGTCCGCCGATTTGCCAAGCCTTGAGGCGCGGGTCGTCGGGGCTGGTAATGATTTCGTTGCCCTGATGGTCGCAAGGAACAGGGTTGCCAAAGGGGGAGTTCTCGGCGGTTGCCTTGTAGACCTTGACGGGATAGGTGCGCACGTTGGCGGAGCCGTTGTAACGGTCCTGGCATTTGCGGTCAGTAATGCAGTTGATGCAGGAGAGCTCAAAGCCGCCGCCTGCCTGATCGGCGAACTCGGGATACCACCACTGGTGCTCGCAGTTGATGGTGCCGGGTGCGATGCCGTAGTACAAATCGACAGTCTGACGAACCTTGCCCCAAGGAGACTCAATCCATGCCCAATCGCCCTGTTTGAGGCCGAGCTCGTCTGCCGTAACGGGGTTGATTTCCATGCGAGGAACGGGCCAGAGTTCGCGGCACCAAGGAAGCTGGCGATGCTCGGAGTGGAAGTACACGGGAATGCGGCGACCAGTGATGCAGGTGATTGGATACTCTTCGTATGTTTCGGCGTCGGCTACAGGGCCATGCTCGGGCTCCTGATAGTAAGGCAGGGCCTCGCTGGTGAACCCTGCGGCCAGCTCGGGGCCGGCTTCGCCATTGGGGTAGAACGACTCGATGGTGGTGTTCCAGAACTCGTGCTTCATGGTCGGGGTCACGAAGCCGGGGATATTGATCTGGCCCATGTAAGGCTGCTGGTGCATGCCGGGACGGTACGCCTGGCCAGTCTCAAAACGGCGGAAAGTGCCCCAGTCCTCGGGGACCATTTCCTTCATGTTCCACCAGCCGTGCTCCTGGAACGCGTCGTAAAGCTCTTGCCAGCTGCTGAAAGGCACGGAGCAAGAGGGGCCGAACAGCCAGTTCTCAAGATAGGCAATTTCTTTGTCGGCGCCAGACTTTTCGAGCCAGGGGTCGTCGGCATCATAGAAGGCATGGACGTCGAAGTACTCGGAGAGTTCCATGAAGTACAGCGGGTCGGACTTGCACTCGCCCGGGGGCTCCACGGCGCGGCATCCCAGGCCAAAGGCGCCCTGGGAACCCTGAGAGACGCGCCAAGTGTTCATTTCGAGCCAGTGACAAACGGGCAACAGGATATCCGAGCAGCCAGAAGTCGCGGAGTGCCAAAGGTTCGCCTCAAAGCAGAAGTCGAGCATGTTGAGCGCTTCCCAGTTGTAGGTGGCGTTCGCCATGTTCATGTGGTCGCCGGAGCCGATCATGCCGCCGTGAATCTCGTAGGGCGCATCGGGCTCGCGGTGCGCGCACTCCATGACCGCGTTTGCATCTGCCCAAACCTGATACCAGTTGAGCAGGGGCATCTTTTCGTTGCCTGCCATACGGTTGAAAAGCTCGGGGCTGGGCATGTTCTTGAATGAATCGGGACCGGGCAGAAGGACGGCACACATGTCGCCGGCGTCGGTCCAGCCGATGGTGGCGCCGCGCTGTCCGCCGGGGGTGTCGATGGCACCGACCATGGCGCAGGCTGCCATGATGGCACGGCAGTTCTGCGTGGAGTTGCCGGCGTGCTCGACGCCCAAGCCATAGTTGATGCCGGCGTTGGGGATATCGGGCTCGACGCGGGTTGCCCATGCAAGGCAGGCAGCTTCGATCTTTTCGGCATCGACGCCGGTGACCTCGGCGGTATGAGCGAGGTCCCACTGCTCCAGGTACTCGCACCAGATATCCCAGACCGGGCGGGCGGTGTGGACGGAGCCGTCCTTCAAAGTGACCTCGAACTCGCCATTGACTGCAGGGTCGATGAGCGGGTTGAAGTCGGAGAGGTCGGCAATCCAACCTGCGACTGCGTCATAGCAGGCATTGGAGGTGTCCTCCATGCGGCCCTCGGTTTGAGGCGTCCAGGTCTCTCCCTCCCAGTGGGCGTCAGCTGGGTCTGCTTGCCAGTAGGTCCAGCGCTGATTGATGGTATCCCAGACGATGTAACGCATGGGATTGCCATCGCCCTCAATCTCCCAGTCGACCATCTTGGGATCGATGTCTGCCTCGCTGATGAGGCGAGTCTTAAAGTCCCAAGGGCTGCTGTAGCGCTGAGTGACGCGGCCATAGCCGGCGGGCTCCTTGTCCATGACGACCATGAAAGGAGCGTTGGACCAACGCTTGATGAACTTCCAGTCGACCAAATCATGGTCGAGCACGACCTTGCACCAGCCAAGTGCCAGGGCGGCATCGGTGCCGGGGCGAAGGTTCAGCCAGTAATCAGCCTTGGAACCCAAGTTGGTCTTGCGCGGGTCGACGGAGATATAGGTGTCGGCGGCGCGGGCAACGTCGGTAATCATGCGGGCGGAGTCGTCGTAGTTCGAAATCGACTGCTCGGTTGCCCACTGCACGAGCACGGGGCGGTGAGCATCTACGTCGCTCCAGGACCAGGCTTCAACGTTGTCGAGGGCGGATGAGAAATGGCGCGGGCCTTTGCAAACCTGATAGGCGGCCACGACATTGGGTGAACCGAAGAGCTGCAGGGCCATGCCGGCATCGGACTGCATGCACCACTGGCGACCGGTGCCGCACCAGCTAAAGAGCGACTCGGGGCCGTACTTTTCGCGGATTTGCATGCAGTTGTCCGCGATGGTCTGGTACGCCTCTTCCCAGGAGATGCGGACCCAGCCGGGGTCGTCCTCGCCCTTGGGGTTGGTGCGCTTCATGGGATACTTGATGCGGTCGGGGTGATAGCATGCCTGGATTGAAGCCTGACCCTTGGAGCAGTGGCTTCCCATCGTGGAGAAGCACGAGTCGTCGCCCTCGGTGCGGATGACCCTGCCGTCCTTCACATACACCCACACGCCGCATTCGGACTTGCCGCAGCCACGGCAGCAGGAGCGAATCTTCTTTACGCCCTCTGCGGCGGAAGCTGCTTGCTCGGCGGTTTCCTCGCCGAGCGCATGACCGGTAACGAGGCTGCTTGTTGCGACTGTTGCCGCAGCCGTGGCCATCAGCTTCGAGAACGCTCGACGTGAGACGACCATGTTTGCCATACCTTTCCTCCCTTTCTCGCTGCCCCTTGGGAATGTCTCTACGATGCAGCTGACGACATTCCCGCCTTATGCCGTTTACCGCCGCCTGTCTCTTTAGCAGGCATTTTGTGGCGCTAGACCGGCATCCTCATTATCGAAAGGCCTGCTGGCATATGCAAATTGGTTGTTGGCATGTCTCTTTTCATTATTTGTATCGGGCATATACTTATTCCAGTGCAGCCATTGGGGGGGGAGTCTGGGAGCATGGATATTGAGAACTGCAAGGAGTTCATCGAGCTGGCTCGTTGCTTGAGCTTTACCGAGACTGCGAACAAGCTCAATGTGTCGCAACCTGTACTCAGCAAGCACGTGGCTGCCATGGAGCAGGAACTTGGGGCTCCGTTGTTTTTAAGGGACAGACGCTCTTGCGAGCTCAGTGAAGCCGGCCGTATCTTTTATGGCGCGGCAACCCAAATCCTTGCTGAATACTCTTATGCGATAGACAAGATTGCATCGCTTGCGCGCGAACGGCCCATACGCATCGACGGCATTTTGTATGACCCTTCGGTCGAGAGCATCATCGCGCTTGTCACTGCCCTTCTCGATCAGACGCCGCATCCCCAGCTCGTGTACGACCACCATGAGAATGCTTCGATGCTTGCCCTTCTCGATAGTGAGCAAGTCGATCTGGTCATTGGTCATGAGCGTGAGGAGGATATTGCTACTCGCGATCTTATGGTGGTGCCGCTGCTGCGGAGCCGTTTCTGCGCCGTGGTGACAACTGAGAGTCCTTTTGCGAAGCTCTCAACAGTGAAGGCGGAGGATTTAAAAGACCAGGTACTGTTGAAGTTCATCGATCCATATGCTGCCCATGGGTGGCGTAGCATCGAGGAGTACCTGATTCGCCATGATGTGAAGCCGCGCCTCCGTTCCGTCATGGGCAGGCTTGCATCGCACCAGGCAACGCCAGTTGACAATGCGGTGTTCATTCAGCCGAGCAACACTCGTAATCTGAAGTTCCTGAGCGACACGGGGCGCTATGCGGTCATTCCCTTCGAGGATGAGGATGCAATCTTCGAGCTAGATTGTATCCTCAGGCGCGAGGATGAGGAGCGCCTTCGTTTCCTTGTAGATACCTTCATCGAGTCGCGAGATATCGTTGTGAGGCATGGGGAACGAGGATAGGAACGGGCGAGGGCTTCCGTGATTGGTCGGGGCTTGCAAGCAGGCATGATGTGAAGGGACCCGAGAGTCTGAGGTGAGTCCCCATTCCTCGGGCGAAAGTCGTGCGGAGCCCCAAGACCTGAGTTGAGACGCCCCCATTCCTTGGATGAAGACAGCGAAATCTAAGGGATGGGGGCTTTTCTTTGTGTCGGGCGGGTTTGGCGAGCTATGGGTTGAGATATTTAACGTTTGTTGGGCGAGATGAGCCATTAAACGTTGAATACTTCAACCCGTGGCTCGCGCTTTTTCGGGGATTGTCCCTCGATTTTGACTACCCTCGAAGCCCTGGGCCGTCTTCCTGGTTGCTTGCTTGCGCCCCTACCCGATCTTCGTCCCCAGGAACGTCTCAGCGTTGTGCCAGGTCAGGTGTTCGAATTCGTACTGAGAGAGGCCGAGCTCGCGGACTTGGCGGATTTCGTCTTCTGGGTTCCACATGGGGAAGTCTGAGCCAAAGAGGACGCGTTCGACACCATAGAGGTTGATGAGCTCGCGGAAGTGGCGCTTGCCTACGAAGGCGATGGAGGAGCTCGTGTCCACGAAGCACTGCTCGCTGCGCAGGAAGTCCGCTCCGATGTCGTAGATGCTCCAGCCGCCGAAGTGCGCGGCATCCACCACGAGCTCGGGGAATGCGTGGAGCACGTGCGCGATGCGACGGGGATGGCTGTAGTCGTAGCGGTAATCGCCTGAGTGAATCACCACGGGTAGGTGCTTGGCCTGGGCGATCTCGTAAATCGTCATGAGACGCGGATCGTCGGCGTTCACGGCCTGCGTGTCGGGGTGCAGCTTGATGCCGCGCAGGCCCAGGCCCATGGCGCGCTCGATTTCGGCCTCGGGGTCCTCGAAGTCCTGGTGCATGGCCATGAAGCCGAAGAGGTTGGGGTGCGTCGCGCATTCCTCGGCGATGAAGTCGTTGATGCTGGCGACGTTTGAGGGCTTGATGGCGACGCTGTACACGATGCGGTGCGTGATGGGGGAGTCCTCATGGGAAAGAAGGCTCTTGACTGTGCCTTCCACCCCCTCTACTGCGCCAAGGCTGTAGAACCCGCGCACGCTCTCAACGGCCCTCTGGGCTATCTTGCTCGGGTAGATGTGGACGTGAGCGTCGACTATGGGCATTATTGCCCCCTTTAATTCATGCAAGTGTATAAACACTCGGTTAACTTACATCAAAAAACACAGTTTGTGCAGCTTGACAGCGCACGAGATGCGATAATGCATCTTTTAACTATGGTAGACATTTGACTGCCCGCGAGTGTTGCAGCTGAGTTAGCCGCAGATACTCTTCAAAAAAGATGTTCGTATGAGTCAGGAGCCGCACATGAGAGATATACGCGTCAGTGACATCACGATGAGGGAGGCCGCTGCCTCCAAGGCGCTTTCCCTATCCTTCAAGGAAAAGCTTGAAATCGTGAAGATCCTAGACCGTATCGGTGTGGGCTCCATCGAGGTCGAGGGCATCGAGTCCTCCAAGGTAGACAGCTTGCGCATCAAGTCCATCGCCTCCCTGGTGAAGAACAGCACGCTTGCTGTGCCGGTGAAGATGGACGACGAGAGCATCGAGGCGGTCTGGAGCGCCGCAAAGGGTGCGAAGAGCGTTCGCCTGCAGGTCGAGGCCGCCGTGAGCCCCTCGTGCATGGAGTACATCCAGCGCAGGAAGGCCGACGCGCTCATCGCCGACGCCGCTGCGGCCGTTGCCAAGTGCGCCGAGCTCACCGACGACGTCGAGTTCGTCGCCATCGACGCCACCCGTACCGACGTCGTCTACCTGGCCAAGATCATCGACGCCGTGGTCAAGGCCGGCGCCAAGACGGTCACCGTGTGCGACGCCGCCGGCTCCATGCTTCCCGAGGAGTTTGCCCAGTTCATCGCCGACCTCTACGAGGCTGCGCCCCAGCTCAAGGACATCGATCTGGGCATCTCCTGCTGCAACAACCTCAACATGGCCGACGCTTGCGCCGTTGCCGGCGTCATGGCCGGCGCCTCCCTGGTCAAGGCCACGTCCTATCCCATGGGCGTCGTCGCGCTCGACAACGTGGCCAGGATCCTCGCCGCGAAGGCCGACTCCCTGGGCGCCCAGAGCCACGTCCGCGTGACCGAGCTCAAGCGTGCCATGAACCAGGTCGCCCGCCTGTGCTGCGACGAGCGCTCCAAGGCCGCCCAGTTCACCGGCACCGTCTCCGAGGCCGTTGAGGGTGTCGTGCTCACTGCCAGCGACGACCAGGACACCGTCATGCAGTACGTCGAGCGCCTGGGCTACAGCCTCTCCGACGAGGATGCGGCCGCGGTGTTCGAGGCCTTCAAAAAGATTGCCGCCAACAAGGAGCGCGTAGGCGCCACCGAGCTCGACGCCATCGTGGCCTCCGCTGCCCTGCAGGTGCCCCCCACCTACACCCTCGAGGGCTACGTCATCAACTCCGGCCTGAGCTTCAAGGCCACCTCGCACATCTCGCTGCGCAAGAATGGCGAGCTTGTCGAGGCTGTTTCTCTGGGCGACGGCCCCATCGACTCCTCCTTCAAGTCCATCGAGTCGGTCGTGGGCAAGCACTACGAGCTCGATGACTTCCGCATCCAGGCCGTCACCGAGGGCCGCGAGGCCGTGGGCGAGTCGGTCGTGAAGCTCATCGCCGACGGCAAGGTCTATTCGGGTCGTGGCATTTCCACCGACATCGTCGAGTCCAGCATCCGCGCCTACATCAACGCGCTGAACAAGATCGCCTACGAGGAGCAGAACTAATGAAGCTTTCCTTTTCCACCCGCGGCTGGACCGACCACTCCTGGGATGAGCTGGTAAGTACTGCCCTCGAGATGGACTTCTCGGGCATCGAGATCCACAATCCCCTGGCTAACGCCGCCTTCACGGGCAAGGGCGGCCCCCTTGACCGCTACAACACCCAGGCCACGGCCCGCGCCCTGCGCGACAAGGGCCTGTCCATCCCCGT
>Ga0129314_1001234_pt1 | contig 18782 bp, 17 predicted proteins | sample O1111metagenome_FD_94431 | JGI IMG/M metagenome (GOLD analysis project Ga0129314, IMG submission 94431) | Orangutan individual fecal microbial communities from fecal samples from Wisconsin, USA - O1111 metagenome | ecosystem: Host-associated > Mammals > Digestive system > Large intestine > Fecal... | reverse complement strand
TCTTGCTCATGAAGGATATGGCCCCCTCTCGTTGAGTTGTTATCCGCAACTTTAACTTTAACCGATCGGGCCCTATCCTTCATCCTTTTTATTCATCTGTCCAACATGTATTGTAATCCTACATGAATCCCTATCGGTGGTTCCGCCTCGTGGAAATGCTCCGCGACAGTGGGTATCTCTGCGGATGCGAGTTGAAACGTGGATTGGGAGATACCTATTCCATAGCCAGAAAACCTCGTATCACGCTCAAGGGGCTTGAATATTTGCAGGACAATTCCATGATGCAAAAGGCGAAAGGCGCATTACAAAATTTCAAGCAAGCAACTCCGTTTTTGTAACTCGGATCCCTGATAGCAAGGGCGCTGTAACAGGTGCCCTTTTTCATGCTTAAAAGGAGGTGCCAGTTTGATATGCCCATATAACCGGAAAGCACAAAGGAACGTTTTCCAATGGGAACAAACCTTTGATGAAGCTACCGGAAACGCTAAAGCGTGTCAGCAAAGCACAATAGACACGTTTGAAATGATGGAATGCCCCCGCGAAGGGTACGCAGTCTGGTATGAGGGCCGATGCCATTACGCGGCTTTCAATTTGGAAAATGAATAACCGTTGAATCAAGCGCCGAAGGGCGCTTTTTTCATACCAAAACGCCTACCATGCGGGCGTTTAACTGCAATGATCTTCAGGCACAGCTCGCACAGCGCGACAAGGATCTGGCCGAGCTGAAGAAGCTTGACGCGGCCGGGATTCGGGCTCAGCTTGATACGCTCAAAAGCAAGTATGCCGACGACGCCAGAGCGTTAACCGTGGCATATATGACAGAGACGATTTTAAAGAGATTTTGAAGATCAACTTTGAAAACATGACGCTGAATGATATAATATTTGATAACACGTTTGAACGGACGATCATTCGTTTACAAAGCCCTGTGCTGATCAGTTGACTATCAGGGGCGGATCCCTGGCGGCTTCTCAGACCCATTTGTAGAAATGGATGAAAACGGCGACACATGGTATATTTACCCCAACCGAAGAGAAAAGGCGAAGCCCATTCGCGCGAGAATGCGGGATGGATGAATTCGACGCGGTGGATACCGAGCTATTAAATCATATTTCTGTGTTGCAGGCATAACAGCAAAAAGAATATTACCTCGATTCAGATATCGACGAGGGATTTGAACTCACTATTCTTAAGCTTTGGATGAAGGTCAGTATTCTAAAGTCGTGTGATTTTAGCGAGGAAGAAAATCCCAAAACTGTTTCACTGCATTCTGGCGAAGGCACAACTTTTATTTACCCCGGTGCAAAATATCCCGTAGGCGCACAAAATGATGTTTTGGAAGGGCTTTTAGGCTTTGCACAGAGGATTCCTGCGCGGCAAGCTCCCGAAGATCGCGGTGGCTGTCGTGCCGCATTCCGCCCCGCGGACAGCGTTCATAACCGCCGTCCGGCCTCATGATCCAGCCGTTGACATTGTCCCGGCGGATTCTTTCCAGAATTTCTTCCAGCTTGTGCCGTGATGCGGCGGAGCGGACCTCGGCAAAGACCTCGACTCTCCGCCGGGTATTGCGGTTGAGCAGATCGCCGGAACCAATCCAAAGCCGCCTGCGTTCCCCGGTACCGAAAGCGAAGATGCGGGAGTGCTCCAGATACCGCCCGACGATACTTTTCACTGTAACATTTTCGGTGCTGCCGGGGATACCGGGCCGCAGGCAGCAAATTCCCCGAACGATCAGCAGGATGCGGACTCCCGCGCGGGACGCTTCGATCAGCGCCTGCATCACTTCGAGGTCATTGAGAGAATTGACTTTGATTTCGATGATGCCCGCCTCGCCCTGTTGGGCGTACTCCGTTTCCTCCCGGATCAGTTCGAGCAGACGGGGCTTAAATCCAAACGGCGCTACCCAAAGATGCTCCAAACGTTCGGGAATCTCACTCTTGCAGAGAGCGGCGAAAATCCGGCCGGCGTCCTGACCGACCTGTGCATCCGGCGTAATCAGCGAAAGGTCGGTGTATTGTTCCGAGGTTTTTTCGTTGTAATTTCCGGTTCCGACTTGTGTAATGGTAAAAAGCTTTCCATGCTTGCGCATCGTAATCAGGCAGAGCTTGGCGTGGGTTTTATAGTCGTCCAGACCGTAAATGACGGTACAGCCCGCTTCCTCGAGGAGCTGGGCGTAGTTGATATTGCTCTGTTCGTCAAAGCGGGCCCGCAGTTCAAGCAGGCAGGTTACCTGCTTTCCGTTGCCCGCGGCGCGGCAAAGGGCTTCCGCGATTCGGCTGTGGGACGCCAGACGATAGAGAGAAATTTGAATGGAAAGGACGCTGGGGTCATCCGCCGCCTCCCCCAAAAGTTCAATAAAGGTGCGGATCGACTCAAAAGGAAAGGAAAGCAGCGTCTCTTTCTCGGAAAATAAGCGCAGGAGTTCTTTTTTCTGCCCGTCAAAACGATGAACGGGCGGTGAATCCGGATAAAAGAGGGTGGGAGAGAGGTTCGAAAGGAGGCCCGGTAAAGAAAATCCGAAGGAAAGATCAAGCGGGGTGGACTCTGCCATCACACGATCAGGGGTAAGAGAAAGTCTGCCGCAGAGGTAGGAAAGAAGCTCGGGACTTGGCTGCCGGCTGCACTGCATCCTTACCGCCGCAAGACGGCGGCGCTTTTTGAGAAGTCCCTGCATGATTCCGCGAAAATCCAGATTATCATCGAGCGCCTCATCGATTGAAATATCGGCATTGCGGGTGATTCGGATGACCATCCGCTCCCGCACCTTCTGCTTTTCAAAAATTTTCCCCGCAAACCGACAGACAAGATCGGGGAGAAAAGCCAGCTTTTTCACCTGGTCGACCGTCACAATCAGATAGGGAGGAAGCTGGGACATGCCCACCAGTCCGACCCGCATTTTTCCATCCTTGGCATCGAGGCGGGTGATCACATATTGCTCCTTGTTCCCGAGAAAGGGGAAGGGGTGGCTGCGATCGATCACCAGCGGTGAGAGAAGCGGTTCAATTTCATCGGTAAAACGCTGAAGAAACAAAAGCTCCTCCAGACGGGTTAAGGCGGAACAGTCGACAATCTCCACTCCCTGTTCGTGCAGACCTCCGGCAAGCTCCTCATAGATCTGAGACAAAAGGGGCGCAAAACTCCGGACCCGTTCCAAGCTCATGGAAATCTGCCCGGCGGCAGTCCATCCGGTTTTTTCGTCCCGCTTTTCCGGGTTGACAAGCGCCTGATCGCCGAGTGAGCCGATCCGGACCATAAAAAATTCGTCCAGATTGGAGTGATAAATCGAAAGAAATTTAAGGCGCTCAAAAAGCGGGACAGACCGGTCGCCCGCCTGCTCGAGGACGCGCCGGTTGAATTCCAGCCAGCTTAATTCGCGGTCAAGAAAAAGCGGCTGCTGATCGTTCATTTGAGAAGATAACGGCACAGATATCCCTCCCGGACGCCGTTTTTAACCACCTGAATCTGCTTTGCTCCGAGTATGCGGCAGATGGTTCGGATGACAAGGATTCCGGGGACGATGGTGGTAATCCGTTCTGGAGCCACCCGTTCCATCAGCCGGAGGCCATGCATATCCAGCGCGGTCATCAGCTCACACAGCTCATCCATTTGTTCACAGGTCAACGGATATCCTTCGATCGGCCGGTTCTGTCCGGTCAGAGCGCGATGGAGTTTTCCGGCTGCGCGGGCAGTTCCGCCGATGGCATAGACAGTATCAAAATCCGGTTCGCTTTTGATATCGGAGCTGTTGAGCTGCTCCCGTACGAAGGCCCTGATTTCCTTCTGTTCCTTTTGTGTGGGGATAATTCCACGGACAAACCGGTTATACATCGCGAGGCTGCCGACCGGCAGAGAGACACTGCCGGTCGGCTCCCGCCCGGCGTAGCGGATGATCTGGCAGCTTCCTCCCCCAAGATCGAACCCAAGCCCGTCCGGTGCCAGACCGGACGCCATCAGCCCGGCGAAATCGCAGGCGGCTTCCTCCTCACCGGTGAGGACACGAACGGAAATTCCTGTGTCCGAGAGCGCTTCGCAGACCGCTCCGGCGTTCTGTACCCCGCGTAGCGATGCCGTCGCAAAGGCGTGAATCTCCGCGCAGCCGAGCAGGCGGCAAAGCTCGGCCATTCGGGAGACTGCCTCTCGGATTGCCTCGATGCCGTCGGGACGCAGCCGTCCGTTTTCGATGTAGTTGAGGATTCCGGTGAAGCTCCGCTCACTGATCAGCTTTTTGAAGGATTTTCCCTCTGTTTCATAGACGACGGTGCGGATGGTGTTGGAGCCCAAGTCGATCACTCCGTAGCGCACAGCGCCGCCTCCTTTCAGTTGATTTAGCCGAAAGATACGGCCTGCTTTTGGTTAGCTTACCACACAAATGGAAAATCTATGTAAAGCATTAGAAAAAAGACGGAAAAAACTGTGCGGCGAAGAAATTTCTTCGCCGCACAGTTTTTTTCAAGGGGTCAGCGGGCGCGCCGCCGGTCGTCCAGCAGCAGTTTGAGATAACAGGCCGCTGTATATTCCCGTGGTGGGAGCAGCGCGGCGGGCAAAGAGGACTCTTCTGCCGGCTTCGCAAGGTATTGGGCGATCATCGAGGCCACCGAATGCGGCTCCACCGCTTCTGCAAGAGCGGCAATCAGCGCTTTGGGATCGGAGGAGAGGGTGAGGAAGCGAGGACGCTTTTCAAATTCCCGCAGCAGCTTTTGATTATATTCCTCAAAGGAATAGCAGCGGTCGGGCGCGAGGCCGAAAACCGCACCGGTCAGCTCCGCCGCGCGGCAGAGCATTTGGGGGCGGTCCCATTCCCAGCTTCCCGACGCAAGCATTTCGAGCGCGTCATCCTGTGCAAGCAGCGAGAGCGTCCGTGCAATCGGTTTCCGCACTGACGCGGACAGGTGTTTCTGAAGCTCCGCGGTGCCGAAGGAGAGACGTTCGGCGTTGCGCGCAAGCTCCCCCGGGCGGAAGGAGTAAGCAAAGCCCTCCATCCTGCCAAACGCTTTGAGGGTATCATAATAACCGAGCATACGGTTGCGGGCAAAGGCGTTCTGGTCAAAATCAAAAATTGCGCCGAGATCCCAGCGCGGTTCGATCCGGATCAGCTCCTCGATCTTTTCCCGTCGTGCACGCCGTTCCAGCCCGACGCCGTCAAGGTCAACCGCGACGATCCGTGAAGCTCCCTGATTGGCAGCCAGCCCAACCGGCAGATTGTCGTAATACCCGCCGTCAAGGTAGCGGGTACCGTCGATCTCATAAGGAGAGAAAACCGGGAAACAGGCGGCGGAAGCCATCAGCCAGCGGTAAAGCGCGCCTTCGGGAATCTCACATTTCATCGGCATACGGGGGCGCATCGCGGGGAACTCGACAGTGACAAGCCCAAAATCAATGGGGGAGGAGCGAACCTTTTCCTCGTCGATTCGTTCCCGCACCAGTCCCTCCAGCTTTTCGGCGCTGAAGCTGCCCTGCGGAATCGCGTCCCGGGCCGCGAACCGCAGGAGGTCAAGCGGATTCTCAAGCTGCCGAACCTCCTCAAGGCGCCTGCCGTCGCAGTCTGGGAAGATTTGCTTATCTTCGATGGTGTTCCACAGGCGGTCGGCGCCGTCAAAATCCTGCGCCGCCATCAGCGCGCCATTAAGCGCGCCGATTGAAGTGCCCACGATCAGATCAAAGGAGAGGTCAAGCTCCCGAAAAGCTTTCCATGCTCCCATTTGATAGCTGCCCTTGGCGCCTCCGCCACCGAGTACCAAACCGGTCTTTTCCATCATATCCTCCCTTGGTTTGAGGGATCAGATCCCCATATAATCGGCGAGATTGGCATGAGGATTGAGAATTCCTTCGATGAGGGGCTTTTTGCAGCTCATAATGGTACTGATTCCGGGGCCATGCCCCATGATGGTGCAGTCGGAGTGTACGACCACACCGATGGAGGACGCGCCGGTCAGATATCCGCGCCCATAGGTATTGTCGCAGTTTTCCAAAAGGACGATATCCCCATAGCGCAGCCGGTCAAGACCACAGCGCACAAGCTCGGCGCGGTCGGCCGTCATCAGGTCGTAGTCGCCGGTATGACCCGAACCCATGCCCTGACCCGCGCCCATCAGATGAGCGGGAATCTTTGCCGCAACCGGAACAGCCAGTTTTCCGTTCAGCACTGAAAGCCCCATCCGGTCGAGCAGAGCGGGATCAACGCCGGTCAGCATGATCTCGGGAAAATCGTCCAACGAGAGTCCCTGACCATACGCCCTGATGAGAATCCGGTCGCCGGGCAGCATTTTGTCCAGCGCCTCTTCAGGAAACCAAAGCAGGGTGTGTTCAATCCCGCCATGAAATCCGGTCACAAAGCCCGCGGTCCCTTTTGCATCGCCCGAGACAACCCTGGCTTTATTTCCGATACAGGCCAGCATCACCAGCGCGTCATTTTCCTTTGGGTCGGGATTTTTCATGCTGACCCCCGGTTCGACATGATCGCATATCTTGTCGTAGACACAGTCGCCGAGTTTAACATTATAGGTAATTCCGCCGACACTGGGCAGCACCCCGCTTGTTCCGTCGTGGCAGAGCTTAAAAGTGCCGCTGTGGCCAATGGTGGGATGGTGAATCTGCCCCATCACCGAGATGGCGACAAGGCGATCGCGGTTGTCACAAATTGTCATACTGGCTCCTCCTGTCAGAAATGGTTTCTTTGGCGATTCGAATGAACTCCGTTACCGTCCATGGAACGGAAGGAAGGTCGAGATAGCCGAAGCCGAGCGGATAGGATGCTTCCGGACGGCGCAGCGGCAGGACGGACATTGAGCGGGGAATCCGCTCACGAACCTCCCCGGCCAGAAAAGCATCAGGATAAAAAACGATGCCCATTCCTTGAAGGCAAAGTTCGAGCAGTGTCTCGATGCTGCGGCTTTCGACGGCAATCCGCGGCTGGATACCCGCTGCTTCAAAATAACGGTCCGCAACCGAGCGGATGATATTTCCGCTGCAGTTGAGCAGAAAAGGGCACTCCTTCAGCAGTCCGATCTCATCCGTCTCGGAAAAACGGTGCAATACTTCTTCCTCCTGCCCGGGAAAGGCTGCGGAAAGCACCTCCCTGGGGATCAGCAGAAGAGTATGCTCTTCGTAAAAAGGTTCAACGGAGAGTCCTTCTCCCAAAAAGGGCATCTGGGTAATCTGCAGATCCGCCTCCCCGTTTTTTACCGCCCGGCAGACCGCCTCATTTGTATCCTCGAGGAGGTTGACCATGACCTGGGGATAGGCTCGGTGAAAGACGGGCAGGATGCGCGGAAGAAGAAGCTTTCCGCGTGTTGGAGCGATTCCCAGCAGAATGCGCCCGCTTCGACGATTCTGAACATCCTGCAGATCAGCCTCCATCAGCCGGTGAATCCTTATGAGCTGATGGGCATAGGGGAGAAAACGCTCTCCGGCATAGGTGAGCTTTAACGGTGAGGTTCGCTCAAAAAGCGCGGCGCCCACCTCCCGTTCAAGGGACGCGATGCTGGCGCTCAGCGCCTGCTGGCTGAGATAAAGCCGCTGTGCCGCTTTGGTGAAGCTGCGCTCCTCCTCAACGGTCAAAAAATAACCGACGGACTGGTCATTCATTTTGTCCCCTCATTTGCAAAACAAGACTCTGTTGTTACGATTCTATCACAAAACAAATTGATTTTGTATGGGAACAAAAGTGTTCTGTTCGATTTTTTCTTTCTCTTGCGGTAAAATGAGGAAAAAGCAGAAGCTTTTCTCTATTCTACACCGGATATGCCGCAATGAAAAGCCTTTCCTGTTTTTTAAGATTTATCACGTTAAGGGGGATTTTCGATGAACATGACCCTTCACAGTCTGCTTGAGCTGGAAGGTATGATGGCCGTCCTCATGGCGGTGGGATATCTGGTGTACCGACGCGGAATTGTCACCGAGAAAGGGAAGCAGAGCCTTGTGAATCTATGCATTGCTTTCATCATCCCATGCAATATTATTCAAGCATTCTGCAAAGAACAACAGGCAGGGACGCTCGGTCAGCTGGGGCGCATTTTTTTCATATCGGTTACCGCCCATCTGTTCTGTATTCTGGCAGGCAGGTTTCTGTTTGAGAGGTATCCGAAAGCGCAGCGTTCCGTATTGCAGTATGCCACTGTCTGCTCGAACGGAGGGTTTATGGGCAATGCCGTCGCGGAGGGGCTTTTCGGAGCGACCGGCTTGGTATATGCCTCCATTTTTCTGATACCGATGCGCATTGTTATGTGGGGATTTGGACCCGGTTATTTTTCCGGCGGGCAGAGCGCAAAGGAAACCATGCGAAAAATTCTCTGTCATCCCTGCATGGTTGGCGTCTACACCGGGCTTATTCTGATGATAACAGGAGTCCGGCCGCCGGCATTTTTATATGCCGTCATCCAAAAAGCAGGAAATTGCACCGTACCGATGACAATGATGGTGGTGGGGATGATCCTCGCACAGGAAAAGCTGGGGAATCTGCTTTCCGCGACCACCCTCTGTTTTACGTTGGTGCGTTTGGGGATGCTTCCGCTGGTGACGCTGCTTCTCTGCCGGGTCATTGAGGGCATGGACCCCGTCTCCACCGGTGTCTGCGTCATAATGATGGGGCTTCCGGCCGCGTCGATGACTCCGATTATGGCCGACCGGTATGGCGGGGATGCAGTTCTGGCTTCCCGCTGCCTCGTGCTGACCACCGGGCTTTCGCTGGCAACCCTCACCGCATGGGGCTTGCTGCTGCTTTAAGGCGCGCCTCCGGACTTTATGGCCCGCTCCGGGAAGACCGGTGATTACCTGCGCTTTCCGTAAAAGAAACGCCATACTTAACGCCATACTTAAAAAGTTCTATCGAGAACCCGTTCGAAGCCGGCATCTGAACGATGTCGGCTTTCGTCCTGCCTGTCCGACGCAGCGTCCGCACCTGCCGGGGCAGTACGCAAAAATCCCGCCGCATTGGTTTTTGCGGCGGGATTTGGGAAAGACTTACTGCATGACCGCGCCGAGGTTGGCGGGTCCGACCAGACGGGCGTAGCGGGCGAGCCAGCCGGTCTTGATGTTGGGTTCGCGGGGGACGAGATGCCGTCTCCGCTCCTCGAGAATGGCATCATCCACCAGCAGGTTGATTCGGCTCGCGGGGATATCGATTTCAATCAGGTCGCCTTCCTCCACACAGGCGATCAGGCCGCCGACCGCCGCTTCCGGGGCGATGTGTCCAATCGATGCGCCGCGTGACGCGCCGGAAAAGCGTCCGTCGGTAATCAGCGCCACGGTCTTGTCAAGCTTCATCCCGGCAAGGGCCGAGGTGGGAGAAAGCATCTCACGCATTCCCGGGCCTCCCTTGGGGCCTTCATAGCGGATTACGACAACGTCTCCATCCTTGATTCTTCCGCCGAAGATTGCTTCGATCGATTCCTCCTCCGAGTCAAAGACTCGGGCCGGACCGGTGTGGCGCAGCATTTCCGGGGCAACGGCGCTGCGCTTGACGACACAGCCGTCCTTTGCGAGATTGCCCCAAAGGATCGCAATACCGCCGGTTTCGCTGTAAGGATTGGAGAGCGGACGAATGACCTCGGGATTTTTATTGACGGCTCCGCGGACATTTTCACCGAGGGTTTTCCCGGTGGCGGTAATGACGCCGGGATCAAGGTAACCGCCTTCCAGAAGCTGATTCATAACGGCGGGGAGTCCCCCCGCAGCGTTGAGCTCATGCATATGATGAGGGCCGGCAGGGGCAAGATGGCAGAGATTCGGCACCTTTGCGCTGAGCTCGTTGATCATTTCAAGGGTGGCGGGGCATCCCGCCTCGTTGGAAATGGCAAGCAGATGCAGCACGCTGTTCGAGGAACAGCCGAGCGCCATATCCACCGAAAGAGCGTTGCGGATCGAAGCGGGATTGATGATGTCCCGCGGGCAGATGTTGCGCTCGACCAGCTCCATAATCTTCATTCCGGCGTGTTTGGCAAGCTGGAGACGCGCACTGTAGACGGCGGGGATGGTGCCGTTGCCGGGCAGAGCGATGCCGATCGCTTCACAGAGGCAGTTCATGGAATTGGCGGTATACATTCCCGAGCAGGAGCCGCAGCCGGGGCATGCGCCCAGCTCACATTCCAAGAGCTGATCGTCAGTGATGAGGTTGGCCTTGCGGGCACCTACTTGTTCGAACATTTTAGACAGGCTGATTTCCTGACCCTCGTAAGTACCGGACAGCATCGGACCGCCCGAGCAGACAATCGACGGAATATTGATTCTTGCCGCCGCCATCACCATGCCAGGGACAATTTTATCACAGTTCGGTACAAGAACAAGTCCGTCAAAGCAGTGTGCCAGCGCCATCGTCTCGGTGGAATCGGCAATCAGCTCGCGGGAGGCCAGAGAGTATTTCATGCCGATGTGTCCCATGGCAATGCCGTCACAGACACCGATGGCCGGAACCTCGATGGGGGTGCCTCCCGCCATGCGGATACCGGCTTTCACCGCCTCCGCGATCTTGTCCAGATGAAAATGTCCCGGAACAATCTCGCTGTGGGCCGATACGACGCCGATTAGCGGACGGTTAAGCTCCTCCTCGGTATAGCCGAGAGCATAGAAGAGCGAACGGTGAGGCGCGCGCTCCACACCCTGTGTAACTTGGCTGCTTCTGCGTTCCATATTCTTTACCTCCGTTAATGCCGCCGTGGGCGGCTGATTTTACCGATTCAGTTGTTGTCTAAATTAAATAAACATCTACACTATCATAGTCAATCATATCGAAAATGTCAAGGGGAGAACCGGAAATTTCTCCCGCAGAAAAGCTGCAAAATAACTAAAGGGTCAATGTGATAATTGACAATTTCATCAAACCGCATTACACTTGAATTGCCAGAAAATGAGGTGGAATATTTGAAACAGAATCTTTTTTTTGATACCGTGATCTTTGATTTGGATGGAACCCTCCTGAACTCGCTGCAGGATCTCGCTGCCAGCACCAATTTTGCGCTGTGCCGCTTTGGGTATCCGCAGCGCGGCATTGATGAAGTGCGCCGGTTTGTTGGGAATGGGGGCCGGATGCTGATCACCCGAGCGCTTCCCGAGGGGACGACCTCCGAGGAGATTGAGAAGGTGTTTGATGTTTTTGCCGGGCACTATGAGCTGCACATGAGAGATCATACCAGGCCGTATCCGGGAATCGATGAGATGCTCTCCGCGCTCTCCGGGCGTGGAATCCGGATGGGCGTCGTCTCGAACAAGATGAACGACGCCGTTGTGCCGCTGATTGATTTTTGGTTTGGCCGCTGGATCAAGGTGGCGGTGGGAGAGGGGAATGGCATCCCCAAAAAGCCCGATCCGCAGGGGGTGCGCAAGGCCCTCTCCCTGCTCGGAAGTGTGCCGGAGCATACCGTTTACGTCGGAGATTCCGATGTTGACGTAGCTACCGCGAAAAATTCCGGAGCCTTCCCGGTTGGGTGCAGCTGGGGCTTCCGGGATCGCGTGCTGCTCGAACGGGCGGGTGCACAGTTGGTCATCGACTTTCCGAAGGAGCTTTTGCAGTTGTTTTGATTAAAAAAGGCCGGAGCATTCATGCTCCGGCCTTTTGAGGACTTACAGATCACAGGGAGAATGCGATTTTGAGAGCAGTGCCGGACACGCCTCACTTGCGGTGGAATTCCTCTGCGCACCCAGCATCAGGGATGAGATCAGTGAAACAAGCGGCACGGTCAGGATAATCCCGATCGAACCGGAAACTCCCTGCATGATTTCAATGCCGATCTGGTATGAATTGACGATCTGAGCATAGGGCAGATCGTAGGCGTAATTGAGCATCAGTGTTCCCAGAGATCCGCCCGCAAAGGCGAGAATCAGGGTATTGGACATGGTTCCCATCATATCTTTGCCGACATTCATCCCGCTGGCAAAAAGCTCGGAACGGCTCATCGCCGGATTCTTGAGATGCAGCTCATTGAGGGTTGACGCAACCGACATTGCCACGTCCATGACCGCGCCGAGTGCCGAAATCAGGATACCGGCAAAGAGAAGTTCACCCACACGGATTTCGGTGGCCTGTCCGACAAAAAGAAGGCTTTCGACCGTCGAAACATTAAGGCCCGAGATTCCGGCGAAATATCCGAACAATGCCGCCGAAATGCCCGAAACCAGCACGCCGAACAGAGTCCCCAGCGCCGCGCAGAGCGACTTGACAGAGCATCCCGCAACCAAACCGAGGGTCGCGGCGGTCGTGACGGCGCAGATGATCAGCGCCGCCAAAAAGGGGGAGACGCCCCGATAAATCATGGGAAAAAGAAGATAGACGATACAGAACAGAGTAAACAGCAGTCCGGCAGCGCTCTTCAGACCGTTTTTTCCGCCGACGAGATAAAGGCTCAGCAGGAAAAGTCCGATAAAGAGGTAAACGGCTCCGGAACGGTCGGCGCTGTAAACGGTGGTCACATCCAGCCCGCCCGCAAGGCTTGAAATAGCGATGACCCGCATTCCGGGTTCGCAGGCCGCGCCGAAAAGCAGACTGTTGGGGCTGACCGCCTCCACACAATGACCTTTGAGCGGACCACTGCGCATCCTCAGCATCACCCGCTGGTCACCGATCCGGGCGCCGTTTTCCTGTAGATTATCGGTGAGAATCTCTTCGACGGTCGCCTTCTCGAAGCTGCGCCCTCCGGTATTGACCAGCGGAACCTTCTCAAAATCATTGAGCCAGACGGTCCATGCCAAAAACAGGGCAGCGGCGAGAAGAAGCAGTGCAATCCGGCGCAAATTCAGGAAAACCGTATTGTCTTTCATGAAACCGCCCCTATCTGAAGAAGAGCGCTGCGCCCGCCAAAAGAATTACGCCCAGCATCAGCGTCGAAATTTTTTGAAGATCAAAAAAGAAAGTATCAAACATGAAGATTTCTCCTAAATACCGCAGGGGAGACGAAATCATCTCCCCCTGCGGCGTCTCTGGTTCCTGCTTTATCGGGTTTTGACAATGGTATAATTCGCGTCGAGGCATTTTCCGGTTTCCGCATCATAGGTATCAATCGAAAAGGTATTCCCTTCGACGCGGAGAACGGAGTAGGACGGCTTCCAGGTCTGGCTGCGGGCAGCAATATAGTTCTGCTGGGTGGGGATCAGTTCATAAAATTTGCTTCCGGTGGAAGAGTTGGTCGAGAAGTAGACAGTGCCGGCGGGGTTGGTCACAGTGCCCTGCTGGGTTCCAACAATGTTGTAGCAGAGGTTGTCGGTGAGGAAGGAGGACTTGACCGCGGCGTTGTCGAGATCAACGCTCTTATCATAAGAAGCGTGCTCCTTGCCGTCGCCCGAGAGCTGATAGCTTCTCGAATAGGTATGGTCGTGTCCCTGAAGGACCACGTCGATGTCATAGGAGTCAAAAATTGGGGTAAGCTGAGTCCGCAGAATGATGCCGTCCGAATCGGAGTGGTCGAGTCCGGTGCCATAGATGTCCTGATGGAACATCACAATCCGCCATTTGGCATCGGGATCGGATTTGACCGCCTTCTCAATCAGCGCCTTGTGGTCGGCACAATTGTAGTTGTTGCTGTTAAGAACGACGAAGAGCGCGTTTCCGTAAGAGAAATAGTAGCCATTGCCCGCCTTGGTGGGATTCTGTTCTTCCACGAAGGAGTTGGGGTTATTAAAGTGATTCCGGTATCCTGTGGTCAGAGAATCGTGGTTGCCGATGGTGGTGGCAATCGGCAGGGATCGCAGAGCTTTGGCGGAAAGAAATCCGGCATACTCATATTCCTGCTCCTGAAGCTTGGCGGCGCTGCCGTCCTTGACGTATTCATTGATCTGGTCACCGGCCGAAAGGATAAAGTCGATGTCGGAATGGGAGGCAAGAGCGGAATTCAGGGTTTTATTCCAATTGAAGGAATCATTACGGGCCGCGAGCTCGGCGGTCTGTGCGGAGGAGTCGGTCGAAGCAGTCTGCCCCACCGAAGCACCGATCTGAGGATCACCAACCAAAAGCATCGAAAAGCTGTCGCTGTTCCCGGTTCTAAAGCTCTCAGCGGGCTTGGTAACGCCGTTGACATTCGCCTGATAGTAGTAGGTGGTGTCAGCCTTCAACCCGGTCGCAGTGACCTTGCTGCTGTAATATTGGGTACCGCCCAGAACAGTGCCAGGCTCGCAGCTGCCGGTAAAGGTGACCGCATTGGCCATGTTGGGGGTAGTGGAGAGCTTGACGATCGCGGCAGTGTTGATTCGGGAATACCAGCCGAAGTTCATCTGGGTTTCGTCGGCGCCCGGTGTAAGAGCCACCTGCTCATATTTGACCTTGGTGTTATCCCAGTTGGAAACCCATGAGGTCCATGCGGTCTTGTCGGAAAGATAGGTGGCGGTTGTGTCGGCAGGGCTCTTGGAGGCGTCGTTCCAATGTTCAGTGGCCGCGAGGACGGTCAGGGAAGCAGCGGCGGTACATGCCGCCGCCAGAAATACGGCAAGGATTTTTTGTTTGGCTTGCATAGGGAATCCTCCTGATACAAATTTTGTTTTCTTTGGTGTCCACCGCAAGAATATAGCAAATTGTTCTAAAATGCAAGTACAATTACTGACATATTACACAATTATACCCGCATTTTACTGAATGTTTTTCCCCCGCTTTACTTGAGACGAAAACAGAAAGGCCGCTTTCGAAATTTGCACGGATATGTTATGATTATAATAAAAGAACGCATCATTTTCTCATGATGCGGAAAAGGCTGATCGGAGTGATGGAGGGGCTATGATGCTGGAAAAACAATTTGTGATTACCATTGCAAGAGGATACGGCAGCGGCGGACGTCACATCGGTAAGGCGCTTGCCGAGGAATTGGGGGTCCATTGCTACGACCGAAAGCTGTTGCGGCTCGCCTCTGATGAAAGCGGAATTAACGAGGGCCTTTTCGGGCTGGCGGATGAAAATCCGAGTTTGAAGATGCTTCTGCCGATCGCGCGCCGCGAAAGGGGAGGAGAGATCATTCCTCCGGACCGGGAGGACTTTGTCTCCAACGAGAATCTGTTTCGTTATCAGGCCAAGGTGATCACCGAGCTGGCAAAAAGCGAATCCTGCGTCGTGATCGGCCGGTGCGCCGACTATGTGCTGCGCGGCGTTCCGAATGTGCTGCGGGTCTATATCCACGCCCCACTGGAGGACTGTTCCCGGCGCGTTTCAGAAATGAACAGCATTCCCCTCGAGGCGGCAAGACGGCTGGTGCAGATCACCGACAAACGGCGCACCGCCTATTATGCGTATTTTACCGGAAGCTCCTGGAAAAACGCCGACAACTATGACCTTTGCCTGGACAGCAGCAGCTTTGGACATGAAAAATGCGTCCAAATGATTCGGGAATATCTCAAAATTAAGCTTTCCGTGCTATAAAAAATACCCGGCAAAAATGCCGGGTATCGTTTAGCCTTCGTTGTCTCGGCGCAGAAAATCGCCTCTTTCAGGAAGCCGGATCAAAGGCTGCCGAAAGAAATAGTTTCATTTTGCGGTTCTGCGGGGCTCTGCTCGATAGCGAGAACTTTTGTCTGAGCAGTTGAGCCGTTCTTACCCAGTTGTCCGGTATAGGTCACAATCAGCGTATCTCCGATCAGCATTCCGTTAACCTTACTGCGGTCGGTTTCGTCGGTAAAGCTGAAGGCGTATTCCATTCCGTCCCCGGCGCGGATGACGGCGGTGTTCATCGTTGCATCCACGATGACGCCGGAGATCGTTTTCCTGTGTTCCGCATCTTCCTCGGAAGTGTCGGCCTTTGAAGCGGCGGAGGAGCTTCGGAGAGCGCACCCTGTAAGAATTACAGCCAATGCCGCGGCGGTGGCCAGCATGATGAATTTTTTCATTGCTTTGATTCTCCTGTCTCAATGAAATTAGTCCTCCCGCTATGGAGGACGCCTTTAGTTTAATATCTGTTTATGAATGGCGGATTAAAATGGCAGGAGAAAAATGTAAAAACGCCGTGAGAAATTTCTCGCGGCGTTTTTGTAAATGCTACAATCAATCGCTGACATAGGGCAGGAAAGCCAGATGTCTTGCACGCTTGATGGCGGTGGTCAGCTGACGCTGATGCCGGGCGCAGGTGCCGGTAACACGGCGGGGAACAATCTTTCCGCGGTCGGAAAGATATCTGCGCAGGCGGAGGGTATCCTTATAATCGATATCCTGAATCTTATCAACGCAGAAAGCGCAAACTTTCTTTCTGCCTTTGCGGCCGCCGCGCGGTCTGCTGTCGCGGTTATCTCTATCGAAAGCCATTACAGTTTCAACTCCTTTACAGTCTGTTTTGTGAAGTGCACTCAGAACGGAAGATCGTCATCATCGTCGATCGCCTGAAAATCTCCGTTCGATCCGCTCGCGTAGGAGACTCCCGCAGCGGGGGCGGAAACGGGCGCGGGGGAATCCCCCGGCATACCGCCGCCGGCCGATGCTTTCGACTCGGTGAAAAAGGCACGGTCGATCTGAATCTCAAACGCGGTGCGCTTGTTTCCCTCTTTGTCGGTATAATCGCGGGTCTGTAGGCTGCCCTCGATACCGATCAGCCTTCCCTTTGAAAAGTAACGGGAGATAAATTCGGCATTCTGCCGCCATGCGACGGCGTTAAAAAAGTCGGACTTTCTCTCTCCGCCCTTCGAATAGGGGCGGTCCACCGCGATGCGCAGCGAAGCGACATTGACGCCGTTCGGCGTGGTGCGCAGCTCGGGGTCCGCGACGAGTCTTCCGATCATGATGACCTTGTTGTACATGACGTTTCCTCCTTAGCCCTCGTTTTTCACAACGATCAGGGAACGCAGTACGCCGTCGGTAATCTTGTAGATACGGTCAAGCTCGGCGGGAAACTCAGGGGTGCTGGTGAACTCCACAAACAGGTAGTGGCCTTCCGTCTCATCCTGAATCGGGTAAGCAAGTCTGCGCTTGCCCCATTCCTCGACGTTGGTGATGGTGCCGTTCGCGCTGATGAGAGCTTTAAACTTCTCGGTCAGAGCGGCAAGCCCTTCTTCACCGGCCTGCACATTGAAGATCGCAACGGTTTCGTAGTTAGCAGTGTTTTTTGCCATTTTGATACACCTCCTTCTGGACATAAGGCCTTGCGGGAAACGCAAGGCAAGGATGTTGCTTTGGACAAAGCATAACGGATATAATTTATCAGAATTCACCAAAATTGTCAAGCCTTTTGCAAAATTTCATCGTCCGCGGCACTCAAATCAAATTTTCCTCCGGAATATGGGAACGCCGTTTCTCAAGCAGCAGCAGATATCCGGCGCACAGTATGATCTGCAAAACAGTGGAGGCCGGAGTGGCCAGCCCAATTGAAAAGAGCGAGACGCCGGGGAGCCTGCTCATCAGATAGGAGAAGGGAATCCGCACTAGAAAGGCTCCGATAATTCCCTGAATCATTACGAAGAAGGTGCGACCGCATCCGTTGAAATATCCGATCAGGCAGAAGAGGAAGGAGGTCAGGATGCAGTCAATGGCATAGGCGCGCATATAGTCCGCGGCGGCGAAAATCACATCCCAGTCATTTGAAAAAAGTGCAGCCATCAGCTCGCCATGGAAGAAAGAAAAATAGGCCATCCCAATTCCCGCGGCCAACGATGAGAGAATTCCGCAAAAGAGAGCACGCTTTGCGCGCCCTGGCTTACCGGCGCCGATATTCTGCGCGACAAACGCTGACATTGACTGCATATAGGCGGAAGGAACCAGCATGATGAAGGCACAGAGCTTTTCCGCAACGCCGACACCGGCCGAAGCAATCAGCCCGAGCGAATTGACGATCGCGAGAATAACGAGAAAGGAAATACTGACCAGAAGATCCTGAAAGGCAATGGGAACTCCGAGAAAGAAAATTCTTCCGCACAATCCCAGTCCTGGGCGCAGCGATTCCCGGGAAAGCGAAAAAGGAAGCTCCCGGCGGCGGATGATCCCAACGGAAAGCAGAACACTGACCGCTTGAGACAATACCGTTGCCAGAGCGGTCCCCGCGACCCCCATCCGAAGAACGGCAACAAAGAACAAATCCCCGGCGATATTGAGGGCGCAGGCAATCGCAACGGTGATCAGCGGCATTTTGGAATCACCGATTCCGCGGAAAATACTGCCGACCAGATTATAGGCGACGATAAATACCGCGCCTGCGGAGCAAATTCTGACATAGGAAACAGTCCGGTCGAAGGCCTGCGGAGGAGCATGCATGAGCCGGGCCAGAGGAACTGCTCCCAACTGCATGAGAACAGTTAAAAAAACGGCGATGGCAGCAAACAGAAGGACCCCTCCCATAACAACACTGCCGGCTTCCTGCGGCTTCTGCTCACCGATCTTTTGGCCGATCAGGATAGTGATCCCCATCGCCAGCCCTGTCACAACGACCGTCACCGTCTGCATGATCTGGCTGCCCGTCGAGACGGCGGAGACGTCGGCCGCGCTTCCAAAGCGTCCGACCACCCAAAGATCCACCGCACCGTACATCGCTTGAAGAAAAAGAGCAAGCAGGACCGGCAGAGCAAACCGGACCAAGGGGAAAAGAATTTTTCCTTCGGTAAATTGTGTTACCCGCATCTGAAAACCTCCTGAAAGCAAAAAAGCGGATAAAACACCGGGTATCACCCGACATCTTATCCAGCTTGACCGTTGCGGAGACAAGCCCTCCGATGAGCATTATCAGTTTAGCCGCTATTTGATCAAATGTCAAGAAGCTTTATGAAATGCCGCGGGTGGTCTGAAGTGACCCCGAAAAGTTAGACAAATATTTCCAACTCAAATTGTTCAAGCTACCAAGAGGGCTTGTTGTCTGTGTAAAACAGGCGGCAAGCCCTTTAATCTTGCCTTGATACGCCTGTTG